>QWCB01001387.1_pt1 | contig 27793 bp, 20 predicted proteins | sample 1972511 | NCBI WGS metagenome assembly QWCB01 (sample SAMN09866719, study PRJNA288562) | Human gut metagenome isolate term5_stool, whole genome shotgun sequencing... | isolation source: gut | host: Homo sapiens | place: USA: California | reverse complement strand
GACGTCGACCGTCTCGCGAACTTCGCCGTAGCGTCCGAAGGGCATCTTCGCCAGGAACGCAGCGCTCCGCTCAGGATCGTTGATCGTTCCGGCGGCAATGCGCGTTTTGGATGTGCCGGGAGCTATCGCGTTCACATGAATGCCGTACTTCGCCAGCTCGAGCGCCATCACCTGCGTAAGCATTTTGACGGCGGCTTTCGAGGGGCAATAGGGAGTGATGCCGCCGATGGTCTTGTAGATGGTCATGGGACCGCCCACCGAACCGTTCCAGCAGTCGGTGGAGGGGATGCGCAGACCGCCCTTGGTACCCAGAATGATGGTGTCCCCGGGAGTGTCAACGTTCATCGCCCACGCGATGCGGAAGTCCAGAATGATACCGCCCTCCAGCCGGATGAACGCGGCGGCGAAATCATCCACGCCGAACTTCTGCGCGTACTCGGGGTGATCCGGATAGGTCGTGGGATCCTTGCCGAAGAAGTCGCTCTTGTAGCCGGTCACGGACAGCGGCTTCGGGTAGCCGATGGCGTTAAGCACCATATCCAGCGAGTAGCAACCGATATCTGCCAGTGCGCCGAGACCGGCGGTCTCATCGCGGATGAAGGTGACTTCCGGGAACGGGGTGGGAATGCCGCGCCGGCGTCCGCCGCCGGTCTGGATGTAGTAGATCTTGCCCAGCTCGCCGGACTCAACGATCTTCTTAATCATCTGCATATTGGGATCCAGGCGGGGCTGGAAGCCGATGGACAGCACCTTGCCGCTCGCCTTCTCCGCCTTCATGACCTCCAGCGCCTCGTCCAGCGTGACGGTGAAGGGCTTCTCCAGCAGGACATTGACGCCCTTGCTCAGCGCATAGATGGCGGGGGCGGCGTGCTGACGGTTGTAGGTGCAGATGGACACGGCATCCAGCTGCAGGCTCTCGTCATCCAGCATCTCCTTGTGGGAGGCGTAATCGGTTTTGACGCCCTCCACGCCATTGCGCTTGAAGAAGGCTGCCGCCTTGCCGGGAATCAGGTCGCAGCCCGCGACCAGCTCGACATCGGGCATCCGCTTGTAGGAATCAATGTGCGCATCTGCGATCCAGCCGCACCCGATGATACCGACGCGCAGCTTGCGATTGGTGTCGATGACCTGCTCGACCTTCTGGTTTGCATAATCCAGCTTGGCATCCATTTTCTCTGCCATATTCGTAATCTCCTTTGCATCATTTGCTTTTTGGAACTGTGTTATATGTATCTTTTTTTCAAAAGATCCGGGAAAAGGGGGGCTCACGCCGCCGGGATGGGATCAATGCCCTCCACGAGGAAGACACCGCAGTACTCGTAAGGCACGACAGCAGAGAAATTGTTGACCGTGTCGGCACGTCCGACGGCGATCACGCGCCCGGTCAGCAGATCGGTCACGCGGTAGTTGTAGTACTGCTGTGTGAAGCCGTCCGAGAAGGGGATCCCGACCGTGCAGACACCGGACTGTTCCGCTTTGTTGTTGGCAACCACGATGACCATCCTGTCCCCCATGAAGCGGGCGTAGTTGTCGGTCTTGGTGTCGGTAACAGTCGCCCCGGTGACGTTTACCTTGCAGATATTGGCGTCGCGGTGGTTGAGCGGGAAGTACTGGAAAATGTCGGGGAAGGAGCGCCGGATGGCAATCATGCGCTTGACATCCTCAAAGAACAGCCCCTGCTCCGGATTGGTTTCGATCTGACTGTAGTCCACCTTCTTGTCGTACAGGACGGCGTTCTTCTGCTGTACGCCGAATTCATCGCCCATGTACCACACCGGGATGAAGGGCGCGTAAATGGCGGCGTAGCCTATCTTGAGGCGGTTGCCGCAGACACTGCGGTTCTGGTAGTCGTGGTTGGTGATGCAGTTGGTGTAGTAGCGGTAGGTGCCTGCGGTACGGCGCTTGCTCTGCTGTTCGGCAGAGCCGAGCCCCCGCCCCTTCTGCACCGATGCGACCATGGACAGGTACCCGTCCACAAAGAAATTCGCCTGCGTCTGCTGGTAGAGCTGACCGCGCGTCATGGCGGAGTAATCCAGCACGCCGTCCTGCTCGCAGTCAAAGGCTGTCCGGCGCTCCCCGCCGTCCTCGCTCATGATGAGCGGATAAATCCCGTTTGCGTTCAGCCTGCTCCGGATCTCGGCATACACATCGTACCCGGCGGTGAACGGCTCACAGTCACAGCGGTAGCCGTCCGCCCCGGTGTACTGGATATTGTGAACCGCCTGCGTAATGAACCACTCGCGGAACTCCTCATTCTTCCAGTTGAAGGCGGCGTTGCCCCACGCCTCCCCGGCGAACCAGTCGGGATGCTCCGTGACCAGCGGCGCCTTCTTCATGGTGCCCCACGAAACGAGGTCGAGCAGGATATACACGCCCTTGGAATGGGCGTACTCCACGAAATCCCGGACGATAGCCCAGCCCTCCGCCATATCCTGCGTTCCGGTCAGGGCAGGCTCCACGGTGTGAAGCCCGACATTGCCGTAGCCGTTTCCGCCGGGACCGCGCTGGTAGATGGGATCGAGCCAGATGACGTTTACGCCGGCTTCGGCATAGAAGTCGATCAGGGCGCGGGAATCCTGGAACTTACCGCCGATGGACGCGGTGTCCAGCCGCACCTCCACGATGACGGCTGTATCCAGCCAGGCGGGCGTCATCAGCGTCCCCTTCTCGTTGGAGGGCGTGGCGGTGCCCCTTCCCTCATAGGAAAGCAGACTGCTGTTGTTGATTTTATCGGTCGCGTAGGTGTAGGTGTGGCTGCCGTTCACGGGCACCGTGAGACTGCCGTCCGCGGCGCCGCAGAACTGCGTTCCGACATAGCGGATCGCCTGTCCCAGCGCGGCGGCGGAGCCGCCCTTCAGCGCGATGGTGCCGGTCGCCGCATCCACCTCGACAGACCAGTCGTGGCTGTTGCCCTGCATTGTCAACGTGATGACCTTGCCGGAGCCGCTCTCCGCCTCGGCGGGATGCGTACCGTACTTTTCATCCATGACGGCGTACAGCCAGTCCAGCTCGGCGCGGCAGGCGTCGGTCACGCCCGCGCCCGGCAGGACGGTGTACGAGGTCTTTCCGTCCGCGATAACGGACAGTGTTTCGGTGGGAGCCATGGTCATTTCCTCCGGAATTGTCGTGGCGGACTCGGTGGTTTCGGTCGGATCTTCGGTGGGCGTTTCGGAGGCAACGGCGGTGGATGCCGGCTCCGTAACGGATCCGGTCCCGTCCGTTTCGCTGTCGGTTGCCGGTCCGCCGTCATTCTGGCATCCCGACACACCCAGCGCCAGCAGAGCGGCAAGCAGCGCTGCCGCAAGCGTCCATCTGTACCGTTTCATACGCTTCCTCCGCTCACAGTCCGCGCAGGTAGCCGATGCTCGCGCGGGCGCACTCCATCGGGGTAAGCCCCATGGAGGGCTGATCCTGCTCGACAACCAGCCACTTCGCGCCGGCATCGTCGGCGGCGGCGAGAATGGCGGGGATGTCCTGCACACCGGAGCCGACAGGGCGGAACTCAAAGGGATGCTCCTCCGGCGCGTGCTCGGACTGAATGCCGATCAGCTCGTACATATGCTCGGACTTGCCGCCGGCGTAGTCCTTGAGGTGGACGACCGGCGCACGCCCGGTATACTTGCGGATATAGGCGGCAGGCTCCTCGCCGCCGACGCGCACCCAGCACACATCCAGCTCGGTCTGGAGCAGGGAGGCGGGCACGGTATCGTACAGCACCTCCAGCGCGTACTTGCCGTCAATCTTCTGGAACTCAAAATCGTGGTTATGATACAGCAGAGTCATGCCCAGCCGGTTGGCAACCTCCCCCAGCATGGCGGCATTCCGGATGACATCCGCAAAGCCGGGCGTTCCGGGGCGGTACTCCGGCATCAGGTACGGAATGGCGACATAGCGGCATCCGATGGCGGCATACTGTCCCAGCACGCCCTCCGGATCGGCGACCATCTCGTCATACGGCACGTGTGCCGACAGGGGCAAAAGTCCGATTTCCTGACACATCTCCCGAACCTCTTCGGCGGTGTGTCCGTGCAGACCGGCAAACTCAACGCCGTCGTACCCCATTTCCCTGATCTTCTGCAGTGTACCCCGCATATCGGCGGCTGCGTCGTCGCGCACGGAATACAGTTGAATGGCGATTGGCAACATAGCAAAAACCTCCTGTTTGATCTCACGGTTAGCGGTGGGGCTTCCCTGCCCCATACGCTTCCATTATAGCATAGCCGGGCGCTCCGGTCAAGCGGTATACACAAAAATTCCCGGAATTTTTTCCGGGATGTGCGACACTTGTGCCACAGAGCGGGCGCATTTGCCCTCGGCGCACGCAGGCGCGCCGCCTGCGTGCGCCGAGGGCGGGACACCGTCCCGCGCAAAAAGATGCCTCCGGCTCCGTGCGCCGGTGCGGCGCATACGGAAGCCCGGAGGCATCCTGTCATGCAAAAATCAGATCTTACCGGATACCCTTGGCGCAGCCGGAGCGGACTCCGACTTGGCGTCCGATGCCGCAGCAGGAGCATCCGTGTCGTTCTTCTTATCAAAGCCGGTGGCAATGATGGTGACGCGCATACTGTCGTCCATCTCGTCGTCAAAGTTGACACCCCAGATGACGTTTGCATCCGGTGCCGCCTCTGCCGAAATCATGGTGGACGCGATCTCCACATCCGCGAGGCTGACATCCGAGGACGCCACCACGCTGATCAGCACGCCGCGCGCGCCCGCGATAGAGGACTCCAGCAGGGGGCTGGAGATGGCGTTGCGCGCCGCATCCTCTGCCTTGTCCTTACCGGTACCGACGCCCACACCCATGTGCGCGTAGCCCGCATCCTTCATGACGGAGGAAACATCGGCAAAGTCGAGGTTGATGAAGCTGGGCACGTTGATAAGGTCGGAGATGCTGCGGGTGCCCTGCGACAGGACGCCGTCGGCGATCTCAAACGCATTCTGCAATGTAATGCGGGGCGTGTCGGGCATCTGGCACAGCCGGTCGTTGGGGATGACCACCAGCGAATCCACGTACTGGCTCAGTTCCTTGATGCCGGCTATCGCCTGCGCCATGCGGCGCTTGCCCTCAAACGTGAAGGGCTTGGTCACGATACCGACGGTCAGTGCGCCCGCCTCCCGGGCAAGCCGCGCCACAACAGGCGCCGCACCGGTACCGGTGCCGCCGCCCATGCCGGCGGTGACGAACACCATGTCGGCGTCCTCCAGAATCTTCTTGATCTCGTCAATAGACTCCTCCGCCGCGCGTGCGCCGATCTGCGGATTGGCGCCGGCGCCGAACCCGTTGGTCAGCTTCTGCCCGATGGCAAGCTTGGTCGTGGCATCCGACTTCTTCAGCACCTGCGCATCGGTGTTGATGGCGACGAACTCCACGCCCTTGATGTTGGAATTGATCATGCGGTTGACTGCGTTGTTTCCGCCTCCGCCGACGCCGATTACCTCAATTTTTACGCCGGACGAATTGGTATCGTCGTGTTCAAAAGTCATATGTTACTTCCTCCCCTTGCTCGGATTATTCACTCAGGCGTGCCGCCTGGCGGCAGGCACGGCTCCTGCTGCCTGCAGGAATTGACCATACCTATATAATACCGTTTTTTTGCCAAAAAAGCAATAGCTTTGAAAAAATTTATGGAATGTTCACAATTTAGAACCGCCGGCAGTCATCGGCTGCCCGCCCAATCCGGCAGGGTTATATCCGGAGCCTCCCGGTAGGTGACGGCGGCGGGATCGGAAGCGTCCAGCAATGCCGGTCCGGACGGTTCGGTTTGCTTTGCCAGCACGGTCGCCGCCAGGGACAGCTTGTCCGCCAGCCGGTCGGTGTTGCCCAGACGGATTTTGATCTTTCCGTCCAGCAAAAACCACAGGTCATGCCGGTCACTCAGCTCCATCCCCGTGACGTGACGAGCCAAAGAGGAGTTCAGGATGGCGGTACGCACCTCATCCACGTAGGCGAATTCCTCCCCGGCTGTGGCTGTTTCCACCTCGTAGGTGGCTACGTTGCCCGACTCCCGCTCGCCGGGGTACGGCAGGAAGGCAAACGTCAGCGTATCGCCGACGCGCAGCCGCGCCTGCTCCGGCAGTCCGATATACGCGGGGGCATAGCCGAGCCACGCATCCGGCGTCGCGTCCACGGCGATGACGCGCAGAGTCGTGGCGGACAGCAGGTAGTAGTTCCGGTAGTGCCGGGTATAGAGCAGAGTCTCCTCCTCCCGGACGGTCAGCGTGAGCGTCCCGTCCAGTGCCCGGTGCAGGGAGGCAGACGCCAGCAGCGGGAATTGCTTCCGCAGGTTCCGCTCGGTGTCGGATGCCGAAAAGCCCAGCATCAGGTCGTCCGTCCGGACGCCCAGCGCCTCCCGCAGATCGTCCGCCCGGTACCGCGAGGCACCCTCCACCCGGATGTCGGTCACGAGCCACGCGTAGGACACGCCCAGCACCGTGCAGGACAGGATCAGCATCGCCAGCAGTGCCGCCCCCGTCCCATACAGCCAGCGAAGGGCGCGAAAGCGTTTCTTCAGCGGCACATTCGTGCCGAAACGCCCCTTCTGCAGGAATTTATCTTTGAATCTGCGCGGACGCGCTGCCCGCCGCGGGCGTTTCGGGCGGGATCTGTGTCGGATCCGCCACAGGGCGCCGCGCAAAGCGTCACCCGCCCGTTTCAGTTTCGTTCGTAGCCATGGCATAGCTACCATCTCCTTCCTTCCGGCTCCGGCGGTATCATGCCTGCCCGCGCGCAAGGCGCAGCAGCTCCCCGCAGAGCCTTTCGTTTGCGTCCGGGCAGGCGAAGCCCTCCTGCAGACGCTGTCCCATGGCGGCGCGCTCCGCCGATTGCGCCAGCAACGGCAGGACGGCGCGTTCCAGCGCACCGCCCGGCAGTCCGTCCTCCTCGACGCACACACCCGCGCCCGCCCGTACCAGCGCCTGCGCGTTGCGGAGCTGATGATTGTCCGCCACATACGGGGACGGCACCAGCACCGCCGCCTTTCCGAGCAGGGACAGCTCGGACACCGTCATGGCACCCGCGCGGGACACCACGAGGTCAGCCGCCGCCATCCGCACCGGCATATCGTAAATATAATCCAGCAGGCTGATGCGGGGGCACCCCGCGGCGGCACTGCCCTTCAGGTTCGCGGCGGTGCGGTCGTAATCCCGCTTACCGGCGGCAAACGTCAGCGTGACGTGCGGCAGGTCGCGCGCGACACGCTCTGCCAGCGCGACCAGCGCATCATTGAGCCGCTCCGCCCCCAGACTGCCGCCGAAGGCAAGCACGGACACCTCGTCCGGGGCAAGCCCCAGCTGTTTCCGTGCGTCCGCGCGGGACACGGCACCGAATCCCGGCAGAATGGGGTTCCCGACCCGGATGATCCTGTCCCTCTCCCTGCCTGTCAGGTTCAGCCGGTCAGCCGTTTCCGGAAAATTGATAAATATGCGATCCACCCGATGCCTGACCTGCATGATTGCCTTGCCGGGCAATGCGTTGGACTCATGCACGGCGGTCGGAATACCCAGCGCCGCGCCCTCCGCCACCACGGGCCAGCAGGCAAACCCGCCCGTCCCGATGATAAGGTCAGGGGAAAACGCCCGGATGAGCGCCCGTGCCTGTCTCCGCGCCCGGCTCATGATGAACGGCAGAGCGAGATTGGCGGGGTGTACGACCGGGCTTCTCATGCCTCGGATATGGATATGCCGCAACTCGTACCCTGCGCGGGGGATCAGGTCGTTTGCCTTATCACGCGGCATATCCGACGCCGCAAACAGAAACTGCGTCTCCGGATCGCGTGCCCGGAGTGCATCGGCAACAGCCAGCGCCGGGTTGACGTGTCCGGCTGTTCCGCCGCCTGTGAGCAGGATTCTCATGTTCCGTCACATCCTCTCTTGATACCTTATAATATTATACACCGGACAGCGGTTTGTTGTCAACAGGTTTTCGCTTATGATTTGGAGCAAATGTGCGGTGCGTGCATTCTCAACGGGAAGGTGCCCCAAAACAGCACTGCGGCTGTTACTCCGAAAAAAATTTTCCCTCCGGCGTGCGTAATCTTCACAAAACTATTGAAATTCAGCCAAAAATATGGTATAATAAGCCAATTTTTCATTTGCAGAAAGGACGGAACCTATGTCTCAGCGCATGACTTCCTATACCCGCTGGTCCTTCAATTACCCTCCGGGCACGGCGATCCCGGACGGATTCGTATACGGCATCAGCTATGCCCTGTTCGGAATCGACTCACTGTCCGGATATGTGCTCGCCTCGCGGGCACCGGCGGGAGCGTGGGAACCGGGCGCCTACCTGACAAGAGAAGTACAGGTCCCGGAGGAAACGCAACCGTGGTTCTGCTCGCAGGAAACGCGTCCGCTGCTCATCATGACCGAGCACGGATTGGGCTTGCTCTCCAAGCGCTACCTGCCCGCCTGCGGTGTGGGACTGCTGATCCACTTCCACGTGCCCGGCAAACGCGGTGCCGCCGCAGTCAACCGGGGACTTCTGCAGACGGACTGGATCGTGTCCGAGTCGGTTCGGGCAATGGGAACCGGACGCTGTGATGCCGAAACCTATCAGGTGCTGACCGAAGCCGCGTACGAGCTGAACGAACGACTGCCGGCGCTGTTCCCACAGCCGGACAGGCAGACCGTGCGTCTGCGGGACGTGTCCGACTGCATCTGCAGCATGGCGACGGCAATCGGCTGTGTTGCGCAGGAGGCGCCAACCCGCGACGGCGACACGGATCGGGATCAGAACCGGCAGGTTTTCTGCTCCCACCCGCGCGTCTGGGAGGCGTTCCTGCTGTACGGACTGTCGCTGGCATGGCGCATGGCGGCGGACGGCGGAAGCCTGACCTTCTCGCTCAACGCCCCGGGCGCCCTGACCACCGAGACGCTGTCCGTCCGGCTGGATATGGAGCTGGAATACGTCCGCAGTGCGGCGCGGGCGGTCTGCGCGTCCTCCGGCGTGCTGAACGGCGACAGCGGCGCCTTCCTGACAGGCTATCACTGCCTGACTCACGCATCCGCCTACAACGGCGCGATTCTCAGGTACGATTTGGGAAATCCCGTTCCCGCCCCGGACAACCGGCGGCTGGAGCGCCGGCACCTGACGCTGAAGATGACCATGCTGAACGATCCCGCCGCGGACTCGCAGATGAGCCTGCGCTCCAGCGCGACCGAACTGTTCCGGTTCTGACCGGTCAGACCAGTCTGACCGGTTCTTCCGGTGCCCACACGCGGCAGTCCGGAGCCGGTCGGCATTCAGCTTTCGGACACCCCCGCCGCACGGCACACACTTTCGCCCCATGCGTGAACGATTGGTAAATTCCTTGTTAAAGAAGCGGCGGACCCGTTGACAGATTCTGACAAGGCGTGTATAATGGGCGTGAGGAAGCAACCGACACACTGCGACACGCGGCGGCAGAGAAGCGCGCCCCGGTCCGGCGGTCGGACGAAACACAGTGCATGGGAAAGGAAGGCGTATTTAATGAAGCAGCAAAAAGACGCAGAGGACATGACGGCGGCTGGAAACTGCACCGACAAACCGACGCGCATCAAATCAACCGGCATTATCCGGCGCGTGGACGAGCTGGGGCGGATCGTGATCCCGATGTCCATCCGGCAGACGCTGGGGCTGAACGAGCGCGACCCGGTCGAGATATTCATGGACGGCGAGCGCATTATCCTGCAGAAGCATCAGTCCTCCTGCATTTTCTGCGGCAGTACGGAAGATCTGATTGCCTACGAGGGCAAAAATGTATGTGCGGCGTGCCGGGAGGCTCTGAGCCGGAACAACTGAGACGAGGCGGCGACAGCCGCCTCGCCGAACGGATCCGGAGCGCCGGGTCCCGCGCCCCTTTGATTTGAGCGCCTACGGATTTAGCCCCAAAACCGAATACCGGGATGTAGGGTAACGGTCACCCACCAGTTTTGGGAGCGTGTGACCGCCTCATAAGCCGACCGCCGAAAGCTCGCAAAATCTCCGTTTTTCTCGCGTTTTCTCGCGTTTTTGCCGCCGTATGTTTCGGCAAAAAACTTTTGACCACAGATTTGACCACTTGCAAAAACAAATCATTTGTGGTATAATTTAATACATCGGGGCGTGGCGCAGTTGATAGCGCGGGTGGTTTGGGACCATCAGGCCGCAGGTTTGAGTCCTGTCGCTCCGACCATATCGAGTATTCATAAAGGTTTTAACTTTATGAATACTCGAATTATTATTTGATTAGGTGATATTATGGAGCAGTACGATATTGAATTGAGGCAGATTCCTTTTTATAAAAATCATCCGGAGCTTATCCCTTTTATAGGCACTCATTTTAATGAGTATTCAATTTTAATCGTTGGTGAAAGCCACTATATCGATCAAAATTCAGATAATATACGATATGACAACTCCTATTTCTTGAACTGTTGGTGGAATGGGACGCATGATGCAATTAAAAATGAACCGTTTTCCAGTTGGTATAACACGCGGGGCGTAGTAAATAATTACCTTGCTGGGAATCGCTCCAGAGGTCACTTGATATTCACAAATCTATTAAAAGCATTCAGTGAATGTGTGCAGGGGCAAAAAATTGATTCAATCAATACCACAAACTCTCAATTGTTTCAATATTTTGCTTTTATGAATTTCTTTCAAATGCCTTCATTGATAAACGGCGAAAAGTATTGGAAATCACTTTGCATTTCAGACCAAACCACTGCATTGCAACTATGGAGTATCTGCAAAGATAATTCTGCAAAAGTCTTGGATGCGGTCATAGATGTGCTTCATCCCATAGTTGTGATATTTTCCTCGGTATCTGCTTATCGGGCATATCAGGAATCGGATCACAACCGAAATTATAATTCCTTAATCGAATATGTACCTCACGCTGGGTGTAAATGGTGGAACCAGAAAATCAAAAAGTATGGAAACAAAAGCGGTAAAGAGTTGTTTATTGACATTCTAAAAAAGCACCTGAATAACGCTTTATAATTTTGTATGTGTTGGAGCAAACCTGTTCCAATTTTCTTTTCGTTATGATGTTTTCGGCTCAGGTAAATGACGAATGAGGTGCCCTGAATCGAATGTGCGGATCGGCAAACAAATATGTGTATCGGCTTTGGCTTTATTGCTTTACGAAATTCCTTATGAATATCTGCATCAAAATTTTGACCGAAAGCAGAGTTTATTCTCCACTTTCGGTCATTTTTTATGCTTATTTAGGTATTTTACCGCCACTTTTGAAAAAATCATATTTTCACGACCACATAAGGAAATGTGGACTGAAAATTCCTTTTTCTTTGTTTACAGCGGCTCAAGATATGAAAAGTCAAATGAGCAACCGCCACAGATTTTCCTGTGGCGGTTGTCTGAGTAATTACCTTACCGTTCGTCCAGATTTAAGCCGTTCTTTCTCAGCCGCGATTTCCTCATTCTTTTGTTTAATCATCTCGGCAAGCTTTTCTTCGCATTCTTCTCTTGTGTCGGCGTAGATATTAAACTTTTTGCGTTTGCCGTTCACACGCGGGGAAAATCTGCCCTCATAGAGATGGGCGTTGATCATCGTCACACACCCTGTACCGGGTTTGCGCAGCTTGCCGCCGGTAGGCTTGCACGGCTCAAATTCCGGCTCTGACGGCTGGTTGTCCGCTTCACTGTCACTTGCCTTGTCCGTTGCGGTCGGCTCCGGAATGGGCGTGTCAGCCCCCGCAATTTCGCGGTCAATTCTCGCCGCCGCCTGCTGTTGCATCGTGTCGGTGATATGACTATAAATATTGAGTGTGGTCTCCGCGCTGACATGTCCTATCATGGCGGACAGCGTTTTGATGTCCATGCCGTTTTCCAGTGCCATGGTGGCAAAGGTGTGGCGGAGATCATGAAACCGCACCCGCTTGCAGTTTGCGCGTTCCAATATCTTCTGAAACCGATGATAGACCGCCGAGGGGTGGCGCGGTTGCGTGAGGTCAAGCGGGGACGGGAAAATCCACTCGCTGTCGGTTCGCGTTTTCAGCTCTGCCAGCAGTTCTGTCATTTCGGGCGGCAGCAGAATCATGCGGTTGGAGGATTTTGTTTTCGGTGTGGAGATCAGCACCTTTCCGTTGACCTTCAGCACCTGCCGCGAGATGTGAAGCTCGCCCGTTTTCAGATTCAGATCCCGCCATTTCAGCGCGAGAATCTCGCCTCGCCGCATGCCCGTGGTCAGCTCCAGAAGGAAGAGCTCGTAATATCCCTCCTCTCTTGCCTGTATGAGAAACCGCGTGATTTCCGGCGGAGTCAGCACCTGCATTTCCTTTGCCTTTTTCGGCGGCAACTTGCACCCGATGGCGGGATTGATGCGAATCAGCCCCTCGGTTACCGCTTTTTCAAGTGCCGTGCGGCAGGTCGTATGGCAGGAGCGCACCATGCGGTCGGACAGTCCTTCTCCGAATTTATCAACATGCTTTTTCCGTCCGCTCTTTTTGAGCCGTGCGTAAAACTGTTGCAGGTCGTTCTGCGTCAGCTTGTTCAGCGGGATGCTGCCGATGGACGGGATGATGTGCGTATAAATCCTTCCCGAATAGCACGCCTGTGTGGTCGGGCGGAGCTTTGGTGCGGAATAATTCTGATACCAGAAGTCAATCCAGTCGCTAAGCGGCATATCCGGCTTAATTTTCTCGCTCCGCCGTCCGCATTCCTCCCGCAGTTTCGCCAGCTTTTCCTGACACTCGGTCTTGGTGTGTGCCGTTACATTTTTCGTTTTGGCGTAGCCGTTTTCCTTATACCCGACGACAATTCTGCCTTCCCACCGCCCGTCCTTGCGTTGAAAGACACTGCCGTCGCCTTGCTTTTTCTTTGCCATTTACTCGTCCTCCAGTTTCAGTTTTTTGACCATGCCGCCGACAATCGCGGCGGCGTTTTTCTGCATGTCACCCGTCACATGGGTATAGGTGTCAAGAGTGAAGCTCGCGTTTGTGTGTCCGAGAATGCCCGAAAGCGTTTTCGGATCGACTCCGCCTTTTGTTGCATGGGTGGCGAAGGTGTGGCGCAGGTCATGAAAGCGGATTCGCGGCAGCTCCACATTTTTGAGGATCGTGTGCAGTTTTTGGTATGCCGCTGCCGGATTCATCGGCAGGGTAGGGTTGCACGGATTGTAGAATACCCACTCATTCAGCGCGTTTTCCTTGCGTTTGGCAAGCAGTGCGGCAAGGGTCGGCGGCAGGACAATCGTCCGTTTGCCCGCGCCCGTTTTGGTTTCGCCAATCTGTATCTTGCCGTTTGTGACGGCGGAAAGTGACCGTTCCACCCGCAGACGGCGGTTTTCAAAGTCGATGTCGCTCCATTTCAGTCCGCAGATTTCGCCGCGGCGCAGTCCCGTCATACATTCCGTGTAGAAAAAATCCCGCCAATCGGGGTAGGCTTCGATCATGCCGAGAAATTTCTCAAGCTGACCGTCGTCAAGCACCTGTTTGTCGGGATAATTTGGCTTCGGCACTGTTGTGCCGTTCGTGGGATTGCGCACGATGAGCCGTTCCTTCACCGCCGCGTCGAGCGCTTCGTGAAGCATCATATGAATGCCACGAACCATGCTGTCGGCAAGCGTTTTGCCTTTGATTGGGTCTTCGCGAACGCGACCCTCCTTTTTGAGCTTGTTGTATAGCTTCTGAATATCCGCCGTTGTCAGCGATGTCAGCGGCTTTTTGCCAAGGTGGGGCTTGATATAGTGGTTCACAATCATGCGGTAGCTTTGCATGGTGCTCTCCCGCAGAGTGAAGATCATATATTCGTCCAGCCACTTGTCAAGCCACTCGCCGAGCGTCATGCGGCTGTCCTCGCAGAGATCGACATCGCGGTAGGTTTCAATCGCACGGTGCAATTTGTCGAGCGTTTCCTTCTGCGTTTTGCCGAACACCGATTTGTGCATCGGCGTTCCGTCGTTTTTGTGACCGATCACAATGCGCGCTTCCCAGCGTCCGTCCGAACGCTTGCGCACCATGCCGTCACCTTGCGGTCTTCGTTTTGCCATTGTTATTTGTCCTTCCGTAAGTTTTTTTCGCCAACTGCAAAGATACCACAGGTTCGAGTGAATATCCAGCGGTCAGGCGAAGAGTTATCAATTTGTTATCAACTGTTTTTTGGCGATAAAAAAAGAACGGCGGAGAAATACTCCCCACCGTTCCCGGTTTTCCTGATTCAGTTACTTGCCCTTGCAACCACAACACCCGATTTCACAGGGAAATCAGGATCGTTTTTTGTCATGGCAAGAAGACGGCAAGCGGCTCCTACCGGATGATTTCTTCCGGCTTCCCATGCCTCCACGGTTTTTACGGAAACACCCATATACTGCGCAAACAGCACCTGCGTCATTCCGGTATCGGTACGGATTTGTTTGATCTCGTCCGGTGAAAACTGATCGACAGGATGAATGGTCATCACGGTTACCCGTGCCTTGCCTTTTCCTTTTTCAAAGTCAATCGCCTGATTCAGTCCCGTTTTGATATCGTCGAAAATGCTCATGGGTTCTTACCTCCTCCCGTTGCGTTTTCTTTCAGCTGATCTTCAAGCACATTGATCAGCTGTTTTAATTCATTACATTCCGCATCAGATAGATTATCCTTCTCATTCTTAGCATATGCGGTGAGCAGAAAAATCTTTTCATATACTTCGAAATCCACATAAATTACACGGACACTTCCGCTTTTGCCTTTTTTCTCAAACGCAAATCGCATCTTTCTGATTCCGCCGGTTTTTCGCATGACATCACCGATTTTTGGATCAGCCAGAAGCTCTTCCTGCAATCTGCGAAGGTCAGAATCATTCAATCCAAGGCTTTTCCAACGACTTCTGAAAATCGGAAGCTCAACAAAGATGCGTGTCATAGTAATCTCCTATCTGCTTGATGCAATATTATTATACCCTATTTAATAGGGTTTGTCAATGCCTGCACGAAATATTATAAAAAATATTTTTACATCTGCATCACCACGCCATCCCGTTTTGCCTGTTCCTCGCGGCGTTGCCTGCGGCTGATGACGGGTTCGCCGGACGGCGCATGAATTTCTTCCGCGCGCTCGTCGATGATGTTTGCGGCGTAATAAAAAAGATCGCACAGACCCGTGAAGATCTGTGCGTTCAGCCCGCTTTGAATATTTCGGATCGCCTCCTGCGCAGGCGCGTAGTTTTCCTCTGCGGCGGAGGTCAGAAGTTCCATTCCATGCTCCCAATCATCTCGCGTGTAGCAGTAAAATAGTCCGACCTGCGTGCGCGCCCAGAGGTCAAGCCCGGCGGCTTTTTCAAGATGAGCAAGCCCCTGTTCGGTCTGCCCGTTCTCATAATACAGTTTTCCGATCTCATACTCCGCCGCGGTGCAGCCGTGTTCCGCCGCACGCATGAGGTACGACAGCTTCACATTCGGCATCCGTTTGTCGGTCTGCATGGCAAGTTCATACTCTGCGTAGGCATGATTTTTGTCCGCAGCCATGCGCAGATATTTCATTCTGTCGCTCGGCTTTTCGGTAAACTTTCCGTCGCGGTAGCCCTTGTAAATCAGATACATCGCCGCGGCATTCCCTTTGTCGGTGGCAATTTTCCATAAAAATTCCGCCTCGTCTGTGTCATCTGCCTTTTCGTAATAATGCCGTCCGAGCGCGATCAAGGCATCGTCATCACCGAAATCGGCGCGGATTTCAAGGAGCTTCAGGTCTTCCTCCGGCAGTTTTCCTTCGGGCATTTCACGCAAAGGTTGCCTCGGCAAAGACAGAATTTCCGCCGCCGCACGCACCACTTCATTGCGGACAGATTTGAATTCCTTGTTCTCCTCAAGCGGAATTTTCTCCGGCATGACATCGGTATAGGTGCGATACACCTCGCACTGACAGCGATACCACAGGTCGTACAGCTCTGCGACTTTCCCGTCCGCCGAGAGCAGTTTCACGATTTCATTCGTGAGCTGCTTTGCGGATTTATCCAGGTAGCCATAGACTTTTTTGCCCTTGTGTGAAGAAATATTCCCGCAGAGGAGCGCGAATTTCTGATAAAGCTCGGGAGAAATTTCATTCCCACCCGCACGAATCTGTGCGGTCAGCTCCCGCATCTTTGCACGAAATGTCTCTTTCAGATCGTCCCGCACCTGCGTTTGCCCGCGATAAACCGAGAGCAGTTCCTGACGGAAAATGTCCGACGCCATCACCTTTTTGATGTCGTGAAGCCCCGTCTGCGAGAGATACGGCTCGCGCGGATTCTGCGACCACACCATCATATGCGCGTGCGGATTGGTTTCCTTGTTGTGGTACGCGGCATACCAACGAAGATTTTCCGGCGCGATATGCATCGCCTTTGCAATATCATTGCGGCGGGAACGGAGCAGATGCATCCACTGCGCGGCAGAATTATAGCCGAGCCGCTCGGCATCCTCGCGCTTCAAGGAGAAGATAAGCGCCCACACATTGCCCGAATGGTTGTCGATCTCTTGGCTGACTTTCGCAAGGTCAACGCTCACGCCTTCGTCCGAGAACAGCCCGCAGGAGCCTTTGCGCTGACCGATATAGTTCACCATACCGCCGCGCAAAAGCTCCACGCCTTCGCGCGTTGCGATATATTCCGCATAACCGCCGCGACCTCTTCCGTCCTCGGTTTTGTGACCGCGCTTGTAATACGGCGCTTTCAAAATCAGTTTTGCCATAAAAATTACCCTCCTTTATTCAATATTTCATCCGTTCGGATGGTTCCGTTTGTTTCTTTGACCTCGCACACCGAGTTGCTGCGCATATTGTCAACCTCTGCAAGGGTGAACTCAAAGCAGTCCGCGACTGCGTGCGCGAGCAGATTCTGATCGACTGCCAGCTTGAAAAGCAGTCGGGCAAGCCGTTCTTCACTATCCCGCACCTTGGCGGAAATAACCGACTCCAGCGCGGGCGTGAGGAACTTCACTGAATTATTCCGCCGCAGATATTCCAGATAAAAATCAATGGCATCGCGGATAAAATCGTTCCGTGATGCCATTTGGAGCGTTTCGGAGAACCTGTCGCAGTCCTCCCATTGATCGACGCGAAGCCGGACGCCTTTCGACGGCATTGCGTCATTTTGCTTTTCTTTTGTCATAATTTCAACCTTTCTGTTTTCGTTGTCCTACGGTCTGAGACACGGAAAAAGCCCGATTTCCCAAGGGATTTTCGTGTTTGAGACCCGCAGGCAGTCTTTTTCGGCATACGCGAGACACAGACTGCATTTTAGCAATACCGCCAAAATCCCCGTATTTCGGCGTAATATCCCCGCTCGGCGTTGCCGTGCGGTGTGAATTGCCGCGTCCGAGACACGGCTTTATCCTGCTACCAAATAATCGACCGTCAGACCCTGTCATAGCGTGTCTGTTCGTCGAGCCATTCGAGCAGTCTGTCCCGCGGAATGATGATGCGTCCCGTCACGATTTTCAGCTTCGGGAAGTTCTGCTCCCGCACCAGCTCGTAGGCACTGGCACGGGAAATGCCGAGCAGGTCTGCCACATCCATCACGGTCAGGTACATCGGCAGTTCCTCCCGCGTTTTGTAAATTGAGTGCTTCATCTTACGCGCCTCCTTTCCTTTTTTCGTATTTTTCAAGCGCGGCTTTGAAGTTCAACCGCGCCGACGCCTCTCGTATCTGCTTCTCAAAATATGCCTGCTCCACCGGTGCGAGCGGGCAGAGCGTATAGAGCAGGCTTCCGTTGTGCGTGCGCCCGTCCCGTGTTTTCACGGTCGTGCGTTCTGTGGTAATCAGTCCCTTGCGTACAAGCCCCTCCACATGCTTTGCCACCGTGTTGTTGCTCATGTTCACTGCCTCGCCGATGGTGGCGTAGCTCGGATGGCACTGAAAGGTTTTTCTGTCCTCGCAGTACATCAGATAGGTGTACACGAGAATTTCACCCGCAGTCAGCCCCAGGCGAAAGATGCTTTTCGGCATCGGAAAATATTCGCCGGGGATGTCGCGGGCGTTGTGGTAATAAAATGTTTTATACTGTTTGCTCAATCATTGTTTCCTCCTTTTCAGTAAAGTTCTTTGAAGTCTTGAAACTTTCTTTCAAGAAAGTTTCAAGTGGGGTTCGGGGCAAGCCCCGAAAAAATAAGAGTGCCGATCTCTCGACACTCTTGTGTACTGTTTTGTTATTGGATCAGCAGATGCGCATGCGGAAAACCGTAAATCCATTCCGTGCGGTAACCTTCGGGAACGAGTTCGGGCTCCACCCGGATCAGGTCGTAAGGAACGAAGTCCTCAACCGTTTTGAGCTTTGACAGGAGCCTGCGACTGTCCTCGTATAGCAGGCTTGCGAACAGCAGATGCCGCGCCGACTTGATATCGTATTTCGATTTGTCGGGATGGTCGATCTCGTCAATGAGCATGCAGAGGATGTGGTCGTTTGCAACATTCCGCGAGACCGTTTTGAGGCAGGCTTGGTAGACCTCGTTTGCCTCCTCACAGAGGATCATCTTCTCGTCATCCGAGGCATTTTTCATAGCCGTCTGCATCGCCGTTATCTTTGTGTGCGCGTCCTTGACCGCTTTTATGATATTTTGCTTTTTGTGCGTATCGTTCTGACCTGTGTCCGTGGAATCAAGCTCAAACAACTCGGACACGGGAAGTGTCCTTGTGTAGGCTGCTCTGCCGGCAAAGGCATCCGCCGCATCATGAACGAAAGCCATAGGCGCTTCAAGGTGAGCATTGTTCTCGCCTGCATCGGGGCTTTCATCGCCCACGATATATTTGTAAAAGGCAGGCAGATTGCCGCCGTGATTTTTCTTGTAATCCTGACGGTAATGGCGCAGGCGGGAGAGCACCTTGCCCGAATCGACGGAGTACAAGCGCTTTGCCTTGTCGATCTCCATTCCCGACAGCACCGCGAGAATGCAGATGTCGTGATAAATATCCATCGGATGATGCTCGCCCAGCTTCTCGGTAAAGAGCCCGTCCCACAGCAGGCAGTTGAGAAACTGCGAGAGATTGACGATCTCCCCGATCTTATTTTTTGCGATGACCTGATCGAGCGCCGCAAGGCTTTTCGGTGTATTCTCGTAGTCGGTCTTGCCGACAGGCTCTGCTTTGCAGACGGGAACTTTGAGAATGTCATAGCAACCGGTCACGCCTGCGATGATCAACTCGTCATCCGTGACGAGCATGGAGTCGGAATCGTAATCGCATCCGTTAAGCCTTTGCTGAATATTGCTTTCAATCGCATTCACACAAATAATATTGGGCGTAAGATTAAAATAACGCAAAAGGTCATAGCAATGCGCGTTCTGCGCGAGGTAGAGGTTGCCCATGGTGATGTGAGGACTGCGGGCGCAGAGCACCATCTCACCGTGAGCAAAACCCGTGGTACAGACCTGCCCGTCATCCAATGAAAAGGAAAAGGTCGGCTCGTAGCTCTCATCGGTGAGCGCCCAGAGAAATTCATAGGCGTTACCGAACAGCACCTGATAATTGCCGCTGACCGCGATCCGCCCTTTTCTCAGCCGTTCCTTAAAATACCTGACGGTGTCGCTGCGGAAGGATTTGTAGAACTCGGTCTGCTCAAACAGCGGCGTGCGACAGCTCATATCGAGAACGGTATCCCGGCGGTATTTGGCAAGGTCGGGGACTTCATTTTCCGCAATGGTGGCGTGGTCGGTGGTCATATTGATCTGATAGCGCAGAAAGGGAGAACGGTTCAGCATATCCTGCAGATACTCAAAGGAAGGCTCAAGAAGCTTGCCGACACCCTCACGGGTGAGCCCGATGGTATTGAGAAGCTGATAGTTGGTATATGCCATCATGCCGTCCATCAGCGGGGCATCGTGGTCAGCCTTGACAACACCGAAGACAGAGTTGTTATTGCCTTCGTAGAGCGCGTCGAGAAAGCGCTTGCACTTCTGCTCGAAGGGCATATCCTTTGGCATGAATTTGAAGTACTTCACGCTACTCTCGGTGATGACCAGCTTAATGTCCTTGATATCGCGCGCCGTGGTGTAGCCAGCAAGTCGGCTTACCTGCGTGATGTCGTTATCAAAGAACCAATCCTGCAGGTTTGTGTTGAAAGCGCAGGTCTTGAAGAAACGGTTGCGCAGGAGCATCATGCCGCGTGTGCCGTATCCGTTCGCGTTGAATATCTCGGCATCCAGCAGAGCCTCGCCGTCCCAGATGACGTTTTCGATCTCGGTTTCTTCCTCCTCTGCCCGAAGGTCGTGCGTGTCGGTTTCCTTAACGCATATCACATTCTCGGTAAAGCGGCTGACTCTGTCGCGAATAATAAGGATGGATTTCTTGGGAAGCCTGATCGTGCTCTCGATGCTGCTGAGCGTGAGCGCGATATACGCCTGCCAGGAAGCCTGATCGGAAGCAGTGTCGGCAGAAAGGTCGCAGGAGCTCCACGCCATCATGTCCGCATACAGCGGTTCTGCAATAAAGAGGCAACGACCGTCGCGGCTTGCACCAGCGCTTCGCTTGTAGCGGACATAGTGGATGCCGTCAATATCGAAGCCATGGGTGTAAAGATGCTCACGGATCTCCCGGCAACTGATATCCGTGGGGATGGTCTTGTCGCTTCGCTTATATGAGCGCGTGTCGGCATCATATTTGAAATACTTGCCGAGGATATCTTCCGCAATCGGTTTCTCCACGGGTGCATACCCGCTGTTCTCCCGGAAGGATACGTCTATGGCGATCAGCGTCGGCTTGCCGCCTACGGTGCTGATGCAGACGTGATCCTGCATATCCGCGTCGGTGACGCTGTAACCGTTCAGAACGTAGCGGTTGCCGTAGGATTCATACAACTTGATCGCGCGGTTGAAGGAAAGGCACACAACGGCGCGGCAGAATCGCTTCTTGCCGTCAAGATAAGGGTAAGCAAGCTCGCTTTTGTGCCGATCGTACACCTCTGCGAGCTTCAATGTGTCAAGGCTCTCATCGAGAACGCCCCTGAACGCCTTTGGGTCGGGCTTGCCGTCTTTGGCGGCGGTAAATCCGTCATTTTTGAACACCACGCTGCCTTCGAGAGACATAATACGCATGCTTTCATATTTTTTCGTCGCCATTGTAACACCTCCTTCTGCTCTGATGCTTTTGCTTTATCATATTTTGCGACTTTTTCAAGGAACTCTTTGCGAATTGAATTTCGGACAAAGGGGACATTGACTATCAAGGCCTCAAAATGAGGCCTTGATACCGTTGCAAGACTTCATTTTGAGGTCTTGATGTAAAAACCAGCGTCGCCCGGGCTTCACGCCTTCATTCTGAGGGCATGAACGCCTAAAGCAAAGCGGCAAATTGATGCTTTAACGAAAGAGCCGATTTTTTAGCCCAAATAGTATCTCTACCATTTATCCGAAATCACGGTTTTGCACGAAACGACACAAAAGGCGCTGTTTTCAGGGCTTTTCCGGCTTTTTCGAAGGCTTTTCTCGAAATGCCGAAAAAGAAAACTGTAAATTTGAGCATCGAAAATGCAAATTTGTGTTTCGGAGTTGTATCCACAAACAATTTTGCAGTCTCGGTCGGAGCTTTTTCTTTGACTACAGCGAGGAAGATATTGGGGGATGAAAGCCATGTACAATACAACATCTTTAAGCGTTAGATTTCCGTATCATACCCTTGACAATAAACAAGTAATATCAGAAAAAATGCTTCTGCTTCTTGAATGCTGAATTGTGTGGTTGACGAAAGGCCGCTATGAAAACTACGATTTCGGAAATTTCCGCCGAATTTTCTGCATAAGCGGTATTCCAATTGTTGCACCAACGAAGGATCCAGCACTTCAAGAAGTGCATTGCGAAAACGGTTTTGACTATTTCCTTTCTGTACCAACATGTTATTTATGTTTATAGTGTTGCCGTTGTGATTTGGATAGATGTGTTTTCGATCTTTTATGTAAGATAGGAAGCCATATTCAAGCTGAGGAATCAGATAGTATAATGCATCGCTAATGTTTTTTCGAAGTCCGGAAAGAATCTTCTCGAATACTACTGCATATCTGTCATTGGGAACAAATAAATTGTGAGACAGCAGATCACTCATAAAATCAGTAAACTCTTGATCAATTTTCAGATTATCAATGAATGGCCACAAAGTCAACGGACAGGAGACGACGGTATGAAGATTATAAATGTCGGATATAATCCGTTCTTTTTTATCTTCGTCTGTCGCAACTGCAGATTCATAGCCAATCGTTCCATCGTCATTGAAACTGATATTATTCACCAAGTATCGAATAGAGTCTTTTTGTTTCTGGTACTCATTTTCAATGTTAGCAACTTCATATGGCTTGAAGTATTTTAAAAAAACAAGAAATTGCATTGTTCCATCAGGCAGGGCTTGCATGGTTTCAATCATCATTTTCCGGTAAGATTCTGCCGCATTTGACAGATCATTATCCAATTCAAAGGTCAATGACTTCATGTCCAAAGAACTATATAATTTCTTCTGTTCCTCCTCACTCAGAAACTTCAACTCTGAAAATTGGGTAGATGCTTCACTAAAGTAAGAAGCTGCCCGTTCAAGGTAGTGATAACCATGAGGAGAGGTTCGATTTGCAACTTTTTTCGCTATATCAGCATAACGCAATTTCCATTTTTCTTTTTCGTTCGTATCCTTTATATGAGGGAACAAATTATCAATAATATCAAGAGAAATTGGCTCATCAAGGTGTTTATCAATAGTCGTGTTTGCCGCTGAAATCCCCCTTGGCATCAAGGAAGGCGCGAATTTGGGAATAAACTCAGACAAATAAAACACCAACGAAAACTCAACCTCATCGGAATAGTCTTTTTGCTCAAGCAAATCTATGACAATACTTTTCATATTTTGCTTTTTCCCGTTTTGGCTAAGCAAATACAAGCACCGTTGTAGCGGCGGAATGAATTCATGCGTTTTTCCACAATTGACAAGTTCACTGAAATTCTTGTAATACTCCTCGGCAGCCTGAAGCTTTAACTCCTTATCTTTTTTCAAAAATCCGACAACATCAAGTATTTTGGCTCTTAATGCATGAGATTCTGTTAAGTCCAATAAAGACAAAGCAGTAGCTAAGTCTTTTTCGGAAAGATCAGAAGGTTGAATACTTCTTTTCTCTTCAAATACTATCATCGGCGAAAAGGGACATGGCTGATACAAATTCGGTTGATATATAAAATCAAAGTGACCTTGAAGAAAATTTATGGCATTCTGTATGTTCCGAGGCATTGATACTGCCTTTGTGTGAAATATCATCAAGTCCATTATTGTCAAAATAGCGTTGTTTTCACCGAGATATTGTTCTATCTTATCCATAAACTTACCTGCTCTCCCTAATCTGTTGTGTACAACTATTCGTATCAAAAGATATCACCGCATTTGTCACCATTGTACCAATGTGCAAAGCATAAAGGAAAAGATAAAGGTCAAAAGAAAACGACTATTCACAAACAACTTCGATTTTGTATCGGTCATTTTTCAAGTGCGTTCTATGTATCGGAATTCCTTTTTCCTTGGCGATATCAGCGACTAATTGATAATTCTCATCTGTAATATTGATGCCTGTTATAATTCTACTTACAATTGGAAGTTTGACCAGTCGTTCTGAATTGCTTTTAATGGGGAAAGATATCAATCGCCACTCTTTTTCGCGTTCCCACTCTTTGCTTTTAGTAATCCAAGATCTCATAACATTCGGAAACACTTCCACAATTCTGTCATCCCGTATCTTCTGTGTAATAGGATCATACACTTTTTGGATGTCAAGTAAAGGACGGTTCTCTGAATAACAAACTGGAAAAAGGAATGAATTAGCACATGAAGTGAACAACTTGGCAAAATCATACTCCACACAAACGCCTGTATGCTTGTCCGCATAATACGACCACATTAAGATGTCGGTTGGAGATTGCGTAAAGCATTCTATTCCTACTTGTTGCCCCAATCCTTCTCTAATTTGTCTTATGCCATCATCGAGGGTAGAATAGACTCTTTCAATATCTGCTTTCGGAACGTCAACACCGGCTAATGCAGCAATGGATTTTATCTTCTCAATAAAATCATCCTTGGATGTTAGAAGCTCTAATACCTGTCGCTCTTTCGAATCATTTATTTCTGCGACACTTGTAATTAAGCCTCTTATGATTTGGGGCGATTTGATAATATGTTGCATAGCTGTATTATCAAAGGAGAGTGTATCACCCTTGGAAATGATCGTAAGATATGCTTTTATCATCTCCGAAAAAGTGACGGGATCTTCTACAACGATAGATAATATTTCTTGGTCAGGAATATCGTGTCCGCTTTTAACTTTGTCCAACATATTGACAAAGATGGGACTGCTTGCGCAAATAGATAACAAGTGCTCCGTTGAGCCGTCTTCTAATTCAGGTGCATCACCGCCAAACATCCACGAACTCAAAGCATCTCGAACATCTGTATTTGTGTCGGGCAATATTTTATCAAAGAAATCCGGCATAATGGCTCGAATCAATTGATTCACTGACATTCCTATATTGCAGTCAAATGGATCATTGAATAAAACTGGATTTTGCAGATATATCGTTCCGTTTTTTATGTTGGGAATAGTAAAGGCAGAAGAAAATGAGTAGTATTTATATAGCTTTTTCCCTTCCAAATGATCAATTCCGCTTTGTATGCGACGCTTGAATTGTTTTCCTTGCATGGTATCATCGATTACTTTGTTGATCCAATCATCGTTTGCCATAATAAAAACACCACCTTTCCTTCGCTTATTATAATGTTAAATCTAATTCCGCAATTATCTCATCTGGAGCTAATGAATTCACACAAGCTATGGCACATGCAGAGTACGGCGCTTCTCGAGAAACAGCTATTCCAAGTTGCCTTATACATTCACCTTTGGTCATATCTCCTGCTTCATATGCGCTAATTGTCTGTGAGACTGACTCCCAAACCTTCGACCTCATATATGTAATATCCGGATGACTCAGATTATAAATTATTCTACTTGCTTCCACACGCTCTGCATCTTCCGCTATCGAAGACGCACATGTAACATCTTTGCCAAAAAAAGAGAGAATCTTGACATCTTCCTCATTACATGGATCAAGTAAAAGAGGTTTTTCTGCTTCATTTCCATTAAGAGTTAACAACGGACTGCCCGTTTTCAATGGAAAAAAGTTTTGCTTACCTCCGCCTCCTGTCTTTCGGTTGCAAAATGCACAGGATGCCCTATAGTTTGTGGCATCATTCTTTAGCCAATAATACCCCGTATCTTTTAATGGACTATTGTAGTCATACTGCTTATACTGAACAACTTCAGCTTTAGGACGAAAATGATCAATGTGAATGTCATTCATAGCTACGGGTGCTTCTGAATACCAACATTTTTTGTAAAAGAAATCTTTGAAATCACGTCTTAATGTTGGATCTTTCCATAATTCCGGTGGTGCTCCCCAGCTTCCTTTTTTTGTTAGCAAATCAGTCATGTCTATATATCTCATATCTGTGCCTCATAGAGTGCTTTTATTATCTCCTCAATTTCAGCTCTTCTCTGATCCAATTCATCAAAAGAGAGATATTCCTTATTATATAAAGGAGAATTACGGTAAACCTTAATGAAATCATCGTACAAAAAATCAATTGTTGTATACGATTTGGGTAAGGCCCCAAGTTCTTTGGTTAATTGCTTCAGTCGTACCTTTTCTTCGGAGGATATTTCTTTGTTGATGAGCTTAATGTAGAGCTCTTGACGCTCCTTAAACTTATCGAACGTCACTTTGTCATAGGAAGTTTGTAAGCGATAATATTGGCTTTGTAACAATCCATCAATTCCCATGCCCTTGGTATCCTCGATCGGTGTAATAACTTTGGTAAAAGAAAAGATTTGGTTGCCCATGACAACTTTATTGTGTGTGAAAATACGAATAAACTCTTTGGATACACCATTGATAACAAGAGGATCGTGTGTTGCGATTATAGCTTGGGTGTTTACAGCATCCTGTAAAGATTTCGCAATAGTTTGCTCTATCTCATATTTCCAATTGGGATTCATATGAGCATCAGGTTCATCTAAAATAACAAGGCAATCTTCAGTCTTACAAATGCCAAGCATACCAAGAATTTTAATCAGCTGTCGCTGACCTTCGCTCATATCATTACATCTTACGGAAATTCCGGCATATGACACAGTAACTTCGTATTGTGCATCAAACAAAGAACTTAATTTTTCAAAAAAATCTAAAATGGAGATCGAGTCCGCTTCGAGTTCTTCTAATCCCTTGATTTCAAAATAAGATGTTCCATCGTGGGAATACATAAATCCTCTACGCAAAAGATCTGTAAAACGGTGGTCGATAAAATCAGTTAAATAGTAGAGATTTGTAGGAACATTCCCTTTGAATTGCGGTCTGCCAAATATTTTTTCAACGCTATCCATGTCTATCGACATATCGATATATTCTACATTGTTGAAATTGCATGTTTCGATAAGATATTTTTTCTCAAAAGTCTCATGGCCGCAAAGAATTGATGCGAGATAAATGGGGGTTAATTTCTCATCGCAATAATTGTACTTTCTTTGCGGAAAGTTAGGCATAAATTTTTCAGCATCATCATTCATGACTCTCAAGAAATGCCTGATCGTATTTCTGCACAACATATTGTATCGTCGATTGGCTTTGGAAACTTTACGTAAAACATTGTTCTTTGCCCCTGAATAAAACGTTATAATTCGCTTTGGAAAGATGGAATTATCAACAAACAATGCGTTGATTTTTTGATAAGAGCCCTCAAATACACAATCGTCGATTGTTATCTGATAACTATGCCCCATCTTAATTATTACAATGTTTTTCTGAGCATACTCATATTCAATTGTATAGTCATAATCAATGTTCTTTTCAATTGAGGGCGAATCAAAAGACATGAGTATTTCCAATATGATTTCAAGCATAGTGGATTTGCCCGTACCATTCTCACCGATGAGAATGGTTAAGCTACCTCCATTAATCGTATTGAAATTTATCTCAAAATCGACCAAACACAAATGATCGTTAACACACAGTCTTTTGATTTGCATAGTAATTACCTCGTCAGCGAATACTCGCCTGATTCATTTTTTGTAATAAGTTGCTTCTTTTCAAGTGATCTCAACGCATCCATCAACTCAAACTTTTTTGAGCTGAGAGACATGATCTCTTGAATCGAAACGGGTTGAGGAGCAGACTTTAATAATAATTTTATTATTTCTTCCTCACGCACATTTGATAACAATCCTTTGATGTCCGCAGGGATAGTAATTTTTTTAGCAGGCTTCTTGGTAGTCGCTTGTGAAACCTCATTTTCACCCAAGATCTTTTTTAGTAACTCCAAGGCACTTTCTTCGCTCGGATTATTCGTACCCAGCTCACCGCGAAAAGCACGGGCGAGAATGGATTTTTTCATCAGGTCGATTTGGTCAAGGACTATTTCGGCGGCTTCTTTGGTCTGTTGTTCTTTCGATAGCAACTTCTGTGTTACAGATACTATCTTTTCCTGCTCAGGGATACTGGGAACATTAAACGAATAGGCTCCAATCTTTTTTGCATTGATATTAGATTGGTTCACTCCATCCGTTTTAACCGAATTACAGTATTTTTTCGCATCAAGAGTGTTCAATGCATAGTTCAAATAGTCACCTATTATTTTATCGTGATCATAGTCCAGTTTAATAAGGTAACCTGCGTAAATGGCTGGATGCTCGCCACGATAGATTGCTGTTTTTCCAACAAGCGCTGCACTATTTGTTCGATTGAAAAGAACATCTCCGGAGAAAAGCTTATACTTTTCTATATCGTCTGGATCATTCGAATAAGCCAAGTCTGACCAGTCGATTTCACCTTGCTGCAAATTGCCCATCCGAAGTACAAC
>QWCB01001071.1_pt1 | contig 27799 bp, 16 predicted proteins | sample 1972511 | NCBI WGS metagenome assembly QWCB01 (sample SAMN09866719, study PRJNA288562) | Human gut metagenome isolate term5_stool, whole genome shotgun sequencing... | isolation source: gut | host: Homo sapiens | place: USA: California | reverse complement strand
CATATTCTTTGAGTAGAACTCAACGATTAGTTGGTCTTCAATTTCGATAGGAATATCTTCTCTACCTGGTACACTTGTAAGTGTTGCCTTGAAGTTTTTATCCTTTGAAATGTATGGGTAACTTGTTACGAAGTTAGTTTCAAAGTTTTCTTTGAAAATTGCTGATTTCATTCCTCTTGGTGAAAGTGAAATCACATCTCCTGGCTTGCATCTGTAAGATGGAATGTTAAGTTTCTTTCCATTTACATGTACATGTCCGTGAGATACTAATTGTCTTGCTTGTCTAATAGAATTTGCAAATCCCATTCTGTAAGCAAGGTTGTCAAGTCTCATTTCAAGGAATTGAACTAGAGCTGTACCTGTTTGTTCAGGTGCTTTTTTAGCTTCTTTGAAAAGATTTACGAATTGTTTTTCAAGTACGCCATAGTATGCTCTTAGTCTTTGTTTTTCTAAAAGTTGTTTTCCGTATTCTGTTAATTTCTTGTCGGATCTTGCGGTTCCCTTAGTCATTCTCTTGTTTGCTTTTGGGTGACCACATACGTTTAATCCTAGTCTTCTAGATTCTTTGAATCTAGGTCCCATCATTTTTGCCAATATTATTGCCTCCACATAATTAATTTTCGCCGCGAAAATTTATGCCTCTAACATTATATAAGACATTGGAAAAATTGTAAAGTCTACAGGATAAATTTTTCAATAAACTTTATAAAAATTATTATATTGGTTATAATATTAAGATAGTAATAAATTATTAGGAGCGATTATGTTAATTAAAAATATTTCGGTGCTAGATGTAATCGGTGGGAAAATCCTTGAACACCAGGACATCTACATAGAGGGAAAACTCATCAAAAAGATTGGCGAAAATTTAAAAATAGAAGACGACCAAATTATCGACGGAGAAAATAAACTAGCTGTGCCTGGTTTTGTAAATGCCCACACCCATCTTGGCATGAGTCTTTTTAGAAATTATGCTGATGACATGGAGCTGATGGAGTGGCTTGGCGAAAAGATCTGGCCAATCGAAGCGAAACTAAATCCAGAGGACGTATATATCGGTTCTCTTATGAGTATGGCTGAGATGATTAAATCTGGTGCAACCACTTTTTGTGATATGTATTTTCCAATCGAGCCCGTATATCGCGCGATGGAAGAGATTGGAATAAGAGGTGCTATTACCAGGGGCATGATGGACGTAGAAGACGGTTCCATCTCCATAAGAGAGCACAAGGAAGGCTACGAGAAATATAATGGAGCATTAGATGGAAGGGTTACGCTTTTCCCAGGACCTCATGCAATCTACACTAGCTCTACTGAATATTTAAAAGAAGTTATTGAAGTTGCAAAAGAGTACGGCGGTAGAATCAATATCCATCTTAGTGAAACTGAGACGGAAGTTAGAGACTCACTAGAAAAATATAATATGACTCCTATTGAGTACGTCAATTCTCTTGGACTTCTTGAACTTCCAACGGTGGCTGCCCACTGTGTGCACATTACTGATGAGGAAATAGAGATTGTAAAGGGCAAAGAATTCTATCCTGTCTACAATCCAAGCTCCAATCTAAAACTTGCAAGTGGATTTACTCCCGTTAAGAAACTTCTTGCAAATGGGCTCAAGGTTTGCCTTGGAACTGATGGTTCTTCTTCAAACAACAACCAAAATATGTTGGAAGAGATTCACATCGCATCCATCGTAAACAAGGCTGTGGAAATGGATCCAAAGGCTGTTAAAGCGATAGAAGTTTTACGAATGGCGACCATAAATGGAGCAGAGGCTCTAAATATAAATGCAGGAGCCATCGAAGAGGGAAGGCTTGCAGATATTTCCATCTTTGATTTAAATTCTCTAAACTTCACTCCAAAGAACAACCTCATATCCGCCCTTTGTTACTCTGCATCAAGCGAGGACATAAAGACTGTTATAATCGATGGCAAAATCGTGCTAGACGATAGAAAATTTGTAAATATTGACGAAGATAAACTTATAAAAGACGTAAACGAAACGATGAATGATTTAATTAGTAGGTGATAAAATGGATAAAAAAATCGTATATTCAGGCATCCAACCTTCAGGTAATCTAACCCTAGGTAACTACATCGGTGCCCTCAAAAATTTTTCAGAATTACAAGACGAATACAACTGTCTTTACTGTATAGTTGACATGCACGCAATAACTGTGCCACAAGTTCCAAAGGACCTTAGGGCTACTAGTCTAGATTTAGCATCCCTATACTTAGCTGCAGGACTTGACCCAGAAAAATCAATTCTATACATCCAATCCCATGTTAAACAACATGCGGAACTCTCATGGATTCTAGGAACTATCACAGGACTTGGTCAACTTCAAAGAATGACCCAGTACAAGGACAAGGCTGCAAAACAAAAGGAATTAAACGCAGGACTATTGTTCTATCCTGTGCTAATGGCAGCGGACATTCTGCTCTACGGAACAAATTTCGTGCCGGTAGGAGACGACCAAACCCAACATATGGAACTTACCAGGGACATTGCAGAGAGATTTAACTCTAGATACTCAGAAACTTTTGTAATTCCAGAGATGATGAGAGCAAAAAAGGGAGCAAGAATCATGTCACTTCAAGATCCAACTGCCAAGATGAGTAAATCTGATCCAGATGAAAATGCAAGCATCTATCTCATTGAAGATGATAAGGCTACGGCGAGAAAGATAAAACGTGCTGTAACAGACTCAATTGGAATAATAAATTACACCGACGATCAACCAGGTCTTAAAAATTTAATCGACATCTACTCAGTATTTGCAGATTTAACTCCAGAGGAAATCGTGAAGAAGTACGAAGGAGTTGGCTACGGAGTATTTAAAGATGAACTTGCAGAACTAGTTGTTGACGGACTTAAACCTATTAGAACGAGATTCAAAGAAATCAGACAAGATAAGACTTATTTAGAAGAAATATTAAAAGCAGGCGACGAAAAAGCAGAAAGACTGGCTGAACGCACAATGAAAAAAGTAAGAAGAAAGGTAGGATTTGTACAGCTATGAAATTACCACTAAGAAGTGAAGTTAAAGAAGAATTAAAATGGGATATTACCAGACTCTACAAGGATAGAGACGCAGTAAAATCCGATATAAAATCTGCTAGTGAAATAGCAGACAAGATGGCAGAACTTAAAAATTTAAAGACTAAGGAAGAACTTAAAAATTTTCTAGATCTATACGAAGAACTTATGATTAAAGTATCTAGACTTAGCACATACTCAGAACTTATTTCCACCACAGATATGACAGATACTGACAATGTAAACTTCGCAAACACAATAGACATGAGTTTTTCTCCAATCTTTGAAAAGATAAGCTTCGTTGAAAATTTAATTCTATCACTAGATGAAAAAATAATAGACGATTACAAAAAAACTTATGAAGATTACCATGTATTCCTAGATAGTATTTTGAGAATGAAAGGTCATGTTCTATCAGACGAAGAATCCAAAGTCTTCGCATCACTTTCCTATGCATTAAACGGACCTTACAACACCTACGAAATCTCAAAACTTGCAGATATGAAGTTTGACAGTTTCGAAGTGGATGGAAAGACCTATGAAAATTCCTACGTTCTCTTCGAAAACTTCTACCAATACCACGAAGATTTGAAGGTGCGTAGAGCTGCATTTGAATCTTTTTCAAAGACTCTAGAAAATTATAAAAACACAACTGCAAGCCTCTACGAAATGTATCTAAACATAGAAAAGACCAAGGCTACTATGTGCGGATTCGATTCTCTAATCGACTATCATCTATTTGGTCAAGATGTAAAGAGAGAACTATATGATAGACAAATAGACGTAATCATGGAAGACCTCGCTCCAATTATGAGAAAATTTGAAAAATTAGTTCAAAAATTCTACGGAATCGATGAGATGCACTTTGCAGATTTAAAACTTCCAATAGACAAAGAATTTAGCAAAGAAATTTCCGAAGAAGAATCTTGGAAGTATGTCGAAGAAGCCCTATCTGTAATGGGAGATGAATATCTAAAAGTAGCCATGAGTGCAAAGACAGATAGATGGGTTGACTTCGCATCAAATGTTGGTAAATCCACTGGAGGATTCTGTTCAAGCCCATACAAAAAAGGATCCTACATCCTTCTATCATGGACTAGAGAATTTGCAGAACTCTACACCTTGGTACACGAAATCGGACACGGAGTTCACTTCCACTATGCCCAAGAAAATAACAAGGCACTTGAAGAAGAACCATCCCTATACTTTATAGAATCACCATCAACTTGTAACGAAATCTTGCTTTCTAAATATCTTTTAAAGAACACAACAGACGAAAGATTTAGAAGATATATTCTTGCAAACATGATTACAAATACCTACTTCCACAACTTCGTAACCCACCTACTAGAAGCTCACTACCAAAGAGAAGTCTACTACCTAGTTGACAAGGGAGAACCTATAAATGCAGATATATTATCAGAATTAAAACTTAACACCCTTAAGAAATTCTGGGGAGACGAAATAGTTATGGATAAGGGAGCAGAACTCACCTGGATGAGACAACCTCACTACTTCATGGGACTATATTCTTACACATATTCTGCAGGGCTTACCATCTCAACCAACGCAGCAAACAATATCTATGAAAAAGAAGATGGAGCGAAGAACTGGATCGAAGCCCTTAAAGCAGGCGGCACTCTAAAGATCGAAGACCTTGCAAAACTTGGTGGAGTGGATATAAGTACAGACGCTGCTCTTAAAAATACCATCGCCTATATAGGAAGTATAGTTGATGAACTTGAAAAACTTATTTAAAACGAAAAAATTTGTGATATAATAAAACATAATATAATAGATGATAGGCTTTGAGGAGTAGGAATGGATTCTTTTTAGAGAGAAATCGGTTGGTGAGAGATTTCAAGATGAAGTTTTGAAGGTTGCAAAGTTAATTTCACACGTTGATTACGATATAATCTTTGAGAGCCCGACAACGGGAATTAAGGTGGTACCGCGTCCTTCGTCCTTATGATGAAGAATGCGGTATTTTTTATATCAATCAAAAAATAAATTACGAGGAGGATTTATGAAGAGCTTAGATAAAACATACGATCCGAAATCATTTGAAGATAGACTCTATGATTTTTGGATGAAGGGTGGATACTTTACACCGGAAATAGATAAGAATAAAAAACCATTTACAATTATGATGCCGCCACCAAATGTAACGGGAAACCTACACATGGGTCACGCACTTAATAACACTTTACAAGATATTTTAATTCGTACAAAGAGAATGCAAGGTTACAGTGCCCTTTGGGTACCTGGCACAGACCACGCATCCATCTCCACAGAAGCAAAAGTTGTAGAAAAGATGAAAAAAGAAGGCAAGACCAAGGAGATGATCGGCAGAGAAGGATTCTTGGAAGAAGCTTGGGACTGGACTCACAAGTACGGCGGAAATATCAAGAACCAACTTAAAAAACTTGGAGTTTCCTGTGACTGGACAAGAGATAGCTTCACCTTGGACGAACATCTTTCAAAGGCGGTTGAAGAAGTATTTATAAGACTTTATGAAAAGGGATTAATCTACAGAGGCGACAGAATTATAAACTGGTGTCCATCTTGTAAGACTGCTATCTCCGATACAGAAGTTGAACACGAAGATATAGAAGGTTCAATTTGGTACTTCAAATATCCATTCGTGGATGGAGATGGATTCGTAGAAATCGCGACTACAAGACCAGAAACAATTCCTGGAGACTTGGCAGTTGCAGTAAATCCTAAGGACGAAAGATACTTTGACCTAGTGGGCAAAAAGGTTCGTGTGCCTATTCTAGATGGTATAGAAATCCCTATTATAGAAGACGATTATGTAGAACTTGATTTCGGAAGTGGTGCCGTTAAGATCACACCATCCCACGATGTAAATGACTTCGAAGTTGGAGAAAGACATAATCTCGGACAAAAGAAAATCTTCACCGACGACGGACATTTAAATGAACTAGCTGGCAAGTACTGTGGACTAACCATAAAAGAAGCGAGAAAGAAAATCATCGAAGACTTCAAAGAACTTGGATACTTTTCAAAGGAAGAAAAACACAACCACGCAGTTGGAGTTTGCGAAAGATGTAAGACAACAATAGAACCACTTATTTCTAAACAATGGTTCGTTAAGATGGAACCACTTGCAAAACCTGCACTAGAAGCATACAAGAGGGGCGAAGTGAACTTCATCCCAGAGAGATTTGCAAAAGTATATGTTAACTGGCTTGAAAATATTAGGGACTGGTGTATCTCAAGACAACTATGGTGGGGACACAGACTTCCTGTTTACTATGTGGAAGAAACTGGCGAAACCATCGTTAGTCGTACCGATCCATCCCTAGATGAAAAATATAAAGGTCTTACCATAAAACACGACGAAGATACTTTAGACACATGGTTCTCATCAGCGCTATGGCCATTCTCAACCCTTGGTTGGCCGGACAAGACTGCGGACCTAGATTATTTCTTCCCAACAGACGTGCTAATCACAGGCTACGATATAATTTTCTTCTGGGTTTCTAGAATGATCTTTAGTTCTCTAGAACAAATGGGAGAAGTTCCATTTAAGGATGTACTTTTCACAGGACTTGTAAACGACGCCCAAGGTAGAAAGATGAGTAAGTCTCTTGGAAACGGAATCGACCCACTAGAAGTAATAGATAAATATGGTGCAGACGCACTTAGATTTACACTTGTAACTGGAAATAGTCCAGGAAACGACATGAGATTCTACTATGAAAGAGTAGAAGCAAATAGAAACTTCGCCAATAAACTTTGGAACGCATCTAGATTTGTGCTAATGAACCTAGAAGATAGCGATGCAGAAAAAGTGCTCGTGGTAAATGCATTTACCCAAGAGGACAAATGGATTTTGACAAAACTTCAAGAAACCATAGAAGAAGTGACCACCCACTTGGATAAATATGAAATCGGACTAGCAGCAAATGAAATCTACGACTTTATCTGGAACGAATACTGTGACTGGTACATCGAAATGGTTAAGCCAAGACTTTATGGAGAAGACTCTCCATCTAAGACTGCAGCCAAAGAAGTACTTCTAAAAGTTCTAAAAGATATTTTGAAACTACTTCATCCATTTATGCCATTTATCACAGAAGAAATATATTCTCACCTACCAGGAGTAGAAAAGGCTATAATCGTAGAAGACTTCCCGGTAGTGGACAAAAAACTTATCTTCAAAGAAGACTTTGACAGAGTTGAATATCTAAAAGACGTTATAAGGAAGATCAGAAACGCAAGAAGCGAACTAGACGTACCTAATAGCAAGAAATCAGAACTCTTCGTAAAGACTGAAGATGTAGAAATCAAGAAGACCTTTGAACTTGGAAGAGAAACTCTCCTTACTTTAGGATTTGGAACTGAACTCATCTTCACAGAAGAAAAGATTGAAGATAGCGTGTCAATCGTACTAGATAGGGCAGAGCTTATGCTTCCAATGAGTGAACTTATAAACTACGCAGAAGAATTAGAAAGACTCGAAAAAGAAAGCGAAAAACTTACCTCAGAAATCACAAGAGCAACTAAGAAACTTGCAAAAGAAGGATTCGTTAAGAAGGCACCAGAAAGCGTAGTTCAAGAAGAAAAAGACAAACTTGTTAAGTACGAAGAAATGAAAGTACAAGTTGAAAATAGAATAGAAGAGATCAGAAAAAAACTATGAAAAAAATACTTTTACTAGCAACCGGGGGCACCATAGCCTCCGTTGCTACTGAAGATGGACTAAGTCCAGGTACAACTGCAGAAGAACTTCTATCCTACGTTCCAGATGTAAAAGAGTTTGCAGATGTAGAAGTAAAACAGATTTTAAATATAGATTCTACCAATATTGAGCCGGAGCACTGGCTTCAAATCGCAGAAGAAATTAGAAAAAACGATGACTATGACGGATATGTAATCACCCACGGCACAGACACCATGGCTTACACCTCCGCCGCACTATCCTATTTAATTCAAAACTTCAACAAGCCCATAGTCCTAACTGGATCACAAAAACCTATTACAGATTCCATAACCGATGGAGTTAAAAATCTTATGGACGCAATTAGATTTGCATCCCAAGACGATGTGAGAGGAGTCTATGTGGTTTTTGATGGAAAGGCGATCATCGGTACTAGGGCAAAGAAACTAAGATCTAAATCTTATTCCGCCTTTGATTCTATAAATTATCCAGTGGCGGCATTTATAGATGGACCGAGAATATTTAGATATGTGGACGAGAGAAAAGATACCTGCGAGCCAACCTTCTACAATGAACTAAATCCAAAAGTGTTTTTACTTAAACTAACTCCGGGAATGGAGCCGGATATTTTAAACTATATCTTTAAGTTCTATGACGCGGTAGTACTAGAAACCTATGGTGTTGGAGGAATTCCCTTCGAATCTAGAAGAAATTTCTTACAAGAACTTAGTAAACACAAGGACAAAGTGGTGGTCCTATCCACTCAAGTAATGCTTGAAGGCTCCGACGCGAAGACCTACGAAGTTGGATATAAATTCCTAAAGACCGGCGGAGTAATCGAAGCCTATGACATGGTGGTAGAGTCCTGCGTGGTAAAACTAATGTGGATCCTAGCAATCACAAAGGACCCAGCAGAAGTGAAGAAACTCTTCTACACCCAAGTAAACAAGGATATCCTTTTGACATGAAACTATATATAACGAGACATTCAAAAACACTTTGGAACACATTGGCAATCAACCAGGGACATCTCGATTCGCCACTTACAGAAGAAGGCATCGAACTTGCCCTGAGTTTAAGAAAATATAAAATAAAATTCGACAAGGTATTTTCATCGGATCTTTATAGAGCCTACCACAGTGCGAGGCTAATCGTAGGAGATGAAGTTGAAATAGAAAAAACTCCACTACTTAGAGAGATAGACGTAGGCATGTGGAGTGGAAAAAGTCTTGAGAGAATTAGAAGAGAACACAGAAAATCCATAGACACCTACTTCAAAGAGCCGCAAGATTTCAGAAATCCAAGCGGAGAAGATCTCTACGACCTCATGGAGAGGGTGGATAGATTCTTTAACGAATGCATATTTTATAAGGATTATAAAAACGTGCTAATAGTAACTCACGGAGTCACCCTCTGTGCAATCTTAGATTATATAGAAAAAGTGCCAATGGAAAAATTTTGGTCCAATGGCAAAAGAAGAAATTCCCAATACAACTTGGTAGAATGTAGAGGGAATAGTTTAAAAATTATAAAAAAAGCTCCTAAAAGTAAAAATAGGAACTATTCGCTGTAGTCATAACCGTCTACAGCTAATTTTTTTGAAAATAAAAAGCTGGAGAACACTATCTTCATAGTGTCATCTTTAAATTTAAGCATATTGTTTACATATATATCGAAGCCATCCACTTGAAACATTCTGTAGCTACCAGTATCTGGCACGCCTTTTGTAACTTCAAGTTCGCAGATCCCGGACACGCCGCAGCAACCTTGAAGACCGTGATCAATATGGAAAGACTTCATATCTTTTTTTAAAAGGTATTCTTTTACACCTTTATCAAATTCAATTTTCATAATATCACCATAATTATTCTACTAAATAATAGAAACATTTTCAAGAATTGTGAATAAATGATATAATTAACTCATGAGTCATAGAATTACACTTTCGGATATTTTAAGAGACGACGGCTCTCTAATAAAAAATAACGCCGAGAGAAATTTAAAAAATAATAAAAAAATTAAAAAAATTCTAGATGGCAATCCAAAAAACTTAGTCGTCCTTGCAGATGGTTTTGAAACTATAAATTTTCTAAAAGAAAATAAAATTCGAGTGGACCTAATCTATATTGACCCACCATTTAACACGGGCAAGACATTTGGCATAGAAATTGATGTGGGAGATGAGAAGATCTACAAGGATTGTTATAAGGACAACTTGGACAAGGATGAATTCTTACTTTGGATGTATGAGATTCTTACAAGACTTAAAGATCTTTTAAAAGAAACTGGATCCATCTTTCTTCATGTGGATTATAGAACATCGTCGGAGTTAAAACTCATAATGGACAAGGTATTTGGAGATAGTAACTTTGTAAATGAAATCATCTGGTCCTACAAAAGCGGCGGCGCTGGCAAGAAATCTTTTTCTAAAAAGCATGACAATATTCTATTCTACTCAAAGGATTATAGACAAAAAATCTTCAAACCACTGAAAGAAAAATCCTACAATAGAGATTTTAAGCCCTACAAATTTAAAGGTGTGAAGGAATACAAAGACCATCTCGGCTACTACACAATGGTAAACATGAAGGATGTGTGGAACATAGACATGGTAGGACGGACCTCATCGGAGAGGGTGAAATATCCGAGCCAAAAACCTTTTGAACTTTTAAGAAGAATCATCGAGTCGACCACAGAAGAAGGCATGACTGTGCTAGATATTTTCGGTGGTTCAGGATCCACTGCAAAAGCTGCATCCATCTTGAAAAGACACTATATTCACGGGGACATATCCGAATATTCCTGCTCCGTTGCAAGAGAATATTTAGAAGATGCAACATACTTTTCAAATCGTAAATTCGACTTTAGAAGTGAATTTATAGACGGTAAGTTTACCTGCGAAATAGAAAATGGCGGCGAACTTAAAAGGGAATATGTAAAGAAAATCATGGTTTCAGAGGACGGAATTCAGTTCCAAGATTTCAAAGAGTACTCAGAAATAAATAAAGAAAGATATAATTACATATATTTAGAAAATATATTTGGAAAATTTAAAGTAATAGAGGTAAGAAAATGATTGAAAAATTTAAACAAAACGAACACAGTAATATCGCTCATGTAGTTGGAGTTGTCTCAGGCAAGGGAGGTGTGGGTAAATCCACAGTTACTACAGCTCTTGCAGCAGAACTCACTAGAAGAGGAAAGAAAGTAGGAATCCTAGATGCTGATATAACAGGACCATCCATTCCAAAGGCATTTGGCATGGAAGAGATGGCACTTTCAAATGGACAAGAAATCCTACCGAAAGAATCTAACGCAGGAGTAAAAGTAATCTCTGTAAATTTAATCCTAGGAGATCCTACCCAACCGGTGCTATGGAGAGGACCAATCGTTGGTCAAGCCATAAACCAATTTTTTAAAGATGTAAGATGGGGAGATTTGGACTACCTACTTGTGGACATGCCACCGGGAACAGGAGACGTAGCACTTACAGTATTCCAATCACTTCCACTCGATGGAGTGGTCATAGTCTCAACCCCACAACAACTGGTAGGACAAATCGTAGAAAAATCTATAAACATGGCTAAACTTATGAACATAAAGGTGCTTTCACTGGTAGAAAATATGAGCTACTTCATATGCCCATCCTGCATGGAAAAACACTACATCTTCGGTGAATCAAACATAGATGAGATCGCAAAGAAACACAAGGTAGAAAATGTATCCAAGCTACCATTTGACATGACCAACGCAGAAAACATGGATCATGGATATGGAGATGATATATTTATTAAAGAATTAGAACCAACAGTAAAGGAGATTTTAGAACTTGAAAACTAGAGTATGTATTGTCGGAGGAGGTCCAGCAGGACTAACCGCCTCTCTATACCTATTAAGAGCAGGCATCGACCACGTAATTATCGAAAAGAACGAATACGGTGGAAATATCCTAGAAGCTATATCCATTAAGAACTACCCAGGGATCGTGGATATTTCTGGAAGAGAGTATATCATGTGCCTAAGAAGTCAAATCGACCTATACGATGGCAAATTTATAAGAGGCTCAGTAACCAATATTGAAAGAGAAGGAGATAAATTTAAAATCTCCACAAAGAGAAGAGAAATCGTCTCAGATTACTTAATCATAGCAACAGGAACCAAGAGACTTAGCTCAGGAATTGAAATCCACAACTTTGACAACACATCATTCTGTGCACTATGCGATGGAAGCAATTTCAAAGGCAAGTCAATAAGTGTCATAGGAGCGGGAAACAATGGAGTGGACTCTGCAATCTATTTATCAAACATTGCAAAAGACGTGACCGTTTTCTCTGATGTAGATGCACCAAGCTGCGACCATACAACCTATGAAATGGCAAAGAATATAGAAAATATAAAATTTGAATTCAATGCAAAAGTTACAGACGTATATAGAGACAAACTTGTATACCAAAAAGATGGCAAAGAAGTAGAATTCGAAACAGAAGGAACATTTATCTACATCGGATTTACACCAGAAACAGAAATCTTTGACGAAGTTAAAAAAGATGAATATGGCTACATCTATGTGGACAAGAATCTAAAGACCTCAGTGGACAAAGTATATGCATGTGGAGACTGTATCGAAGGATCCTTTGGACAACTTGTAACAGCCCAAGCAACTGGAGCACAAGCTGCCATAAGTGTAGGAAAGGAGCTTAGAAAATGCGCCTTTTAATCTCAAGTTCAAACTATCTATATGAATACAACGAAGGTAAATTAAATAAAATAAAAAAGGGTTCATTCTGGAAAAAATCCGGACCAAACTATGTCTACAAAGACGCCTACCACGGCAAACAAAAATTAGAATTTAAAGGAAATGTAATCGACTTTTCAGAAGATTACTTCATAGTTAAGACGAGATTTTTCCAAATGTACAAGGGAACAGACCTAGTGCGTACATTTAAATTTGATGTAAACTCCATCCAAGTTTTGAAAGAAAATATATATTCAAGACAAGGGGACATGAGATTTGCACCAGGCAACATCCTTATAGGTTCACCAGAATTTGTAGCAATCTATGACGAAAGTTTAAACCCACTCTACGAAGTTACAGCTCTAGAACTTGGAGTAAATGAAATCATAGATGCTCGCATGATTGCAGAAGGACAAAAAGGAGCAGGTCACCTTAGAATAATCGCAAAGGATAACCTAACTGTACTAGAAATAAATCCAATCACAAAGATTGCATATAGTACAATCAACTTCAAAACCATGGGTTTAATTGAAGGCATAAACGACTACGCCTTCAATGTGAAGAACAGAGCCCAAGTGTTAAATGTAGAAGATAAAGTGGTACTAGTTTTAAATGACCTTGGAATTATATTGGTCTATGATGAATACTACAAATTCCAAGAAAAGATAGAACTTCTAAAGACTCCAATCGACTTCTTAACACCATGTTTTGACGGAGTAGACAAAATCGAAGAAGATGATTATAGACAATATATCGACATGTACGGATCAAGAATGGAACACGAAAATATCAGAAGAATGGACAAGATTAACAAGACTGGTACATCTGTACTTAATATGGACGACCTACAAGAACTTACAGACGGAGTAATCATCTATGGAAGTAGAGACTGTGTTCACTGCGAAGGAGCCATCGACATGGTATCCGATGCCCACAAGGAATTTGATTTCAAATCCTACTACATGGACCTATCAGACGAAGAAATGTATAGAAAAGAAAAAGATATCAAATCTTATCCAACCACTGTAATTCTAAAGGATGGACAAGAAAAACATAGATTCGTAGGCAAACTAAACTATGAAGACTTCCTAGAAAAATTGGAGGAAGAATGAAAAAATTCGCAATCTTCGACTTCGATAAGACTATAACCGACAGAGATTCTATAAAGATTTTATGGCAGACCTATGGAAAGAAGATGGGAGTGCACTTTCTTCTACAAGGAATATCCATCGGAATTAGCTTTATTGGGTACAAGTTCACCGGAGATTTCAATCCTACCAAGAATAAATTGGCGAAAATCTTTGACTATTTGACAGAAGAAGATATAGATGAATTTGTAAACGAAGTCTTGCCAAAATACTACTACAAAGACGCACTGGAAGAATTAGAAGAATTAAAAAAAGATGGATTTGAGCTACTACTAGTCAGCGCATCCTACGAAAATTACATGAAAAAAGTCGGGGACAACCTCGGCTTTGACTTTGTAATCGGGACCCGTCTCGGCAGATTAAACGAACTCATAGGAAACAACAACCGTAGAGAAGAAAAGGTAGCACGCATAGAATCCTATCTAGAAAATACAAAGGAAGCCATCGACTACGACAATTCCAGATCCTACTCCGACTCATATAGAGATGACAAGTACATGATGGAACTGACCGCCAATAGATACTTGATCAACTCCAATGTGAGAGAAGAAGGATTTAGAAACTTAGTGTGGAAATGATACTGCACGTAGATATAGATGCATTTTACGCATCTGTTGAAGAATTAGACAATCCAAATTTAAAAGGAAAACCAGTAGTAGTGGGAGGTAGAAGCAGAAGAGGAGTCATAACAACCGCAAATTATGAAGCGAGAAAGTTCGGACTCCATTCCGCCATGCCCATTTTTATGGCGAGAAGCCTCTGCCCGCAAGTAATCATCGTGCCGGGGAGGATGTATCGCTACAAAGAAAAAAGCATCGAAGTTTTCTCCATATTAAAAACCTACGCAAAAGTAATAGAACAGGTCTCCATCGACGAAGCATACCTAGATATAACCGGTACAGAAGACGGAAGAGAACTTGCAATAAGGATAAAATCAGAAGTCAAGGAAAAGACGGGGCTCACCATCTCAGTAGGACTCTCCTACAACAAATTTCTTGCGAAAATCGCCTCGGATTGGAACAAACCAGATGGATTTATGGAAATCGACGAAGACATGGTGCCGGAGATTCTATACGACCTGGACATTTCAAAAGTCCATGGCATTGGAAAAGTCTCAGAAGATAGACTAAGAGAGCTTGGAATAAATAATGTCAAGGATTTAATGAATCTAAGCCGTGAGTACATGACCTTGGAATTTAACAAGATGGGGCACGAACTCTACGACAGAATAAGAGGCATCGACAGAAGAGAAGTAAAAGGCGACAGAAAGAGGAAATCCATCGGAGTTGAGAGGACATTTACACCGACGGGAGATGAGAAAATCCTCTACGAATATATCGACAGATTCTCAAGAGAACTCTCGGAAGATCTGAAACGGATAGACAAGTCCGCCATGACCATCACAATTAAAATAAAGACGGATAAATTTAAAATCCATACCATCTCCAAAACATTTTTGAAAAGCATGGAAAAGTACGAAGATATAAAAAATATCGCAGAAGAACTCTACGACAAACTCGGAAATAGAGAAAGACTAAGGCTCCTTGGCATCACCGCATCGAGCCTAGTGGATAGAAAAAAGATACAGCTAAATTTTTGGGAGAACAAATATTGAAAGACAAGAAACTCTTAGCAAAAGAACTGACAGGACCATTTATCGAAGAAAATAACATCACCTATCTTGGAAGAGAAGGCGACGACTACAGGCTCAAGATGGAAGGGGACAAGAAACATCTAAACGCCTTTGGGATGTACCACGGCGGAGTCCTGTTCACCTTGGCGGACACAGCAGCGGGACTACTCATGATAGACGATGGCAAAACCGCAGTGACGATGCAGTCAAACGTCAACTTCGTTGGAAATATAAACGGAGGCACACTTTACACCCACACTCGCTACATTCACAAAGGTACAACCACCTATGTAGTAGAAGCAGAAGTGAGGTCCGAAGATGGAGTGTTATTACTCATAGGAACATTTACATTTTACGCATCAAAAGCACTTAAAATAGTTAATCTTTAGTTAATTTTAAGATTAGCTATTTTTTTGTACACTAAATTGTAAAAACAATGTAAAATTTCATGAAAAAATGTTGATTTTAACTACATCAATATTATATATATTGATAGCATGTGATATAATAATACTATATGTAAACTGATAAACTAGGATACTTGTACATAAATCAATTATCTACAAAATTATCAATTTAAATAATAATATAAATAATCTATCGGATCTAGTATCTGGATAAAAGAGCTAATTCTAGTAGAAAAGGAGAAAAGTATGGAACAATTAAGAGAGAGAAGCAAAAGAGCATTGACATTATTTTTAGCGATAGTCATGATACTGACGTCGCTACCACTAGATGTGCTTGCTCAAGGTGGTCAGGATAATCCAACAGATAAAAAGATTAACTATGACGAAAATCCTATAAGTGACAGTGGCTTTAAAGAAGGCTATATAAACAATAAGGATATAGATGTTAAGGTTGCGAAACCAAAAAATGGAAGTCAAAAATTTATAGAAGGACCGGATATACCAGACATCTATACAATGAGAGCAGAATACAGAATCCAACGTGGCGACAGTAGGATAAACAACTACCAACCTTATGAAGCGTCCGTTGGAGCTAGTATCAAAGAAGAAGATAAGAAAAAAATAGAACAAACAATAAATCTTCCTGACTTTGATGGCTATACAACACCTACGCCAAGCTTTGATGTAAACTATAAAAGCATTGTAAACAAAGCAAAGGAAGGTAAAAAATTAGAAAAAAAAGAAGGCACAAAAACTTGGACAGAATACAAGGGTGTTTTGCCATATATTTATACTGGAAAGAAAAACACATTAACAGTTAAACATATTTTCCAAAGCCTAGAAGATAAAAACAAATATGGACCTATTGATGGTAAGACTGAAATAAAAACAACTACTGAAACTGGCTTAACAGGGTCAATAGTTACAATCAGCCCTCTTGAAAAAGAAGAAATAAAAGGCTACGAGCCTGAAACTAGTGTTATAGAAACACAAATGCCAGAAAACACAGAAAAATATGTTGTAGAATACCGCTATAATAGAAAACACTTTGACGTTCACTATGACACCAAAGAAGGTACACCAATACCGACTAGAACAATTTACTATGGTCAACGTATCCCTACAATACCTCTATTGGGGAAAGATGGAAAACCAACTACAGATAAAACTGCAGACCCAACATATAAGTTGGGAAGTACTTTCCAAGGTTGGAAACCCTCACAGGACTTAGAGGGAGTTGGCGGAAAAAAATATAAAAAAGATGAAATAATTAAAGATGATAGTGGAAATCCTATAAAAAACCTAGACGCTAAATTTATAATGCCAGCTGAAGATGTGACATTCACAGCTGATTGGAAGGACAAGGAAAAGGCAGACTACGCTGTTCAATTTTGGACAGAAAAGGCTGACCATGCTGACAATGCCTCTATTTTAGATAAGTATGAGTATATGAGTACTCGTGTTTACAAGCAAGAACCAACAGGCAAAAGGCCAGAGTTAGATAAAGAACCTGTAGACGGATTAAAATTCCCAGACCTAGATAAAACTCGTCTACAAAAAATTTGGAATGGCGAAAAATTCAATCGTGACCATGACCTTTATCTAAACAAATTCTTTGTTTACAATAAAGAATTAACAGATAAAGAAAATGCAGACCCTAAACAACCAGCCATGACAAAGTCTGTATCAGCCACAGGTAAGACAGTCTACAATATCTACTACGACAGACAAGTCTATGACCTATACTTTACCAAGTCTAATGCACAACCTGAAAAAAACACCATCTATCCCGAAATTTGGAAATATGACGAAAAGAAAGGTGAGGCAGTTAAAGTAGGTGGTCCAGGCAAGCCATACCACTACAAGGCAAGATTTAATGAGATGATGTATAAGTGGCCTAACGATGCCAAACAAACCAAAGGATTCACTCCTGGTTATCAAAGTTTTGGTTGGGGACCAAACTATACTAGGCCAAATTGGCCACTTCACTTAGATACACCTCCTTATAGGCTTAATGCCGATGAATTTTTGGACATGGCAAACTATACTAGCTGGGGCGGCTATACTAAACATATAGATAAGGGCGATGGCAATACCATCGATTTAGATAGATTCGACTTTACAACCCTTTCCTTCGGTATAAAACAGGATAAACCTTCCATTCCTCACCACATGGACTTTTGGATGGATGGATTTAAGAAAGACGAAACCATCATACGTTATGACCTTGTTAGAACAAAGGCGGATACAGCTGCCATAAACTATGGACACAGATACCCGAAAGTTACAGGCTTTACACCTAAGGACTATGATCCTACTAATCCTCAAAGCGGATGGCCGACAATCAAAGAAGGTAGCGAGGAAGATGGCCGAGTGGACGAAGATAGAATTAACGATCTAAACGACGAGCGTGATGCAATAACACCTAACACTTGTGGGTCGTACTATAACAACCAAGGGGATAAACTACCTATCGGTCAATTAGACTTTATATCAGTTTTCTTTAGCGATTCTGATGAATTTGGAGACAAAAAGGAAGGTGGTCAAGCATTTGAAGAAAACGGCTACCTACGCTTCAAATATCATCGTAATAAGTACCCATTAAGATTTAACTACGACCCTGCAAAGATTAAGGACGATAGTGAGTTTGGACCTACCAACCAATTAGATACTTTCTACGAATTCCCACTAAAGGTCTTAAGTCCTGATTTAGTTGATAGTAACTTAGATAGGGATGATAAAGAATATTTCAAGGAAGACCCTAAAAACTTAATAGATAATCCAGAAAACTTACAAAAATTAGGTCTAACAGACCTTGTTTCTACAGATCCTACAGATAATAAATTAAAGGTTAAAAGACCAGATAATCTTCCGGAACAAATGGTATTTAAAGGATGGGCATTAGACCCTGCAGGGACCAAGCTTGTTTGGGAAAATCCAAAAGAAACCATGCCTTTCCACCCAGTTAACTTATACGCTAAGTGGGCAGAACCTGACTTTAAATGGAAGGTAACCCTTGATCCTAATGGTGGTTCTCTTTCTTCAATAAAAGCTGAAGACTTGACAAAAACAAGTAAGACAATCCAAGAAGGAGATATAGGTCAAGAAGAAAAGAAGACATATCCTGAGAAAAAACCAAACGATGGCAAAAAACAGATATTCACAGTTATACAAAGACAACAATTAAAAGAACTTAAGGAACCTCAACGATGGGGTTATGACTTCCTAGGTTGGGAATGGGTTAAATTCAATGAAGATGGAACTGAAGACAAAACATATTTTAATGACTATAAAGTTCCAGAACTATACTCCTTTGGAAATGATGTTGTATCAGATGTATATCTAAGAGCTATTTGGGTTAAAAACGACCTACAAACAGTAATGGCATACCACCATATACTTGATAAAGACTTAAAAGAAGTACCTGGATCACCTGAATCTCAAGAACTACCTAAGAGAAGAAAAGGCCACTTTGCAGCTGCGCTAGGTAGCAAACAAGGAGTAGAATATACCCTAGTTCCAAAGGCTCAGTGGGAAGATTTAAAACAAAAGAATAAAACTTTTAAAGATTATTATAATGAAGAAACTGGTAGGACTAACAACTACTTCCAAGTTCACGAGATAAAAGGATCTGTCGAAGAGGTACAAGAAGATGGAACAATCAAAGAAGTAAACAACACTGAAAATGACTTCCATTTCTTCTATATGCCTTATAGAAAGAGGGAATACAAGGTTAACTACCTAGATGAAAGATGTAAGAAAGATGTAGAAGAGTTCATTACAAAAGCTAAATCTAAGTTTGAAACTGATTACAAAGCTATAAAAGATGATCAAAGCAAAACAGAAGATCAGAAAAGAGAAGCTTATAGAGACTTAGTAAAGAAAAATAGTGAAGATTTCGAAAAGATTGTTTCTAAGTATTCAATTATTGACGCAGAAACAGTTATAAACGGAAAGAGACATTATGATGCTAGAAACTATAGGTATATACCAGGTTGGACTTTGGCAGATAACGAAAGTCCTCAACAACAACTTTTCTTCGATGTAGACGAAAGCACAAATGAATTCTTAGGAATCAACGGAACAGGACTTGGAGAAATTTTCTTCTTCTATCAAGACGCAAGAGTTATAGAAGTTAAGAATCCTAAGGAAGAAGTTCCAGATGGATATGTAAGAGTAACCTTTAAGATTGATGACGAGAAAAAAGGTGGGGTCTTTAAGGACAAAGACAATAATGAAGTAACAGAACTTTACTACGATGTAATAAAGGGACTTAAGTCGGATTCACTTCCAGTTCCAGGAGAATTAGGAACAAAAACGGACGGATCTCCTAATGACAAAGAAGAAAGAAAGTACTATATAACACCTGATAATGGTAAAAACTTCTTAAGATGGGACAACAAACCACTTTTAAACAAGGGAACAATCCTACAAACTGCTGATAAAGATTACTATGTATTCACAGCCTACTTTGATTGGTCAGGCCTAACAGCATCTGGCCTAGTAAGGACAGAAGCCTTTAAAGATCCTAAGGGTACTTGGACAAATGACTTTGCTCCAACAATTGATCAATTAAAAGCACAACTTGTCTGGAAAGAAAAAGACCAAGTAAAAGATCTTCCAGCAGGAACTGAAATAAAATTATATGACGAAGCTGGAAATGAATTAACAACAGACGATCAAGTCTTTGCATTAGTAAATGAAAAGAAAGCTGCCGACAAGGATGAGCTTGTTCGTACAGTAAATATTAAGGCCAAAGTTACTTTCAAAGACGGCAAAGAACCGCAAGAATTAACTATACCAATTACAGTTTACAAAAATGTTTACGAAGCCCTTAACAAGGATGGCGATAAACCACTATTCTTAAAAGAAGCTGAAGGAAAAGACGCTAAAGACGGTGGCTTAAAAGATGTAACTGGTAACTATGTAAAAGTTATAGTTCAACCGACAGAAAAGAATACAAATAAAGATGCTAAGATTTATTATGTTAATCCAAAAGCTTGGGTTAATATTCCTGAAGTTGAGTGGTCTGAAGCTGACAAAGATAAGTATGACTTCTTAAAGTGGACAGCAGATAAGGATGCTCAAAATGAAAATGGTGTATTTGACTTTAGTAAGCGTCATAAGTTTACTGATGAAGAAACACTTATCAAACCAGTATTTACTAATGATGTAGTTGAACAAAAAGAAGGCGAAGATAAACCAAAAGTTCCAGACAACTTCGTAAAAGTTATAGTTAAGACAACAGACAAGGCTACAGATGAAACAGCCTTTGAAAAAACATTCTGGGTTAACCCTACTAAGGAAGTAGCTATTGATGTAACAAATCCAACAGGAAAAGAAAATCAAAAGTTTACTTTCGACGGTCTTGGAGAAAAAGATGTAAACTATATCTTTAAAGAATGGCAAAAAGTTCAAACTGGCGAAGCAGACGATAGCTTAACTAAAGTTGATCCAGCTGTTAAAATTGACCTAGCTAAGAACCAATATACAGACAAAGTAACAGTAATTGAAGCTGCTTATAAAAAATCAATTCAAGCAGAATCTATAGCTAAGCCATTAAAGACTACTAAATTAGATACACCACAAGGAAAAGAAATAACAAACGATGATTTAATTAAGCAAATTACACCACAAGAAGGTAAAGAAATTGAATCAATAGAAGTTATTTCAAAACCAGATGGCAAGACGGTTGGTAATGAACCTGCTAAAGTTATCGTTAAATACAAAGACGGTACTACACAAGGAACAAATGATGATCCTGTCGTAATACCAGTTGAAGTTCACAAGAATATAATTCCAGAAGCACCTGGCGGACTAAGACCAAAAGACGCTATGGATAATTATGTGAAGGTAATCTTCAAAGCAGAAGTGGGCGGAACATTATCAGGTGACACAGTTTACTATGTATCTCCAGAAGTTGAAGTAGATTTAACAGAAACTGCAAAAGCTATTACAAAGACTCCAAGCGTTGGATACTTTGTTAATGGTGAAAAGTGGACTAATAAAGATAAAAAAACTTTAAAAGGTACATTTACCGATTCAGAAACAGAATTTATATTTACTTTTGATAAGTCAAAAGATATAGTAGAAAAAACTAATGACCCGAACCAAGTAATACCAGAAGGCTATGTGACAGTTATCTTTAAGACTGAAGCTGAAGCAAAAGGTACAGTTAATGGTTCAGTTGAAAAGATATACTATGTAAACCCAAAAGCAGGAATTAAATTAGGTAAAACAGCAGGAGATAAAATCCTTGTTGTTCCGACACCAAAAGCAAATAAAAACTATGTATTTGATAAGTGGCAAGAAGCTATTGATGAGAATACTCCAATCACAAGTGAAAGAGTTCACGTTGCAATCTTTACATCGGGTCAAGTAATCTTGACCTATGATAAAGGTGGAGATGATGTAACTGGTGATGCACCAGAAATTGTAACAGTAAATGTTGGTACAACAGTTAGATTAGCTGGCAAAGGGATATTAGCAAAACCAAATGCTACATTTGCAGGTTGGAAGCTTAATGGCGAAGATGATAAAATCTACCAACCAGGCGACCAAGTTAAACTTGAAAAATCAAGAACAGCAACAGCCCAATGGATAAATGATAAGAATATCATTCCTTACAATCCAAAAGATCCAATAACTAGACCTAAGGGATATGTAAGAGTAACATTTGAAGCAGACCCAGGACTAAAATTAACAGAAGAAAAAGCTTATTATGTAAAAGCAAATAAAGGAATCACACTTGGAAATGCAAAACTTGTAAAACCAGCATACGAAGCACAAACAGGTTATAAGTTTGAAAAGTGGGATAAAGAAGATAGTCTTGAAATCACAGAAGATATACTCGTAACTGCAAAAGCTACTAAGCTTGACACAGTTATTCCGGCAACAGGCGCTCCGAATGAAAAGCCAGAAGGCTATAAGGAAGTAACATTTGTAATTAAAACCAGAGAAGAAGCAAAAGGCTCAATTACTGGGGTTTCAAAATTCTATGTAAATCCGACTGAATATGTAACTATCAATCCACCAGCTACTAAGGCTGAGACAGGTTACAAATTTGGATCTTGGGATAAGGATGCGACTATTCCTACAGTTTATGACAAAGACACAACAATCACAGGAAGCTTTAATGGCTTAAAAGATATTATTCCAAAAATAAATCCTGATGGAACAGAAAATAAACAACCAGCTGGATATAAGATGGTTACTTTTGTAATAGATCCGGCAACAGGTGGAAAGATTGCAGATAAAGAAGTTACAGTTTACTATGTAAATCCATCTAAAGATGTAACAGTTCCACAACCAAAAACTAAAGCTGAAACAGGCTATGAATTTGAAAAATGGGATACTAATACTACAACAGCTAAGAAGTATGATAAAGATACGACAGTTAAAGGAAACTTTAAAAAGCTTGATGACATTATTCCATCAACTGATGGAAATGGAAAGACAAATGCAAAACCAGATGGATATGTTACAGTAACATTTGAAAAGGGAGCTAATGGAAAATTAATAACAGGACAAACTCGTTACTATGTAAATCCAAAAGCAAACCCAGCTAAAACTTTAGCTAACATCACAAAACCAATAGTAACACCTGAAACAGGATATAAAGCAGATGGTTGGGACAAAGAAGATACCCAAACTATAACTGGAGATTTAACAGTTATTGCTAAATATAAAGAACTTGATGATGTTCTTCCAAAGACAAAGAATGATGGAACGGAAAACAAACAACCAGATGGATATATCACAGTAACATTTGAAAAAGGTGCAAATGGGGAGTTAAAAGGAAACACTGTTTTCTATGTTAATCCTAATAAGGCAGTTGTGTTTGAGGACAAAGCTCCAACAATAAAACCTAACACTGGATACGTTTCAGCAGGTTGGGACACAACTATTAATAAAGCTATTCAATATAAAGACGGCGATAAGATTACAGCTCTTTACAATGATCCAGGAAACATTTCTAAAACAGAAGTATCTGGTTATGTAAAAGTTGAATTTAAACCTGGAACTAATGGTTCATTAACAGGAACGACTATGTACTGGGTTAAACCGGAAGTAGAAGTAAATGTTCCAGCTCCAACAGTTACACCAAATGTTGGATATAAATTTGATAAATGGAATAAGGATTTAACAGTAAATCTTCAAGCAAGTGATTCACCATATGAAATCACAGCAGGCTATACTTCACTTGAAGACATTATTCCACAAGAAAAGACTGATGGATCAGACAAACCAGATAAATACAATATAGTTTCATTCATGGGTGACAATGGTACTTTAAATGGTAGTAAAACTGCTATAAGATACTATGTAAATCCTAATAAAGTGGTAGACTTTACAGATATTGTTAAAGGATTTACTAAAAAGCCAAATTTTGCTTATACAGAAGTAGGCGGAACATGGAGTAGTAATGTATTTAAGAAAAAATTTACTGATATGTATACAGTATTTACTTTTAAATTCCAACCATTACAAGATGTAATTGAAAAAATAGACGAGAATACTAAAAAACCAGATGGATATGTAACTGTTAAGCTCATTCCAACAGATAAGGCGACAGATACTACAGAAAAAGTTTTCTTTGTAAATTCAACGAAAGAAGTTACAATTTCGAACACACCAGTTGGAACAGAGTTTACAGATGCCAATGGAATAACTTATAAGTATACTTTTACTGGTTGGACAGTTACAAAAGGTACTATTAATTCTTGGAATAACGGAACTATCAATGGTCAATTTATCCAAGAAACAGAGATTACTGCTAAGTATTCTACAAAAGTTGACTGGGGAGAAATACTTCCAGCACCAGTTCCAAAGAAAGATGTAGTTACACCTATTAAAGAAGAACCAAAACCAGAAGACTTAATTGAAAACAAAACTGGACTTCCAAATGGAACAACTTTCAAATACACTGGTGACGGTACACCTGATGTAAATAATCCAGGAAATACTAAAGCAAAGGTTGAGGTAAAATATCCAGGTGGAAAAACTGTTGTAGTTGAAGTACCAATTACAGTTGTTGCCCATGTAGTTCCACAAATTGATGGAGAAAATGGACAAAAACCACTTGTACCAGAAGATTATGTTAAGGTAACAGTAGACACTACTGATACTGCGACTGACAACACTTACTTTGTAAATGTATTCTGGGTTAAACCAAATGAAGAGGTTTGGATACCAGTCAACAATCCAAGAGGTAAAGAAGCTTTAGAAAATGGAGTAAAGAAAACAAATAAATTTGTTAAGTGGGTATCAGATGATAGCAACAAAGAATATGCAAATACGATTAGAGATACTTTCACTAAAGCTACAAAGATTACTGCAACTTATGAACAAGATAAGAATGTAGAACCAGTTGGAAAGAATAATCAATGGATACCACAAGGATCAAATCCATCTCCAAAAGATTTTATAAATAATCTTTACAACGATGATAATCCTAATAAGAAAGATAACTTGCCGCCGGGAACTAGATTTGAATTTGTACCGGGAGCAGAACCTAATACAGATACTCAAGGCGAAGGATTTACAACAAAGATAAAAGTAACTTATCCAAATGGTGAAGTTAAAGAAGTTCCAGTAAGATACAATGTAACTGGCGATGTAGTTGAACAACCGGATCCAAATTATCCAAATACTAAACCAGCTGTGCCGGATAATTTTGTAAAAGTTATTGTTAAGACAACTGAAAAGGCAACAGATGACATAACAAGAGTATTCTGGGTAAATCCTGAAAAAGAAGTTACTATTCCAGTTACTGACCCAATAGGAAAAGTAGTAACTAAACTAGATGAAACAGTAGATTATACTTGGAAGTTTACTGGATGGGATATTAAATTAACTCAACAGTTTGAAAAAGAAACAACAATTACTGCTCAGTATAAAAAAGATTTCGGAGGTTTAACTCCATGGCACCCTATACCAGAAGCAAGAGGCGGATTTATCTATACTGACCTTGGAAAACAAGTAACCAATGAAGAGTACAAGAGTCAAATCCAATTGCCAGCTGGATATAGTTTTAATACTGGAACAACTTTTGAAATAGGATCGGGTACTGAACCAAATATAAATAAAACTGGTCTTTACAGTGTAAAAGCTTGGGTAACCTATCCGGATGGATCAGGACAAGAAGTTACAATCTTAGTATATGTAGGAGAAGCGAGAGTGGTTCCACAACCATTGCCACAACCAGGAGGCACTGGATACAACGCAATCTATATAGAAAAGAAAGTTGAAGTACCTGCTAAGATTAAACCACTTCACAAAGAGGTTAGATATATGCAAGGATTCAATGGATATTTCAGACCTGAAGATGGACTTACTCGTGCAGAAGCTGCTCAAATCTTGGCTAATGCACTTGTAGAAGATGGATATAATTACAATCCTAATTACAAGATTTCTTATCCAGATATTGGCAACGAATGGTATACAAAAGCAATCAAAATAACCACAGAAGCAAACGTGTTTGCAGGTTATGATGATGGATTATTCAGACCAGAAAAGAAGATCACGAGAGCAGAATGGGTAGCAACCTTAAGAAGATTCCAAAATATTGCAGAAGCTGATGGAAACCACATGAACCTAAGTGGCAACCACTGGGCTAAGGCTGAAATTGAAGGAGCATTTAACGAAGGTTGGCTAAAAATTTACTCAGACGGACTAGCTAAGTTTAAGGCTGATGAATTTATACCTAGACAAGAAGTTGCGGCTGTAAGCAACAGAGCATTTAATAGAGTCTTTGACAAGACTTATATTGACAGGAATGACAAGGCGTTTATCAACCAATATAAGGATGTCAACCCATCAATGTGGGCATATGAAGATATACTATGTGCAAGTAATACATTTGTACACGATGAACAACTTTATAGAGCGCACGATGTTAAGAATGATAAGATAACATTCAACGTAAACTTAGATGAACTTGAAATCCTACAAGATAAGTTTCAAAGAAATCCAAGATAAAAATTAAGAGAAGGGCGACCTTCTCTTTTTTTATGTATTTGGGTTTTTGGATAGGGCTTCGACAAATATGACCTTTATTTAACCCATCTATCCCCAAAAATATTATGAAATATCTTTACAATTGCAGTCACCCTGAGCGAACGAAGTGAGTCGAATGGGTATAACCTATGTAGGTCAAGTCAAGGCTAGTGGAATCATCCGAACATAACCCCACCACGGTTATACCCGTTCGACTTCAATGACTCAGCCTTTGGCTTCGTCATTTCCGCTCAGGGTGACTGTCTTCATTAAGTTTATCATTGTAGAGATCCTTCGACTCCGACGTACCGTCTCCGCTCAGGATGACTGGTGGGGGGTATAGCGGAAGCAAGGAGCTTCCACAGCCGAAGACTACAAAGTTCTCCCAATTGCAGTCACCTTGAGAGGCAGTCGAGTTCAACAAATCAAACTTCACTTCGTTTGTTTTCTTTGGAACTCTTTGCACGAGACCTGCTACGAAACGGGAGATTTCGGCTAGGGCTTCGAATGGGTATAACATCTGTAGGTCAAGTCTATACAAGTGAAATCTTCCGAACATAACCCCACCACGGTTATACCCGTTCGACTTCAATGACTCAGCCTTTGGTTTAGTCATTTCCGCTCAGGGTGACTGTATTCCTTCAGGTTATTATTGTAGAGATCCTTCGACTCCAACGGTATCCGTCTCCGCTCAGGATGACCAGGCTGAGGATTTATGCTCAATAGGTGTTATTTTATTTGCAAAGTTCATTCTGGAATTAGCTATGGAAGCAGGTTGCTTCCGCTACATACAGTAATCTGTGTCTGTATACCACTAGGGTGACTGTCTTTATAAAATCAACTTACTTAACAACAAAAATACAAAAAATAAAAGATCGACACTTATTTCTAAATGCCGATCTTTTTGGAAATGTTTCCTTTGCACATTGTGCTGTGCTTACACCTTATGTAATTGTGTAAACTACACTTTTAGGTATAAAATATGGATTGAAAGGGGTATCTATTTCTAAACCTTTTGGTTTAGAATAAAATTAAAGACCATACAATTCGTATGGTCTTAATGGTGCGGGAAAGAGGACTTGAACCCCCACTCCAATGGAACTAGATCCTAAGTCTAGCGCGTCTGCCAATTCCGCCACTCCCGCGTG
>QWCB01001042.1_pt1 | contig 28318 bp, 28 predicted proteins | sample 1972511 | NCBI WGS metagenome assembly QWCB01 (sample SAMN09866719, study PRJNA288562) | Human gut metagenome isolate term5_stool, whole genome shotgun sequencing... | isolation source: gut | host: Homo sapiens | place: USA: California | reverse complement strand
GCATTTGCTTCCAAAACTTCGCCAGACTTTATAAGTATGCCTGACTGTGCTGCTCTACCAGTTGCTACCATGATGGCGGTAGGTGTTGCAAGTCCCAAACTACATGGGCAAGCAATAACTAAAACGCTGATTGCGTTAATAATACCTGTATTAGCGTCCTTAAATATAGTATAAATCAAAAAAGTTAAAAATGCAATAGCCATTACCGATGGAACAAAGACATTAGCAATCTTGTCTGCCATCCTTTGTACCGGCGCTTTCGAGCTAGCCGCGTCGTCAACCATCCTTATGATATTGGCAAGCGTTGTATCTTCGCCAACTTTAGTGACCTTAAACTTAAAAGTGCTTGGTCCATTGACAGTTGATCCTATAACTGCCTCGCCAATCGTTTTATTCACAGGAAGGCTCTCGCCAGTTATCATCGCTTCGTTAATTGACGCTTCTCCTTCAGTGATTACGCCATCTGAGGCAAGTCTTTCGCCCGGTCTAACTAAGACTATGTCATCTATCTCAAGCTCATCTATGCTAATGGTTTTTTCTTCTCCCTCTCTAATTACAGTCACTTCGTCAACTTTTAAACTTTGTAATTTATCAACAGCTTCATTAGTCTTGGCTTTTGCCTTTGCTTCCATAAGTTTACCTAATAAAACTAAGGTAATAATTACTGCTGATGATTCAAAATATAAATGAGGATTATCTATAAACATATTGTAAATGCTATATAGATACGCAGCTGTCGTTCCCATAGAAACAAGTACGTCCATATTAAAAGTTTTGCTTCTTAATGAACTTATTGCACCTTTATAAAATCTGTGCCCACCAAAAATTTGAACAAGCGTTGCAAAAGCAAATTGCCATCTGGCATCTGCGTAAAACACTTGTATATGTGCCATGTGTAAAAACATTACTGAAAATAATGGCAGCGCAAAAATTAATGAGATTAAAAAATCGCGTTTAAGTGTTTTTATCTCTTTTTCTCTAAGCTCTCTCTCCTTTTCTATATCGCGGCTTTCTTGATAGTAGCCAGTAAAACCCGCTCTTGAGATGACAGCCAAAATATCATCACGAGAAATTACATTTTCGTCATAAATTACTCTCGCTCTATTTGATGATAGATTAACATTGGCTCTTGATACACCATCTTGTCTTGATAAAACTTTTTCAAGCCTTGCTGAACAAGCAGCACAGCTCATTCCTTGAATTAAAAAATTGTCTTTCATTATAATCACCATAATTATTATACCCAATTTTGTGGTATAATATCAATATGAAAGGACGTGATGATATGGACGCAATAGAAATGCTATTGACAAGAAGAAGTATAAGAAAATATAAAACTGATGAAGTGCCAAAAGATTTGCTTGAAAAGATAATTGAGTGCGCAAAGGCTTCACCAACAGGAATGAATAAACAAGAAAGACTTTTTACTGTTGTGACTAAAGAAGATGATATACAAAGATTGGCTTCCGCCATTGCAAAATCACTTGATAGAGATGATTATCATATATATTATGCAAAGGCCTTGATCATAGTGACTGTGCCTGAAGATTTAAAATTAGGCGACGCAGACACATCAACTGCTATGCAAAATATTTACTTAGCATCTCACGCGCTTGGACTTGCTTCTGTTTGGATCAATCAATTAAGAGGCAATAAAGATGAAGGCGTAAGAAAAGTTTTATCTTCATTTAAAATACCAGAAAATCACATTTCTTATGGTATGATGGCTATAGGCTACTCTGATGAAGTTCCTAAAGCAAAAGAAAGAACAGAAAAGGTAGTTTATCTATAATGAGAAAGAAAATTGGCTTCATTAGTGACACACATGGCGGCATAGACGAGACGCTTAGAGCACTTGAGGTGCTTAAAGACTGTGAAATTATATATCACTTAGGCGACGTTTTATATCACGGACCAAGAAATGCTCTTCCAAGTGATTACAATCCAAAGGATTTAGCAGCGTATTTAAAGAAATGTGATAATATTATTTACGTGCGTGGCAATTGTGACAGCGACGTCGATCAGATGGTTACCGATAAAGATCTCACACAAAAAGCTCGTATTACAGATATCAATGGACTAAAGACGCTTCTTATTCATGGCTATGAAGAGACAGAATTTGCTAGAATAGAATACGCCAAAGAATCAGGCATCAAGTTGATAGTTACTGGTCATACACATATAAAAGTTTTAGACGTAAAAGATGGAATAATCTTATTAAATCCTGGCTCAACAACTATACCAAAAGATGGCAAAGCATCTGTTGCCATGATGGACGACAAAAAAATTATGCTCATAGATATTTATACTGGAGAAATATTAAAAGAATTAAAATACTAGATCAAAAAAGAAGTCTACGTTTAAATTACGCAGACTTCTTTTTCTTTATTAAAAATTTTAGAAAAACCATTAAATTAATTACTATAAAAATTATTATTATAATATTTTTAAATAGCTCTATGTTCATATCTATATGCATCGCATCTCTTAGTTCGTACATAGTTCTCATAAACTTGCCAAAAAATAAAATCAATGCTATAGATATAAATTCTATAATTAAAAAGACTTTTTCATTTGCTCTGTCTATAAATAGTGAAGCTATAGCCGCAAGTGCGATAAAAGCGTAGTATATGTGCCTTGAATGCACCCTCATATCTAGCCAAAGGCTTAAACTAATAAGGCTTGACACAATCGATGCAGCTAAAATCCCCACTACAATTGCAAGGAGTAAATTAAAGAATTTTTTCAACTATTTTACTGTGTATGTGATTGCTACTGGAGTTCCATCTTCTGGTGCTTTGTCAGCATCTACAGAAAAAGAAACTTCTTTTGTTTCTTCGATAGCACCTAGAGGGTATTCACCGTTACTTGTGATACCTACGAAGCAAGAGTCAAGACAAGAGATACAGCCAGTGTTGAATTCTTTTGATGGATCAATGTTTCCAGAGAATCTCATGTCGATAGCTTTTCCGTTAGAATCTTTAACTACATCATCAATGCCTACTGATCCTTCTTGTCCAGCCCAGCATAAAGTTACTTCAAGCTTAGAACCTTCTGATTTAGTAGTAGATGCGTTATCAGCTGTCATGTTATTACCTGCTTCTGCGCCTACTTCTACTAATGCGTTGTAAAAGTCTGTTGGTGATACGTATGATGAGAAGATTGATTTGTCGCTTAACTTACCATCTTTGCAGATAACTAAGTGTCTTGTAGCTTCTGTTTCAAATTTTCCGTTGTACTTAGTGTAGATTGTTACGCTCTTAGCATCTTTATCCACCTTTAGTGGATTTTCTTCTGTAACACCATTTAATGTTGCATCATCTTTATCATCTGTTTTTTCTTCTGTATCAGTTGTTTCAGTTGTTTCAGTTGTTTCAGCTGTCTTAGTTTCTTCTTTCTTATCTGTTGTTGTGTCTGTCTTATGACCACAAGCAACTAATAATAATGAAACCATCAATAGCATTGCTAAAAATTTAATTTTTTTCATTTCTTTTTCTCTCCTTTTATATAGGCTTTCTAAAATTAACACATATATTATTATAACACTAATACATGTAATTTATTATTGAAATGTTTTATAGTTTTTTATGCTTTTTTATAAAATTATCAATATTAAATTAGATCTTGCTAATAATGCACATAAAAAAGGACTCCTACGAGTCCTTCTAATATTTATTAGTTTCTTTTAAAGATGTCCATTACCTTAGATATAACATTTTCAGCAAAGCTTTTTGATTTCATCTTCTTGTCGTAGATAGAATCTTTTACATTGCCTAGTATGCCATTAACAGCTGAATAAGCGTTGTTTGCTGTGTTTGAAACTTGTGATGTGATTCTGTTAACTGTACTAATTGCGCTATCAGTAATACCCATAGCTGTATTTGTTAATCTAGAAACATCTGATGTAACACCGTTTATGTTGTTCATAATGCCAGCGATATTTGGTCTTACGTCGTTAACTAATCTACTTACATCATCAGTAACGCTCTTGATGTTTGGTCCAAGATCTCTAACAAGATCCTTTGTTTCAAGTGTTATATCTTTTATATCTGGTCTTATGTCATCAACAAGTCCATTGACATTACTAGTAATGCCGTTTACATTGTTCATCACTTCAGGAAGTTTAGCTACTGTTTGTCCGATGTTAAGTCTATTTTCTTCCATCATGTTCTTCATAGTGCTAATTGATGAAGCAATTTTAATGAATAGATAAGCTAATGAACCTAGTGCTGCTATGCCAAAAACTATCAGCACACATTTTAATATATACATTACGTCCATCGTATCACCTATTTCACAATATTCTTAAATGCGTTTTCTACATCCTCTTTAATTTCTTTAGCTTTGTCTACTGCTTCATCTTTTACATTTTCAGCAGCATCTTTAGCTTCGTCAATCTTTTTATTTGCTTCGTCTTTTAGTTCGTCAGCCTTTTTAGCCGCTTCGTTCTTTAATTCTTCAGCTTTTTTAGCTGCTTCATCTTTAATTTTGTCAAAATCTATGCCCATATTATCACCTATTTCTTAGCCTTTTCTACTTCTTTTTCTACGTCCTTTTTAACGTCATTAGCTTTCTTTTCTACTTCTTTCTTAGCATCGATAGCCTTATCTTCAGCTTTGTCTTTTAGTTCTTTTGCTTTGTCAACAGCTTCGTCTTTAAGTTCTTCAGCTCTTTCTGCTGCTTCTTCCTTAAATTCTTTAGCTTTTTCTAAAGCGCTTTGACCTAATTCTTTTGCTCTTTGAGTAGCATTAGCAATGCCTTCTCTCATGTCATTATAAGTTTCTTTGCTTTTCTTAGCGATCATCTCTCTAGTTTCTTCACCGCTTCTTGGTGCAAATAAGTAACTAGCTACAGCACCTGCTGCTAATCCTAATAAAGTACCCATGGCAATGTTGCCTGCGTTTTTCATTCTTTCTTTTCTTTCTTCTTCTCTTGCTTTTGCTGATATGAAATCAAATAATCCCATAATATCACTCCTTTTTAATATTTTGCTATTATTTATATACCCAATAATATTAAAAGATAAACAAAAAGAGAAACTAATAAAAAATTAGCTTCTCTAAAATTTTTACTTATTATATTGTAGTCTATATAAATCGTAATAAAGTCCCTTCTTGTCAAGAAGCTCTTGATGTGTACCCTCTTCTCTGATTGTACCGTTCTTGATGACGATTATCTTGTCAACGTGCTGTATTGTTGAGAGTCTATGCGCTATAGCGATGCATGTTCTTCCTTCGATTAGTTTTTTAACCGCGTCTTGAATTAATAGCTCTGTCTCTGTATCGATGTTGGCTGTTGCCTCATCAAGCACAAGTATCTTTGGTTCATAAACCAAGGTTCTCGCAAAACTTAAAAGCTGTCTTTGACCTGACGATAGTGTCGACGCTCTCTCCATAACAGCTTCATCGTATTTACCAGGAAGTTTTTGTATAAATGAATCAGCGTTTACATATTTTGAAATTTTAATAATTTCTTCGTCAGATATATCTTTATTGAGCTTGATATTGTCTCTGATAGTTCCTGAGAACAAGAAAACATCTTGCAAAACGACTCCAATGTTCTTTCTTAAATCTTCTTTTCTTACGTCCTTTATGTTTATGCCATCGATTAATATCTCGCCCTCATCTATATCATAAAATCTTGTTAATAATGATATGATGGACGTTTTACCTGAACCAGTTGGACCAACAAAAGCAACTGATTCGCCTTTTTTGATCTTAAATGAAATATTTTTAAGAACTGGCTCGCCTTTGATGTAACTAAAACTAACATTTTTAAACTCAATCTCGCCTTGAACTTTATCAAATGGCACTGGATTTTCAGGATTTTTAATCTCGCTCTCATCATCAAGTATCGCGAAAACTCTTTCAGCTGAAACCATTGCCGATTGAGTGATATTATATTTTTCGGTTAAGTCCATGATAGGCATAAAGAATTTCTTTAAGTAGTCAATAAATAAATATAACATACCAAAATACATTGTCTCGTTCAAAACTTCTTTTGCGCCGAAGTATATAAGGCTTGCTATGGCTATGTTTCTGATGATATCAATCGCCGGTCTATATATTGAAAATATCTTGACCCTTCTAAGCATAGTGTCTCTGTAGTCAGCGTTTGCTTCATCAAACTCTCTATTGATCTTATTTTCTTTACCAAAAATATGGATTAGTCTCATACCAGAAATATTCTCACTTAGTTTTGAATTGATTAGTGATAATTTTTTTCTTGATAAGGCAAGTATCTTTCTAATTTTTCCTCTAAAATATATTGATATTGCAAATATAAATGGCAGCGTGATAAAACTTAGTATACTTAGTTTTAAATCCATCGACATCATAAAGACCATGATGCCCGCAAGCATGAATATATCTTTAAAGAGAGTTATCATAACATCTGTATACATCTCCGCCACAGCTTCGATATCATTGGTTAGTCTTGTGGTTAATCTGCCGATTGCGTTTCTATCGAAAAAGCTTAATGACCTTGACAAAACATGATCAAATACTTCTGTTCTCATGCTATATATCATTTTTTGCGATGCTATGGTAATTGACATCGTTTGCAAATAATCAAGAACAAAAGTTAATATCACTGCTAATAAAAATATTAAGCTTAATTTGTTAATAGCTTTGAAGTCTTTATCTCTATAAGCCTTAAACTCAGCGCTTGATACTTCATATATTGCTTTTTTATTCTCATCGCCTGATTTGTAAATATAAGCTCCGTCAGCATCTTGTCTTAGATGAAAAGCTTCTTTCTTTTCATATTTAGCTTTTTCTTCTTTGTTTAAATCTGTCTCTCTAATGAAATAATGAAGATCATTTGACATATTTTCTTTAGTATTTTCAATCTTGATAGTTTTTTCAGTCGCCTCAGGGTACTCATACATCTTAATTTTTTCAATCTGTATGTGCTCATCGATGGCAACTTTGATTAAATATGGACTTACTAGAGCTAAACCAGTTAGCGCAAGTATCATCAAGAATGTTATTACTAGCTGAAATGTATATGGCTTTGCGTATGAGAGCATCCTTCTAAAGGTGTGTTTGGAATTTTTGCCTTGATAAGCGATATCGTCTATGTTTCTTTCCATTATTCATCACCTCTATTTATCTTTTGCTCAAGTAATTGATCTTCGTATAATTTTTCATATCTGCCGCCAAGCTTAACTAGCTCATCGTGTGTGCCTCTCTCAACTATGGCTCCATCTTCAATAAATAGTATTTCATCAGCATCTTGTATAGTTGAAACCCTATGTGAAATGATAATTTTTGATACATGTCCTTCGTCTTGGCTTAAATTTTTTAATATTTTTTCTTCAGTTTGTGTATCAACCGCAGATAAAGAGTCGTCCATGATTAAAACGTTCTTTTCTTTTGCCAAGGCTCGCGCTATTGAAACCCTTTGTTTTTGACCTCCAGATAAAGTTACTCCTCTTTCGCCTAAGATAGTGTCAAAACCATCTTTGAAGTCCATGACATCGTCGTAAACGCCAGCAATCTTTGCATATTTCTCAATCATTGCCATATCAAGCTCTTCTTCGTAGTGAAACTCAATATTTTCCTTAACAGTTTTTGAGAATAAAAAGTCATCTTGAGGCACATAAGAAATATTTTCTCGTAAAGAATTTAGTGTAAGATCTTTAATATTGTGTCCATCAACAAGTATTTCTCCTTGATCAATATCATATAGCCTTAGTAAAACGTTCACTATGCTTGACTTGCCGCTACCAGTTCTTCCAAGTATGGCAAGTGTTTTTCCTGGTTCAATCTTAAAGCTTATATCTTTAAGCGCATAAGGAAGGTCTTTAGCATATTTGAATGAAACATTTTTAAATTCTATCTCGCCTTTGATATTATCTACTTCGATAGCATCGGCACTATCAACAATCTCCGGCTGAGTTTTGAAAATATTTGTAAGTCTGTCCATGGATGCGGCGCCCTTTTGCATGAAAACTATAACCATGCCAAGAGCTCTAGCTGGCCACATCATCAGTCCAAGGTATGCGTTAAAAGCAATAAAATCACCTAAAAGCATAGTGCCCGCCATAACTTCTTTTGCTCCGAAAAATAATAAGAAAAGATAGCTTAAATTGCTTAAAACTTGTATAAATGGGTTGAAAAAGCTTTGTAATTTTGCTAGTTCAATGTTTTTGTCATAATACTTTTGATTTTCTTCTCTAAATAATTTTTCATTCTCTTCTTCTTGTCCAAAGGCTTTAATAATTCTAATTCCAGAAAAATTTTCTTGAGCTCTATCAGTTATCTTGCCGTATTGGGCTTGAACTGCTTTGAAGTGTGAGTGAATGACTCCGCCAAATCTTGTTACTAATAATATAATTAATGGTATTGTGAATAAAACTTTTGATGCAAACAAAACATTTGTAGTCACTATCATCATAATAAGGTTTAGTATAAGTAAAAAAGTTGAGTCGATAAACATGATGATACCTTGACCAAGAGTCATCCTAACAGCGTTGATGTCGTTTGTCGCAAGACTCATTAGGTCTCCTGTTTTGTGCGTATTAAAAAAATTTTGAGAAAGACTGGTTAATTTCCAAAAAAAATCTTTTCTCAAATCATAGTCAACTCTCATTGAGTTACCAATAATGAAATTTCTCCAAAAATATCTCGCTACAGCAACCATCAGTCCTGTTACTATGGTTAATATGGCATACTTAGTCGCCGAGGCCATAGTCAAAACTCCCCTTTGATAATCGTTTGCGAAGTACTTAAGTATTTGAGGTATGTACAACTGAACAACGTCGATGAACAGTAGGAAGAATATCCCTAATATGTAACCCCACTTGTACTTTTTGAAATATTTTAAAAGAGGTTTTAGTGATTTAAACATAGTGCGCCCCCTTTGCAAATGTTTTTTCATAAATATTTTAAATATTTCGTATCCCTAAATATATTATATCACTCCTTGATTTTTTGTCAAGGAGTGATATCAATTCTATTTTATCAATTTTACAAATGTATTGGATAAGGTCTTCTCTTCTTATATATATATAAATATTTAAAACCTTTCTCTTTTAGATACTTTTCCGCATCTTTTATACCATAAGCAAGATCTTCTTTATAATGAGCATCTGAGCCAACTGTGATCAGCTCTCCTCCCAAGGATTTATACATATCAAGTATATCATCTTGTGGATGAAAGCTCTTCATATCAAAGCGAAGCGCAGCCGTATTTATCTCCAAGGCTTTTTCTTTATCAATAAGCACCTTTAATATCTCATAAACAATTTCCTTAGCTGCATCTGTAAACTTATATTCAATGTCTTTGTATTTATAGTATCTATCAATAAAATCTATGTGAGCAAGTGAGTCGAAGCTATCAAAATTTTTCAAAACCTCTAGCATCTCTGTGTAGTAGCGCACTTGACCAGCTTCATAATCTTTATCAAAGCTCTTTTCCCTAGAGAAAATTCTCTCGCCATCTATGCTGTGAATTGAACATAAAATGAAATCAAATGGATTTTTGCTTAATTCATTATATTTATCAATCAAGCCAAGTTGAAGACCAAACTCAACTCCTTTTAAAACTTCTATCTCATTTATGTATGTGTATTTTAATTTATTTATCTCTTTAATATAGTCCTCAATATTAAAAAGAACGTTTTTACTTTTATCTTGGTCAAGCGATAGGTCTATGTGATCAGTAAAGCAAATCGCTTTCATACCCATCTTTATAGCCTCTTTGACCATGTCCTCCGGCGGAACCTTGCAGTCAACTGAAAAATTTGAATGCAAATGAAAATCGTACATCTATGCCTCCTATAAAAATTTATCTTTTAAATTATTCCAATAATTATTCTTTGAAAATACTATTCTATATATTTTCTTATAGCTCATATCTATCTCAATAGTCTTAACATCTTTGAAAATGACTTCTTCACCATCATTAAGAAATACTATCTCGCCTTCATATCTTTTCTTTGGCTCAAGTCTTACTATAAAATTTGGTGGAATAACTAATGAGTTTTGTAGTGACCTAAAAACCTTTGAGTTAATTGGCGCAAGAGGTGTCACTTGAAGGCACTCAAGCTTCGGATGCACTACGCTTCCACGAACTGAGTAGTTATATGCAGTGCTGCCAGCTGGCGTTGATACAATAAGTCCATCGCCAAAAAATCTTTCTAAATGATCAGAATTTATAAATACATCAAGCTCAACTGCCTTTGAATAATTTGCCTTGACAACCATTTCATTAACAGAAAATAATCTTTCTGAGCCGCCTTCATAAGTAACGTTTGTCTCGATTAAGTGTAATGACTCTTGCTTAAAATCACCCGCGATATAGCTTTCTACAAATTTATCGACATCGTCAATAGAAAGCTCTTGAAAAAAACCTAAGTGGCCAGTATTAAAGCCAAGAAAAGGCACTTCAGGAAAATCATTTTGATGAACATTTCTTAAAAAAGAGCCGTCTCCCCCTATTACGATAGAAAGTTCAGCATCTTTATTAAAATCCCTCGAGCAAATAAAATTATTAGCGTGAAGTTTTTCCTCAAGCTCTAATAATATTTTTTTGCTAAGTTCATCGTCTTTTGCAAGTATATTTATAATTCTCTCACTCATTTACTCACCTCTATAATAATCAATTATACAACAAAATTAGTATTTTTTCAATGCATATAGGCCTTTACTTGTAAAACTTGTGAAAATATAATATAATTATTTTGGTGATACAATGATTAACGATGAATACAATATTAGCTTTGTCGCGAACAAATCTTATGATAAGATGAGTGATATGATTGATGAACTTAAAATTTCAAAAAGACTTTTTAGGCGTTGCTACTTAAATAAAGATATATTTGTGAATGAAAAATTTAGGCGCAAGGACCTTCCAATTGTAAAAGGCGAAATTTTAAGAATATACATGCCCGAAGAAGAGACTGAACCTGATAATTTTAAATGTGATATAGATATAGTTGACGAAACAATTGATTACATGGTCATAAATAAAGAGAAAAATATTCTTGTTCACGAAACAAAAAATAATCAAGGCAACACTCTTTATAATGCACTGATAAATTTATTTCAGTCACGCGGCCTAAAAAGGCGTGTTCGCCTTGTCAATAGGCTTGACATGAATACAACTGGACTTATGGTTGTCGCTAAAAATCCATTTGCCCACTACAATTTAATGCAGCAAATGGAAGATGGCAGCTTTAAAAAGAAGTATCACGCTGTGGTTGACGGCTCTTTTCCTTATGATGAGATTGCAGTAGAGAAAAATATCAAAACTGATGAAGCTGATCATATAAAAAAGATGATTTGCGCTGACGATGAAGGTGATTATGCAAAAACCATATTCAAAAAAGTAAAAGTGGGCGAAAAATTTTCTATAGTCGAGGCTGAGCTCATCACAGGAAGGACGCATCAGATAAGATTGCATCTAGCTTACTTAGGGTTCCCAATAGTTGGCGATACCCTTTATAACGGCAAAACTTATGATGGCGTGGATAGGCAGCTGCTTCATTCCTTTGAAATAAGTTTTAAGGATCCAAGAACTAATGAGGAAAGACACTATGAAGTAATTGACCACGCTGATATAATAAAATTTTCTAAAAATTTTGTGTAAATCACTTGCATTTTAAAAATATTTGAGATATAATATATTTAAGATATCCTGTAGTGCACGCTTTTCATATTAATTTAACCGACAAAAATAATATGGGACCGTGATTTTTTTGCAATCGATAATATGCCTTAAGTGGACATTAGACGTTGTGAATAACGAACCCACCTCGTATATGCGGGGATAAATTACTTATGAAAAACGGCACATAATGGGATTACATAGTAAAAGGTCAAGCATTTGCTTGACCTTTTTTACGTGTATAATATTTATTTAATAGTTTTTCTAATATTTTTCTTTATTATTTTTATATAAAAATTCTTGACGTAAAATTTTTAATATAAATTATATTTTTTTATAAATTTTGTTATAAATATTTTTGCCAATACAATATTTTCATTTGAAAAGGCCCTCAATTATGAGAGCCCTTTACTATCTATAGCATTTCTATAAACGCTTCGATTCTTGTGTTTAATTGGCCCAAGTCTGAATCTGAATAATCAGTTTCTACTTGGATATAAGGAGTTTCTTTTTCTTTTGTGACAAAGTCTCTAATTGTCTTTGTTTCTACTTGAAATGGTGTGCACGCTTGTAAGTGCATATCAATAACACCATCGACCTTATAATCATCTATCATTCTAGATAATAAATTTAATCTCGGTGTATTAGGGCTAATACATGCGCAGCCAATATTTAGATACTTTTTAGCAAGTGCATCATATATATCAGGATTGTCTAAATCAACATTTTCATCAATTGCCTTAGCTCCCCCGCAATTTTCATAAGCAACTACAATTCCGCCGTTATTTTCAACAGCTTCGATAACTTTTTCAGTCGCTCCACCTATTGGGCATCCTGTGATAAGTATTCTTTTTTTGCCTGTGATATGTTTATTCTCACTAAAAATCTTTTCTTTAAGTTTTTTAAGCTCATCAGGTACAGCCTTCTTATCAAATTCAAATTGCACTCCATTTAAGACGTGCCACAAATCTAAACCCATGATAGGAAGTTCATCGGCCTTCATTATTCCATAAAAGTCTTTAACTGCACTTCTCTCAGCATTTTTAATTACAGTTGCTTCTCTAAGTTTTTCTTCTGTAATCTCTACGCCAAACTCTTTTGATACAAATTTAGCAAGTTTTTTTATCTCAGCCGTCCACAATTGAAGGCTCTCAGCGGATCTTTTTTGTGGAAGCTCCATAACATAAACATTTTTTATTTCGCCTAAGTACTCATACATCTTCTTCTTACCATCGCAAGTAGTTTCTCCGACTATAAGGTCTGAGAAATAGAAGAATGGGCACTTATCTGTTATGGCAAAACCATAGCTTGCTTTTATAAGCGGACAAAGATTTGTCGGTAAATCTCTTTCAGCATCTTTAATTGTTTCATCAGATGTCGAGCATAATGAAACAGATGTTGCTCCTGCTGCAAGAGCTATCTCTTGAGGGAAAAATGTGCAGAATATACCTATGACTGGTATATTTTTATCCTTAATCTCTTTTACTTTTAAAAATGATTCTCTTCTCTTATCTTTAAATTCATCAAAAATCTCGGGTAAATCTTTTCTAATGTTAATCACGATTGTCTTCCTCTCTTTAGGTTTTTTAATATATTACTATGCTTCTTCTACTTTGTCAAGCTCGAAGTTCCATTTAGTCTTAAGATCAGCATATCTAACAAAGATTGATATAACTGCAAATACTAGTAGTATCATTGGATACCAAATATATGGAACTAACTCAACTGGTGATACAGCTCCTTCAGTGAAGCCTGAAGCGATAAGGATTTGTGCTCCATAAGGGATAAGTCCTTGTGTTATACAGCTGAACATATCAAGAAGTGATGCTGTTCTTCTTGGGTCAACTTTGAATTTATTAGAAATTCTCTTAGCGATAGGACCGCAGATGATGATTGATACAGTGTTGTTAGCAAGAGCAGCGTTTGAAATCATTGTTAATAGTGCTGTAGAAAGTTCTGCTGAATTTTTGCCCTTAGCCATCTTAGCTATCTTTAATACTAGCCATTCGATACCACCGTTAGCTCTAACCATATTAGCAAGACCGCCAGTTAACATTGAAAGTAAAAATATTTCAAATTGTCCTGAAAAACCTTGGAAAATATTTTGGCAAAGTTCAAGTCCATTGTATGAACCAGTTCCAATACCAACGCCGCCAGCGAAAACTATACCAAGTGTAAGTACTACGAATACGTTAACGCCACATAAAGCAGCTATAAGTACGAATAGATAAGGTAAGATTAAAACAAAATTATATTTTAAATCTCCTAGATCAACAGGTCCTGATGATCTACCAACTATTAATAAAATAATTAGTGTAACTATTGCAGCTGGTAGTGCTACTTTGAAGTTTGCTCTAAACTTATCTTTCATGTTAACATTTTGTGTTCTAGTCGCAGCGATAGTTGTATCGGAAATAACTGATAAGTTATCACCAAACATGGATCCACCAACTAGAGCTCCTAAAACTAAAGCTAGTGGTAAACCTGCTTTTTGCGCGATACCTACAGCGATTGGACCAACTGTAACTATAGTTCCAACTGATGTACCTGTTGCAATTGACAAGAAGCAAGCGATTACAAATATACCTGCTGTTATGAATTGAACTGGTATTATGCTTAGACCTAAGTTAACAACTGAGTCAACAGCTCCAGATGCCTTAGATAGTGTTGCGAAAGCACCAGCTAAGATGTAGATTAAACACATGATGATGATGTTGTCATCGCCGCATCCCTTAACAAATACGTCAAATTTTGAATCTATCGAGCCTTTAAACATTAAGAACGCAACGATAGTACCGATAAGTACAGCGATAGGTGATGGTATTTGGTAGAATGCCATTTCTACACCCATCTTGTCTAAAATGATTCCTGATAATAAGAAAAAACCTATAAATACAATGAATGGTATCAGTGCCAATCCATTAGGTTTGATTGATGTTTGTTCGTCCATCAAAAATTCCTCCTACTTTTTAATTTATTTTTAATAACTCCTTAGCAGCTTTAACGGCTTCAATCGCATCGATAGTATATTTATCGGCGCCAATCTTGTCCGCGAACGATTGTGAAATAGGTCCCCCGCCTATCATAACTTTATATTTATCTCTTAAACCTTTTTCTTCAAGAATTTCAACAACTCTTCTCATATTTCTCATAGTTGTTGTCATAAGTGTTGACAAACAGATGATTTCTGCGCCATGCTCTTCAGCAGCATCAACAAATTTATGAACTTCAACATCTCTTCCTAAGTCTATAACTTCAAAACCTTGTGTTTGAAACATAGTTTTAACTAAATTCTTGCCAATGTCATGCGTATCTCCTTCAACAACACCTATAACTACAGTATGATTATGCTCTAGCTCGTTTTTTTCTAAGTGTGGTTTTAATACATCAAGCGCATTATTCATCGCATCTGAACAAAGTAGTAAATCTGTTACAAAATATTCCTCTTCTTGAAAAGCGTCCCCCGCCCTCTTCATTCCAGGAACTAATCCATGTAAAATCGCATCGAGTGCATCATAACCTTCATCAAGATAGTTCTGAGCGACTTCGGCAATTTTTTCGTCTTCATACTCATAGACATAATCGTCTAAAATTTTGTAATACTCTTCTTTTGTCATATTTACCTCCTATTTAAAATATGAACAGTCAATAAAAGCTTTTTGGTAGTTTTCATCATAACTTAGCTCCAAAAACTTTATCTTCTTGCTTAAACTTAAAAGATTTTCCCTCTTTTTCTTTGATAATACTACGCTGATCGCGCCATCAAGCGAAGTATTTTTAAGATAAGAAATCTTTTCTTCTGATATCTTCGGTATAAAATAAGTATCTAATAGCATGTCCTTTGATAAGTGATAACCAAATTGACCTGCGATGAATAAATCATCAACTTCATCAGCGTTCATGCCAAGCTTATTAAATAATAAAACTATGCCAGACATAATCGCACTTTTTGATAACTGAATATTTCTTATATCTTTCTTAGTCATGTAGATATCGCCTAAATCGATAACAGTTTTTCCATCCACCTCCTTTAAGAATGGTCTTCTCTTGTCATCTTCATCAAGGTCTTCTAGTTTAATTAATCTTCCCCTATAATCAATTAAACCTATCTTTAAGGCTTCACGTATCACAGCTAAAACACCTGAACCGCAAATGGATTTAGCTTTTTCTTTGCCAATGACGACGATATTTTTATTTCCGCTATCAAGATCAAAGAAAACATTTTCAATCGCGCCAAGCTCAGCTCTCGAACCGAATTCAATATTCATGCCCTCAAGTGCTGGTCCAGCCGCACAGCTACTAGCGTAGTAATGATCTTTATACTTAAGTACTAGCTCTGTATTTGTACCTATATCTATAAACATGATATTTTTATCAATGTGCTCTATATCTATATGATTAACGCCGCTAAGTATGTCGGCTCCAACATAAGACGAGATCGATGGTATTGTAAATGCTTTTGTGTACTTACCAAGCTTCATGCCAATCTCTTTTGCATCTATCTCAAAATTAAAATAACTTACAATTTTATAAGGTGCTATACCAAGACTAGTTGGATCGACTCCCATAAGTATATGCATCATAACTGAATTAGCTGAAAAAACAATTTCATATAAACTATCTATATCAAGTTTATATTTTTTAAATATTTTTATTATTGCTTCTTCGATGGCCTTGGTGATTTGCTCTTGCATCTTATAAAGATTTTCTTTTAAATCGATGGCGGCGCTCATTCTTGACAAAACATCTAGTCCGAAACTTATCTGCGGATTGACAAAGGATGCTCTTTCAATAACTTTTCCGTGACTTAGGTCAAGAACAGATATTGCAACGCTTGTAGTTCCTATATCGACTGCAGCCGCATATATCTTGTCATCACTTTTATCACGAATGGCAATCAATTCATCGTTTAGATATATCGCATGCTTCTCGCCTTTTGAAAAATTTGTGTTTTTCAAAACATTAAATGAGATATGTCCAAAGATTTTTTCGTACTCATCTTCCCAAGAGCTGTCAGTGTCTCTATTATCCTCAAAAAAATGAGTCTTCATATTAAGTACTGAATCACTTGTATCAAAATTATCTATATCGGATGTAAGTAAATTTTCTGCCTTGCCCTCATCAAAAAAAGCTAGGTCTATATCCTTATCTACTTTGTACTCACATGAAAGAACTGTCTCTTCACTTAAACCGTCTATTATTTTTACTTTGCATTTTTTACAAGTGCCCATGCCATTGCACGGCGCTTCGATAAAGTAACCATTTTCCCTCAATACATCTAATAAAGTTTTTTCTCCATTCGTTGTAATTACATTGTCATCACTTAGTATGTGAATTTTAGGCATCTTCTACTCCCTTTAATATTGCTTTAACATTTTCAAGTGGCGAGCCCATGCCCAGTCCACAGGCTGGTGCAATGATGTCCACGCCATCTTTTACTCTGTTTTTAGCAACTTTTGAAATTTGTTCTGGTTTTTGATTTTCGATTAAATATGTTGACACATTACCCATAACAGGCTTGTGTATATGTTCTTTTGCTTTTTTTAGATTAACTATCGCATCGAATGAATAAGCATCAGCATGAATTTTTTCAACTATGTCTATAACGCTCTTCATATCGCCACAGATATGAATAATTATTGGCACGTCCTTATGTGCCTTGATCTTATCTATGATGTAGTTAACGTAATGAATTAGATACTCTTCGAAATATTTTGGTCCAAGTATCTCAGCTGTGCCGCTTGGATCAGCGATTGCGATTAAATCTGCTCCTGCATCTACTTCTTTTATAGCAAGATCAGCTATCACATCAGAAATATAATTCATAAAGGCTTCAAAAGCTTCTTTATTCTTCTTAAGTCCAACATAAACCTCTCTTGCTTCAACTACGCTAGTTGCGACTGAGAATGGTCCAGTAATATTGCCAATAACAGGGATATCATCATTCTTAAGAAGTTTTATCGCGCCGATTAAAGCATCTTCCCTGCTAAATTCGACCTTAATATTCTTTAATTTATTTATATCTATCTTATCCATGGCATATTCAATGATGTGAGCTTCCTCTTCATTAGTGCCATAGACGCATTTTGCGCCAAGCATCTCTGATTCAACACTCATGCAGAATGGAACAGCATAATTTTCAAAAAGATTCTCTTCCACTACAAATTTGGATAGCTTAGCCATCTCTTCAGCGTTTGAATTTGCTTTTGCAAAATCAATGCCATGCTTTTCAATAAGCTCTGTTACACATGGATTCATCATACCTCCTGGGCAGATAACAGCTGGTCTATCAGCCTTTTCGCCATGAAGTATCTTTAATAATCTTTCCTTTTTATTCATAATTCCCCCCTAAAACTGTAATCACTTTAACTTTTCCTAAAATTTTAAAGCATCTATTAGTAAAAATTCTATAAGACGAGTTTATAAGCGCTTCTTGATAACTCATCTCGTCACATTCTAGCTTCATTTCATTATATAGTCCTAAATCTGACAAGGCAAAGCCTAATTTAGGACAGATATGTAATTTAAAATTTGTAAAATTTAATATATCATTAATAAGAGGGTAATAAAAATCATTCACTAGTTCTTTAACTATCTTTGGTCCAACAGTTTCAACGCTTAGTATAGGATCAGCTAGACAAATCATTTTGACCTTATTTTCATCAAGCTTTAATAATAAATCTAAAACATTTCTTCTATAGTAAGCATAAATTTTTTCTTTGTCTAATTTTTTTCTAAATGCAAGAAGAAATTTTGATATATCTATCACTTGAGAAATAAATGACAAAAGGCCGTTTAATTTAAAACAAATAGGAGCCTCTTCACTCGCCATGGCTTTTTCCATGGTGATAAAGTGCTCCAAATTAAAATCAAAATCTTTTAAATTATATAATTCATCAATGCTGTCAAGCTCCATGAATCTTCTAAGATTAGCGTTTTTATCAAGCATCATGCCAGCTAATTCGCCTTCCATAGTGCCTACAATTGGATAAAAAATTACATCAAAACCAAGGCTCATTCTTTGAGCCACATCTTTATAAAGATTTGCATCATTGAATAAGTCTTCTTCGTTTATATCCAAATTTAAATCAGTGTACTCTTTTTCATTTGTTGCAGTGCATGAGTACACTCTAATATCTCCTATCTTTTTCACGCTCTCACCGTTAAATATTATACAACAGCTAGAAAACTTAATCAAATCCATGTAATTAAGGGGTATTCATGAAATTTATACAATAAAAATGTGCATATAGCTTAGCTACACGCACATTGTTTATAAAAAATATTTCTGTTATCGAAAGTCTATAAAAAAATATTATACTAATTAGCAAATATCTTATTTTATTATTCAAGATAATATTTAAATATATATTTTAATAATATCCTTCAGGATCATCTTCAACACCAAACCAAACATGTGAGTAATTACCATCTATACCAACACCCATACAAGTTAATTTGTCCCAAAAACCACTGCCTATGATTACACTGTTATGTCCAGATGATTTTTTCCAGCCATCTAAAGCCATATCTGGAGTAGTTACTCCTGAACACCACATGGCAATCTCATATCCGTTGCCAGGGTAACTTGTAAGTTCACGAGGCTTGTCCCACATAATAGATGCATGTTTATGATCAGCAGTATAAGCTCCACCAGACCAAGGTCCATTATTAGACCAAGAGTGCAAGTTACCTTTTATGCCTCTTTCATCATATTGTTCTTTTGGGTTATAGGTATTTGAGTCCTTTACATGTGTTCTAGCAACAGTAGTTAGTGACTTTGATATCCTAAACTCGCTTTTACCAATTTGTCTTCTATATTCATTTATTCTCATAGCGAGCTCAGCTTCATCGTATGTCAAACCTTCTTCAACTAGTTCATAAAACCTTTCTGTTAAGTAAGCGTCATCAATTTTGCCTTTTAATCTTTCTCTTAAACTTGTATATATGGTAACGCTTTTACTAAAATCATCGTAATCAATTCTAAAATCTAAATATTGTGCCAAATCTCTTAATCGAATATAATTGTTATTTTTTATATTGGCAGTATCCAAATAAACTTTATTGTTGTCAATGACAATTTCTTGACTAGATAATCTAGCATTTGCTTTCATCGTACTAATAGGTTCAAGGTCATTAGCAAACGACTCATATCTTTCTTTGCTTTTTAATGTTATAAGACTTTGACCTGGATCAAAGTAAATATTAAAGCAAGAATCGCTTTGACTCAAAATAAAAGCAAGATCCCTTAATTTAACATAATTATTTCCTTTAATCTTATAAGATGGCAAATTTATCATATCTCCATCTAAAAGATATACTTGATCTGATTTAATCGCCTTTTCATTTGTATAATAATAAGTGTTAGAATAAGAAAAAGCAGTTAAACTCATACAAAAAATCATTAAAATTAATATAAATAATGATATTATCTTTTTCACTCTAATAATCCTTTCTTATATATATTTACTAATCAAACTTTGATGTATCCATAGGCATTTTACCGTAATACCTGCCCCACTTCATAAATGAATCAATGTTTTCTATAGGACTGTTCTTTGGAATTTGGCAGCCAGTGCACAAAATGTATCCCTTTGGCGAGTCCCAAGCCTTTGCAACGCATTTTTTAACTTCTTCTTTAATTATATCGTCGTTGCCTAGATAAATCGCATCAACTGGCGGAACATTACCTGTGATAACTACTTTGTCACCCATAATTCTTTTTGCTTCGGCAAGGTCTTCGCAGTTATCTATAGAGAAGTTACCAACACCAGCGCTAACAACATCTTCCCAGATATCTTTTGATTTGCCGCAGATATGAATTGTAGGAGCGCCACCGCAATATTTTTTAACATCTTCAACATTTCTCTTAAAATATGGCAGAGAAAATTCTCTGTATTGAGCAGGTCTAATCATAGATGTTGATGATACTGGGTCGCAAAAACCTGTACCGAAGCCAATTTTACCAAGAGCTTTGATATATTCAGCATTATTTCTTGTAATTATATCCATAAGTCTGTGAAAAGCTTCTTTTTTCTTAACAATCCATCTAAGCATATTCTCAGTGCCAAGTACTGATGCGGCTACTGTGAACGGTGCAGTCATTGATGCACCTATATCAGCTACATCGCCAAGAGCGTCTCTAATTTTTTCAAGCGCCTCTAGTAGTACATGTAGGTGACCATCCTTCCATGGATCGATAAGCTCGAGTTTATCGATGTCTTCTTCTGTTTTAACAACTGGCTCTCTTAAATTAGAGATATTGTCATCAGGATAATTCATTACCGAGCCCATGGCTTCAGCCATGCCCCTAAGTGTTGTTGACACACAGATGTTGTCATGATGAAAGCGATTGAATAAAGCAATTTCAGTCTCTGTGATTACATCAGATGATGTGTAATAATCATTAGTCTTTTTACCTATGTACCATGCCATAGTAACCCCCATATCTGGCACTACAGGTAATCTGTCAATTGCTTCGCCCTTTGAAAAGGCAATCATCCTTTCTTTTGGTGTCATTTCGTCTTCAAAATACATTAAACCATCTCCTATTTATATAATTCATTAAAATCGTTTAGGCTTTCTAATAATTTTGCTTTTATTTGATTAAATCTGTCTACTTTAATCTTTCCATCAAGAGCATCCTTCACAGGAATAACATTGTAGTGGCTCTTACCATTCGCACGGTACTTGTCAACCCAAAGTGGATGCGCTTCGAATTTTTCTATGCTTACGCCGTCTTTGTCCTTCTTTACTATCACTTCCATCATAAGCTCACTCTCGCTAAAGCGCTGTCCCATGCCCTCTCTTCTTTGATTCGATACAAAATTACCCATAGAGTAACAAACATAAGTTTTTTTGCCATGCGCCTCGATAATATCCGATTTTTGTATAACATGTGGGTGCGAACCTAAAATCAAATCCACGCCCAAAGCATTTAACTCGTTTGCGACCTTGATCTGACTTTGATGTGGCTTGCGCTGATACTCGTTGCCCCAGTGCATATAAACAAGTTTTACATCAACATCATTCTCATTCATATAAGCAATATCTTTTTTAATCTTATCCATGTCGATGAAATTTATCGCATAAGCCTTGTCAGTTCCTTGAACTTTTTTCTCAAAGCCATTAATTGAATAAGTATAAGCCGATATACCAAATTTAATGCCATTGACCTCTTTTATTAGAGGCATGTTATTATTGTCTTTGTATGTGCCAACATTATCCATCTCATATTTTTTAATCGTGTCAATGGTTTTGTTAACACCAGCGAATCCCTTATCAAAAGCGTGGTTATTAGCAGTACAAATCACATCAAAACCTTGATTTTTAAGAGCTTTAATACTATCTTCAGGCGATGAAAACATTGGATAAGTAGTGTATTTGCCATTGGCCGAAACAGTTGTCTCATAATTAATCATAGCCATGTCAGCATTTTTAAAATTTGGTAAATATTTAAAATATTCATCAAAATTATAAGTGCCATCGCCTTGCTCAGCGCCCGAAAGTTGTGGGCCGTGAAGCATAAAATCGCCAGCTGCAAATATTTGCACTTTGCTTGTCTTTATGGGCTCTTCTTTTTTCTGAATTATAATCGGAATTTCTTTTACATCATAAACATAAGTTAAAGACTTGTCCTTGTTAATCTCTTTTGCTTTTTGCTTGCAAGCGACTGGCCCTAAAACTATATTTATGAAACAAAGAAGAAAAATTGTAAATTTTCTAAATAACATCTAAGATCTCCTCTTCATAACATCTTCAACAAGCATAAACAGTCCAAGCGATAGAAATATATCGCCAATACTAATTATAGTCCTAAAGCTAGTGAACTTACCAAGTGGAATAGTGTCAGCAAGCGCGTTAAAAGTTTTTCCGCTCACAGAAAGCGTATGCGTCATCGATAAAGATTTTTCTAAAAATCCAAGCTCGCCAGCAGAACCGTTATATATAAGAGCATCCTTCACCACCGGCATAAAGCCCCCATAGTTAATCATCGCTATCAAATTAAGCGCAAGACCGATCGCCACTATGTTAAAGGCGAAGTACTTGTTATTAGCAATCGCAAAAAATATCATTACAAAAAATGTAAAAATATTGATATATGGATATATCATGATCAATTCGCGTCTAAAAATAAAATTAAATCTCGTGATATAAACAAGAACAGCGATATTTATAATAGCTGTTAGCAATAAAAACCATGTATACCTTAAATTCATTTTAAATAAATTATTTATCCTTCCACCATTGATAAGCGAAATAACTATGGCGAAGACAATTACAAATAAAGCCATCTTACACCTCTTTCTTCACTTGGATAAGAAGTCTTTCAATCTCGAAATTAATCCTATCCCTTATGTATATAGCATAGAGCTTCTTCTCATTAACCTTTGTATAATAAACACTAAATAGCATGCCGATGACTATGGCGCTCAAAGCAAAAGCAAAAAATGTTTTTAATGTAACGCCAAAAATCTCTTCAATTTTAAAGTACTTTAGTGACTTAGCACTTAAAAAGAAAGTCATAAAAGATATGGCAACCGGTAAAAGTATCCTCGACAGAGGCGCAACAAAACTTCTAAAATCAACCGCCTTGTACTTCGTCTCCAAATAAACACTTATCTTAGCCGCACTTAAATTTAATGACTTAAGCAAATCATCATCATAAACAAAAACATCATTTACAATCTCATTAAGAGCTTCTTCCTTAACCTTGCCATAAATCTTTTTCTTCAAAGCACCATCACTTGTCCAAAAAAGAAATTTTATTTCTTCTTCAAATTCTTTTTTATATTTTTCAATACAATCCTTCGTCTGCATATAACTCTCCTTATACCATCATTAATATTATAACATATAATATCAGTTTTACACTTAAAGATTAATCTATACATAATAGGTCTTGTATAGATTAAATTTATCTATATTATAGCATAAAAAAACTGAGCTAGTAAATAGCTCAGCCTATATACAATATTATTTATATAAATCTTCTCCACTTTTCTCCAAGTATCTCGTTTGCGCTGCTTGTTACGACGAAGGCTGTTGGGTCCGCGTCGTTAACGAACTCTTTTAGTCTGATGTACTCGCGTGTTGAAACTGCTGTTTGTATCAAAACGTTGTCCTTCTTTGAATAAGCGCCCTTATATGGGATAAGGTTTGCGGATCTATCTAGGTCTTCTATGATAAACTTTGATACGAGTTCGACTTCTTTTGTATTGATGTAGCAAAGCTTACTTGTGTTAAGACCACTAATTGTGATGCTAACTACTGCTCCGTTGATTATAACGCCCATAACAGAGTAAAGGAAGATGTTCATACCAAAGGCAGAGCCAGCGAAGATACTAACGACAAGGTCCGCAACAACACAACCTATACCTAAGTCAAGTCCTAAAAACTTTTGCATAATTTTGGCAATGATGTCTGTGCCGCCTGTTGATGTGTATTGATTAAGTACCATGCCCACGCCTATTCCTTGAATAATCATGCCTAGAGTAATTAATAGAAACAAATCATCTGATAGCGGCTTTGGATTTGGAAATATTATTTCAAACAGCCAAACTAGTCCTGACAAGGCAAGTGTAACTATGATGGTTCTTGTACCAAAGTCTTTACCGATGAAGATGAATCCCATGATGAATAAAACTATGTTTACTAAGATAAATAAAGGTCCAACGCCAAGTGGTATGTAGTGACTTAAAACTATGGCGATACCTGATGCGCCTCCTGATGTTAGGTTCGATGGCACTAGGAAGAAATGTATCGCTGAGGCAACTAGTATTATGCCTATGATGATGAGTACTATCTCTTTCCAGTTGTATTTGTGTTTGATTTTGTCTTTCTTTAAATTTTGCACTTCATTGACTATGTTCATATTTTTCCTCTTTTCTATAGATATTTCTTATATATATTTATTAAACATGAAATCAATTATATCACAATATAGGTAGTTCTTCAAGCATTTTCTCTTCTGCTTATTATAATATTTATATGAGCTCAATTATAAACCAAGCTTTACAAAAAATTTTATTTGATATATAATAAATGTATCATAAAAAAAGGGGGTATTTTATGAAATTAAAAGGAACTAAGACATGCGAAAACCTTATGAAGTCATTCGTTAACGAATCACAAGCTTCTATAAGATATGGTTATTACGCATCTCAAGCAAAAAAAGATGGTTATGTACAAATACAAAACATCTTTTTAGAAACATCTCAAAATGAGGAACAACACGCTAAAAGATTCTACAAGTTCTTAAAGGACGAGCTAGATGGCGAAACTATCGAAGTATCTGGTACTTATCCAGTAGCGCTTCAAGATACTTTAGCTAACTTGAAGGCTGCTGCTGAAGGCGAAAATGAAGAGTGGACTAATATTTACCCTGAATTTGCCAAAATTGCAAAAGAAGAAGGCTTTAATGAAATAGCCGCTGTATTTACACACATAGGTGAGGTTGAAGAAGCTCACTACAACAGATACAAAAAGCTTATCGAAAATATCGAAGCTGGCAAGGTATTCAAAAGAGGCGACGTTTACATATGGAAGTGCTTAAACTGCGGCTTCTTGTATGAAGGCAAGGAAGCTCCTAAGAAGTGCCCTGCATGTGATCACCCACAAGCTCACTTCGAAATATTTGTAGAAAATTACTAAAATTAATTTTGAGTAAAAATAATGATGTAGATTTTTTGTCTACATCATTATTTTTATATAAATTCTTAAATTTTAATTAAATCTTCTTCTCAACCCATTTACCTTGTTTAAATCTTGTGCTCATAAAGATGTATCTTGAGAATTGATCTGATAAAACGCCCATCCATATACCCATTAATCCTAAGTGGAACACATTTACAAGTATATATGTTGATACGCTACGAATTATACTTACGCTGATGATGGATGCGATAAGTGTGTATTTTACATCGCCTGCCGCTCTTAAGCAGCCGCCATAAATAATTTGCGATATTTGGCAAATAACTATGACTGTTATGAAGCGGCCAATCATTACACCGTAGTTAATAACTGCTTCATCTTGGAAGAATGCTCCGAAGATGTATTTACCGAACAATAATAAAACTGCCGATAAAACGAGCGATATAACGAAACCAACTTTTTGACAAGTTTTGCCATAAGTTACTGCGTCGTCATATTTTTTCGCTCCAAGTGCTTCACCTGATAAGGCAACGGCTGCGACCTGCATTCCATCTGCAAAGGCAAAGCCGATGCTTAGTACGTTCATGCCTACATTGTGTGCCGCGAACTGATCTGTACCAAGTGATGCTGCCATAAGAGCTGTTGATAAGAATCCGACTCTCATCGCAAGATTTTCAGCAAACATATTAAGTCCAAGCTTAATTATTTTTATAAGTGCTTCAAAAGCTGGTTTTATCTTATATTTTATAATAAATGGTAAATTTACATAAGAACCCGATTTGAATAAAGACCTTATACTCATGATGCTCGCAACAAAAGTGCCCAAGATGGTTGCTATAGCTGCGCCTCTTACGCCCATGGCTGGAAAACCAAATTTACCATTGATTAGTATGTAGTTAAAAGAAATATTTACTACGCTTGAAACTAAATTAGTAGTGAAAGCAATTTTAGTGTTGCCACTACCTCTTTGAGCTGCGTTTATAACTATGCTAATAATATTAAATACGCTAAAGCCCATGATGATGTCGAAGTATTCTATCGCATACTTGTGTGTATCTGTCTTGCTTCCGGCTAATTTTAGTATTGGATCGGATAAGGTCACCATGACAGTCGTTATTATTAAACAAAGCAGCATAGCAAGTATAAATGCTGTTACTAAAACTTCATTCGCAGATCTTCTGTCCTCTTCGCCTTTTCTTCTCGCAACGAGCGCCGAGACAGCTATGCTTATCGAGAAGAATATCGCAAGCCCAATAAATTTTGGCTGCGTTGTAAGACCAACCGCCGAGATAGCGTATGTACCTAAACTTGATACCATGTAAGTGTCGATGATGCCTGCTAGTGCTATAAATACACTCTCAAGTACCGATGGCCACGCTACTTTAAAAACTCTTTTCAAAAATTCATTATCTATCAATTAATCACTTCCATATCTCATATCTATATCTTTTTATAAAACATTTAATTTATTATAACACATATTTTTAACTCATACAAGGAAATGGCTGTTTTTATTTAGAAAAGCGAAATATTTCTTATTAATTCTATAACAATATCTAGGTCTAGATAAATAAAAAAGAAGCTCACAATCGTAAACTTCTTTGCATAAATATTAAATTAAAATTTAATTACTTCTGGATCTTTACCATGACTCATAAGGTTCATCACAGCATCTTTTAAATAGAAAACAGCTGTATCATCATCGTCTGCAGCGTACTTGCCCTTACATGCTTCTACGTTATCATTAACAAGTTTTTCTCTTGCTTCACTTCTATCATCTTCAACAAGCTCCGCAAATACTCTGTAGTAGTCCTTGCCAATAGATCTTGCTATAGCTACATGTGGATTAGCTTTGATCTCCTTATATACATTCTTGTGCTTTTTAGTAACAATGTATATCTTGTCCTCAAACTCGCAGTGCACGTCAAATGGTCTTACATTTGCCTTGCCTTCAGCAGCTGTTGCTAAATAAAATTCATCTTCACTTCCAAGTATCTCTAATACTCTCTTAATATTTTCTTTCATATAAACACCTCCTCTACGAGTCTATTGTACCCAAAGAGGAGGTATCTCTAACTAGATATCTAAAATTTTAATTCCTGTCTCGTCATCGATTTTTCTTTGATAAGCGTTTTCGCACTCATCTATACGAAGCTCGCATGTGCCGCTTATTATGCACTTATTAAGGTGACCACCAACAGTGATACCCATGCCTAAAGTTAAGCCGCCAGCAAGCACCATGCCATCTGAAATCATGATGTGTAGGTGTATATACGGCTTATCTCCGTCTCTAGTGATATTGCCATTTAAAGAAAGAATTTCAAATTCGCCTTCGTATTTATTTTTGATATACTCTCTCTTTTTTACGCTATAAACACCTAGCTCTACTTCAGAGCAAGCGCCTATACCTGTGATGCTTCCTGCCTTTAAATCTGTTTCTTTAACAAATTCGTTTAATTTATCTAAAACTTCTTCGCCTCTATCGATCCTAACGATATATGATTTGCCGTCTTTAATGTATTTCATAATTTTCCTTCCTTTATATTAATATGAAATTTATATTAATATAAACTTTCTACCTTATTTGTAAATAATTCTTTCTTAAAGAATGGTTCTACCTTGTCTTTTTCGCCTTCCATGTTATAAAGTGGAAGCATTTCTTTGAACTCGTTGTTGTCAAGTCTATTTTCAGAATAAAATTCATAATAGTTCATGATAGAGCCGCTGCCTAGATAATACTTGCCATTAAGTCTATAAACTACATATATAGTCGAGAATCTTCCTGAACCTACTTCTAAGAATGATCCTTCTGGTTTGTCAACCACATTCGGTCCAATTTTTTGTAAGTCAGCAACATTGGCTGTGTCTCTATCAACTGGAGGAATTTCAAATTCTTCGCCGCTGTCATCTTTATTAAATGCTATAAAGATGTTTTCCATCTCTCCGCCAATCACTGTAAGTCTTTCATTATCTTCATCGCTAATTGTTTCGTCCTTTAACTCTTCAATGCTAACCTTGATTAAGAATTCAAGCATATCATCAAAATCTTTTA
>QWCB01001084.1_pt1 | contig 28447 bp, 33 predicted proteins | sample 1972511 | NCBI WGS metagenome assembly QWCB01 (sample SAMN09866719, study PRJNA288562) | Human gut metagenome isolate term5_stool, whole genome shotgun sequencing... | isolation source: gut | host: Homo sapiens | place: USA: California | reverse complement strand
ATGGGTGGTCCCCTGATTATGCGTATCCTTTCTGAATCCTTTGCCTTTGCACAACGGGCTGGTACATGGGTGCTCTCCCCACAAAGCGGCATTCCGGCATTTCGTCGTTATTTGCAGCGCCTATCCTGTCGCGTAGAAGAAACCATAGTGGAAGAAGAAGGAAAGTTTTATCCTCTTTTTCTTGTTTTTCCTCGCGAAGCATGTCCGCCGCAGAGCGGTTACGCGCATATTTTGACAGAACAGGAAGAAATATACGGACCGGACTTGTTGCGCTTGCATCATCCTTTTGTGGAAAAACAGATTCGAAAAGACCAGGCGCATTGGCATCAGTTGTTGCAACAATTAGAGGGAAAATCATCACGAGGAGCGAGGGAACGCCGAAAGGAAGCCCAAGCCGCGCTTTGCGCGCTTTCGACCTTGCTGTCTCGTTAAGGTTCTTATCGACGGAAAAGAAACCGTCGCATAGCGTATAGGAAATTGTATCAAGAAGAAAGGACTTCCGATGCAAATACAAACATGGGTTGAGGAATGGGAAAAGCGCGTGCCGCTTTCCTTACAGGAACCGTGGGATCACAGTGGAAAACAGTTCGGTCGTTTCCAACAGTCGCTTAGCGGCATCGTTTTTGCGCTGGATTTTACTTCAGGTGCTCTTCAAAAAGCGATGAACGAAGGCGCAAATCTGGTTGTAACGCACCACCCGGTGCTTTTTGAAGGGGTACATACGCTTTACGAGGATGACCCACTGCAAAATCTCGTTATGCAGGCGATAGAGGCCGGCATCGCCGTCTATGCTTCGCATACACCATGGGATTGGGTCAATGGTGGCGTAAATGACGTTATGGCAGATCGCATGGCGCTACGGAATCGAAAACCGCTTCGTCGTCGAGAAGAAAACGATGTGCATCTCGCGTATTCGACAGGTTTTGGTGTTTACGGGGAATGCGCGCCCATCACGCTTGTTTCCTTCGCGCAATTTCTTTCCTCTGCTTTTTCCGCTCCTTCGGTTGTTTTCTATGGGCAGTCTGATCGGCAAATTGAACGTATTGGCGTTTTGGGCGGTTCGGGCATGGAGTTCGTTTCGGATGCTCTCGCTTCCGGCTGTGATGTTTTCGTCACCGCGGATATAAAATACCACGAGGCGCAGTTTGCCATACAACGGGGAATATCTCTCATTGATCTCGGTCATTATGCGGCGGAATTTCCTTCGATGGCACAGGCGCTTCGCCTGTCACAGACGTTTTCTGCTGATGTAGATCAACAGCTTTTTGATGCGCAAGAAAATAAGCGTCATTCTCTTCGTTGAGAATGACGCTTAGTCTTGCTACACGCATGGAAGAGGAAGGTATCGTCGCTCCACGTCGAACACCGGCAAGAAAGTGGTTCTTATTTTAGAAGGTTGCTAAAAAAGTCGAGGATTCCCTGAAAGAGATTTCCGAAAAATCCGCCGAGCTCCGCTTTGGTATCCGGAGAAAGATGCGCCCAATCCGCCTGTACTTTTTCCATGAGATTGCCGCCTTCCTTTAAGAGCTTTTCGCCCAGCTCCCGTAGATTCGCACGCTGTTCCTCCGTAAGCTCAATTTTGGAGAACTGTTCCATCAGGCTTTGCAGGGAAGAAATGTCTGCGTCATTCAGCACCCCGTCGAGGTGATAATTATTCACGACGGTATTAATAATGGTCGTGATGTCTCCTACCGAAATGGTTCCGCCATTCTCCTGTTTTTGTTTGGCGATTTGCGCTTTCATTTCCGCAAGAGCAGCATTGAGCAGTTCATCGGAATAGCCGTCTTTTCCCTGCTTTTCGCTGGTAATCTTGGAAGTTACTTCCAGCTCTTCCTGTGCTGCTTTGACGTTTTCTTCGGGCAGTGTACCGGTTGTACCGCTAAAGGCCTTATAGACGCCTGCCAGTGCGCCGGAACCATCGACGGCTTTCACGGAAGCCACGCGAATGGTCATATTGGTTGCTCCAGCCGTGATGGCGGCATTCGCATATTGCGTCGCCGTAATGTCCGTGATGGTTTTTGGCGTAACAATTTCCACCTTTACGCCCGAATCCTTATCAGACGGTTCGAGATAAACCGAGGAGTACACCTGATAGTAGTCATACTGGTCATGAAGCAGCGTATTCATCTCATCGATGTTAACCTGCATTTCTAATGCTTTATCGGACACCCCCAGTAAACGCGCCGTTTCCTTCTTTTGTTCCGCCGTGAGGCTTTGTCCGTAAGCATAAACCGATTGTTTTAAGTTCTCCGCTTTTGCCGGGAAAGCAAAACTTGCCAGTACAACGAGTAAGGTCATTGCTCCGGCAGCGAGGCGTCGGTATAGCACATTTTTCTTTTTCATTGTTTCTCCTTGTTTCTTTCTATTTCACCAATGATTATGATGTACTCATCCTATTCCGCCCTTGTGTTTGCAATATGAAGAGAATCCGATTTAGAGCCGGTTACCCGGACGCTTTTTCTTTTCCTTTTGCAAACTGTGTTATACTATATTCACCGATCCCGCCACACCTCTCTATGACGTGCAAAACGGCGGGACTTTTACGATAAGGTGGTGCACGGTATGGATTCCCGACAAGTAATGCATTCAGATGCCAAATTGATGGATATGGCGAAGAAAGAAAAACTGCTTATTCGGGACATGGACTATGCCAGGAAAGTATTCCAACGTGTCAGTCCTTTCCATCTTGAGAATTTCGGTTTACCGTGGAAGACGGCGGAAGGGACGTACCGAGAGGGTACAACGTTTGAGATGATAGTAGATGGTTATCTTGCCGACCGTCGTATTAAGAACTTTTTATTTGACTATCTTTCTGATTATGAGGTGCAGCTGCGTCATGTTCTCGGCACAGTTATGCTTGAAAGCTTTGGGGCGTATGGTTATTTGGACGCAGATCATTTTCGCCAAGAGGAATACCATAAGAACTTTATGAACGATTTGGAGAATGAACTTACCCGAGCGAATGAACCCTTTGTGCGTCGGTTTTATGCACAAGAGGGAAAACCGCAAGCTGTTCCGGTGTATGTTGCCATGGAAGTCATCACGCTTGGCACGCTCACTAAGATTTTTAAGAACTTGCGTCGTCCGGAACAAAAGCGTGTTGCTGATTTTTATGGAGTGGCTTCTGAAACGGTGCTGTATTCTTTTTTTACTTGTCTTGCCAAATTGCGCAATACCTGCGCTCATCACGGCCGTTTATCCAACCGTCGTTTCGGAGAAGGCTGCGCCGTTTTGAAAGAAGATAAACGTGTGATTGCGCGACTTGCATCGAACGATCATCCGGATCCGTATCGTTTTTTTGTCATGCTTTTGGCGCTTATGCATGTTATGGATGCGCAAAGCAATCGGGAAATCCTCATCCATTTTCGGCGAACGTTTGATCGGCATCCGTACTTTTTACCGCGCTTTTTGGATTTTCCACAAGAATGGGAAACGATTTTGTGTTATGCCGCCGGTATAAAGAGATCTTCTCTTGATGAACAGGATGTGTGTGAAGAACCCATTGCCTCGGACCGATGGATATTGTCGGCGCAGGAGGCGGATAATCCAGTTAGATAGCACGGCATCGGATTACCGATGTCGATAGACAGGAGGAAAACATGCGTCCACAACAGGAATGGAATGCGCTGCAAAAAGCGACGTATCGTTGGTTAGAAGCATTTGATCATCCGGGAAATAACAAATTTATTATTCATCTCATTGGAACCAATGGAAAAGGTTCGACAGGGCGTACCATTGCGTTAGCGTTGGAGAAATTGCTCGACGAAAAGGTAGGCCATTTCGTTTCGCCGCATGTGCATTGCTACGAAGAACGCATCATGCTTCAATCTCGACCGATTGCGCATGAGCGATCGTTGGAAATACAACGGGCGATGAAAGAAAAGGGGGAGAAGGAGAACCTGCCTTATATTCCGTATTTTGCCCGCAGCATGGTGGAAGCGCTTCTTGCCTATCGGGATGAGGCGCGCGTGTTGGTCATGGAAGCCGGTATTGGAGGACTTGACGATTGTACGAATCTGCTTTCGACGGCAATGACGGTTTTTACGACGATTGATTTTGATCATCGTGACCGGCTTGGTGATACGATTGAAGAAATTGCCCGTGCCAAAGCCGGCGTGCTGCAAAAGGGGTCTTTGGCGGTTTCTGCCAATCAGCGAAGCGAAGCTGCTTTGGTGCTGAGAGAAGTGGCAGAAGCACAGGGGGCATCGCTACATTTCTTTTCTCCTACGCAGATTACCAAAACACATCTCCTCTGGAAGGAAAGGGAACGTCCGCGTTTGCAGTTCACTTTTACGGGGGGAATGCTAAGCGGAGACTACGAAGCACGCCTTATTGGACGTCATCAACTGCAGAATTTCGGTACGGCGTTAACCGCTCTTGAAGCCTTGCTTTTGCCGGATTCACGAGTCGCCGGTTCTCTTTTTTCTGCGGCACAATTTCCCTCTCCGGAAAGCATTCAAGAAGCGGTACATGCCGCTGTAGCGGAAGCCTATCTGCCCGGAAGGTTGGAAATGCTTTCTTTTAATCCCATGGTGTTCATCGATGGTGCGCATAATCAGCAGGCGGCAAAAATGCTTGTGGAAAATCTGGATGCGCTTAGTGCTTGTGCGCCTGGAACAGGTAAAGAACATGTGTTGCTTTTCGGAATGCACGATGGAAAATTAAGCCGAGAAGAGCAGGAAGCGTTTTTTGCCGCATTTGATGCCGTTTACCGGATTCCCGTGCAGGACGAGGGAGACGATGCGGTTATCGAGGCGATGGGAAAAGCGATGGATGCGGCGTATGGTGCGCATCCTCATGCTTTGTTTGTAGCGGCAGGATCGCTCTATCTTTTAGATGGTGCAGCGCATTGGGTGGAAAAACACTCATCTAAAACGGACGAGAGAAGAAAGAATCAGTAGAGACGATAGAGTCCACAAACAACGCCTAAAATACGGCATTCGTTTACAATAATCGGCTCTAAGGCAGCATTTTCGGGACGAAGCTCCACATAGCCCGCTCGTTGAAAGAAGGTTTTTACGGTCGCCGAGTCTTCGATAAGTGCGACGACCTGTTGCCCGTTGCGTGCTGTTTGCTGGCGGCGGACGATCACATGGTCTCCATCAAAGATGCCGGCTTCAATCATCGATTCGCCTTGAATCTTCAGGATAAAATAATCTCCGCCGTCATGGTGAAAAAAAGCCGTCGGAAGGGGGATGGACTCTTCGGTATAATCATCGGCATAAATCGGCAATCCGGCGGCTACCGCACCGTAGACCGGAATGTCAAATACATCTTCCCGATAGGGGGTGTCGTTCGTTGGCATTTCTGTTTCATCCTGTACCGGACGAATCGAGCGATACGATCCTTTGGTCATGGTAATTTGTTCGGCATCCATGAGCGCATGCAGGTCTTTGGAAACCGTTGAGGTGGAGCGAATGCACAACGCCTCTTGAATGTCGCGCACGGTTGGCGCAATGCCGTTTTCTGTCCAATACGAGGAAATATAGTCCAATATAGCGGAACGTCGTTTTTGCGCGTTGGATTGCATTGTCGCCTCCTTTTCTGTGAAACAATTTACCGGAGAAATCAAACGATGGCGGAAACAACGGTTGTAAAATATCCGTTCGAATCGAATGTTTCTCAAAAGGTCGTACTGCCATAAAAACGAACAAACTTTCGCTTTTATTATACTGCGCTATGTGGCGTGTGACAACCGAGATTTGGGGTATTAAAGAAAACGTAAGAGGGAGATGCCCTTGATGGTTTCGCTTGAGAAGACAAATCGTTTTCGGAAGCGGTCAGGGGAGCAAAATTGAAGGAGGAATTATGGAATTTTACTACTGTGAGCATTGCGGAGCGTTGTATGTTAAAGCCAACCAAGTGGGAAACGTAACGCCGGTTTGCTGTGGAGAACCGACAAAGAAATTAACAGCGAATACGACGGATGCAGCGGTTGAAAAGCATGTTCCGGTCGTTACCCGTGAAGGCAACAAGATTTCGGTTGTTGTTGGCGAGGTCGTGCATCCCATGGAAGAAAATCATTTCATTACCATGATTGCCGCTGTCCAGGGCGATAAGGTGCAAAGCGTTGCCTTAAAGCCGGGCGAAGAACCCAAGGCGGTATTTTTCGTCGAGGACGGACCGGTTACAGTTTATGAGCATTGCAATAAGCATGGTCTCTGGAAAGCGGAAGCTTAAGACCTCTTTCTTGTCGAGAAAAATGAACCAAAAAGACGAGCTGCGCAAAGTACGCGCAGCTCGTCTTCGTTATGCTCGTCCATGTACGGAACAAAGAGATTGCCAAGTACGAATATCCATTATTTAGTAGGAAATACGTCCCTTTTGTTCTTCATCATTGATGCTGTAATAGGCAGCGGATTCTTCCGGTTTGACGTAAATATCCAGCGTTTTCAACTCGCTCAATTTATGTCCGCCCTGTTTCCAATAGATTTTCGCCTGTTTTACCAAGGCTTCCATATCCACTTCGTTTCCCTGATATTGAACAACATATTTTGTTTTCAGCATGTTTACCTCCTGCCGGTTCGATAAAACCGAAAAGTTTTTTCGATTTCTGTCATAGTTTATCAAAAATGGCACAGAACAACAAGAAAAAAGGAGATTATTAGTCAAAAAAAACGGGATTTTTGTAAAAATAAAGAAAAATGAGGCACATTTTACAGAAAAAATACTTTTTGGGGTAAAATGACGATAACCGTTGCAGAAGAAATAAGATAGAGATAACACAGTGCGTTTTCTCGGTCGGAAAGGAAGAGAATGTCTTTTTTTGAACTGTTGTTGCTGGCGGTGGGCGTTTCTTTGGATGCCTTCTCGGTTGCGATTTGTAAGGGACTGGCAGTAAAAGAACTGAAGGTTCGTCATGGACTCCTTGTCGCTGCCTATTTTGGAGGTTTTCAAGGCTTAATGCCCCTTTTCGGCTTTCTGTTGGGTACGTGGATTGCCCAGTCCATGCAGGCGATTGACCATTGGGTAATTTTGCTCATTCTCGGCTTTATCGGCGTACAGATGATTCGAGAGGCATTGAATCCGGAATCGTGTCCGACGGGGGATTTTTCCTGGCGGACGATGTTGCCCCTTGCCGTAGCCACGAGCATCGATGCCTTTGCGGTAGGTGTCACCTTTGCTATGATGGAAGTGGATTTGTGGAAAGCGATTCCGTTGATTACCGTGTGTACGGGGGTATTTTCGTTTGTCGGCGTCTACATCGGTCATTATTTCGGACAGCGTTATCAAAAACCGGCTGGCTTTATCGGCGGAGCGATATTGTTGCTCATTGGTTTTCGCGTATTTATCACGCACTGGATTCAAGGCGTTTAGTGCAAACGGATTTTACGAAGAGGCATAGAAAGGAATGAGGAAAAGACCATGAAAATTTCGAAACAGGCGCGGCAACGCGCAAAAGAGCTGCTGCATTTTATTGACGGCTCTCCGACAGCGTATCAAGCGACAGAACAGGAAAAAGCACTTCTGAACAAGGCGGGTTTTACTCCGCTTGCGCTGACTTCCCGTTGGAAACTGGAGCCCGAAAAGACGTACTACGTGGAAATTTCGGATGCCACCATCTTTGCTTTTCGCACGGCAAAACAGGCGAATGCCGGTTTTCATATCATCGGTGCGCATAATGACTCGCCTGGTTTTCAACTTAAACAGAACGTGAATATGCCGCGCAGCGGATACGGTCAACTCAATGTCGAACCTTATGGCGGTTTGATTTTACGTACCTGGCTGGATCGTCCGCTCTCTGTGGCAGGGCGTTTGCTGGTGAAAGAAGATTCACCGCGCGGCTATGCCGTGAAGAAAATCCATCTTACTCGTCCTTTGGTGATTATCCCGAGTCTTGCCATACACATGGATCGGGAAGTGAATAAAAACGGTGAAATTAAACCACAGAACATGATGGCACCGATTTGGTGTGTAGCCGATGAATCGAACAAAAGAGGTGATTTTTTAGCTGTAGTGGCAGATGAAGTCGGCATTTCCCGTGAAACGATACTAGATGCGGATCTGTTCCTCTACGATGTACAAAAGGGAATGCTCGTCGGAGAAAACGAAGAATTCCTTTCTGTGGGACGGCTGGACAACCTTGCAATGTGCCATGCTGCGACGACGGCGCTGACGCAGGCAAAGACGGCAAACGTTCATCAAGTGATTGCCCTGCATGATCATGAAGAAATTGGTTCGATGAGCCGTAAAGGGGCGGATTCGGCGACGCTTCGGGATGTTCTTTCGCGCATTGTCCGCAGTCTGGGTGGCGACGAGGAAGATTTCGCCATCGCTTTAGCGAAAAGTTTCACGATTTCTTGCGATATGGCACATGCTGTACATCCCAATCACACAGGATGCGCCGATCCGACCAATCGTCCGCTGATGAATCATGGTCCGGTGCTAAAGTACGCGGCTTCCAAGAGCTATATTACCGATGGGGAAGGCGGCGCACGCGTTCGTCTCTATGCCGAAAAAGCCGGCGTATCCTTCCAGACATTCCATAATCATTCCGATAAACGCGGCGGCGCGACAATTGGCGCTATGGATGAACAATGGACGAGCATTCTGAATGCTGATGTAGGCAACCCGATTTTGGGGATGCATTCCGTTCGCGAATTGGGCGGCGTGGCAGACCATGACGCGATGATACGCACGTTAACTGCCTTTTTGAGCGATGAACAATAATCCCATGGCGCAAGAGTTTTCGGTGACCATCACCGACCTTACCGTGGATGGTCGCGGCATCGGGCACCTGACAGCGCAGGATGTGCTCTTTTTATCGCAAGGTGCAGTTCCTCTGCCCGAAGAGGAGAGTGGGCGTACCGTTTTTGTCTATGGTGCTCTGCCGGGAGACGTCGTTCGTTTTCGTGTGCAAAAAAAGAAAAAGAATATTGTAGAAGGGCAGGCGGTTGCTCTGCTTACGCCTTCTCCAAAGCGGCGAATGGTTACGTCCCATCCCTATACGCAAAATGGCGATTTATCGTATTTGGGAGACAAGTCCGATGACGATGCGCTTTCTCCGCACGACGGTTTTCCGCTGCTTTCCTGGGAACCGGCAGAACAGAAGGCGTGGAAAATGCGCCGTGTGCATGAAGCCCTGGTTCGTGTCGGTGGCTTTTCCGATTCGACTCTGCCGAAAGCAGAGGACGCATCGCCGTTAACGGACTCCGAAACGGAGCCTTTTTCGGCTTCGAACTTGCCAAATATAGACTGGATTGCTGCGGAAGAAATGCATTACCGCAATAAGATTAATCTTCGCCTAACGCCGGACGGTCGTCTGGGCGATACTGCGCGGAATGGGAAAGTGCGTCCACTTTCCTCCTATGTGATCGCCGCGCCGATCTTGGAACAAAAACTTCAGCAATGGAATGGACTTGCTTTACAGACACCGCATTGGGCAAAGACCCTCTCTGCCGTGCGCATGGTCATTTTGCGCGTAAATGAGAAGGGGGAGACCATGGCGGCACTCGTCACCGATCCGCTTTCTTCTTCGCAGCGAAACGCCATTTTTACCCTTCTGCAACCCCTGTCGTTCACGGTGCTTTGTCAGGGACAAAACCGTCGTCCCGGTGATGTGCGCCTTCGTGAACCCATCTCGTATGCTACGAAGCGTCGAACGCTGCAGACAACGCTTGACGGGCACTCGTTTATGATATCTCCCCCTTCGTTCTTTCAGGTGAATCGCTTTTTGACCCCTGTTTTATATGCAAAAGCTCTTTCTTTCTTTTCCTCTTTAGCTGACTCCACGATCCTTGATCTCTACTGTGGTACGGGCACGACTTCTTTGCTCCTTGCACAGCAGGCGAAGCGCGTCATCGGGGTGGAGATGGTCGAAGCCGCTGTCGCAGATGCCCGTCAGAACGCTGAACGAAACGGCTTAACCAATGTTTCTTTTATAGCCGCCAAAGCCGAGGAGATTCTTCCCCAATTGACCGCAGACTTGAAGAACGAACACCTTTGCGTTCTCGTCGATCCACCGCGCAAGGGCTTGGATGAAAGTGTGCGTCGCTCGCTTCTATCCACCGACCTTCGCGAACTCGTTTATATTTCCTGCTATCCCGAAACCCTGGCTCGCGACCTTCGCGATTTTCGTCAACAAGGTTGGATGCTTGATCGCCTCTGTGTGTCGGATATGTTTCCCAACACGCCGGAGATTGAGACGGTGGTCAGGATAAGGCGTAGAGGGTGAGGGGGGGGAAGATGGAAAACCAGCATGCACTTTGGGCAAAAAAGGGAGAACAGGACGGTCAATACTACTGGCTTCCGCTTTTGCAACACTTGGAAGATACACGACAGATTTGCGGGCTTTTGTGGGAACATTGGCTTTCGCCGGGCGTCCGTTGGTTTTTGTGCAAAAACGCATTCGGCGGAGTTTCTGATGACCTGGTCAAACGGACGTTGCAGCTTTTAGGTGCGCTTCATGATCTTGGAAAAGCAACTCCGGTATTTCAACATCAGGAGGGACGCTATTCTGATACCGAAGGTGATGCAGTTTTGCTTGAACGATTGGAAAGGACCGGATTTGTCGGAATACGAGACACACATTTTCCTTCTCGTAAATCTTCACCGCATACGTTAGCAGGGCAGACTCTCGCAATGCGATTTGGCATGAAGGAGGATCTTGCTTCCGTCATCGGTGCCCATCACGGGACGCCGCTTCAAAATAGTGCCCTGGTTCGCGTACAAAGTTCTTTCCTTACAAATTATTATCAGTCGGAAAAAGAGACCGATACGATCTATAAAAAATGGCAATGCGTTCAGGAAAGCATTTTTAATCGAGCCCTGTCATCCAACGGCTTTGCATCGGTTGGAGAGCTTCCTGCCGTGACGCAACCCGGTTTAGTGTTGCTTTCAGGATTACTCATTATGGCGGATTGGATCGCCAGCAATGAACAGTATTTTCCGCTTGTACCCGTTGATTCCTGTCCGGCATTTGACAGCAGCTATCGAATTCAGGCTGGATGGATGAAGTGGTTTAAAACAATGCCTTGGGTGGCTGTCGGAAAAGCTGACGCCGATGAATATTACAATCAACGTTTTGCATTTCAGAAGCAGGGCTTTTTCGTACGCAGCGCGCAGCGCCTCTTTTTTGATGCGATTCAACAGACCGAAGCACCGGGCCTTTTTATTCTGGAAGCGCCCATGGGCGTCGGTAAAACGGAAGCCGCGCTTATCGGCGCGGAACAGTTGGCGTATAAAACCGGACGGAGTGGCCTCTTTTTCGGCTTGCCCACGCAGGCTACAGCGAACGGAATTTTTCCACGCCTGCTTTCCTGGCTGCAATCTGTTGACGAAGAATTCGGCGAGGCGGTTTCCCTCCGCTTGGTTCATGGCAAAGCCATGCTGAATCCGCAGTTTGCTGAATTGCCGAAGCAAATGGATGAGGGTACAGAGGACGGCATTATTGTCAATGAATGGTTTTCGGGACGAAAAACCAAAAGTATGGACGAATTTATTGTCGGAACGGTCGATCAATTTTTGCTGATGGCTTTACGTCAAAAGCATTTGGCGCTGCGACATCTGGGTTTCAGCAACAAAGTGGTGATTATCGATGAGGTTCATGCTTACGATGCCTATATGAATCAATATCTCCTGCAAGCTATTCGCTGGTTGGGAGCGTATCATGTGCCGGTCATTTTGCTGTCAGCTACCTTGCCGGCTGATCGGCGTGCAGAACTCGTCGACAATTATCTTCGCGGAAGCGGTCAACCGTTGTCAAAGAGTAACGCAGAATCCGTTTCGCTGGACACGGCGGCGTATCCCTTGATCACCTACACGGATGGCATGACCATTAAGCAGTGTATCGCTCCTTTGGAATCGACACAAAAAGAAATACAGGTGGAAACCTATTCCGATGATCTATACGAAAAGGTAGCAGAACTTCTTTCTCAAGGCGGCATTATCGGCATCATTGTGAATACCGTTAAGCGTGCGCAGACCATTGCTGAAGAATGTGTGCGCCGGTTTTCGGAACCCGTAGTTGAGGTTTTGCATTCCGCTTTTGAAGCCACACAACGAGCAAAGAAGGAAGAAGCCCTCCTACAGACACTCGGAAAAAACGGACAACGTCCCAAGGTAAAAATTATTATCGGTACTCAGGTGCTGGAACAGTCATTGGATATCGATTTTGATGTCTTGTTAACGGATCTTGCTCCCATGGATCTTTTAATTCAGCGCATTGGGCGGTTGCATCGTCATAACCGTCCTCGTCCGGATGCCCATCAACAGCCAACGGTATATGTGTTGGAAACGGATGAAACGTTAACGTTTGATTCCGGTGCCGAAGCGATTTATGGTGGTTATCTATTGGCGAAGACACAGCTCGTCCTGCCGAAAGTGTTGCATTTCCCCGTAGATATTTCACCGTTGGTGCAGAAGGTATATGGCTCCGAGGTGTGTTTGCCGGATCCTTCTCTTAAAGCGCGCTATGAAGAGTTGAAAGAAGATCATGAGGGGAGACAAGGAAAAAGAAAAGAAAAAGCCAAATATTTCCGCTTGGCGCCTCCGATCTATCGAGCGCGGATGTATCAAGGGACTACTTTAGACGGTTGGCTGCATGGTGATGAATACGAAGGCAAAACAGAAGAGGATGCCTATGCACAAGTTCGCGATGGAGAGGAGATCATTGAAGTCGTAGCGCTACAAAAGATCGGAAAAGGTTACGGCTTTTTAGGCGACAACGAGGATATCTCCGCTTCGCTGGATGATCGAAATACAGTACAAGAGATTCTTTGTCATACGTTGCGTTTACCTGCGATATTATGCAAAGAATGGTCCATTGGCGTAACAATTCAAGAACTGGAAGAAAAAAGACAAACGTTTTTTTACAACTGGGCGGAGAACCTTTATTTAAAAGGCATGTTGGCATTGTTGTTCAATGAAAACCAAGATGTAGTTGTGAACGGATATCGTTTGCATTACAATAGGAAATACGGACTGACGGTGGAAAAAGAACAGGAGTCGCAAGGTGGGGAGATTTAATTTATTGGACGAACCATGGATCCGCGTTCTGGTCCAAAAAACCGGAGAGATGGAAGAAGTTTCGCTTCGTACTTTGTTTGCACATGCGCACGAATATAAGCGCTTGGCGGGAGAAATGGAAACGCAGAATTTTGCTCTCTTACGCCTGTTGCTTGCCGTGCTGCAAACCGTATTTTCTCGTTTTGATGCGGACGGAGAGCCGTATTCGGCACTTTCCTTAGATGAGCGATATCGCCCCGTGAATGAATTGGATGAAGACGAAACGGAAATCTATTTAGATGAAATGGATTCCACGTGGCATGCGCTATGGGAGAGAGAAACATTCCCGTCCATTGTGGAGGAATATTTAGAAAAATGGCGTGATCGCTTTTTTCTGTTGGATGAGAAGTATCCATTTTATCAGGTGACGAAAGAGGATGTGGCGGCTGAAAAGTTGAATAAATCCAAGCCGACCAAGGTTTCCGGTAAAAATATAAATCGTCTTATTTCTGAAAGCGATAATAAAATTGCGATATTTTCGCCAAAATATGAATCTAACGCAAATAAAGAAAAATTTTCCTTCTCCGCGCTGGCGCGCTGGCTCGTTATGTTTCAGGGCTACATGGGTCTCTACGATAAAGTGACGTTTGGTCGGGAAAAATATCAATCCTCAAAAGGATGGCTGTTTGATTTGGGGGGCATTTATTTGCAAGGGGAAACCTTATGGGAGAGCTTGTTATTGAATCTTTTTCTTCTTCATCCTGAAATGCAGTATCAGGGTGCAATGCAGACTCCTTGTTGGGAAGACGCTCCTAAGGAACGATTAAAAAAACTGCTCTCCTCGGACAATGCGCCGCGCGATTTATCTTCACTCTACACGAATTGGAGTCGAGCGATTTACCTTGACCCTAAATTAAAAGAGAATGAATCGATTGCTATCGACGTTGTGAAATTGCCTAAATTTGAAAATGAGAATGCTTTTCTGGAACCGATGACTTTGTGGCGCTGGAACAAAGAGCAGAAAAAGCAAGTAGTATTCACGCCCAAAAAGCATAGAGAAAATCAAGCGCTTTGGCGATCTTTCGGCCTCCTGACGATTCCGGGTGAAACCGCAAATTTGACAGGGGATAAGGCGCCGAATCATATGCCAGGCGTACTTATGCAGTATAGTTATATCCATCCATATCTTCGGCAAAACGATATTTCCATTGTAGCGGTCAGTATGCAAGATGATGGCAACGCGCTCTCATGGGTACCAACTGATGAAATTGTGGACGAACTGCGTATTAATAATATGGTACTGGCGGACATTAAAGAAGAAGGCTGGATTCCTCGCATCAATGGCGCAGTTCTAGACACGCGACGAATGGTGGAACGCGCCTATTTCGGGTTTTTATCACAAATTTTAAAGATTCGCAATGACTCCTCTTCCGCTTGGCGCTCGAAACATATTGAACGGGCTTATCAACATATAGATGCTCCGTTTCGTGAATGGCTCCTTGCGATTTATCCGGATGACAGCAAGGATGAACACGTATCGTATTGGAAGGAACAGGCACAACAATTGATTCTGGATGAAGCGAAGAGTGTCATGAAGACCGCGACCATTCGAGATTATCGAGGAATTGAGGAGGACGGAAAAACCATAAATATCGCTACGGCGTATCGTGATTTGCGGTATCGATTAAAACAGTATTGATGAAAGAGGAGGATTATGAATAATACAGAAAATAAAATGACTTCTGTTTCAACTGTCACCGGGGAGATGCTTCGCGAATTGGATGCTTTGCGCAATACGGGTAGCGGAAAGGCACTATTAGCTAATTTGCGGGCTTCCGTTGGTAAGGCGCCAAGCCGAATAAGTGCAGTATGGCCGATTTTTTTTGCGCACCTTCCTGAGATATATCTCAGCCGTGACGGCAATCCCACCAAACAGGAATTAGCCATACTTCATGCGTTGCAATATTACGCGCTGTATCAGCAGGGTTGTTCGCATTCTGTACTAGCGAAGGATGAACATACCTATCAATCCAATTTTGGCACCTCATTAGCAGATTTACGTGTTGGGAATGAAGTAGAAGCTAACGACCGACGTTTTCGCATTCTGCTTTGTGCTGATGATTTTTCCACTTTTGCATACCGTACGCGTCAATTACTACTTGTTTTAAAGGGAAGAACTAAAGCCAGAACTGTAGTGGATTTCTCGCGGCTGGCTTCCGATTTTTATCGCTTTTTACAGGGCTATCAGGAAGAAGTACGTTTTCAATGGGCCGAGGCATATTATCAAAGATAAATAGAACACAAAGGAGAAGAAAATGCGTAATACAAATCACTGGTTTTTGGATGTTCATGCAATTCAGACACTTCCGCCGTCAAATATCAACCGAGATGATGCGGGAAGTCCGAAAACGGCACAATATGGCGGCGTGCTTCGTGCTCGCGTTAGTTCACAGGCGTGGAAGAGTGTGATGCGTCGTTATTTCCGTGAACATGGCGGAAAAGCCAATGTGGGTGTAAGAACATTGCGCATTGCCGAATATGTTGCAAATAAAATGCGTGCTATGGATGATACCCTGACAGAAGAGGGAGCATTAAAAAAAGCGGTAGACACGATCGAAGCAGCAGGAATTAAGACCAAAGAGGCGCAGACCAGAGCACTCTTCTTTCTCGGTGATCGCCAAGCGTTGCATTTAGCGGAAGCGGCGCTTGCAGGAGAAAAAGACAAAAAGGTTTTGAAGCAGATTCTTAAAGAAAATCCGGCAATTGACATAGCACTCTTCGGTCGCATGTTGGCGGATGACCCCAATCTGAACGAGGATGCTTCTGCCCAGGTAGCGCATGCGGTTTCAACTCATGCAGTGCAGACAGAATTTGATTTTTATACTGGCGTTGACGATTTAGCGCCGGAAGGAAATGCCGGTGCTGGCATGTTGGGTACAGTAGAATTTAACGCTGCAACATATTATCGATATGCAAATGTTGCGGTACACGAATTATTGTCGCAGATCGGTAATCCAAAGGATACAGTCAATACATTGAAACTGTTTGTTGAAGCGTTTGCAAACAGCCTACCGACCGGAAAGGTGAATGCTTTCGCTCATCAAACGGTTCCGCAGGCATTGCTTCTTGTTTTGCGTTCAGATCGTCCCGTCAATTTGATCAGCGCCTTTGAGAAACCGGTCAGATCGGATCATGGCTATGTTGATTCTTCTATCAAAAAAATGTTGGAAGAGATGGAGCGCGTGGAGAAATTTGTTCATTTTCCGGTTTGTTCTTTACTGCTTACGACAGATACCATCGAGAATACGAATGCGGAAATACAAACCGTAGATTCGCTTTCTGCCATGATGGATGTGTTGGGACAACAGCTTCAGAATGTTTTTACGTCAACTGAGAAATTATCATGAAAACGGTATTGCTAAAATTCTCCGGCCCGTTACAATCCTGGGGGACACGCTCACACTTCGAGACCAGACGAACGGATCTGTACCCGTCAAAAAGCGGTGTATTAGGATTAGTAGCTGCGGCTTTTGGTTATCGCCGAAATCATGATAAAGAGATTTGTACTCTGCAGGCTTTAGATTTCGCTGTGCGTGTCGACCAGCCCGGCGTTCTTCTGCATGATTATCATACGGCACATATGTATAAGAATGATTATTCTTTTGCTAAGACATATGTGACCCAGCGTTATTATTTGCAGGATGCCGTTTTTGTTGTCGCTTTGGGTCACGAAGATGACGCATGGATCGAGACGATACACGACGCCCTTTTGCATCCCTATTTTTCGTTGAGTCTGGGAAGACGATCCATTCCTGTGTCGGCGGATTTTGTCTTGGGCGTAGTAAACGGAGGTGTCATTGAAACGCTTAACCACTTGTCCTGGCAGGCGGCACCCTGGTATCAACGAAGAAAAACGCCGCGACTTGACCTATATGCCGATGCGTCTTTACTGGATAACGGTACGGAAATCATTCGTCAAGATGCCATTGTTTCCCTGTCTCAACAATCGCGTCAATATAAACTGCGTATAGAAAAAACAATGTCCATTTTTCTACCACATGAAAAGACAGTAACGGAGCATGATGCGTTTCAAGCAGTGGGAGGGAATGATGTATTTATCCAGAGTGGAAATTGATAGCCAAAACCGAAGAAAGACTAAAGATCTGACGCATGTCGGTGCCTACCATAATTGGGTGGAACAGAGTTTTCCGGCAGAACAAGTGGAAAGCATACGCTCACGAAAACTTTGGCGTATTGATTCCATCCAAGGTAAGCAATATCTTCTTCTCGTCAGTACCCAAAAACCGGATCTAACGAGTTTGGAGCGCTACGGCGTGGAGGGCAGTGCGGAAACCAAGGATTACGAGCCATTTTTAGCACATTTGCGCGAAGGGCAGCGCTTTAGCTTTCGGGTCACCTTGAATCCGGTCATTGCTTTGAGTGAAGGGGAGGGAAGGCGTGGACGCGTTGTTCCGCATGTAACAGTGTCTCAACAAACGCAGTTTTTTCTCGATCGAACGGTAAAAAACGGATTTCAGGTTGACGAGAAAGAATGTCAGCTCGTCGAGCGCAGTTATTCCTTGCTAAAACATCGGGGAGAAAAACCGATACGCCTTAGTCGTGCAACTTTTGAAGGGCGTCTAACGATTGTTGATCTGGAACCCTTCAAGGAGACGTTAACAAAAGGCCTCGGGAAGAAAAAAGCTTATGGTTTCGGCCTTTTGACCATCATTCCGGAAACGCCTTCCGCATTATGAAAGCGGGCATGAAAAAAGCACCGCTTCCCGCTTTACCGCGCGTAGAAGATCGTGTCAGTTTTCTTTATGTGGAACATGCCAAAGTGAACCGTCAGGATGGATCCATTACCGTTGTGGATCAACGAGGCACCGTCTGTATTCCTGCTGCTATGATCGGTGTTCTTCTGCTCGGTCCGGGAACGGACATCAGCCATCGTGGGATGGAGCTCATAGGAGACACGGGTACGGCAGTTCTCTGGGTCGGTGAACACGGTGTACGCAATTATGCGCATGGGCGTGCACTGACTCATTCTTCCCGTTTTCTGGAAAAACAGGCAAAGTTGGTTTCCAATAGTCGAACACGTCTTACCGTAGCACGAAAGATGTACCAGATGCGTTTTACCGGGGAAGATGTTTCCTCATTAACCATGCAGCAGTTGCGAGGACGCGAGGGTGCCCGTGTTCGTCGTGTATATCGTGAGCAGGCCAAGAGAACCGGTGTTACTTGGACAAGACGCGATTATGATCCGGAACGTTTTCTGGAGGGTACGCCGATCAATCAGGCGCTGTCTGCTGCAAATGTTGCTTTGTACGGTCTCGTTTACAGTGTGATTGTCGCCTTAGGCCTTTCACCAGGTTTAGGCTTTGTGCATACCGGTCATGACTTATCGTTTGTCTATGACGTAGCGGATTTGTACAAAGCACAGTATTCCATTCCTACAGCATTTTCGGTGGCTTCCATTGCAAAAGCGGATGAGGACATCGGCAGGCTTACGCGATTACGCATGCGAGATGCTTTTGCGGATGGCAAACTGCTTATGAAGGTCGTTCGTGATGTACAGTATCTTTTAGATATTGCATCGGAAGATGAAGTAATGGCAGACGTTTTGTTCTTATGGGACGATCGTAACGAATTGGAAAAACATGGCGTAAACTATAGTGAGTTTAATAATGCCGCTGACCGTGATCACACTTAAAAATGTTCCGCCCTCTCTACGGGGTGATTTGACGAAATGGATGCAGGAAATTGCTACTGGTGTCTACATCGGCAATTTCAATCCGCGTATTCGTGAAAAGATTTGGGATCGCATCTGTGAGAATACTGGCGTAGGGGAAGCGACACTTTCCTATGCGACTCGAAATGAAATTGGATATACCTTTGAAACATTAAATACGAAACGGCAAGTGATTAACAATGAAGGGGTTCCGCTTGTAATGCTACCGGCTATGTCAACGCGCGAGCGGGAGGCATCCTATGGATTTAGCGGTGCCGCAAAACATCGGATGATAAAAAAACAGACATCTGCGCGTGAAAGAAACAAACTTGTTCATTGTTATACGGTTATTGACGTGGAAACGGATGGTGTGGAAGTCGGTACCAATCACTTGATTGAACTTGGCGCTGTGCGCATGGAGGAGAATCAACAAAAAGAGTTTCATCGCATGATTTTACATGATGCACCTTTGCCCTTTGCTATTACCCAACTGACCGGTATTACTGATGAAATGTTACAATCCCAAGGAACGACATTAGAAAATGCACTAAAGGAATTTGTAGCATTTATTGGCAAAACTCCTTTGGTTGGCTATAATGTCGACTTTGACATGCGTTTTTTGCAAAAAGCTCTACACGAAGCGCGGTTATCTCCCCTCACGAATCACTCCTTCGATTTACTTCACTTCGTAAAAAAAGAAAATATGTTTCTTGATAATTACAAATTACAAACGGTTTTATTATATTATGGTATAAAAGAGATGGTAATCCATCGAGCTCTTGATGATGCTCGCCTGACCTACCAATTATCAACGAAAGTGAATGAATTTTTACGTCGGCTAAAATAGGACTGGCTATTTTATGGGAATCTTTTACTGTTCTTCCCGCGCGAGCGGGGGTGATCCCGATTCATTGACCCCAACTTCGTCAGCAATCAAGTTCTTCCCGCGCGAGCGGGGGTGATCCTGCTATGAAACATGCCCGACGTTTTCCCATGTTGTTCTTCCCGCGCGAGCGGGGGTGATCCTAGGCAGCAATTTTGAAACCGCCGACGGGTATGGTTCTTCCCGCGCGAGCGGGGGTGATCCTTGCAGTCGGGAAAACAAACCTACGATTCAAACGTTCTTCCCGCGCGAGCGGGGGTGATCCTATAGATATACTCCTTTTTTGGGGGATAGGTGCGTTCTTCCCGCGCGAGCGGGGGTGATCCTGTATTTTAACATTGCTGTTATGTCGATTTCGTCGTTCTTCCCGCGCGAGCGGGGGTGATCCTGAAAGACAGAAGAGCTATTTGTGCCTCTTTCGGTTCTTCCCGCGCGAGCGGGGGTGATCCTTTACCGAGGAAATAGAGATGCGCCGGCCGTACGTTCTTCCCGCGCGAGCGGGGGTGATCCTGAAAAAGGTTTCGGATGTGGAAGACGGGCAAAGTTCTTCCCGCGCGAGCGGGGGTGATCCCAATGGAAGAGGAAGGAGGAAGGGATGGACTACGTTCTTCCCGCGCGAGCGGGGGTGATCCTGGAAGAAAACGACATGACTAACGAAGTTTTTAGTTCTTCCCGCGCGAGCGGGGGTGATCCTATATCGTCACTTCTTCCGTACTTGGATGACTTGTTCTTCCCGCACGAGCGGTGGTGATCCTGCTCTCGGCTTCGTTGTGAAAGAAGACGCATCGCTTAAGAATGACGAAATCCTCTTTGGTAATCCGAGCGTTGGCTATCTCTTTAACGTCAATGAAGAGATGTCGATGACAACCGAAGACCATGCGAAAGAGCGCAAAACCGACTATGTGGCGTATATGATTGCCGACGGCAATGTGCTGGATGAAAAGGCCTTTGCGGTACTTAGCCTGACGCAGGCGGTGTAAGATGACCGAGAAGAAACCGGTAAAGAAGGAGACCACATCTTTTGAGGTGTGTGTCTCCTTTTTTGACACCGTTATTGGAAGAAAGTTTTGTATCGGCGAAGACTATCCCGCGGATACCGTGGACAAGAAACGTCTTGACGTAGTACGAAAGGCAGGAGTGCTGAAAGAGAGGGAGTAATGGATCTTTTTCAGAAAGTAAAAGCAGCGTTACGGCTTACTACTGATGACGAGGGCATCAACGAAGAGGTTCAAACGCTCATCGCAGCAGCAAAGGCGGATCTACTTTCAACCGGTATTAAGCTGGATGGCGATCCGCTCTTTGAGCTCGCCGTTATGATCTACTGCAAAGCAAACTTCGGTTTCGATAATCCGGAAGCAGAGCGGTTTCTCGACGCATACGAGTCCATAAAGCACAAGATGATGAACACAGCAGAGTATAGAAATGCGCAGTAACCTCATTCTTTACCTTCTTCGATACGAGACAAAGCCGGGCACTTTTTCAGACGAGGGAGAGCGTGTCGCACAAAAAAGAAGAGTGTATGCGAACTCGTACGGAGTAAGCCTGGATTCTTCTATTCGCGCTCGTCGAGAGGGACTTAGAATTGCCGGAAGAGTGGAAATCTACACCTTTGAGTATCGTAACGAAGAGGACGTCGAGATTTCTGGAAGAGTATATCGGATCATTCACACGCAAACGCGCGGAGATAAAACGATCATCACATATGGGGAGGCAATCGGCGATGGCAATTGATCTTGCAAAAGCGATAGGCGATGCGCTCTGTGAGTACTCGGATGAGGTGGTGAAAGCGACAAATGCAGTTCTCAAAGAAACAGCGAAAGAGGCGGTAGACGAGCTTAAAACAGCCGGAGATTTCAAAAACAAATCCGGTGATTATCGAAAAGGGTGGTCTGTAAAAACGGAATCCGCAACACTTGGGATTCAAAAGCAAATCGTCCATAACAAGAAACATTACCGCCTCACGCATCTTTTGGAGTACGGACACGCAAAACCGAACGGCGGAAGGGTGAAGGCTTTTCCGCATATCGCCACGGTAGAGGAGAGTCTCGCTGACAAAGTCGAAAAGAAACTACGGGAGAAGCTGGGATGACTTTTGAAGAGCTATATACGGGGCTAAAGAAGGTAAATATTCCTCTTGCTTATGATCATTTCACGCAGCCGACGAGCCTTCCCTTCATGGTGTTTGTAGACGAAGGGAAAGAAACGTTTATTGCAGATGAATCCGTATGGACGAAACAAACACGTATACGTCTTGAGCTGTACTTCAAAAGCAAAGACCCAAAGCTTGAGGAAAAGATTGAAAAACGTCTCGATGAGATTGGATTTCTTTGGGAAGACGAGGCAACCTACTACATCGAAGACGAGAGAATGTACCAACATAACTACTTTTTTGTGATTTAGGGAGGTAAAAATGGCAACGCAAAACAAAGTAAAATTCGGACTTTCGCAAGTCCACATTTATCCGATTACATCCGATGATGCAACGGGAACGAAGTACGAAACAGGCTTTCCGCTCTTGGGAGCCGTAAATTTAAGCCTTAGTCCGGAAGGGGATAGCGAGTCGTTTTATGCCGACAACAAAGCATACTATGTTTCCACCTCCAACAATGGCTACTCAGGAAGCCTTGAGATGGCGATGTTAAACGATGACTTCTATACCAAGATTTTAGGCATGAAGCTGGATGAAACGTCCGGGCTTATGGTCGAGTCGCTGTCTGATGTTAGCAAGGAATTTGCGATGGCGTTTCAGTTTGAGGGAGATAAGAACGCGACGCGTCATGTCCTCTACCGCTGTAAAGCGACACGCCCGAAGGTAGAAGGGGAAACGACTTCGGATAAAACCACACCGAAGACAGATTCCTTTGACTTTAACGCCATGGCACGCATCAGTGACGGCAAAATCAAAGCAAAAGCAGAAGAGGGCAGCAAAAATTACGCAACCTTTTTCGATGCTGTTCCTGAACTAACGGCGTAAGTGAGGTACCAGCATGGAAAAGATACTTATCATCGATGGAAAATCCGTTGCTTTTCGCTGTTCTGGCGGATTTCTGATTCGATATAAGGAGATGACGTGCCGGGACCCCATTCAGGATATCGTTGGTCTTTCTAAAATCACATCAAAGGATGGGGTAGATTACTCAAAACTTGACACACATATTCTTTATGATATTTTGTGGGTGCTTGCACGCTCAGCGGATCCGGATGTTCCGGATCTTTTAACGTGGCTTGATAGCTTTGATTCGTTTCCGATTGGAGAGGTTTTCCCTCAAATAATCGATGTTTTGACGGCGGCTTTTGGTACAACGGTTGAACCGAAAACGCCGTCAAAAAAAAAGGCACGTCAAGTATAACCGTTGAAACACTGATGGTCGGCGCTACATCGCGTGGGCTTTCTATTGATTCGTTTGACCAAATGAATCCGGGGCAGGTTCTGGATTTTTGTATTGCCTACAACAATCAGATGGCAGATGATGACGAAGAAGATACAGAAGTCTTTGCGACACAAGATGACTTCGATCGTTTTTAATGGGTATAATTTGATAACCAAGAAAGGAGGATTTGCTATGGGAAAAGTTAAAAACGTATTAAAAGCAATTCAGGCTTATTTCATGTATTACAATCCTCCAAGCGCGGATATTAAACAACTCACGTTTGAAGAAGAGCAAAAAATCATAATTGAAAAACATGATACGTATCTCTCATTAGCGGGTAAAAAAATCGCAGCATCCGATCGAGCGCTAAAGAGGTTTCGAGCCGCGGAAAAGCATCGAAAGCAGCACAACCGAAGAAAAAAAAGAGAACTATTCCACAACATCATTCAATCGTTAATGGAGTAACGATCTATTATAAGAAAAGCGTCTCTTATCGGGGCGCTTTTCTTATGCCAAGGAAGGAGGCGGGATGGCCGGAAACATTAAAGGTATTACCATTGAGATAGATGGTAATACTACAAAATTAACAGATTCTCTTAAAAAATCTGACATGGCGGCAAATAACGCCTCAAAATCCATTCGAGAGATTGAGAAAGCGTTAAAGTTCAACCCCGGAAATACAGAACTTGTCGCCCAACAGCAACGAAATCTGCAAAAACAGATTGACGCTACCAAAGAAAAACTAAGCGTTTTAAGGAACGCAGAAGCGGACATCAAACGTCAGTTTGAAAGCGGAAATCTTGGTGCGGAGAAATATGAAGCGTTTCAACGCGAGATAATCACAACGGAATCGAAACTTGGAAGTCTTGAAGGAAAACTCAAAACTTCGCAGAGTGAGCAGAAACGTCTATCGGAAGCTACAAGTGGTCTAACAACGATCTTTCAAAAGTCTGGAAAGAGTGTGGATGATTTTGCAGACCTCATTGGTCAAGACGTTGTAGAAGCCTTCAAAAAAGGCGAAGGCACATCTGCACAGATGGAAGAGGCGCTTAAAAAAGTTGGCGAAGAGATGCTTGGAACCGGTGGGGACGCAGAAAAACTGCGCTCACGTCTTGAGGAACTCGGAAAAGGCGTTTCTCTTGAAGACCTAAAGGAATCTGCGAAAGATTCTGGCAAGTGGGTTGATAAGCTTGGGGACGAGGCGGAACAAACAGGTGAACAATTAAATACAATCGAAAAAAGTGCTGTTAGCATCTCAGGTCTTGACGCGGCTATCAATCTTTTTGGAAAGCTGAAGGACGCGGCATTAGAGGCGTTTAATGCCATTGCAGAGGCTTGGGGGAAGGTTGATGAAGGGCAGGATATCATCGTTGCTAAAACTGGCGCTACTGGCGCGGCTGCTGACGCGATGGGGGAATCCTTTAACCGAGTGTACTCAAAAATTCCAGCAGATGCGCAAACGGTAGGAAACGCAATTGGCGAGATCAATACGCAGTTTGGCTTGCAGGGTCAGGCGCTGGAAGATACATCATCGCTTTTAATTAAGTACGCGCAAATCAACGGTGCAGATGTTACAAATGCTACACAGCAGGCACGTGCGGCCATGGATCAGTTTGGACTATCGGGGGAACAATTAGGATCCGTTCTCGATGCTGTAACCGCAGTAGGACAGTCAACCGGCGTTTCTGTTGATAAATTGTTCGATAGTGTAACCAAAGGCGCCCCGGTTCTTGATCAGATGGGTTTATCCTTTGAAGAGTCGGTTTCTCTTATGGGGCAGTTTGAACAAAGTGGAATCGATGGTTCGAAGGCGCTGAGTTATCTTACAAAAGCGCAGGCGACAGCTGCCAAAGAAGGAAAAACGTTAAAAGATGCGTTGATAGATTTTTCATCGGTTGCAAACTCGGGAGCTTCTGACACTGAAAAACTAAACAAGGCGTCGGAATTCTTTGGCACAAAAGGCGGAGCCTTAATGCTTAAGGCCGCGCAGGACGGGAAACTTAATTTTGACAACTTATCAAAAGCAGCGTCAGACACGGCCGGAGCGGTTGAGAATACATTTAACCAGATGCAGGATCCCGCGGATGAACTGACGATTGCGTCAAATAATATTGACATTGCGTTAGGGTCAATTGGAACGAACATACAAAATGCGCTTGCGCCAGCACTTGAACGCGTTGTAGGTTGGATTCAAAAAGCGTCAGAGTGGTTTGCGAATATGGATCCGAATATTCAAGTTGCGATCGTTTTGATAACCGCTATTGCATTAGCGATTACTGGAGCTATCGTTGTGTTCGGACTGTTGTCGGCGGCGTTTACTGCGGCAGCACCGATTATTGCGGGGATTACTGGAGCGTTTACCGGTGTAGGCACTGCGATTAGTGGTCTTGGCGCGTTTATAACAGCAAATCCAATTGTCTTAATTATTGGTGCTGTCGTTGCAGCGGCTGCGCTTTTGATTGCGAATTGGGACAAAGTGAAAAGTGCTGCAAAAGCGCTTTGGAATAAGATTGTTGAGATTTGGAATGGCATAAAAGAAGCGACAGCCTCAATCTGGGAGGGAATAAAATCAACGATTTCCGGTATTTGGGATGGCATAACAAGCGGTGTATCGAATGCAGTAAATCGTGTTAAGAGTGTTGTTTCTGATGTTTGGAATGGCATTAAAAACACGACGTCCTCTATCTGGAATGGCATAAAATCCACCATCTCCGGTGTTGTTGATGGGATAGCGTCCACAGTTAGAAATGTTTTTAACCGCATTCGAGACACAATAACCGGAATATGGGATGGCATCGTGAGCTTCTTCCGTAACATCCACATTCCTCTTCCGCATTTTTCCATCAGCGGTTCACTGAACCCTTTCTCCGGAAACTTTCCTCCGCATGTAGGGATTGACTGGTACAAAGAAGGCGGTATCTTTGATCGTCCATCGGTGATTGGTGTCGGCGAAGCTGGATCCGAAGCTGTTGTTCCTACGCATAAGCTCGATGCTTTTTTCGACGCTGCGCTTAAGCGTGTTGGTGTCGGCGAGAAAACACAGGATACCGTGAACGTCTACATTGCACAGGCTACAGTCTGGGAAGAGGCGGATATTCCGCATTCTTCCCGTGCGAGCGGGGGGGTGATCCGCATGGGATGAAAATTCTGCGCTTTCCAAAGAAGTTCTTCCCGCGCGAGCGGGGGTGGTCCCGTTCACGAAAGATGCCGAAGGTGACTCTCCTAAATTAGGGCAATTTCAAACACCGTCAATGTCACCTTTTACGGAGCAGATTCGTACTGCTGCATCGCTCTTTGCCGGCGAGACGGGTCTGACGCTGGATGACTTGGGCTTTGTTTCTGACAATACCTCCAGTGCGGAATCGATTAAGGCGAGTCACGAAACGCTTCGTGCGATGGCAAGAAAAGCACAGCGCTGCTTCGGCAGTGGATTTCTTAACGTCGGATACGTGGCAGCGTGCTTAAGAGATGACTATGCTTACCGCCGAAATCAATTCTACCTGACCACACCAAAGTGGCAGCCAATCTTCGAGCCGGATGCGTCTACGATGGGGCTTGTTGGTGACGCGGTCATTAAGATTAATCAAGCGATCCCCGGATACTTTGATAAGGACAATGTGCAGGAATTAACGGGCATACAAGGCGGAAATGCCCCGGTAAACATGAATGCAGGAGTGGCAGACGATGCATGATATCCTTCCGGAACTTCTTAAAGCTGTTAAAGAGGCGTATCAAGTAAATATCGAACAGGATGAAGCGATCAAACGCCTTCTAAACGAGTTAAAAAGCGGAGTGGCGGATTATGAAAAGGCGAGCGATTATGCGGAGCATTTGGGCGATGCCTTGGCGAAAGCGTTTCAGACGCAGATCGCTGCTGATAAGCTGCCGGACGGAAGAATGTATTACAATATTGCCGATCGCCTTGTGAATGCCACATTTCGTGACAACTACAGCCGAATTGCAAGCTATTGTAAAGGCACGCAGGAAAGCCTGAACAAGGGAGCTGGAATCGGACTTAAAGCACAGGCGCCGGAATTTAATCAGAATCGTGCGGATGGGATTATCGATCGTCTGAGCGAAGCGGAAAACTATGATGATGTACGTTGGATCCTTGACGAACCTGTTACAAATTTTGCAATGGCGATAGTGGATGACCATATAAAAGCCAACGCCGATTTTCAGCATAAGGCTGGTCTATCTCCAAAGATTGTGCGCACAACGAACGGGAAGTGCTGTGCTTGGTGCGATAGACTGGCTGGGACATACGACTACAAGGACGTGAAGAAGACCGGGAATGATGTTTTTCGCAGGCACAGACATTGCCGATGCAAGGTGATCTATGACCCAGCGACCGGAAAAAGGGTTAAGGATGTTTGGACGAAGAAGGAAGAGGATCGAGACCTTGCTCATGACAGAGAAAAGATTGAACCGTCAAAGGCTATAACAGTAGCTCAGGATGCTAAACAGTTAATCGGCTATTCGATAAGAGGAGTTGAAATACAAGGAGTTGCAGATCATCTATTAGAACGAATCAGATATCATTTCGACGATCGAAAAACCACTAAAAATTAGTGATACTAAATATAATGACCGTGGAGCACCATCATTTGAAGTTGTTGGCGAGAAAAGCACTTTTGCTATCAATCCAAAGAACGGTATAATAATTACAACTCACAAAACGCATGGAAAATTGGTAAAGAAGTTGAAAGGAGGTAAAGATGGAGATTGAATTATCGAAAAATGATCTAACTTTATTAAAAGACCAAGGTATAATCATTGATAGCAGACGAGATATTTCTGAAGATGAAGCATTGAAAATATTGGATGCCGTTTATGAAGTTGAAACCTTTTTCGCTAATAGTAACGAAAAAGCAGATCTTCGGTTTGCCTCAATATACGCTAAAATAGCGGACAAAATTGCCATACAAATATAACACGAAGCAGAATAGATGAATCAAGAAGAAATAATTCTTGAGCTTAAAAGATCCCCATGATTTGAAGCGAATGGGATTCGAGAAGAAGTGAAAGTTAAGAGAGTGATAAACGATGGAGTACACAAAAAAGAGAGTTAGATATATTGGACCATCGGTGGGCATATCTTTAACACATAATAAGATCTATGAGGTCTTAGGATTTGAGAGCGGTTTTATCAGAGTTATCGACGATACGGATGAAGACTATCTCTATGAACCGGACAATTTTGTGATTATTGAAGAAAAAAATTAAAGCACTCTTAGGAGTGCTTTTTTCATGTCAAGAAAGGAGCTTCTATGGCAAAAGATGACTACCCGGTAATCCTTTATCAAGTGCTTGCCTATCTCTATAACTGCTTGAAAAAAGATATCCCGGTTGCGGAAGAATACCTTGAAGCGCAGGGAAAGCTCTTTCGGATTAACACGAATTATTGGCGCTTCGTTTTGTACAATCTTCAGAAAGACGGCTATATTTGTGGACTTACCATGACCAAAGTCTGGGGAGAAAAATACCCAATGATTTCGGATATAGAGCAGGCGGAGA
>QWCB01001028.1_pt1 | contig 28556 bp, 23 predicted proteins | sample 1972511 | NCBI WGS metagenome assembly QWCB01 (sample SAMN09866719, study PRJNA288562) | Human gut metagenome isolate term5_stool, whole genome shotgun sequencing... | isolation source: gut | host: Homo sapiens | place: USA: California | reverse complement strand
TCCCATTCTTCTTTCAATAAACTATAAATGGCGGCATCCACGATGCCTTGATTATTTCTGTCTGCTTGCCTTAATGTCCCTTCATAGATCAATCCGCACTTTTTCATCACTTGCCCAGAATGCGGATTATTCGGGTCGTGTTGGGATTCTATGCGATTTACCTCAACTTCTTCAAACAAAAAGGGAATAATGGCTTGAAACGCCTCTGTGGTAATGCCCTTGTGCCACCACTTTTTCCCCATCGCATAACCGATATGGACCGTGTCGGTTGTTTCATCCTTTTTGACAACAGAAATAGAGCCAACCACTTCCTGAAGCTCTTTCCATTCCACCGCCCATTGATAAAAAGAGGGATCCGCATAGGACATCACCCAAGACTGTAAAACAGCCTTAGTTTCTTCCACCGATTGTGCCGCTTGCCAAGTTAAAAACTTCGTGACTTCTTTGTCGGCATTCCAATTGCGAAACATCGCCTCCGCGTCGTCCATCGTAAAAGGACGTAAGAGTAAGCGTGGCGTTTCAATGATTTGTGTTCCCTTGTGGTGCATCGTTTATCCCCCTGCCCATCCGATCATTCTTTTCCCGCTCTTCCGTAAATTTAAAATCTCTTCCCGCAACGCTTTCTTTATCTTCTTCCCCTCCTTACAACAGCCTGATTCCCGCTTTTTTGCACGCTTTCTGCGTTTCTTCGTCCCAGACACTCGCTTGAATTTCACCGATGTGTGCCGCGCCGAGCAACAGCATACAAAGACGCGATTGTCCGATGCCGCCACCGATAGTCTGCGGGTAATCTCCTTTCAGCAAAGCGCAATGAAACGGCAGCGTAGCACGCTCTTCGGCATGGGTGTCCGTCAACTGTGCGCGAAGCGCGGCTTCATCTACGCGAATGCCCATGGAGGAGAGTTCAAACGCACAACCTAATACATCATTCCAGAGAATAATATCGCCATTGAGCGTCCAGTCATCATAGTCTGGCGCACGGTTACCATGGCGTTGTCCGGAGTGCAAACGATGACCAATTCCCTGAATAAAGATGGTCTTATATTCCTGGGCAGCAAGATATTCACGTTCCTCTGGTGTTTTATTTGGCCAACGGTCTTCCAGTTCCTGTGCTGTGAAGAAGGTTACTTCGCGACGAATCGTTGTGTCCAACGATGGAAAACGTGCCTGTACCAGGTGGTTGACATTACAGATGGTGGAAACAATCGCTTGAACGGTTTCGCGCAAGGTCTTCTCCGTGCGATCCGTGGGCGCAATGATGCGTTCCCAGTCCCATTGATCCACGTAAACGGAATGCAGATTATCCAGTGTCTCGTCTCGGCGAATAGCATTCATGTCGGTATAGAGCCCCTGCCCCACGGAAAAGCCATATTTCGCTAATGCCATGCGTTTCCATTTGGCAAGCGAATGCACAACCTCCGCCTCGGCTCCGACATCGGGAATAGCAAAAGAAACCGGACGTTCCTCGCCGCTTAAGTTATCATTTAAGCCGCTGGCACGTAGCACAAAGAGAGGTGCGGAAACACGCTGGAGATTCAGCGCCTGTGAAATTTCCGCCTGAAATGTCTTTTTGACGTAATCGATGGCACGTTGCAACTCGAAGTGATCCAGTTTGGGAACGTAGTCGGACGGGATAGTAATCATAACAACCTCTTTTCTTGCATTTGGTTCATTTTACCACCTTCCTCTGATGCGGTATATCACTATGAAAATGGAAAGCCGGAGAACGGTCGATCCCTTACGCGCGTCGTCAAGTGCATAGGTGTAGATTACGGGTTCCTTTGCCGTTATTAAATTTTGACCCATAATTCTACCGGCTGCTTTACGGGGCATTTTCCCCGTTTCGCATTTTTGACCCGTAATTTTGTCGACTGCTTTACGGGGGCATTTGCCCACTTCTCGTTATTGCCCCGTAATTTCGCTGGTCACTTTACGGGGACATTTCGCCGTTTCGCGTTTTTGACCCGTAATTTTACCGAACGTCTACCGTATATAAAAAAGGAAGGCGGTCCGCCGGACCGCCCTCCACTTCTACTTAACTGCGCCACGAAAGTGGCGCTGCTTCTTTTGAACCGACATCTGTAGGTCGGCTCTTTCTTGGTACCATCAGACACCTAGGTTATTCCACCACCTCGTAGGTGTCATTGCCATGAAAGTCTTAGGAGGAAAGCGTCGCGGTGTCCGCTTCGACGGTCACCGCCAGTCCATTGTCATCCGCAGTAATCACCACATGATCATGGTCGGCAATCTGACCTTCTAAGATCTTGCGACCCAACGCAGTCTGCACATTTTTCTGCAGATAGCGTTCGATGGGACGCGCTCCGAACTGCGGCGAATACGCTTGCTCTAAAACGTAGTTTTTCGCAGATTCATCTGCCTCAATCGTGATATCCCGATCGGCAAGACGATGGGCAATTTTAGCCATATCCAGGGCAATAATGCGTCCCACTTCGTCTTTGGTCAACCCCTTAAACGTAATGATGTCGTCGATGCGGTTTAGAAATTCCGGACGGAAGGTACGATGAAGCACCGTTTCCACTTCCTGCGAAGCACTCGCCGTGAGATTGCCCTCGGCATCGAGTCCGTTTAGAATCGTGTCTGCTCCCAGATTGGATGTCATAATGATAATCGTATTGCGGAAATTGACCGTTCTTCCCTGATTATCCGTCAAGCGTCCATCGTCCAAGACCTGCAGCAAAATATTAAACACGTCGGGGTGCGCCTTTTCGATTTCATCAAAGAGAATCACGGCATACGGCTTGCGACGCACCGCTTCGGTTAACTGACCGCCTTCTTCATAGCCGACATAGCCCGGTGCGGCTCCGATTAGACGAGACACAGAATATTTCTCCATGTATTCGGACATATCGATGCGAATCATATTGCGCTCATCGTCAAACATGGCCTCCGTAAGGGCTTTGGCGAGCTCTGTCTTGCCCACGCCCGTGGGGCCAAGAAAGATAAAGCTGCCAAGTGGCTTCGTATCGTCGGAAAGACCGGCGCGCGCCCGCAAAAGAGCTTCGGAGACCGCTTCAATCGCTTGATTCTGTCCAATTACACGGCGATGTAAGAGTTCCGGTAAACGCAAGATCTTCTGTCGTTCGCTTTCGACCAATTTCGCAACAGGAATATGCGTCCATTTCGAAACCACTTCCGCCACTTCCTCTTCGGTGACTTCTTCTTTTACCGCCTCACTGTCTTTTTCCAGTGCCTTCTCGCTCTCTGCATATTGCTTTTCCAGTTCACTAAGCTTTCCATAACGCAGTGCGGAGGCTTTTTCATAATCGAAGTTCCGTTCGGCTTCTTCAATCGCATGGCGCGTTTGTGCCATCTCTTCTTTAATTTTGGTTTGCCCTTCCAGCGCCGACTTAGCATTTTGCCACTGAATGAAGCCTTCATTGTACGTCTCATTCAAGTTTGCCAGTTCTTCCGTAAGCTCCGCCAGGCGTTTTTTGGATGCCTCATCCGTCTCTTTTTGCAACGCGACTTTCTCAATCTCCAGCTGTAAAATGCGACGACGTGCTTCATCCAACTCTTCCGGCATGGAGTCCAAAGCCGTGCGTACCATAGCCGCCGCCTCGTCCATCAAATCAATCGCCTTGTCCGGCAAAAAGCGGTCGGTAATATAGCGGTCGGAAAGTTTTGCTGCCGCGACAACCGCTCCGTCAGAAATACGCAGACCGTGATGGAGTTCATATTTCGATTTAATGCCACGCAAGATGGATACCGTGTCCTCCACGCTCGGTTCGCTTACCATGACTTTTTGGAAACGACGTTCCAACGCACCATCTTTTTCAATGTATTGACGATATTCATTGAGGGTTGTCGCACCGATCATGCGAATCTCGCCACGCGATAAGGCGGGCTTCATGAGGTTGGAAGCATCCATCGCCCCGTCGGTGCGTCCGGCACCGACAATTAAGTGCAACTCATCCACAAAAAGAATAATTTTTCCGGCAGAAGCCTTGATTTCTTCCAAAACCGCTTTCAGACGTTCTTCAAACTCACCGCGGTATTTCGCTCCAGCAAGAAGCTGTCCCATATCCAAAGCAAATACAGTAGTATCTTTCAAGCCGTCCGGCACATCACCATTGATGATACGCTGCGCCAAACCTTCCACAACAGCCGTTTTTCCCACGCCCGGTTCGCCAATCAATACCGGATTATTTTTTGTGCGGCGCGATAGAATACGCGTCACATTGCGAATTTCCTCATCTCGCCCGATAACGGGATCGCCTTTTCCCTCTTTCGCTTTTGCCGTTAAATCCGTACCGTACTTTTCCAATACGTTTTCGGTATCTTCCGGATTATCCGTTGTCACCTTGCGCGAACCACGTATGGCTTCGAGCGCTTTCGCAAATGCCGCACGTGTAATATGGTAGTCCGCCAGAATTGCTTCCGAAGGAATATGACGCTCTTCCAAAAGCGCCAAATATAAGTGCTCGGTGGAAACGTAGCTATCCCCCATTTTATCGGCTTCATCTTTTGCCTTAAGCAGGATACGCTGAAAAATGGCGTTCGGATATACCTGTGATGCGCCTTGCTGCTGTGGCAAGTTCTCCATCGCTCTACGGACCGCTGTACGATACGCAGCAATCTGCACACCAAGGTGCGTAAGTACTTGTGCCACCATCCCGTCGCTTTCTCGAATTAGGGCATCATGCAGATGCAGATCCGTCAATTCGGGATTGCCGTTCTTGATTGCTGCATTTTGCGCATCCTGAATCGCTTGTAACGCTTTCTGTGTATATTTTTCATCCATAGGAATTTCTCCTTTCGGTTTTCTTTAGTTCATCCACTTTCGGTAATACGCTTTTTGCTCTTCGCTCAAGGATGTCGGATTTTGAATTTGTATCTCCAAGAACAAATCGCCACGGTTTCCTTTCCGGTCTCGATAGCCTTTGCGCGGTACACGAATCCGCTTGCCGGAAAGCATCTCGTGCGGTATGGTCACTTGAATACGCCCGTCCGGCGTTTCCACGGTTTTCTTCGTTCCGCAATAGGCTTCCCATGGTGTAAGGGACAACGGTTGAATCAGATGTATGCCATCTAGATGGCCCTCCGTCGTGATATGCATTTTGACCATGAGGTTGCCGTCCAGACCATACTTATCCCCTTTCACCCGAATACGGTTGCTCTCCTGTATTCCCCCAGGCCAGCGTACCGGAATGTCATACGACTTGGTGCCGATGGTAAAGCGCATCGTTCGTTCGCCGCCCTGATAGGCTTCTTTAAGCGACAAGGTCATCGAAGTTTCGTAACGATCATCGGCTTTGCGTGCCGCATTGGCTTGGGCAGAACGATACGCGCCGGAATGTGCGCGGCGACCGCCAACGGTACTGTTTTCTCCTGTGCGCGCACCGCGAAGAAGGTCACCAAGGTCGCCGAAGCCTTGCGTGCCGCCGAAGTCCTGTGCGCCGCTTGCTCCCTGTCCGCCAAAAAACAAATGGAAGAAATCGGAAAAGCCGCCTGCACCACCCGTAGTGGTATAGGTATACGTACCTTTCTGCGAACCAAAGCCCCGAAATCCGAAATCAGAAGGGTCAAAATTCTGACCGCCTTGAAAATCGTAGTTCGCGCCAAATTGGTCATATTTTTTACGCTTTTCAGCATCCCCCAATACTTCATAGGCTTCATTAATCTGTTTGAATTTTTCCTGCGCCTTTTCATCATTCGGATGTAGGTCAGGATGATATTTTTTCGCCAGTTGTCGATAGGCTTTTTTAATTTCTGCCTGGGATGCCTGTTTCTCGATGCCCAGTGTTTTATAGTAATCTTGAAATTGCAAAGCATCCTCCTTTCCCGGTCAAGCCGCATCTCTGTTGCAAAAGAACAAGACGCTTCTTCATTTTGTATTTCTTGACCATCTTTGACTAATGACATTATAATCTCTTCTCTTCTCTTGTGCAAGAGAAAATGCGTCGTTTTATAGGGATGGATTCTTTTTTTACCGCAGGGGAAACGCTATACTAAAAACGAAAGAACGCAAAGGGGTACGAAAGGAGCTGTTATGGAAAAGAAAAATCGCCTGCCTTTAGGCCTGCAAATTCTTATCGCGTTGGTTGTCGGTATTCTTACCGGTATCCTGTTACAGGGAAAAGGCGCGTTCACTTCGACCTTTTTGCAGCCAATCGGAACCATCTACATCAATTTGTTGAAATTCATGGTCGTCCCCGTCGTGCTTTTCTCCATCATTGAAGGCACTATTTCGCTTGGAGACATTCGCCGCGTGGGGTCTATCGGATGGAAAACCTTCGTCTATTACATGGCAACAACCGCAGTAGCGGTCGTCATTGGCATTGCCTTTGCTACGCTATTTCAAGGATTTTTTCCGGTACTGCAAACCACCGGACTGACGTACGAAGCAAAAAGCGCGAACTTTATAGAGGTACTCGTCGGGATGTTCCCGAAAAATATACTGGAACCGCTGTTGAAAGCCGATATGCTGCCGCTCATCATCACGGCGCTTCTCATTGGTTTGGGCATCCTGCTTTCCGGTGATGCGGGAAAGCGCGTCGGGGAAAGCATAAAAGACATCTATGCGGTGGTGATGAAAATGATGGAGCTGATTATTCGACTAACCCCGATCGGTGTGTTTTGCCTAATCACGAATGTGGTTGCGGTCAATGGAGCCTCAATTGTCTCCTCGCTTGGTATCGTTCTGGGAGTGGCCTATCTTGCCTACATCACGCACATCGTCGTCGTGTATGGGCTAAGCGTGCATCTGTTCTCTAAAATGGGGTTGTTCACTTTTTTGCGTGGAATGATGCCTGCCATGACCACTGCTTTTACGACATCCAGCTCCAATGCGACATTACCGCTGACCATTCGCTGTTCCAACGAATTAGGAGCAGACCCCAGCATCTCTTCGTTTGTCCTGCCCCTCGGCGCAACCATCAATATGGACGGAACCGCCATCTATATGGGCGTAACGAGTTTATTTATCGCGTCTTGCTATGGCGTGCATCTTAGCACCGCGCAGCTCGCTTCCATCGTACTGACGGCTGTTTTAGCTTCCATCGGAACCGCCGGCGTCGCAGGCGGCGGTATGATCATGCTCGCAATGGTTTTGACAAGTGTAAACCTGCCGGTAGAAGGCATTGCGCTCATTGCCGGCATTGACCGTCTCTTTGATATGGGACGCACGACGCTGAATATCACCGGCGACGCTACTGCGGCTCTTGCGGTCAGCCGCTGGGATCGCAAGGCAAATGCGAAAAAAACGCAGAAATAAGGCTTTCTTTAGTGAAATAACCCTTTCAGCAAATTCATGAACAAGGCGGCGAGAATGGTTGCGACTGCCACGCATAACGCCATGCTGATGGCGATGGCGAAGATATTGCTCTTCCCCTTTTGTTTTCCTCTTCCGTAGGTCAGCGTCTTCGCGCGCTGCGCCAGCATCTGCATCGGTGTTTTTTCCTCTTCCTCCGTCGGCTTTTCCGTGGCATATTTGAGTTGATCTGCAGAATACGGCATCTTGGTTTCTTTTAGTGCAGCGCGTGCGGTTGCCATATCCGTCACCATGATATTCTCTACACCCAACTCTTTCAACCGCAAAATTTGTTCGGCAGTAGACACACCTTGAACCATAATGGTGATTTCTTGTTCCGCACAGGTCTCCACGAGTTCCTTTGTGGTCTGGGTAAGAGGTGCTAAAATGCGTTTCACCTCTATGTCGCGGAGCTGCTCCCACGCTTCCACGGGGGAGGACTGCGGAATCCACGCCAACGCAATGTCCGGGTAGCGAGTATGCAACAAGCGCAGGCTCGACAGCTGAGAAGATGCCAAGATTAGACGATCCCGTCCCTTCGCTTCCGCAAGACAAGCCATAATATTCTCTTCAAAATTGGAATAGAGAAAATTGTCATGATTCATCATCAAGATGGTTTTGTGCGGTAGAAGCGCCGCCCAATCCAAATACTCGGCAAGCGAAGGAATATGCTCATTAAATTTCGTATAGGGTTCATTAAATTCCGCGGACTGAATCTCGCCTAAGTCGTGATGGCGAACCAGACCAATGGCATCTGTCGCCCGACCGAGCGACTCGTCGCGAAAGACAATCGGCTGACGATCCCGTGTCATCTGGACATCCAGCGCGATGCCCTCTGCGCCATTAAGCAATGCCTGCCGAAAGGCGATCATCGTATTTTCGGGGAGGTGTTCGTGATCCCCGCGGTAGGAATAAATGTTCATGTCTCGTCCCCTTCCTGAATCTCATCCAGCGTAGTTTCTATCTCCAACCATTCCTCTTCCAGATGCTCCAGCTTTTGCTGTATTCCGCTTAACTCGTCGTGTACACGCTGTGCCTCTTCATAGTCTTCGTAGAGAGTCGGATCGCACGCTTTCTTCTGTAACGCTTCCTGCTTTTCACGCAAGCTGTCTGCCTCGCGCTGAATGGCACTCACGCGCGCACGCATTTGACGCAGCTGCTTTTTTTCGAGATTGGCCTGCTTTTTTTCTTTTTTCTCCTGCGTTTTCGTTTTTTCTTTTTGCCCTTCTCCTGCTGCCGCATCGCCTTGCAAAGCAAACTGTGCCGTAAGGCGCAAGTAGTCATCATAATTACCGAGAACCGTCTCCATGCCGTTCGGTTGCAGACGGAAGATATGCGTACAGACGTGGTTGAGAAAATAGCGGTCGTGACTAATCACAAAAACCGTACCTTCGTAGTCCAAAAGCGCCTGTTCCAGAATTTCACGGCTTTCAATATCCAAATGGTTCGTTGGCTCATCCAGCAACAATACATTTGCCGAAGAAAGCATAAGCTTGAGCAATGCCAAGCGCGCTTTTTCGCCGCCGGAAAGATCCCCCACCAAGCGAAAAATGTCGTCCCCGACAAATTGAAATTTAGCCAGGTGCGCGCGAACCGAATAGTGATCCATGTGCGGATAGCGATCCCAAAGTTCATCTAGAATCGTCTTTTCCGGCGAAAGCGTACGTTGCTCCTGATCAAAAAAGGCAATTTTAACCGAAGAACCAAACGTAATGCGTCCCTCATCCTGTTCGTCCTGGTGAAGCAAGAGACGGAAAAGGGTCGTTTTTCCAACCCCATTGTCGCCGATTAGCCCGACGCGCTGTCCACGGAAAAGAGAAAACGACACGCCGGAAAACAAGGCGCGATCACCGAATGATTTTGCCAGATTTTCCACCTGCAGCACATCTTCTCCGCTGGGATATTTCGGTGTAAGGCGAAGGCGCATGTGGGCGATATCTTCCGCCGGTTTTTCCACAAGCACCATTTTATCCAATAACTTCTGGCGCGATCGCGACTGTGCGATGCCACGCTTGCGTTTGGATCCCCCTAAATGCCCCAAACGTTCAATGATTTCCTTCTGCCGCGCAATTTCTTCCTGCTGATTCTCATACGCACGGCGTTGAATGACCAAGTCTTTTTCACGGCGCTTGGCAAATTCCTGGTAGCCGCAGGCATACGAATAGACTTTTTGATGTTCGACCAGCAAGATGCGGTTGCAAACCTGATTTAGGAAATAACGGTCATGGGAAATGAGTAAAACCGTTCCGCGAAAGGTGCTAAGCATCTGCTCCAAATAGGCGGTGACCGCCATGTCAAGGTGGTTCGTCGGCTCGTCCAAAAGAAGAATGTCCGGTCTGCCACACAGCATGGTGGCAAGTTCTAAGCGCGATTTTTCGCCGCCGGAAAGCACATTAACGGGAGTAGAAAAACGGTCCTCTTCAAACCCCATTCCTTTGAGAATGCCGCGAATTTCCGAGTCGTAGGAAAGCCCCCCTTCGTCGACAAAACGCTCCGTAAGCAAACGGTGCCGCTCCATAACCGCTTCCAACTCTTTCGGTCGTTCTGCCAGCTCGCCCATCTCGCGCTCAAGCGCACGAAGTTTTTCTTCCAACATAAACGCCCGTGCATACCCTTTTTTACACTCTTCGTACAGACTCTCTTCGCTCTCGATATGCACATTTTGTCGAAGATAGCCCATACGCAGATCTTCGCGGTGATAGATTTTCCCCTGATCCGGTTCGATTTCATGAACCAAAAGACGCATCAGCGTCGTTTTGCCGGAACCGTTTACGCCAACGATGCCAATCTTCTCTCCCTTTTCCACCAAAAAGGAGACATCCTCCAGAATGGAACGCACGCCAAAATGCTTATGTAATTCTTGTACGTTCAATTCCGCCATGGTTATTCCTCGAAACCTTTATAATCCTTCCAGTTGCCCATATAGTAGACTAAGGTAAACAGACTCTCGTTCAAATAGACGTTTTCCAAAACGATACCATGCGGAAGATGCAGATCCGTTTGCGCATAATTCCATATTCCGCGAACACCGGCCTCCACTGCCCGATCCGCCAATTCCTGCGCCACATCGCGCGGTGTCGTTATCGTTAAAATTTCAATTTGTTTTTCCCGAAGGACGGTTTCCATTTCGGAAACAGAATAGACTTCTGCGCCGGCAATCTGCTTGCCGATACATTCCGGACGAATGTCAAAAAGGGCTTCAAGATGGAAGCGATTTTCGTTGAAAATATCGGCATTGGCAAGAGCAACACCCAAATGTCCGGCACCGGCAATGGCCACACGATGAGGACGATCCAGCCCGATAATATATATAATCTGTTCACGCAGCGACTGCACATTATAGCCATACCCCTGCTGGCCGAATCCGCCAAAGTGATTGAGATCTTGACGAATCTGCGATGCGGTAAAACCGGTAATCACGCTTAGTTTTTGGGAGGAAATGCGCTCTTCGCCCTGCTCATGCAATGCCGTAAGATAACGCAAATATTTAGGCAATCGCCGGATTACAGCGCTTGAAATTGCTTTTTTCATCCGTTCCTCCTCCGCTTTATTCAACAGAACCGTCTTCGGTTATATTCTGAATGTCTTCCAGAGTCAACGGCGGTTGGGTCTCTTTCTTTAACCATTTCGGACCGACGAATTTGACCAGCAGCACAAAAAACGTCACCATGCGTGCCAACACCCAGAAACGGAAATACAACGGTTCGCGAAACAGTCCGAATAACAGGCTGGGATCCTTCGTAAACGCCTGCCAAGCCGTAAAGATTTCCGGAGTCATGCAGCAGAGAAGAATCGCTTCTGCCACGCCAATGAGTACATCGCCGCCGTCCGCCTCCCGACGCAGAAAAATCGCCGTCACATGTACGGCAAGCAGCGCCCAAATCACCGCGCTAAGCGGATAATTCAGCGAAAGCAACACAATGGACCACTGCGCATTGCCCCAGTTCATAAACACCAAAACAAGAATGCTGCCAAACAACAGCAAACTGACCAATAGCAAAAGAGAGAGCAGTTTTCCCAATCGGGTCGGTTCGTGTGCAGACATGATTTTCTCCTCCATTTCCGGTTATTCCTACAACAAGGGAGCAAACAGCCGACAAATCGGCTCTTTAATCTTGAGCATGATGCCACGTGACTCATATACGCTTGGCGTAAGCAGGGTGCTTACTCGAATATCTTCCTGAAATGCTCGCTTGAGCGCGGCATTAATCTTTGGCGAATAGATTAGTTCTGACGCTTCGAAATTCAGCGAGAAAGAACGCTCATCCACATTGCACGAGCCAACCAAAGCGACATAATCGTCAATAATCATCACTTTGCTGTGCAAAAATCCCTTTTCATAGCGATAGACATTTGCGCCCGCGCGCAAAAGAGCACCGGCAAAAGACATGGTCGCCGGAAACACGACCGGATGATCCGGACGGTTGGGAATCATCAAATTGACTTCTACCCCTTGCTGCAAAGCGAGAACCAAAGCCTCAAAAATGGACTGGTCAGGAATAAAATACGGCGTTTGAATGTAAATCACGTCATCCGCAGAAGCAATCATTTTGAGCATGGAAAGCTTAATGTTCGCCAAAGGCGTATCCGGACCGCTGTACACCAGCTGGCAGAAAGCGTCTCCCTTTTCGCTCGGATGCGCGGTCACCTCGCATTGCGCCGATTCCGGCTCTCCCCGGACAAAGCTCCAGTCCTGCAAGAACCGCATTTTTAAGTCGGCGACAGCAGAGCCGACAATGCGCAAATGCGTATCCCTCCAATAACCGAAGCGGCTATAACGACCGATGTACTCGTCCCCCACATTAAAGCCGCCAATGTAGCCGATTCGTTCATCAATGGTGACAATCTTACGGTGATTGCGATAGTTTAGACGCAAATTGATGTAGCGTAGGAATGAAGGATAAAAGATGCCGATCTGGATGCCTACTTCCTGCATCATACGTCGCATCTCTTTGGACAAATCACGTCCTCCAACGCCATCGGTTAATACACGAACCGTCACGCCGCGTCGAGCAGCGCGCATCAGCGCCTCAATAACAATCGATCCCAGATTATCCGACTTCAGAATGTAATATTGAAAATTGATTTCTTCTTGTGCTTCATCAATATCGCGGATCAGACGCATAAACTTGGTTCGTCCGTCAAAAATGGCTTCTACCTCGTTATCACCCGACAAATTCGTCAATCCCGTGCGCACGTTAAGGCGGATTAATTCCAAATAATCCTGAAAGCGTCCCTCGTCTTCGAGTGGAACATGCGTAGTCGCTTCATCCCATTTGATAAGCGCATGTTGCAAAACATCTACATCCAGCGACTCTTTCTGATGAAACAGCTTTCGACGACGCGTGTCTTGCCCCAATAATAGATAAGGAAAAAAACCGATGATGGGGAAAATAGCAATCATCATGACCCAAAGCATGGTGGAGCGTGGCGGACGACGACGATTGGAGTAAATAATAATCAACGCCAACACAATATTAATCCACAGCGAATTCTGTGCTATCCAGTTGAAGAGTATGCCGATATCCATTGCGTTCCCCTTCTTCTCTAAACGTCCACTCTATTTCTTGTATTTTGCTGCCTTATAACGTGCCTGACCGCTCAGCACTGCCTTACGCATACGATACGCCGCCGGTGTGACTTCAATGCGCTCATCGGCTTCGATAAATTCCATCATCTGCTCAAGACTCAGACGGTTGGGCGTCACGAGCTTTAAGGCATCATCTGCTGCCGCCGAGCGAATGTTGGTCAATGCCTTCTTTTTGCAGACATTCACTTCCAAATCTTCGCCCTTGGGATTCGATCCGATAATCTCGCCTTCGTAGACCTCTTCTCCGGTGCCGAGGAAAAGCACACCGCGTTGTTGCGCAGCAAATAGTCCGTACGTCGTTGTCGTGCCTGTTTCACAGACGATGAGAGAGCCGACGGCGCGCGTCGGAATCTCGCCTTTATACGGCTCATAGCCGGCAAATTCATTATTCAGCACACCCGTACCGCGCGTATCCGTCATCAGCTGCTGACGATACCCAATGAGTCCTCGCGCCGGAATCCGAAAGACGAGGCGTGTATAACCGGAAGGCGATGTTTTCATCTCCTGCAATTCGCCTTTACGCTGGCCGAGCGCTTGAATTACCGCCCCGGAATATTCTTGGTCAACATCTACTGTCGCCTCTTCCATCGGCTCAAGGCGATGTCCTGCCTCATCCTGACGATACAGAACCTCCGGTTTCGAAACCATGAACTCGTATCCCTCGCGGCGCATTTTTTCAATAAGCACCGACAGATGCAGCTCTCCGCGTCCACTGACGTAAAATGTATCGGTGGAATCGCCCGGATGCATCCGCAAGCTAACATCGGTGTGCAGTTCTTTTTCCAAGCGTGCGCGCAAGTGACGCGAGGTGACATACTGACCGCTGCGTCCGGCAAAGGGCGAATCGTTCACCGAAAAAGTCATCTGCAGCGTCGGCTCGGAAATTTTAATAAAGGGTAATGGCGTTACCTCTTCAGGAGAGCAAAGCGTATCCCCCACTTCAATGCCTTCCACACCGGAAACCGCCACGATGGATCCAACGCCGGATTCCGTTATCGGTACGCGTTTAAGACCGTCAAACTCAAAAATCGTCGTCACGCGAATCTTCATTTTCTTGTCGGGTTCATTATAATTCGCAATGACCGCTTCATCGTTGACGTGCACAACACCCTGTTCGACTTTGCCTATCCCGATGCGCCCGACGTAATCGTTATAGTCGGCAGTCGAAATGAGCAGCTTAAACGGCGCTTCTTTCTCTCCGCTTGGCGCCGGAATCGTTTCAATAATGCACTCTAAAAGCGGACGCATGTCTTCGCCGACGGCATCCGTGTTTTGCTCCTCCGCCTGTTGCCACGTCGCTTCATCCACTGCCCAACCATTTTTCGCGGAGGCAAAGACCACCGGACTGTCCAAATAGGACAGCGGCGCATCAATCGATAGAAACAGATCGTAGATTTCTTCACGCACTTCCGCAATTCGTGCATCAGGACGATCGGCTTTATTGATGCAAAGAATCGCCGGAAGGGAAAGCTCAATCGCTTTGCGCAGAACAAACTTCGTCTGCGGCATAGGCCCTTCAAAAGCGTCCACCACTAAAATGACCCCGTCACACATTTTCAGGACGCGCTCGACTTCACCGCCGAAATCCGCATGTCCGGGGGTGTCAATGATATTAATTTTGGTTCCGTTATAACGAACGGCGGTATTTTTCGAAAGAATCGTGATGCCGCGTTCCCGTTCCAAATCGCCGGAATCCATTACGCGCTCCACCACGTCCTGATTTTTACGTATCATCCCGCCGGTGCGCAAAAGCGCGTCCACCAGCGTGGTTTTTCCATGATCAACGTGCGCCACAATGGCGACGTTGCGAATCGACTGCCTGTCTTGCATTCTTTACTACTCCTTTGATCACAATCGCTATTATTTTAACACATGGACTGCAACACCATAAAAAAATCAGGGCACGCCCTGATTTGTCTTTCGTATTTTTCTTGCTCTTCTCAACCCTACGAAGAAATGTACCTGCTACGATGTAAAACGCAGTCCACTTCATTTTGCCTGACGTCCATTTTATCCACTAATTTAGCGACAATCCGCAGTCCCCGTCCACCACAGTCCAGATGATGCGGCGCATTTTTTTCCAAATTGAGTTCGAAACCGCTGCCTTCATCACGCACGCGAATGTGAATAAGCGTATCGGTAACCGTAAGGTGCAGGTGCACCTGCTTATTATGCTCATTGCGGTTGCCGTGTTCACAACCGTTAATCATCAATTCGCTGAGAATCAGACGCAAATCCATCAACTGGTCATTATCTAACGCACACTGTTCTCGGATTTTTGCAATTTGTTCACGAACCGCCGCGCATACCGAAGCGATTTCGCTCGGTACGGCACAAGAATAATCATACAGCACGAAATCCTCCTTTCGCGTTTGCGTTCGACCGAAAAGTGCCTGCCCACAAGAAAAGACAACTCTCCGTTTTATTCCTTATGCTTTCTTCTTTGTCCCCTTCATACCCCAACAACCGACAATCGTAACGCCTTACACAACGCACATTGCGCATCGTCGCTTTTCTTCTCGATGAATCGAAATTCTTCTTTGTTTGAATTGTCGGAAGAATGGTATACATACAGTAACGCTGACAAACAGCGTGCGATAAGAATGGATGGAGGAAAAAACATGAAAAAATACGAATGCACCGCTTGCGGTCACATTTATGATCCCGAACTCGGCGATCCGGAAAACGGCATCAAGCCGGGCACCGCTTTTGAAGACCTGCCGGAAGATTGGGTCTGCCCCGTCTGCGGCGTAGGCAAAGACGAATTTGAACCGGTGGAATAAGTAACCAAACTGGAAATAAAGCGCGACCGCTCCCCTTTTGAGGAGCGGTCGCGCTTTATGTTTATCATAGAGACCGAATGCCATAAAATGCGCTGTTTACTTTATAAAACCACTCTTTAACCAACGCAGTACTTCACCGCCCTGCTTAAACGCATAATCCAAGAAGAACGTGTAGATGAAAAGTGCCGGAACCTTCGTCCACGCTAAATGCAGGGCAAACGTCTTAAACGACATATTGGTTAAACCCATCACCATACAGATGACGTCGTCCGGCATTCCAGGAAGCACCATCGTCCAAATAAAGAACTTTTTAATCTTCTCATCATTGGCATCCAGCCATTTGCTGTATTTCTCAAAAGTTTCCGGTTTTACCGCCGCATGAACAAAAGTCGGGCCGAAAAAGCGAGCCAGCAAAAACACGATCACTTCGCCGACACAAATGCCCAAATAATTGAGCAAAAAGCCCGGTAGCGGTCCAAAGAAGTAAATGCCGAAGAGCGAAGTCACATTGCCCGGAATGATGGGGATAATGCACTGAACAATCTGCAACAAAAAGAAAAAGAAAGCGCCCCAAACGCCGGAACGAGAGATGAACTCCTGCATCTTCTCGGTGCTGATGAAAATGCCCAGCCGCCAGCCATAAAGTCCAAGAGCCACGCAAGCGAGAATGCCGATGATCGTGGCTATGGTCATCAGACGGCGAAGTTTAGCCGCCTTGACCGGATCCACGGGATGCTTCTTGCGCCATTCCGCCAATCGATGGGCTCTTTCCTTCTTCTCCTCTTTTTGTTCTTCGTTTATTTCTGGTATTTGGCTTGTCATCCATCCTCCTTCGAGGGGTTGTTTCCTATCGGATCGGACGCTATGCTTTCGACGAAACGTCGATAAAACCGTTGCCTAACTGCTCACAATAGAGGGAAAATACCCGTTCGCCAAAGCGTTCTTTACTGAATTGTTCGCGACTTTCCCAAGCCCCGTTCTTCCATTGCTCATACAATTGCGCATCGGAAAATAGCTGCAAAAGCACACGCTCACATTCCTCCGGCGCATCGTATTGATAGCCGTTGACGCCGCTCTTTACCACGTGCGTAATCGCTTCATCCCGACGGGCAATTATCGGCCGACCGTTCGAAAGCGCTTCAATATACGTGAGACCCTGCGTTTCGGATACCGATGCCGAGATGAACACATCCAACAGTTGATAATACGAGCCCACTGTCTCTTTCGGCACCATGCCCGTCAAAAATACGCTGTCGTTTACGCCCCGTGCATCAATCTGTTTTTTTAGTTGCTTCATCCCTGCACCATCGCCGACGATGAGCAAGCCCAAATCATTACGCTTTTCCCGCACACGCTGATGAATCGCCAGAACTTCGTCCAAATTTTTTTCCTGCGCGACACGCCCCACACTGCCATATAGACGCCAATCTTTCGGAACACCCAGATGGTTGCGCAGCGCCACTCGTTCTTCCGGCGAACCGGCACGCGAAAACGAATCCAGATCAATACCGGTAGGAATCACCCGAACACAGGAACAAATGCCTTCGTTCAGCAAATAGCGCTCGGTTTTTTCCGTCGGCGCAATCACCACATCCGCAGAACGCAAGCGAAGCGCCATCACACGAGCCAACAGCCCGTCCCAGTTTCCCGGCAAAACATACTTAGTATAGTACTCATATTGTGTGTGGTAAGTATGGATAATTGGGCAGGAGCAATGTTTCGCTATGCGCTGCACAAAAGAATAGGTGAAAAACTCGCATTGGGAATGGATAATGTCCGGTTTCCAAGCGATGAGTTCATCCACCAGCGAGCTGTGCGTATTAAGGGACGCACGCAAATCGGGATAGATTGCCCCCAACGGAATGGAACCGACATAATAGACATCCCCTTCGCGATACGTTTCGCGCGTGGAAGAGAGGGTGAGTAACTTGACTTCGCACCCATGCCGTTCCAACTCCTGCTTAAGCATGAGCACAGAAACGATAACGCCATTGACGGAGCCCGGATTCAAATCGCTGGTAAGTAATACCTTCATCATGTTCCCTTTCTTCTCTCTCCATGCAACAGCAATAACCGGAACGACCTTTGCCCAAAAAGAGAATGTAAATACTATAGACCAAGCAAACGGCTGTACTTAGCCAAGCAATTCGCAGAACAACGCCCGAATCGCTTCAATGCCAAACGATTTTTTCGCGACACTTCCGGCATAAGGATAAATGTCCGCCGGGGGGATGGCTAAGACTTTCGCCATTGCGTTGCGCTGCGCAAGTACTTTCGTCGTGGGCAACTTATCCGCCTTGGTGGCAATCACTAAGCCCCGATATCCCTTTGCGCGAATCCAGTCTACCATCTGCACATCCTGCACTGTCGGCGCATGACGCAAATCGCAGAGAAGAAGTACTTCCCTAAGACCCTTGCGTTCTTCAAGATACAAATTGATGCTTTTTGCCCATTCATCCTGCGCCTGACGGGCGACTTTGGCATAGCCGTAGCCGGGAAGATCCACTAAGCGAAACCGATGACGCTCCTCCGCCCACTCGGCTTCGACCCCATAAAAATTAACCGTGCGCGTTTTTCCGGGGGTGGCGGAAGTATACGCCAGCTTTTTGCGCTGGCAAAATGTATTGATTAACGTGGATTTGCCCACGTTCGACCTACCGGCAAAGGCAATTTCCGGCAACTCCTCTTTGGGATACTGCGCCGGCTGAACCGCCATAGCTTCTAACACCGAAGTGATGACCTTCATCTCTATCTCCCGTCCGCAACACGAAAGCCGAGATCGTGCGTCTTTTCTTCCGCCTGAAAGACGATGGGCTTTTTGCTTTCCATCGGTTCCAGCAACGCCGCCTGAATGACTTCATCCACGTGGGAAATCTCGACGAATTGCAAGCCTTCTTTTACCTCGTCTTCCATTTCCATCAAATCGCGATGGTTCTCTTTTGGCAAAAAAATCGTCGAAATATGATAGCGTCTCGCCGCCAGGATTTTTTCTTTCACGCCGCCAATGGCAAGCACTTGCCCCGTTAGGGTCATTTCTCCTGTCATGGCGATATCGTTACGCACCGGACGCTTTGTTAACGCCGAAACCAATGCCGTAAGGATGGTCACTCCAGCGGAAGGACCGTCCTTCGGCACCGCACCCTCCGGCATGTGGATATGCGTGTCGTAGTAATTATAGAATCCCGGATCGATTCCGTAGCGTTTCGCATTGGCGCGCACAAACGACAGCGAGAGCTGCGCCGATTCGCGCATGACATCACCAATGGATCCCGTCGTCAGTACGCCGCCATGACCGGTCATGAGATTGGCTTCCACCTTGAGGATTTCGCCACCCACCTCTGTCCACGCTAAACCGTTGACTACACCGATTTGCGGCGTTTTGGCTATGGGCTCATCCGCATACTTGGGCATTCCCAGAAAATCGGGCAATGTTCTCTTTCCGATATGCACTGTTTTTTCGCCCAACACAATGCGTTTCGCCGCGCGACGGCAGACTTTTTCAATCTGACGCTCCAATTCACGCACACCTGCTTCACGGGTGTAAAAATGCAGCACATCCTCCAGAATAGCCGGTGGGAAGGAAATCTGTTTGGTGGTCAATCCACTTTCTTTGCGTGCTTTCGGAAGCAAATGGCGCTTGGCAATAACCATTTTTTCGCGATCCGTGTACCCTTCAATGCGAATGACTTCCATACGATCCAGCAACGGACGCGGAATGGTTTCCGTCGTATTGGCGGTCGTAATGAACATCACCTGAGACAAGTCAAAGGGAATCTCCAAAAAGCGATCCTGAAATGCTGTATTTTGTTCCGGATCCAACACTTCCAGCAATGCGCTCGCGGGGTCTCCGCGAAAATCGCTACCAATCTTATCCACCTCATCCAACAAAAACACCGGATTCATGCTGTTCGCTTTGGTCATGTGATAAATAATACGGCCCGGCATAGCCCCCACATACGTCTTGCGGTGTCCGCGAATTTCTGCTTCATCAGAAACGCCCCCTAAACGCATCGACACAAATTTTCGTCCGATGGCGGCGGCAATGCCACGCGCAATGGAGGTTTTGCCCACGCCCGGAGGCCCCACGAAACAAAGAATGGAGCCTTTGGAGTCCTTGCGCAGCTGTCTAACGGCAATAAACTCCAAAATGCGTTCTTTGACTTCTCGTAAACCGTAATGGTCTCGATCCAGTATTTTTCGACTGTAGGACAAATCTTCCACGTCTTCGGTATACTTTCCCCAGGGAAGAGCTGCCAAAGTATCCAAATACGTGCGCGATACGTTCACGTCCGGAGACATCGGCGACAGATACGCGAGTCTGTCCAATTCACTTTCCACTGCTGCGCGTGCCTCATCCGAAAGAGGGAGCTTGTCAAAGGTTTCCTTGTACTCCTCCACCAACGAGTCCGGATCCCCTTCGGCTTCCCCCAACTCTTCACGCAAAATATTGATCTGCTCACGCAGAACAAATTCCTTCTGCGACTGCTGAAGGCGTTCCTGTGCCTTTTCATTGATTTCTTTATCCAAACGCGACAACTTCGTCAGCAGAGAAATATCCGCCCGCAGTTTATACAGTCGCTCCTGTAAATCCAATTCTTCCAATAAATCCAGTTCTTCGTCGTGACGAAGATCCAGATGAGAAGCCAACTCATCGCTGAGCATTCCGGGGTCTTCTGCGTCCAAAAGGGGGAAAAGAAAAACTTCCGGCACCTGCATGGATTCTTTCAGATAATTGACCGCGGCATTCGCCGTCAAGCGCATCACATTTTTCAGTTTCTCGTCCTGCTCGACGCGGTTCGGAGAATACGTGTATTCCAGCACTTCTCCTTCGATGTATGGATCGGTGCGCACAATGCGCGTGATTTTGGCGCGCGCATTCCCCTCGACGACAACCTTGCTCGGTCCACCGGGAAGACGGAAGGACTGGCGAATGGTCGAAATCGTGCCAAATTCGGCAAAATCGCCCAATTTTGGTTCCTCAATGGTGGGATCCAGCATCGAGACGACCACCACCGGCGAATGATTGCGCGTTGCCCACTCCAGAACGCTTTCCGCCTCTTCGCTCTCCAAATCAAAATGAATCACCTGATTCGGAAAGACCACGGAACCACGTGCCAGTAATATGGGCAATACCGTTTTTTTCGCTTCATAATATTGAGGTAACATGGTTTCTCCTAACAAAAACAGCCGGTTGCCCGGCTGTTCATCGCCGCTCAATTCTTCTATGCCTGTCGTTATTCTTTCGCATGGAGCGCCATTTTCTGCTGTCCCTGCATTTCAGTCTGCTTCAATAACGCAAGCGGCGTATCGTTTGTAATATTGTCCTCGTCCACCACAACCTGACGAATGCGATGATCGCCGGGAACGTGGTACATAGCGTCCATCAATACCGATTCCATTATGGAACGCAAGCCGCGTGCGCCCATCTTACGGGAAAAGCTCTTTTCCGCAATCGCATGAATCGCTTCGGGCGTAATGGTCAACTCGCAATCGTCCATGCGGAACAGTTCCTGATATTGCTTAATCAGGGCGTTCTTCGGTTCCGTTAATATACGCTCCAGCGTCTCCACCGATAACTCGTTAAGCGCCACCAATACCGGTACGCGCCCGATGAGTTCAGGAATCAATCCGAATTTCATAAGGTCTTCGGGGATAGCGTTGTGCAGCGTCTCCGAAACACTCTCGTCGGAATGGTTTACCACCGTTTGATTGAAACCAATAGGGTTCTTTTCACGACGATCCTTGATTACCCTCTCAATGCCGGCAAAAGCGCCTCCGACGATAAACAGAATATTGGAGGTATCGACATGGAGAAATTCCTGATTGGGATGTTTTCGTCCCCCTTGCGGTGGCACATTGGCAACCGTTCCTTCAATCAGCTTCAGTAGCGCCTGTTGCACACCTTCGCCGGAAACATCGCGCGTAATGGAAGGATTCTCGGACTTTCGGGCTATCTTATCAATTTCATCAATATAGATAATGCCCCGCTCGGCAAGTTCAATGTCATAATCCGCTGCTTGTACCAGTTTGAGGATAATATTTTCCACATCCTCACCAACATAGCCCGCTTCCGTCAGCGTAGTCGCATCGGCGATAGCAAACGGCACTTGCAGCGTTTTTGCCAGCGTCTGCGCAAGCAATGTTTTGCCCGAACCGGTTGGCCCGATCAAGCAAATGTTGGACTTTTGGATGTCCACCGCCGTCTCATCCTGACGATAGATGCGTTTATAGTGGTTATACACCGCTACCGAAAGCACCTTTTTCGCTTCTTCCTGCTCAATGACATAATCATCCAGCGCCCGCTTAATTTCTTCGGGCGTGGGCAGCCTGCGCGTAGTCGCTTTCGCTTTTTTTGTCTGTTTCGCACGTTCCTGCGTCATTTCATGACACAGGTCAATGCACTCGTTGCAGATATAAACGCCCGGTCCGGCGACAATCTGTTCGACCTCATCCGCCGATTTTCCGCAGAATGAGCAGCGCACCGGATCTTCGTGAAAATCCGCCATTTCGCCTCCTTGTTCTCCTCACTTCATGGAGGTAATGACTTGATCTACGAGACCGTATTTCATCGCCTCTTCCGCATTCAGCCAACGGTCACGGTCGGTGTCCCGCTCAATGACTTTGAGCGTTTGCCCCGTCGCATCTGCCAGAATCCGATTTAGCTGTTTCTTGGTCTCGATAATCTTCTTTGCTGTAATTTCAATATCCGACGCCATACCTTGTGCGCCGCCGGACGGCTGGTGAATCATCACATCTGCGTTCGGCAGAGCAAAGCGCTTGCCCTTTGTGCCGGAGGCGAGCAATACTGCCGCCATGCTGGCTGCCATGCCGACGCAAATCGTCGAGACATCACTTTTAATGTAGTTCATGGTGTCGTAAATCGCTAAACCCGCGGTTACTTCTCCGCCGGGTGAGTTGATATACAGCTGGATATCCTTGTTGGGCGCTTTATGTTCCAGGAACAAAAGCTGCCCAACAATCAAATTCGCCATTTGTGTTTCAATCGGACCGGTCACAAAAATAATACGTTCTTCCAGCAAACGCGAAAACAAATCGTAAGCACGTTCACCGCGTCCGGTCGTTTCAATCACCGTAGGAATTAAAGGCATATTTTCCTCTTTTCCGTTCGGATGCTTGGATCCGTTTTATTTCTCTTCTTTTTCTTCTTTCACCGATTTCTTCTTGCTGTCTTTTTTTGCGCCTTTTTTTGTTGCCTTCGGCTTTTCCGCTTCTGCCGATTCTTTTTTCTCTTCTTCCGGCGCATCTACCCACTTTACCTGCTCCAGCAAGTAATCGAGGGCTTTCTTCTTGCGAATATCATCGGCCACCAGTTCTTCTTGGTGCATTTCTTTCATGCGACGAAGGAAGTCTTCTGGGTCTTTCGCGCCGTAGGTTTCGGCAATTTCCTTCATCTCGTTTTCGATTTCTTCTTCGCTCGCTTCAAACTTCTGCTCTTCTACAAGGCTTGCCAAAACGAGATCCGCCTGAACGCGCGTACGAGCGGACGGCGTATAATTCGCACGCAGCATCTCGATGCTCTGTCCGCTGTATTGCATATACTGCTCGAAGGAAATGCCCATCTGCTGCATTTGATTCGCCATATTACGCAATTCCACATCCACCTGGTCATCAATCATGGATTGCGGTGCTTCGACATGCGAAAGCTCGGCGAGCTTTGCCAAGGCATCCGACTGGCGACGGTTGAGATCCTGTTCCTCTGCCTTTTCCAGCAAATTCTTGCGAACCGATTCACGGTACTCTTTCATGGTGTCAAATTCAGAAACATCCTGGGCAAAGTCATCGTCCGCTTCCGGAATCTCTTTTTCCTGCACTTCATGCAGCATAACCGCAAAAACCGCATCTTTTCCCGCTAAATCTTCGGCATGATATTTCTCCGGGAAAGTCACGTTCACATCGAACGATTCTCCGGCTTTGTGACCGACAATCTGGTCTTCAAATCCCGGAATGAAGGCGCCGGAGCCCAGCTCCAACGTCTGCTTCTCGGCAGTGCCGCCTTCAAAGGCAACGCCGTCGACGCTTCCGGCATAATCCATCTGCACGGTATCGCCCAACTTCGCTTCTCGTTCAACCGGACGAATCACCGCATTTTTCTCTTGTTCCGCATGAATCACGCGATCTACATCTGCCTCATCAACCGTTACAGGATGGCGTTCGACTTCCATTCCCTTATAGTCGGCAAGTTCGGGATGCGGCATGGTATCGGTGGATACTTCAATCACAACCGGCTGTTTCTTTTCAAGCGTTTTGACGTCCACATCCGGACGACCAATAGCCTCAATCTCCAGCTCTTTGGTCGCCTGCTCGATTTGTTCCGGCAAAAGGCTGTTGAGCGCATCTTCGTAGAACACGCCTTCACCATAATTCATTTCAATAACCTTGCGTGGTGCTTTGCCCTTGCGGAAGCCGTGGATGGGAAAACGGTGCTTATTCTTTTGATACGTTTTCTCGATCTCTGCATTAAAAGTGTCCCAAGCAATCTCCAATGTGTAGACGGCTCGATTGTTCTCTTGTGATACCAGTTTCGCCATTCCTCATTACTCCTTTACGCTTTGTTTTTCAATCAGATTTTCTCATTATAGCACAACGAGAAGGGGACGACTAAAAGCCAACCACGATGCCACCGCGGTTCGCATAACACGCATTGAGTCCTCCGCCTTCTACGATTTCCACCCGTCCAAAGGGCGCGCGGGCAAGAATTTCCCGTTTCACTTGTTCCGCTCTTTCCGCGTCCCGAATGTGGGTGATAAAGAGCGTTCGCTCGGCAAACGGAACCTCTTCTGCTGCAATGTGTTCCGCCATACGCATCACCGCGCGATCCATGCCACGCGCAATGGACTTTAAGCCAATGTCTCCATTTACGCCACAGCAAATCGGACGAACCGAAAGGGTGGTGAGAATGTTGCCGGCGAGGCGCAGCAAACGTCCCGATTTCATGAGCGTTCCATAATTGTTTAACACAAAATAGGTGTGGTTGGTTTGGGCAATCTCTTCTTCTTTCGCCAAAATTTCCTCGAAAGATAATTCTTGCTGTATCAATTGATGCAAGCGAAACAGATAGGCACTTTCGCCTGCCGCTGCCGCCTTGCTGTCGAAAACGTGGGCTTTTCTGCCCTCCTCACGCAATTCACGAGCGGCGATTTCAGCACTGTTATTTGCGCTGCTCAATCTTCCGGAAATCGTTAAGAAAAACACTTCCTCGGCATCACCTGCGGCATCCAGGAAATGCTGTGGAGACATGGCGGCACTTTGCGCGACCGTATCCGACGCATCCACATCCGCCAAAAACGCATCAATGTCCATGTTTCCGTCGTCGATATAATGATTACCGTTGCAGGTCAGCGCAAAGGGAACACGTTGAATCGCGATCTCTTTTGCTAAAGCGTCATTCATGTCGCAACTGGAATCCGTCACCACGATTCTTTTCATTCGCGCTCTCCTTCTTCCCTCTTCTGTCGAACCGCACCGGCTAATACAGAAGCCTCGTTTTTCACGTTTCCGTCAATTACCTGTTCTAAAAGCCACGATAGCATTTCGCCCACCGGCTTTCCGGGTTTCATCCCCATGGCAAGGAGATCCGCCCCGCCAAGGGCAAGATCCTTCTGCTCCACGGGCAAATGGTGTTCTTCAACAAAGTGTATTTCTTTCTCGACGCACAAAACCGTCGAAAAACGCTTCTCTCTTTCCTGCGAGGATATAGGTAGCGTCTCGCTTGCGGCGTGAAGAAAAGTAAGAAGATCGTGGTGCAGTGGTTTTGTTCGCCCCATCAAACGTTTTGTATCCGCGAGCGTCTCCGGTAACGGACGATATGCCTCTCGAAGAAGAAGGCGTACTTCTTCCCGTAAACGAGTGGACGTTTTTAATCGGCGTAAAATGCCATCGATGCGCACCATTCGAAGTGCCGCTTCCTCGTCCGAGGAAGCAAAAGAGCAGCCGAAACCCAAGGCAGCCCAACGCAGGGCAGGAATGGGCGGCAAGGCGCAAAGAAAAGGCATACATACCTCGTTTAGTGAAAGTGACGTCTCTTTGCCCTTCTCCGATTGTCCGCCAAAAAGGGATGCCCAAAGTTCCGTTTCTTCCAATAAAACAAGTGCCTGATCGGGATGTTTTCCCGTCAACATACGCTCCAACTCTTCATAGCAGCGTTCTATCGACACAAAGCGGATACGTTCGTGCTGCGCTTGAATAGTCTCCTTCAAAGAAGACTCCATTGTCCACTGAAAGCGAGACGCAAAACGCACGGCACGAAGCATACGCAAGGCATCTTCTGCAATACGTTCCTCGGCACAGCCGACCGCACGCAGAAGCCCCTGCCGCAAATCCCGCTCGCCACCAAAGGGATCGCGAAGCCCCCGTTCGGGATGCCACGCCATCGCATTCATCGTAAAATCACGCCGCTTCAAATCTTCTTCTAAATGCTGCGAATAGCGAACTTCCTGCGGATGACGACCGTCACGGTAGTCCCTTTCCGCACGAAACGTCGTTACTTCGTATACTGCTTTGGGCATTACCACGCGAATCGTGCCAAACGATTTGCCCACATCCAGCGTGTGCTCGGCAAAAAATACGTTCTCAATCTGTTCCGGCGTCGCATTGGTCGCCAAATCGATATCGGAAGCGGTATTCCCCATCAGCCCATCGCGTACTGCGCCGCCTACGATCCAGGCTTCATAACCCGCATCCTCTAAACGGTGCAAGACGAGAAGTGCCTCGTCCGGAAAATTCATGCGGTGAACCCCTCATCGCGAAACGCCTGTACAATATGGTCTGCCATATCAACACACAAGTCATTATCAAGATGCTCCACCATCACGCGAATCAGCGGTTCTGTGCCCGAAGCGCGCACCACACTGCGTCCTTCTTCGCCCAACACGCGATTTGCCTCAGCAATCGCACGCTGCACTTTTTCATTTGCCAGAGCGCCTTCTTTATCTTCCACCATTAGATTACGCAACACTTGCGGATAGTGAATCAAATCTTGATGCAACGAAGCAAGATCGGTTTTGTTTTCCACCATAATTTCCGCCAGACGAATCGCCGTTAATACACCGTCGCCAGTAGTGGCATATTTGGAAAAGATGATGTGTCCGGATTGCTCTCCACCGAGAGCATACCCGTGTTCAAACATTTCCGCAGCAACATTTTTATCGCCAACAGGCGTTTTGACATAGTCAATGCCTGCCCGTTCAAATGCTTTATACAAGCCAAAGTTGGACATAATGGTCGTCACAACGGTATTGCCCGGAAGCGCATCATTCGCCTTCATTTCTTTTCCGCAAATGTAAAGAATTGCGTCACCGTCCACCACTTTGCCGTGATTATCCACCGCAATACAGCGATCCGCGTCGCCATCGAAAGCAAAACCGCAATCAAGCTTTTGCGCCTTTACCAAATCGACCAGACTTTGCATGTGGGTGGATCCACAATCTAAGTTAATGTTGAGGCCGTTGGGATGGTCGTGAATCACATGCGTCTCTGCTCCAAGAGCGTCAAAGACGTTTTTGGCAACCGTAAAAGATGCGCCATTTGCGCAATCCAATCCTACGCGCATCCGCTTAAACGAACGACGCACCGTCTGAATCAGATAGCCGATATAGCGATTGCGTCCACGGGAATAATCCTCCACCATGCCGATTTCTCCACGCTCGGCAAGAGGCAAGTCGTCGGTTTCGGCGTCGATATACCGTTCGATTTCTTCTAACAGTTCCTCTTCCATTTTTCCGCCGGCGCTGTTGATGATTTTAATGCCATTGTCATAAAACGGATTATGGCTGGCGGAAATCATAATACCGCAGCAGAAATTATCCGCGCGCACCGCATAGGAAACGGAAGGCGTGGTCGTAACGTGCATGAGATTGACATCGCATCCACTGGATGTGATGCCGGCTGCCAAAGCATTTTCCAACATATAACTTGAGCGGCGCGTGTCTTTGCCTATCACAATGCACGGCCGTTTTTCTTCTGCCCATTCGGGCATATTATGCCCTGCGCCGAGAGATACGCGCATTTCTTTCTGTAATTTCAGAAAATGCGCACCGAGATATCGTCCAATTTTCATCGCGTGTATCGCGGTTAACGACTGATTCGCTTCTCCGCGAAAGCCGTCTGTTCCAAAGTATTTCATGGCTACCTCCCTTATCGCTTCATGATACCGATTTCGCAGTCGTGGTGTCAAGAACCGCCACGGGGAACGGAATGCGACGAGACACCGGCGACTGTCTGTGAACAGAGCACGACGGAGCGCATCGGATTGCCGAAGAAGCGAACGGAATCGGATGCGACTTCGGCAAGTCGAAAAAAGGCGTCCGACCCGTCCGCATTATATTTCTCAATTTCTTAATGGAAGGAAAGGCGCAATCGCACTTGCCAACCCCGAAATGGGCATCGTCTGGAGCCAGATTTTTCCGGGGCCCGTTAATACGGTATGGAAAAAGCCTTCTGCGCCCAACAGCTTATTCTTCATCCCCTTAACCTGTTGAATATCCAGCGAAACACTGCCTTCCATACCAAGAACATTGCCGGTGTCCACGATCATCTGCTGACCGCTCTGCAGTTCATATTCAATGTACTCGCCATCCACTTCAACAAAGAGCATACCGTTTCCGGAAACACGCTGCATAATAAAGCCCTCGCCGCCAAAAAGCCGGCACCTAATTTTCGTTGAAAATGCATCGCCAGCTGCACGCCGCTTTCGGCAGCAAGAAATGCCCGTTTTTGCAAAATGATTTCTCTCCCATTTTCCATCGGAATGGCTAAGATTCTTCCCGGAAAACTGGAGCCGAATGCAATCATACCGTCTCAACTTGTTCATCATTGTCCAAACTTATATTCAAGTCATCGTCTATAATTGGGAGCTTGAAAGTAATTGATTTTAGCCATTGTCCGTTAGGCTGTT
>QWCB01002724.1_pt1 | contig 28567 bp, 29 predicted proteins | sample 1972511 | NCBI WGS metagenome assembly QWCB01 (sample SAMN09866719, study PRJNA288562) | Human gut metagenome isolate term5_stool, whole genome shotgun sequencing... | isolation source: gut | host: Homo sapiens | place: USA: California | reverse complement strand
ATTAATGTGTCCACTTCATTATCGAAGTTTTCGATAAAGTCACATAGTCTATTGTAGAAGATAAATCCACCGATTACTTCTTGGTAGTAGGAATCTTTTGCGTAGTAGGATTTAACTACATTTGCTGCGACGATATGTCCCATTTGGATGACACGGCTGTCCATGTCGCTCTTTAGTTCAAGAAGGATATCCTTCATTCTCTTTTTGTTTTCAAATTTAGTTCTAAATAGTACTTCTTCTAAGATTTCAAATGATTTACAAACCTTGTCTGATAGAACTCGCATGGTTACTTTGAACTTAGGCATCATTTCTCTCGTCTTGTTGTGGGTTAGTACGATGGACTTGGAATTGATTCCGCCGGTGTTCATGTTGATTATATTATCTAACTCTTGGTAGCTATAATTTTCTGTATTTAGTTTGGTTAAAAATGCATCTAGTAATGAATAGTAGAATAGATCTTCTTCTTTTACAAAGGAACTGTCAAACATAAAGTTTAAGAATGTTATTCCATTTGTAGGTTGGTCGATCTTTAAAATTTCAGAGTTTTTATACTCTTCTACTGAAAATTCTGTGTGTTCGATCTCTGGTTTTATATCTGTAAGCTCAAGTGTTGGTAAAGTTGCCTTGTCTTCGTCAGAGTCTTCCTTGCTTAAGAATTCATTGAAAGCCTTGGTATCTTCAATTAGTTTTTCGATTTCTTCATCACTAAGTGATGCTTTGTATGCGCTTAGCTTATCCTTTAGTTCCTTGGCTTCTTTTTCATTCTTAGTTGCAGATGGAGTTGCGACCATAACTACTGAGTCTTCGTTATTTAGGAATTTTTCTTCTATATATCTTTCGAAGTAGTCTGTGTCGATCTTGTCTCTTATGAAATTAATAGTCTTTGAGAAATCTAGACCTTCGAAAGGTGTCTTACCGTAGTGCCAATTGGACATTGCCCAGATAAATCTGTAGATCTGTGCGTTTGCTCCGCCGCCTTCTCTTATTCCAAATTCAACTTTGTTTAGAGTTGCTCTTAGTAGATCCTTGTCGATTCCATTTTTAACTAGATCTCTAAGTGTTTCTTCGATGGTTTCTACGAACTCATCTTTTCTATCGCGAGATGTGTACTTAGAGAAGATATTGAAATCTAAAACTAGTCCTTCTTGGGTGATAGCATATACATCTTCACCTAGACCTTTGGCAACTAATGCTTCTTTAACTGGAGCTGCTTCTGAATCTATAAGAAGTTCGCTCATGAAGTTTGCCATGAATGAATCGATTTTGTCGTCGTATCTTCCAAGATTGTATCCGATTGCCAAGTAGTCTTTGTTCTTTTCTTCCTTAGCAGCTGCGTATTCATAGTTAAATTCTTCTCTCTTAGTTCTAGCTGGAGGAAGAATTATTTCTGAATCAACATCGAGATAGTCAAACTTAGATAGAAAATCTCTGTCGATAGTTTCTAAAGCTTCTTCCATGTCAAGATTTCCAGAGATGTAGATGTATGAGTTGGATGGATGGTAGTATTTTCTATGGAAATCTAGGAATTCTTCGTAGCTTAAATCAGGAATATTCTTTGGATTACCGCCTGAATCTATGCCGTAGGTAGAATTTTCAAGAAGTTTAAGTCTTATTCCATCGTAGATTTGTTCGTCTTCAGATGAGTAGGCACCCTTCATTTCGTTGTAGACGATACCATTAATAGTTATGTCGTCTTCTTTGTTAAGAAGTTCGTAGTGCCAGCCTTCTCTTAGGAAAATATTTTTGCTCTTATAGATTCCTGGGAAAAGGACAGAAGTCATATATACGTCTAAAAGATTGTAGAAATCTTTTTTATTTTTTGATGAGAAAGGATAGATGGTTTTATCACAGAATGTCATCGCATTTAAAAATGTTGCCACAGAAGTTTTGATTAGGTCAAAAAAAGGTTCCTTGGTGGTATATTTTTCGTTGGTTCCAAGGACACTGTGTTCAAGTATGTGGGCAACACCAGTGGAATCTTTAGGTGGAGTTTTAAATCCGATTCCAAATGCCAAGTTATCCATATCATTTTCAAGAGTTACTACTCTTGCCTTAGTCTTTTCATGTTCATATAGACTTACTTCTGAATGGATATCTTCAATATATTTTTGTTCGATTAATTTGTAATTTTTCATATTGCCTCCTTGCTACAATTATAACATACAGGGTAATTATTGTCTTTAATACAAATTTTCAATATGCTACAATGTACTTGGAGGATGACTATGGAATCTAATGTAAAAATATCTTTTATAGATGCGGATAGCCCTGTAAATTTAAAGATGCAAAAGATTACTATCAAAGGCACTATAAATTTGGATGAGGCTTTGAATAAAAAAGTCATAGCAATTGAATTAGAAGGTGAAAAATGATTAACAAACTATACGAAAAATTAAAAGAAACAGATCTAGACACTCTTTTGATAACAGACGGAGTGGCTATAGATTACCTAACTGGCATTGAAATAGATCCAGGTGAAAGGATGTATGTCCTAGTTATAAAAGATAATAGTGCAAAACTATTCTTATCCAAGCTATTTAATGTGGATGGAAATAAATATGTAGAACCAATCTACTTCTTGGATACAGACGATTACGTAGGCATGCTTAAAAATGAAATCAAAGATTCTAAAAAAATCGGCGTAGATAAATTTATGGATGCTAGATTTCTACTTCCAATTATGGATGGAAAAAAGGAATTCGTCGTTGCATCTAATCTAATAGACGACATAAGAGCGATAAAAGATGCAGAAGAAGTGAAACTTATGGCAGAAGCATCAAGATTAAACGACCTTGCCATGGGTAGAATGGAAGAACTTCTAAAAGAAGACTACACAGAAATGGAAATGAGAGAACTTCTTCTAAAGACATATAAAGATTTAGGATCAGAAGGATTTTCCTTCGAACCAATCGTAGGATATGGAAAAGCTTCATGGGATCCACATCATGTTACAGATGACAGCAGGAAAAAGGCAGGGGACTCCATAGTTGTAGACATCGGATGCATCAAGGATGGATACTGTTCAGACATGACAAGGACATTCTTCTACAAGGAAGCTTCAGAAGAAGCAAAGAAGATTTACGAAACTGTAAAGCTTGCCAATGAAACTGCAATCAAAAAGGTAGCACCAGGAGTAAAATTAAAAGATGTAGATAGAGCAGCTAGAAAGATAATAGAAGACGCAGGCTACGGCGAATACTTCACCCACAGAACTGGACACTTCATCGGAAGAGAAGTCCACGAAGCGGGAGATGTATCTCAAAACAACGAAAATATTTGTAGAGTTGGAAACATATTTTCAATAGAGCCAGGAATCTATGTACCTGGAGTATGTGGGGTTAGGATTGAAGACTTGGTAGTAGTTACAGAAGACGGATGTCAAGTCTTAAACAAATATCCAAAGGACTTTAAAATCATAAAATAAAAATGGGAAAGATAATATCTAAGAAGAAAAAAGAGAACTTAAAAAAGAAATACGAAGAATGGGCGAAAATCCTATCTAAAAAGTACAAGGACAGACCAATGATACTGATCATTGTCCTTGTACTGATCCAACTGGCGTTATTATTTGTAATATATACCAAGTTCAAATCATATCTAAAATATTTTACGCCGGCGATGACCATAATAACCATAGCAATGATCACACACATCATCGATAAGGACATGAACCCAGCATTTAAAATATCGTGGATGGCACCGATATCTGTGTTTCCAGCATTTGGAACCATGCTATATCTATTCCTTCACACATTTCCAGGAAATAAACTTGGAATAAATTCACTAAAAGAAAACATAAAGAAGACGAAGCCATACCTATTTCAAAACAAGGACCATCTAGGTGAGATGGAAGAATATGCCAGCGAGTTTAAAGGCTTGGCGGACTATGTTCACAAGATGGGACCATATCCAGTGTATAAAAATACAAAAGTCGACTACTATGAAAATACAGTAGAAGGATTCGAAGCATTATTTTCTGCCATGAGACAGGCAAAGGAATTTATATTTGCAGAATATTTTATTCTAAAACCAGGCAAAATCTTAGATGAATTTGTAAGCATCTTGGAAGAAAAGGTAAAAGAAGGGGTGGAAGTCAGATTTATGTTTGACGCCATCAGTATGTTTAACCTTCCAAGAAACTTTGAAGAAGATCTAAGGAGCAAAGGTATAGAGGTGAAGATATTTGCACCGGTATCACCATTTCTTTCAACCTATCAAAACAACAGGGACCATAGAAAAGTCTTGGTAGTAGATAATGACCTAGCATTTTCCGGCGGAGTTAACCTAGCGGATGAATATGCAAACCTAATCGAAGTATACGGACACTGGAAGGACAATGTCATACGCATACGGGGCGAAGCAGTTAAGAGCATGACTGCAATATTTCTTCAAATGTGGAATATATTTGCAGACGGAAAAGAAGATTATGACAAATATCTAGCACCAAGGGACGGATTCTTTCCAAATAGTGACGAGTACGTCATACCATACGCAGACGCACCGGGAGATGGAGAATCCCTTGCGAAGAATGTGTACCTCTACATGATCTACGAAGCGAAAAAATATATACATATCATGACCCCTTACTTGGTCCTAGATAACGAAGTGCTAACAGCATTAACATTTGCGGCGAAGAGGGGAATCGATGTTAAGATCATCATGCCACACATTCCAGATAAGAAAATACCATTTGCAGTAGCAAGATCCTACTACAAGGATTTAATCCCAGAAGGAGTAAAAATCTATGAATACACACCGGGATTTGTCCATTCAAAAGTAGTAATAATAGACGGAGAAGCAACCACAGTCTCAACAGTCAACATGGACTTTAGATCCATGTATCTAAACTTTGAAAACGGAATATTTATCCATGGAAAAGAAACCACAGAAAGCGTAGAAGAAGACTTTCAAAACACATTGTCAGTAAGCCAAAGAATCGACATAGAATACTACCAATCATTTCCAAGAAAATATAGATTTTTCGGCGCATTTATGAGAATATTTGGCCCACTAATGTAAAAGAAAATAAATAAAATTTTAACTCATGCTAATGGATGAGAAATAATAAAAAACTTAGAAGCACTTAACATAGTTAGGTGCTTTTTTGATTAAAATTTAAGGAATAGTTATGAGGAAAAATATCTAAATATCAACTTTAAGAACGTATTCATTTGGGATATAATTGATATAACTTATAAATATTAACTTAGTTTTATTAAATTGATTTTAGGTGGTAAATATGTATGAAGTTTGCGATGAAAAATTAGAATATTCAGTAGAAGGTAAATATCCAGATTGGTTGCCAAATGTATTTTCTGAATATTTAGAAAAATAATAGGAGTAATATGAATAGTTTAAGGGCTTTTTATGATTCTACCATATCAGAATTTATTAATACTGATGATGAAACAATCCTTGGAAAAATTAGCAGTAATGATTTTTCTGCTGACACTCGAATCCAACAAAAGAACACATGGAAATCTGAAATTGAAATATTGAAAAGGGAGCTATGCGATTTAGATTATCATTATTCAAGAATTCTTTTTGAGTATGTAATTCCTCGTATGGGTAAGAGAATCGACAATATTATTTTATTTAAAAATATTATTTTTGTTTTGGAATTTAAATGTGGTAGTGACAAGTATAATAGTAATGATTATGATCAGGTGTATGATTATGCTCTAGATCTTAAAAACTTCCATAAAGAAAGCAGGGACAAACTGATTGTTCCCATTTTAATTGCAACTGATGCTCCAAAATTTGAAAATAAAATTGTTATTAAAGATGATATTATCAAACCTCTAAGATGTAATGAATTTGGGATTAGAAATCTAATCTTAAATATTTCATCGAAGATTGATAAGAAGGATTTTTCATATGAATCATGGATTGATAGTGAATATTTTCCAACGCCAACTATTGTAGAAGCTGCGCAAGCTCTATATACAGGCCATAATGTAACAGATATCACAAGAAACGATGCTGGTGCAAAAAATATTAGCTTAACCACTGATGATGTGAATGAAATAATTAATTTCAGCAAAGCTAATAATAGAAAATCTATATGTTTTGTCACTGGTGTGCCTGGAGCGGGTAAGACTTTGGTTGGGTTAAATTTAAGTATTCAGAAATCTGATGCAAAAAAAGGAGAGCATGCGGTTTTTCTATCAGGTAATTTTCCATTAGTTCAAGTTTTACAAGAAGCTCTAGTGCGAGATAAACTAAACAAGATGAAAGATCTTGGTATAAAAACAACGAAATCACAAGAGCATAGAAAAACAAATGCTTTTATTCAAATGATACACAAGTATAGGGATTCTTTTGTAAATAATGATGATGTACCTCCAGAGCATATCGTAATTTTTGATGAGGCGCAACGTTCTTGGAATCACGACCAAATTGCTAAGTTTATGAAGACGAAAAAAGGAATAATTAATTTTAAATATAGTGAGCCGGAATTTCTTATTAGTACTATGGATAGACATAGGGATTGGGCGACAATTATATGTTTAATTGGAGGTGGTCAAGAGATAAACGATGGCGAGGGTGGTTTGCCTGAATGGTTCGATGCTTTAAGATCTAGCTTCAAAGATTGGGATGTATATGTATCAAATAATTTAAAAGATGAGTATTTAATTGACAATATTTGGGATGAAATGATAGATGGCTTGAAGGTGAAATATCTGGACAATTTACATTTGTCAGTGTCTCTAAGATCATTTAGAACTCCTGATCTTGCAGATTTTATAAAAGCAACTTTAGATATAGATATAGAAAATGCAAAAAAATTATATTTAAAGATTAAAGAAAAGTATCCAATTAGGTTGACTAGGAATTTAGAAAAAGCTAAAGATTGGATAAAAGAACAAGCACAGGGTACTCAAAAGTATGGCATGTTGGCAACGAGTGGTGCCTTGAGATTGAAAGCGGAAGGAATATTTGTAAAGAATGAAGTTAATGTTGCAAATTGGTTTCTTAATGAAAAAGATGATGTGAGATCCTGCTATTATCTTGAAGATGTAGTTACGGAATTTGATGTTCAAGGTCTTGAACTGGACTACTCGATTGTTGCTTGGGATGCTGATTTAAGAATGAAAGATGGAAAATGGCTATACAAAAGATTTCATGGATCTAAATGGATTAATATAAACAAATTTGAAGACAGATTATATCTAAAGAATTCGTATAGAGTATTATTGACAAGATCCAGACAAGGGATGATTATCTATATTCCAAATGGATCTAACTCTGATGTGACAAGATTAGAAGAGTTTTATGATGAAACTTATAATTATCTTAGGAGCATTGGTATTGAAGAGATTTAATATAGAGTAAAATGAGTTTTGAAATTATTTAAGTGATGTTAGAAATTCATAAATTTTAATTATAATAACGCTTACTTTGTGTAGGCGTTATTTTTGTGGGTGAGGATTTAATTTAAAGGGTGTAGTTGCCTTGGTTAGGTTAAATATAGGTCAGACCCGTTCGACTACGACGGCAGAGCCGTTTCCGCTCAGGGTGACTGTAGTTGGGAGGATAATTGTAGCCTTCGGCTGTGGAACCTAGAAGGTTCCGCTACGAGTGTGAATATAAATTGTTATCGTCACACGCCTAACGGCTGAGGGAAGAGAGTTTAGTAACGGGGTCAATGGAAGCAGGTTGCTTCCGCTACAATTTACTAGCTCAGGGTGACTGTAGTTGCGAAGGTTGAATTGCCGAACTCGACTGCCTCTCAGGATGACGATTTTCATTCAGTCATATCGACTGAAAAACGAAAATTCTACTTACAGAAAAATATTGATAATTATCACGATTATTTTTTTTGTTTTTGATTTCGTATTGAAACTTTGGGTATTTACTAATATATTTAATGTATGGAGGTTGAAATGAAAGATTTTTGGTCTTATGACGTTAATGATATTTTAAATAGTTTAAATACAAGCTCTGATGGTCTATCTGAAAAAGAGGCAGAGGATAGGATAGATAAGTTCGGTGAAAATATTTTTGAAGAGAAGAAATCTACTTCGAAGTTTATGATTTTTATTAATCAATTTAAAAATCCTATTACTATGATTCTTATTTTTGCGGCAATTCTTTCTATTTTCCTTAAGGATTATTCTGATGGAATTATTATTTTAATTATCATTATGATTTCTGCTTTTTTAAGCTATAGACATGAGAGCAAGGCTAGTGATGCGGTTAAGAAGCTACTGTCTTCTGTCAGTGTTACGTCTTCTGTCCTAAGGGATGGGAAGTTTCTAGAGATAGAAAATTCTAAGTTGACCGTTGGCGATATTATCAGTGTAAAGACTGGGGATATGATACCTGCGGACTGTCTTCTTTTAGATGTAAATTCTCTTTCGACGGATGAATCTAGTTTGACTGGGGAGACTTTTCCCGTTGAAAAAATACTTGGAAAAATTCCTGCAAACACTGTTCTCTCTCAAAGAAATAATTCTCTTTGGATGGGTACCCATGTCATCAGCGGCTCTGGTAAGGCTGTGATTGTCAATCTTGCAAAAGATTCTGAGTTTGGGAAGATTACTTCTTCTCTAAGTAAGATGGATTCGGATACAGATTTTGAAAAGGGCATAAAGGATTTTGGAAATTTAATTCTTCATGTGACGACGATTTTAATTGGTTTAATTTTTATTTTTAACATAGTTTTAAATAAACCTTTTTTAGAATCTTTTATGTTTGCTTTGGCACTTTCAGTTGGGCTTACTCCTCAAATGTTACCAGCTATTATAAGTGTTAATCTTTCTCAAGGTGCTAAGAGGATGTCGGAACAAGGTGTAATTGTAAAGAAGTTAAATGCTATTGAAAATTTTGGCTCCATGACGATTATGTGCTCTGACAAGACGGGAACCATCACCAAAGGAAAGGTAAAACTCGATTCTGCTATTGATTATGCAGGTGAGAAGTCAGATAATTTAAAGACTCTTTCTATGATTAATTCATATTTTCAAGAGGGCTATAAAAATCCGATTGACGAAGCTATTTTGGAAGGGTGCACAAAAGATTTTTCTGGTTATAAAAAATTATTTGAAATTCCATACTCTTTTGAAAATAAACTTTTAACTGTAGTTGTTAAGACTGACAGTGAGTTTTCAAATAAAAATATGATGATCACAAAAGGTGCATTGGAAAGCATAATAAAAGTCTGCGACAGATACGAGAAGTCAGATGGGAGTACTGGAAGCCTAGATGAAGTTAAGTCTCAGATTTTTAATCTCTTTGACAATTATTCCAGCAAGGGTTTCAGAGTGCTTGGTCTTGCATACAAAAATATTGAAGGTACGGATTTTAAAAATGGAAAAGCGGAAAATTTGATCTTCAAGGGGCTTCTTCTTTTTATAGATCCACTTAAGGACAATATAAAAGATGTTATTGAGAGAATGAATAATCTCGGCGTTGCCCTTAAGATGATTACCGGGGATAATCGTTTGATTGCGAAAAATATCGGAAGTCAAATTGGTCTTGATCCTGAGAAAATCATGGTTGGAGAAGAGCTCGATTCCTATTCTCTAAGTCAACTTAACAAGAAAGTACTTCACATAGATATTTTTGCAGAGATAAGTCCAAATCAAAAAGAAAAAATAATTCTTGCATATAAACAAAGGGGTGAAATCGTCGGCTACATGGGCGATGGAATCAACGATTCTCCTGCGATAAAACAGGCGGATGTCGGGATTTCTGTAGATACTGCGGCGGACACTGCAAAAGATGCTGCGTCAATCGTGTTACTTAAAAATAGTTTGGAAGTTTTAGTCTCAGGGATTAAGGAAGGCAGAAGAACTTTTATAAACACTTTGAAGTATATTTTTGTAGCAACCAGTGCAAATTTTGGAAATATGTTTTCAATGGCAGGTGCAAGTTTATTTTTAAAATTTCTTCCACTACTTCCAAAACAGATTCTACTTACAAACCTACTTACAGATTTTCCATCCCTTCAAATTGCATCCGACTCAGTGGATGAAGATTGGTTAAAGAAACCTGTTAAATGGGATATGAAATTCATAAAAAGATTTATGATTATTTTTGGAATAACTTCTTCTGTGTTTGACTACATTACTTTTGCGGTGCTACTACTATTGTTTAACGCCGACAAAAAATTCTTCCAAACTGGATGGATGTTGGAGTCAGTCATATCTGCTGTGGTGGTTATGCTAATAGTTAGAACGGCAAGACCATTCTTAAAGAGCAAACCAAGCAAAAAACTTCTCCTTGCAATAGTTGGAATTGTAATTTTGCTAATTGCCATAGCATATAGTCCAATGAATGAATATTTAGGCCTCATTTCACTACCATTTAAAGCATTTGCATCGTTACTTGCGATTTCATTTGTATATGCGGTGACTGCAGAACTATTAAAGAAAAATTTTTATAGACATAATTCATTTTCAAGAAAATAAATAAAAGATTTTTGATTTTAGTTAAAAAATGGGAGTTTGTTCAACAGTCCATAAGAAGTTTTGAGCCTAGATAAATTGCTTAAATCTTTATAAGATTCAAAATTTAAAATAAAAAATTAATGAAACCGTAGTGAAATTGCTACGGTTTTTATTGTAAAATTTTTAATTTAATTGTATTATTAAATCTACTTATTTTTTTGAGGAGATTTTATGGATTTAAATAGACGTTTTAATAGAGAAAATTTAAAGAAGTTTCAGTTTTTTAATGGAGCACAGCTCAAGTACATTGCATTTCTTTCGATGCTAATAGACCATGTGAACAACGGAATAGTTACACCGCTTTTAGATGGGAAGGGTCCGCTTCTATACATTTCAAATATATTTTCAATTCTAGGAAGGATTGCCTTTCCGATATTTATATTTTTCGTTGTGGAAGGATTCTTTAGGACCAAGAGTAGAAAAAAATATCTTATAAATTTAATTTTATTTGGAATTATTGCAGAAGTGCCATTCGATATGTTCACTTCAAAAGTGTTTTACAATCCAAATTGGAACAATATGATGTTTACCTTAGCCCTTTGCCTTGTGACGGTTTGGATAATTGATGAGCTTAAAGGGAAAATAAAAGATAAATATCTTTGGTATGGAATTTCAATTGTAATCGTCATGGCGTTTGGACTTCTTTCTATGCTACTTAGCCTTGACTACGATTACCACGCAATTATCCTTGCTTATGTGTTCTATATTTTTTACGATAGACCTGCTCTTGGTGCTGCTGTTGGATATATTTCTATAATCAAGGAGCTTTATTCATTCTTAGGTTTTGCCATGACCATAACTTACAATGGAAAGAGGGGCAAACAGTACAAATGGTTTAACTATCTCTTCTATCCAGTTCATCTTTTAATACTTGGGATTATTCGCTTTTATTTTGATCTCTAAATGCCGCAGTTATCTGCGGTTTTTTTATGCCTAAAATTTGCAGTAATTACTCATGAGATTTGATTTTAATATATTTACAATTAAATTAAATCGAAAGGAGTTATTATGAAAAATATTATAAAGATAAAAAATTTAACCAAGAATTTTAAAGAAAAGAGTTTGTTCAATGATTTTTCATTGGAGATTGAAGAAAACTCTGTCCATGCATTGGTAGGTCCAAACGGATCTGGTAAGACTTCGCTACTTAGGATACTGACAGGTCTTTATAAGAAAGATTCTGGAGAAGTGGTGGTGGGTGGAAGCTATGGAATGCTTCTAGAAAATGACTATCTCTACGAAGATAAAACTGGTTTTGAAAATATAAAGTTGTACGGGCTTTATTTCGGATTTGAAGCCAAGGGCTTTGAAAAATATTCGGACCTACTTGAAATTACTGGGGATTTAGATCGAAAGGTGTCAACTTATTCGAAGGGTATGAAGCGTAAACTATCTCTAATTATAATAACTATGATGAATAGAGAAATTATATTCCTAGACGAGGTTACAAGCGGTGTGGATCCTATTTCTCGAGTGGAAATCAGAAAGCTTATTAAACTTCTAAAAGACGAAGGTAAGACGATCATAATCACTAGTCATGACCTTTCAGAAATTGAAAAAGTGGCGGACAGAGTCTCCATGATCAAGGGCGGCAAGCTTCTATTTACAAAAAATATTTCTGATATAAATGGAGAGAGCCTAGAAGAGCTATTTTTAGAAGAAGGTGCAAAATGAAAAATAAAATGAATTTAAACAGGGCTTGCAGGTATTACTTGCTAAGGGACATGGACGTAGTATTAAGTATCATCGGATTTGTACTATTTATTATTGGATTTAATTATTTGCTCTACAGAGGTGTGTTTAATTCCAGGGGAGATGGATTTATAATTTTAGTTACATACACCATGATGATTGGATTTTATATGATACTATCCAATTCTATGGTGGTGAACCTAACTGTTAAGGATAAACTTAATAAGAGGATAGAATTTGTCCTTGCATCGGGGGTGAGCATAAAGGATTTGGTAAAAGCATACGCAATAGAAATGTGGAGAATATCGTCCATAGCACCTTTTTTATTATTTTATTCAACCTATGTGCTCTACGATTTCAATACTCATTTTAAATATATCGGAGCAATATTTGTAACTATGATACTTATGCTCTACTTCGTGGTTCTCTCCTTAAATATATTCAGTCTATATAGAAAAAATTTTAAATTTTTTAAAAATTTGTTATTCTTCTTTACAACCTTTATGATTTACATGGTTGGAAATTTTTCTGATGAGATTTTAAATTTTCTAAATAGATTTGGAATAGATATTATAGGTCTTGTAATTTCTGTTAATTTTGTATTACTCTTTGGATTTGCAGGATTCTCTATTATTAGTCTTAGAAGAATGAGCAATGAATCTGTAATCACAAGGGAGGGAACATGGTCATAGATTTAATTAAAGAAGATTTAAAGAGAATTTTGGATAAGAATGCAATCTTCATGAGCATTTTGGCTGTAATATTTTATATGGCAACATATTTTTTGGGTGCAGCAGAAGGAACTAGAGGGGGATTTGGATTTATATTTAGAACAGAGGGAATCGTTATAATATTTTTATTATATGGACTAGAATTTGCAAAGGTAACTTTGACTATGGATAAAATTACAAAGAAGATTGAGTTTCTCCTTGCAAATGGAGTAAAATCTGGTTTAATCATCGCAAAATATATTCTAAGTCTCTACTTTGCAACACTTATTGTGCTTATACCAACATTTATAATTACATTTGTAAATTTTAAAATGGAATTTATTTTAATTTTAAATTTGTTCATAAGTAGTATTTTGTACTCGATTCTAATAGTCTACCTAATTCTCTTTACAAGGAATATGAACAGGGTAAATGGTCTGCAGGTCACCATGATTATTTTTTCTATTATCATTAATTTAATCGCCATAGAAGTGTATATGCTTACGAATATGATAGAATTATATTTAATAGTTAAGGTATGTATTCTCATGCTATGCATCGGATGTTTATCTATTAAAACGAGTGGAGAAAGGATTGTAGTTAGCTACTATTGATATGTATAAAAGATTAATTAGAATTTTAACTTTTCATATTTTAATAATTATATTTTGGGGAGTTCTCTTAAATTTTGGAAAACTTGCGGAAAATTTGAAGATTGTGGAGCTTGCGTTTTACATGCTAATGGTTACGGTGCTTGTGATTTTCTATACAGAAATCTCAAACAAGGATAAAACTTCTGTTGCTGCCATATTAAATATTATTTCCCTTGGGGCGATTGCATCTATTCCAATCAAAGGGATAGAGTGCAAAATAATTCTAATCGCTATAAGTTTAGCTTCAACTGGGATCTATATTAAAAAATATTTTATCTATAAAAATATAAAGGGCATAAATATCATTCCAATCTCGAATAACTCAGTCTCCATATTTGCGGTAGCAATGGGAATTTTAATTGGAACTCTTGCATACTTATTTGACATCGACAGATTATCCATCGGAATTATTTACAATATTTTGATAATAGTATTTGAGATGCTACTTATATTTTCCATTAGAGAAAGAGAAAATAACTACGAAAAAATATACAAGATGTACTATCTCTCAGACTACATTTCCAAGGAAAGGGACGAGTTTGCAAGAGTTATTCACGATGAAATCATCCAGGACATCTATGCTACGAAGAATTATCTTTCGCTAAAAGAGCCAAATATTCCTTTGACGAAGGAGGTACTCACAGACCTTGAGATTAAATCGAGAAAGCTTATGAAATTCTATCAATCGAATATTTTTGAAGGCGGAAGCATTGATATTTCTTTAGAAGAAGTGGTAGAAAATATAAAAAGTCTATATAGAGATAAAAATCTTGAAGTGAATGTTGAAATATCTGATGAAATCAAAAATCTAAAGAACGAAAATATAAAGAGGCTCATCCTTATAATCACAAGGGAGCTTGTAAATAATGTGTACAAACATTCTAATGGCTCTTATCTAAATTATAAAATATTTAAAAATGGAAAGGATATTTGTATAAATTTAGAAAGTAACGGCGCAGATTCAAAAGATATTTTAAATATTGAGAAATCAACTAGAGGAGTGATGGTTCTAAAACTTTTGGTGGAGTCGAACTCTGGAAAGATTCTTTATAATTTGGAAAAAGATTTGCTATCAACGACGGTTGAGCTGGAGGTGGAAGATGAAAATTCTATTGCTAGACGATCATAAAATCCTAGGACAATCCATAAAGATGCTCTTGGAAGAAGAAAGCGATGTAACCTGTGATTATATTTCATCTTCGGAAAATTTAATGGAAGCGCTAGAAAATAGCTATGATATTTTGCTTTTGGATATAAATTTAAAGGCGGAAAAGACAGGGCTTGATCTAGTAGAAGAAATCTTGAAGAGATATCCTAAACAAAAGATAGTTATATTAACATCATATGATTTGGTAAATTATAGAAAGGTTGCCTTTGATCTTGGAGTAAAAGATTTTATAAATAAATCTGTAGAAGCGAGTGAACTAGTGAATAGACTTAGGTCTGTAAATGGTGGAGGAAAAATTAAAAATTCTCCGCAAATTCTAGAAACACTAACGGAAAGAGAAGTAGAAGTACTTAGAGAAATGATAAAGGGCGAAAATAAAAAGGACATAGCCAAGAAATTATTTATTAGTGAGAGAACTCTCTACAATCATATCTCAAATATCTACGAAAAACTCGGTGCGAAAAATATTGTCGAAGCATACAATAGAGCCATGGAAATGGGATATATAGATCCAGTAATGTAAAAAAAGAGCTACGAGAATAGCTCTTTTATATTGTCTTTATAAATGTAAATTTTAATTCTGTTGAGAGTTCTTCTGCAAATTCAAATCCTTCTAGGTTGAAGTTTTTTAGATCTTCTAGGTTTTCGATTTTATTCTTGCAGATGTAGTTTAGCATCAGTCCTCTAGATTTTTTAGAAATGGTGGAGTGGGATTTAAGTTTGCCATCCTTTTTTTCGAAGAAGTCGAAGTCATAGATTTTAAAATTTTTTCTATCGATCAAACTTGAAAATTCGTCAGAAGCTAGATTTAGAATAGTTTCTCCATCGTGAAATGCGCTATTAAATTCATCTTTCCAGAAATTTTTAAGACTTAGTCCATCGATTTTAATTCCTATGTTCATGTCGAGACGATAGGGACGGACGAGTTTCTCTGGATTGATCGGTCCATAGAATGCTGAAAGGATGACGAGATGTTCGTCTAGGTAAGATCTTTCATCGGCATTTAAAGAATCTATGTCGAACTTTCTAAAGGCAAGCCCTGTATACATTTCTATGGCTCTGTAACTTTCTTCGATGTAGGAATTTTCTATATAATTTAAAACCTCATCTGCAACTTTGTCAGAAATTTTGTAGATGTTTTTTATTTCATCTTTATTTAAATTTTTAAGTTCTGATATTATTGTTTTTGTTTTATCCGAGTAGTTTGTAGCTTCTTTATAAGGACTTTGAAAGCTCATTTCTTTGCTCGGTGAGAATATTATTTTCATAGTTACCTCCTATAATATTATAGCAAATGATATAATTTATTTATTAATATTATTTCGAGGTGGAAAATGGCAAAATATTTAAGAGAAAAGCCTTCGAATTTTAAATTTAGTCTTCATGATGCGAAGATTATAGATATTGATTATGATTATGGCGAAAATAGATTGATTTTTAAGACTCAAAGCGGTTTTATCGATATAGAAAGAAATGAAATGGTGGACGGAGAGATCATTTTGGAAGGCGTGTCCTGGGATGATTCCTATGTCTATATCATGGAGTATAAAAATGTTCTAACTGGCAATGTGGGGAGCTTCGTCGGAGAGAAGATGTATCTTGGTAATTTTGTCGACGCATTTTATTCTAAATTTGGAAGCTTCGATGTGATGAGTGAATATGATTCTTACATGACATATATGTTAAGTGGATTTTTGAAGAGAGGAAGCGAAGAATTAGAGGCGAATATAGAGATTTTCTATCAAGGAGATTTTATTTATAATGTGAGAGGGTAAAATAATTTAGATGCTATCCGGATAGCGTGATAATAAATATCATATACCTAACAAAAACCTATTCTTTCTCCTTCCAATTTTCTTTTACGAGGGAGAGGGAGGCAATTAACGTCTCTCGAAAAAACCTTCGGTTTTCTCTTCGGGGGAGGTTTTGGTAGTGATTTTCTTATTCGGCTAAAATTTTCCAAACTCGCTTCGCTCAAACAGTGGAAAATTTCTTAACGCCGAAAGCAAAAATCACATGTGGCGGTATGGTCTTAAATATGTATAAGGTATTGATTAAGGATTCTATGAGATGAATTAGAATTTATATTTTTGCACGCCTAACGGTTGAGGGAGAAGAATTTAGTATTTAGGTTAATGGAAGCTGATAGCTTCCGCTACGGTGCAGTTGCATGGACTAGGTTAAATATAGGTTATACCCGTTCGACTTCAGAGCCTACGGCTCTTTCGCTCAGGGTGACTGCAGTTGGGAGGTTAATCTGTGCAGAGATCCTTCGACTCACTACGTTCGCTCAGGATGACTAATTAGGTAAGTTTTCGCTCGATAGGTGTTAATCATTATTCTAGTTTAAAGACTTCACGCCTCTTGGCTATGGAACCTGGATTTCCGCTACTAGTGGGACATAACAATATTTAATATAAGGAGTTTTTATGAATATAATATTTAAAGAAGACTGCATTCCTGAAATGAATGCTATTTTAAAACTATATAATGATGTTGGTTGGACTGCGTACACTGACAATCCAGAAGAACTTTTGAATGGAATTAATCATTCTTTAAAAGTTTGGACTGTTTGGGATGAAGATACTCTCATTGGTCTTGCCCGTGTGGTTGGAGATGTATACACCATCATCTACATTCAAGATATTTTAATTTTAAATAAATATCAAGGAAAGGGAATAGGCAGCAAACTTATTAAGCTAATTCTGGAAGAATACAAGGATATTAGACAGGTGGTGCTTCTCACTGAAGACAGCGAAAAAACTATTGGATATTATACAAAGAATGGTCTCACAGATGTGAGAGATTTAGAGTGCACAGCATTTACAAAATAGGAAAAGCAAAATGAAATGTTTAAATTGTAATAATGATATGATAAAGGGAACTGTAGAAGGAGTAGGTCAAGGCGCTGGATCTTTCTACGAGTTTACCGCAGATGAGGAGAAGAAAAAAACTGGAATAGTTGGCTTCTTTACGAGAGAGACCGTTTCAATCTCAACCACCATCAAAGAGCAGGACGCCTGGTACTGTCCAAAATGTAAAAAGGTCTTGATGTGGATGGACACAGATGAATAAATAATACAAAAATACCATCGCTGATTAAGTGATGGTATTTTTTGATTTAAAATTTAATTTTTATATTCATCAAGCTCGACTAATTTGTCATTTTCCATTATAAATGGATGGGAAGTGGTTTCAGATTTGTAGTCCTTGTACTTATCGTAAAGATATTTAAAACAATCTTCTTTTGTAGCAAACTTGATAGCTTGATAAGGTTCTTGGAAACTTATTTTTTCAATCCAAAGGTAGTGATCATTTTCTTTAGCGAGCACTCCAACGTGACCAATAAATAGTGAATCGTAATCCAAATCATCATGAATTACCACTGAAACCATGGAAATATTATCGTTAAAATTTAAATTGAAATTGGATAGATGCTCTTCCATTTTCTTTCCATGAACTTTATAATCCTTGGTCTTTTCTGTCTTGATCTTGGAAAATATACTATAGAAATTTTCTTTTTCAGAATCATTTAATATTTTGCTATTATCAAGAGCACTCATATCGAAAGCTAGATCTTCGTTATCGTATGGGATATTTTTAGAACCGATGCTATTTTTTAGAAGAACAAAAGTATTTATTCTACAATTTGTGCCGATAAATTCACCCTTTTTCGAAGTCCAAAGCTTATCTATTTTTTCAAAATCATATTCTGGATTTATCGTAGGCTTAAAATCTCCTTGTAGGGATGTATTTTCGATGGTTTCATTATAATCCTCTACCAGTGATGCGAACTGATCTAAATCTTCCTCTTTTAAATATTTTTTAAGAGTTTCCGTAACTTCTCCTAAACTTTCTTTAGAACTCATGTTGGACATGGTAGGTTCCTTTGGATTTGCGTTATTTTCTGCCGCTCTATCATTTTTATTTCCGCAGGATACGAGAAAGATTAGACAGGTAAATAATATAAGTATTTTTTTCATATTTCCTCCTACATTTATTATATTTTATCAAAGTTAAATTCTCATGGTAGAAAATTTTATAAATTGTTCACGAATTGTTTAATTAACTATTCGATTTTTTAGTTTACTTCGGGTAAATATTTTAAAACATTAATTTTCATTAACAATAAAATAAATATTTGTAGAAGGAGAAAGAGATGCGAAAGTCCATCATATTAATTATTTTTGCTTTGGTTTTATTCATGACTGGATGCACTAGTTTAGGTGAAAGCAAAGAAAGAACGAATGGCAAAGATATAATTAAAAAGATAAATGAGATAATAGAAAATGAAGAAGAGAAAAATATAGGCACTAATCCAAACGATGGAGTGGATTATAAAGAGTCTGATTTAAAGACAATCTACTTAGCAGGAGGTTGTTTCTGGGGATTAGAGGCGTACATGGAAAGAATCTATGGAGTAGCTGATGTTGTAAGTGGTTATGCAAATGGCAAGACGGAGAACCCAACTTATGAAGATGTTTCTCATAAAAATACTGGTCATGCTGAAACTTTGGAAGTGAAGTATGATCCGAATAAAATCTCTCTCGATGAGCTTCTTAATTATTATTTAAAGGTAATTGATCCTACGAGTTTAAATAAACAGGGAAATGACGAGGGAACTCAATATAGAACCGGAGTATATTTTACAGACGAAAAAGATAGGGAAATAATTGAGAAAAAGCTAGAAGATGAACAAGAAAAGTACAAGGATAAAATCGTCGTTGAAGTTAAGAAATTGGAAAATTTTTACAAGGCAGAGGAATATCACCAAGATTATTTAGACAAAAACCCTTATGGATACTGTCATGTTGATTTAAGAAAGGCGAATGAAATTATAATCGACAAGGATAAATATAAAAAGCCAACCGATGAAATTTTAAAAAGAAGACTCACACAGCTTCAATATAATGTGACTCAAAATAGCGACACTGAACAACCTTTTTCTAATGAATATTGGGACAATGAAAAGAAAGGTATCTATGTAGATATAGTTACGGGAGAACCACTATTTGTTTCAACGGATAAATTTGAATCAGGTTGTGGTTGGCCTTCATTTTCAAAACCAATTTCTAAGGATGTTTTAAAGTATAGTAGCGACAGCAGTCACAATATGGATAGGGTAGAAGTGAAAAGTCGCTCAGGAGATTCACATTTGGGACATGTATTCGAAGACGGACCTAAAGAATCTGGTGGTTTAAGATTTTGCATAAATAGTGCAGCATTAAGATTTGTTCCATTGGAAGAAATGGACAAAGAAGGCTATGGATATTTAAAACATCTAGTTAAATAAAAATTTGCAAATAAAATCCCCTTAATTTAAGGGGATTATTTTAATTATATTTAGTTTCTCTTTCGTGAAGTACGTGGTGAATTTCATTCATATCCACATCTTCCAAAGTTTTATGCTTCCAATTTGGATTATTGTCCTTGTCAATTAAGACTGAGCGGATGCCTTCTTCAAAGTCGCCCCTCAAACTAGAGTCCAAGATATACATCCAATCTCTCTTAAGAGTTTCGACTCTGTCCCAATTTTCTCCAGCCTTTAGCTTTTCAAATTGTAGCGCCATGCTATATGGACACACCATCTCAAGTTCTTCTAGACATGCATTAGCAAACTCATCATCTTTATTTTCTTTAAGTGCACTTACTATTTCAAAGACAGTTTCCTTGTCGTAGTACTTCTTTATATTTTCTTCGTTGAAGGAGAGTTCTGTCTTTTTAGTTGGAAGGTCGTAATCTTTTAGCACATCTTTAAAAGCTATTATTATTTCTTTTGTGGATTTATTTTCCCTTCCTAATTTGAAAAGTTCTTCCAATAGTTCATCTTTATTATTTTTTTCTACAAGGTAGTCTGTGATTCCAAGATGTTTTATGTCAGATGCAGAAATTATCTTTGAATTGAGGGTTATATAGTTTGCAGTCGGTCTATCAATTTTAGATAGTACGGTTCCAACTCCTACGTCTGGAACGATTCCAAGCTTGGTCTCTGGCATTGCAAATCTCACAGTTTCATCTGCAATTATTATACTTGAGTGCATTGAAAGTCCTACACCGCCACCCATGGAAACTCCAGTCCAAAATGTGATGGTTGGTTTCTTGGTAGTTGCTAGGAATAGATCTAGGTCGTACTCCTTTGTAAAATAACTCATAAGACATTTTCTGTCATTGCACTTTGAAAAAGATTCATATACTTCCTTTAAATCTCCTCCTGCGCAGAAATCTCTTCTATCTGAATTTAAAACGACAACTTTCACATCGTCATTATTTTCTAAATCTCTATAAATTTTCAAAAGATCTTCGAGCATCTGTGATGAAAGGGCATTTAGACCTCCTTCTCTCGATAGAGTCACCACTGCGATGTGATCTTTTATATAATGTTTTATCATCCAATTCCTCCTAAATCCTGTTCATTCTTTGTTATTATACCCAATTTGATATTTGTTTTTATAATTTTGCTACTTAAAATAAATCTATGTTAAAATGTACTTATGAAAGAATCATTATTTAAAGAAAAAGTTTTTAAAATTGGAGATTTAATCGTAATCATATCCATCGTTTTAATCGCTTTTGTAATATTATTTTCAACTAGAAAGGGAGCTTTCGTTGAAGGTTCTTCAATAAACATAAAGGTAAATGGAAAGGTTGTAAAAACCATCAAGGTGGATGGCAATATGGAAGGCAAGGTTGAGCATATTCACACTGAGTTTGGGGACAATGAAATTATGTTTACAAAGCATGGAGTTAAGATGGTTGAATCAGATTGCAAGGACAAACTATGTATGAAGATGGGCGAGATCACTTCTAAGGGAGAGTCAATAGTGTGTCTTCCAAATAGACTGGTGATCGAGATTGAGCCTGGAGAAGACGGATTGGATGTGCTATTACATTGAAAGAGACAAAAAGATTATTATTCATATCACTTTTAGTGGCGCTAGGAATAGTGCTCGGAACATTTGAATCACAAATTCCACTTCCTATTCCGGTACCAGGGGCGAAACTTGGACTATCAAACATGGTGGTTTTGGTAGCTATATATACGCTAGGTTACAGGGAAGGATTTTTAATTATGATTTTCAAATCCATCGTCCTCATGCTTGTAACTGGTGCAGTAAGTGCGTTTATATTTTCTGCGAATGGGGCACTTTTTTCATCCATTGCGATGATTCTCTCCCACAGGTATCTTAGAAAGTATCTAAGTCCAATAGGAGTTTCTGAAATCGGATCTGCATTTCATAACTTAGGTCAGATTGTAGCGGCGATATTTATTTTAAAGAGCAAGACACTTATTTCATATCTTCCATACTTACTTTTGATGGGGATATTTACTGGATATTTTGTAGGTCTTGCAAGTTACTATATTTCAAAAAATGTTTCAAAACATAAGGAGATAAAATGGAGAAATTAATACTCGCTTCAACTTCGCCAAGAAGAATAGAGATTTTAAAAGATGAATTTGAAATCGAAACTGTGAAACCACAGATTGAAGAGAAGATTGGATTCGTAGAAGATCCTATTTCCAACTGCATATCTCTCGCCTTTGAAAAAGCTGCGTCAGTTGCTGAAGATTTTCCAAATGAAACTATTTTGTCTGCAGATACAATTGTGGTGCTTGATAACAAGGTTCTCGGTAAGCCAAAGGATAGAGAAGACGCTTTTGAAACTTTGAAGTCTCTTTCTGGCAGGGAACATAGAGTCATAACCGCATTTGCAATTATAAATTTGGATAGAAAAATAAAGTATACTGACTATGTTTCAAGTTCTGTAACTTTTAAAGATTTAAGTGACTCTGATATCGATGAATATTTAAATACCGATGAATACGTGGACAAGGCTGGCTCCTATGGCATTCAAGGAATAGGCAAAGTCTTAGTTTCTCACTACGAAGGAAGTTTTCTAAATATAGTTGGGCTACCACTAGAAGAAGTTAAATCTGTAATCAAAAAGATAGATGAGGGAAGATTAAATGGAATTTAATGAGAGTTTAAAAAATTTAGAAAAAATTGAAAAAATTGATGTGGCTAAGAAAACCATCAAGGATTTTCCAATAGAAGATCGTCCACAGGAAAAACTATTTGCGGAAGGAGAAGCATCTCTTTCCAATGCAGAGTTAATCGCCCTTATAATTAGGACTGGCACGAAAGAAGAAACTGCTGTTGAACTTTGTCAAAAACTTTTAAATGCCTATGGTGGAATCGGTGAGCTTACAAAACTTCGTCCATCGGACATAATGAGGATTAAGGGGTTTGGACCGAGTAAAGCTGCCATGGTATCTGCAGCCCTTGAACTGGCAAGACGAATATCTACAGTTTCTAAATTTGAAAAACTCCTTCTAAATAATCCGATGGCAATCTATGAATTTCTAAGCCCACAAATGAGCCATCTTCCATACGAATCATTCCGTGTACTTTCGCTTGATACAAAGAAATGTCTCATAAAATCTAGTGAAATTTCTAAAGGAACATTGGATGCGACTGTGGTCCATCCGAGGGAAGTATTTAGAGAAGCTATCGAAGTAAATGCCCATTCAATCATCATAAGTCATAATCATCCATCGGGAGATCCTGTCCCTTCTCAAAAGGATAGAGATATCACAAACATACTTTTAAAAGCTGGAGATATTTTAAACATAGAACTTGTGGATCATATTGTAATCGGAAGAGGAAAGTACTTCAGTTTTAGAGAAGAGGGGATTTTATTTTGATTTACATTGACTCAAAATCTGAACAAATTTTTATATATAGAGATAGGCTCGAAGAAATATTTGAATTTGGAGAGAAAAATATCCTAGATAATATTTATTTGGGAAGGGTAGTGGAATGCAATTCGTCCCTCGAAGCCTACTTCGTGGATATTGGAAGGACCAAGGTCTATCTCAAGAAGAGTGACTCTGGTCCTTTAAATATAGGTGAGAAGACTCTCCTACAGATAAGTAAAATGACAGAGGATAAATTTCCAAAGGCGGTGGTGGACTTCACCATTCCGGGAAGGTACATGGTTAAAATAGGAGGAGAAAATAAATTTTCTAAGAAATTATCCAAAGAAGAAGTAGAAGATTTAAAGAAATATAGTTTTGAAGGAGTGCTCTTTAGAACGGAAGTTAAATCTGCCACAGAAGAAGAACTTTTAAATGAATATGAAAAATTAAACTCCATCTACAATATGGTAGGTTACGAAAAAGATTTTGAACCTGCACCTAGACTTTTGTACAGAAGAGATGTGGTGGATGAGGTGGTAGGTCGCTATGACGAAGACATCATAACCAACGACAGAGAAATCTATAAAAAATACAAAAATACTTATAAAATTGAATATGACAAGAATTTTGAAATCAAGTATTCAAAGATTTATCTCGATTATTTAAAATTATTTGAAGAAAAAGTTGAACTGAAATCCGGTGGAAATATCATTATAGAAGACACCACAGCCTTAACAGTCATAGATGTAAATTCTGATAAAAATTGGGATACTAGCATGAAAAACTTAGCCTATTCAACCAATAGAGAAGCCATAGAAGAGATTATGTGGCAAGTAAAACTTAGAAATATCTCTGGAATAATCATTGTTGATTTTATAAATATGAAGGACCAAAAAGATAGGGAAAAGATTCTAAACTTTGCAAAAAAATTAAATAGCACCATGAATCTAAAACTTAGTATCCACGGATTTACGAAATTAGGCTTACTCGAAATTTCTAGACAGAACATGGGAGAAAGAAGAAAGTTAAGTGAAGTATAAAAATATTGTAAAGGCTAAATTTATAAGAAAACTAAATCGTTTTGCGGCGGAAGTGGAATTAGAAGGAGAGATAAAACTTGCCCATCTTCCGACCACTGCAAGACTTAGAGAACTTTTGATTCCAGGAGCGACCTGCTACTTGGAGGAAGCTACAAATAAAAATAGAAAAACTCCCTACACAATTACATCCATTGTTAAAAATGGAGAGATTTTAAATATCGTCTCCACAGTTGCCAATGATTTGGTCTATAACTCCATAGTAAATGGAGAAATCCTAAGCAATTTAAAGATAAAAGATTTGAAGAAGGAAGTTAAATTTTCTAATTCTAGATTTGACATGGGATTTACGACAGAGGATGGAAAAGAAGGATTTATAGAAGTAAAATCTGTAAATTTAAAGAGAAATAATATCGCTATGTTTCCAGGCTCACCTACACAAAGGGGAAGAAAACATCTAAAAGAACTCTCTCATGCGAAAAGAGAAGGAAAGATTGCTGTCCTTGTCATAGTAGTACTTTTTGAAGATATGGACTACTTCACTGCAAACATTGCAACGGATCCGAAATGGTCAAAGGAGCTCTTAAATTCAATCGGTGAAGATGTAGAAATATATGCCTACAACTCTAAAGTAAAAGAAGATTCGATAGAGATAAAAGAAAAAGTGAAAGTAGATCTTGGATATTCAATAGAAAAAGGCGATGCAAAAAATAAATTTCTATTTAAAAAAGGCGAAGATGTCCTAGGAAGGTTTAAACTTACAAAAGTAAAAGAGGATTTAGAAAATAATTTTACAAGAAATGAAGCTGAAGATTATCTACTACTCTCAGAAGTAGAAATATTAGATAAATCTGAAAAATCAGTTGAACTTATGATTTCATTTGTAGAACAGTTAACTTCAGATAAGAAACTCGATATTTTAAAGATTGAAACAAAAGAAAATGATAGAGATAAATTTTTAGAAGAAATACTTATAAAAATCGGATATGAAGAATTAAATTTAAAAGATAATAACAGCAGAAAAATATTTAAAAAATTTGTCGATAAATAGATTATCGTTTACTATTGACTTTAATTCTCAATATGATACTATATTAAATAGAAGAATATGTTGAGAGGAGAATGGTATGAAAGACGAAATAACTGAATCTATAATAGAATGTGGAAAGAATGAATTTCTTGAAAATGGATTTGAAAAAGCATCTTTACAAGAAATTTGTAAAAAATCAAATATAACTACTGGAGCATTTTATAGAAGATTTAAATCAAAGACCGACCTCTTCGAAACTATCGTATCTCCGTCAGTACTCTCAGTTAAGAATTTGGTTTCATCTCCCAACGATGATGTGCCAACCTTTATAAGAAAAGTTTTGAAAGGAAAACAAGACGAGGACACACTGCTTAACTTTTTTGAACACAGAGATAATATTATTCTTTTATTAAATGCTGCAGAAGGCACAAAGTACGCGGAATTTTTCCATAATGTAGCTAAATCTATGTCAGATGTTGCTTATAAATACCTATCTTCAATGGAAGAAGCACATGAAATATCAGAAGAAGAACTACATATCTTTATGTCTAGCTACTTACAAGCTATATTTGAAGCGGTAGTACACGCACAAAACAAAGACGAATACAGAACCTATGTAGAAAATCTAAATAAATTTTATAATTGGGAAAAGATTTTAACAGACTAACTTTGACAAGGCTATTTTAATATGTCAAAATGAAACTAGAATATTTTGGAGGTCAAAATGAAGTTAGTATTATTAAGACATGGACAAAGCGAGTGGAACAAACTAAATCTATTCACCGGATGGAAGGACGTGGATCTTTCTGAAAAGGGAGTGGAAGAAGCGAAATCTGCTGGAAGAAAATTAAAAGAAGTTGGCATAGAATTCGACATCGCCTACACTTCATACTTAAAGAGAGCCATAAAGACATTAAATATCGCTCTTGAAGAGATGGATAGTCTTTATATAGAAACTGTTAAAACCTGGAGATTAAACGAAAGGCATTACGGCGCACTACAAGGTCTAAATAAAAAAGAAACAGCAGAAAAATATGGTGACGAACAAGTACATATCTGGAGAAGGTCTTTTGATATAGCACCACCACTTATGGACAAAAACGATGAAAATTCAGCTCACAGGGATAAAAAATACAGAGATTTTCCACAAGATGTAATCCCAGATGGAGAAAGTCTAAAGCTAACTTTGGAGAGAACATTGCCATTTTTTATGGATGAGATTGGACCAAGCTTAATCGCTGGCAAAAATGTGCTAGTTGCAGCCCACGGCAATAGTTTAAGATCCATCACAAAATACATTGAAAATATCTCCGACGAAGAGATAACTTCTGTTGAAATCGCAACCGGAGAGCCAATCGTATATACACTAGATGAAAATTTAAAAATAATAAAAAAAGAAATTCTATAATATAAAATATAAACCAAAGGTAAATTTATCTTTGGTTTTTTATTTTAGAAGACATGAATTTTTAGAAAAGCATAAATTTAATATAATAACTAAAGTATCGTAAAATTCCTTTAAATCATTTCTTTTCTGTATTATAATAAAAGTAATGGGTAAATTTATAAAAAAGTTCGATTCTCTTATTATAGAGATGCTTAACAAGAAGATTAAATGTTCCTTCTTGGACATTTTCTTTAAAAATTTTACAAACATATGTGGTCCAGTATTTCTAACGATAATGACGGCTCTACTAATACTTATTTCTAGTACGAGAAATATGGGACTTCAGCTTGGGTCAATGCTCATTATAAACGGAATCGTGGTCCATATTATAAAGATCATAAGGAAGAGACCGAGACCCTACTGGGTAGATGAATTTATAAATACTCTGGGAATAGATCTAAATGATTATTCATTTCCATCTGGTCATACCAACGCAGCTTTTACAATATTTTTTGTACTTAAAAGCATATTTCCACAGTATCTATATATATTTTTAATCTTTGCAGTCATTATGGCGATTTCAAGGGTGTATCTCGGAGTTCATTATCCAACGGACACGGTGGCAGGAGCATTCGTAGCTTGGATACTATACTTAATTCTATATGAGAAAATCAGAATCTTTATCGGAGGTTAATATGTTACTTACAAACTTTTTAGAAAAGAGAAAATCAGTTAGAAACTTCACAGACAAATCAGCTGACAGCGCAACTTTAGACAAAGTAAAATCAATAATCAAAAATTCAGAAGAAGAAAATTATATTCTTTTTGAAAATGGAAAGATCATCGCTAAGGGATTAGAAGGCAAGGCTGGATACAATAACACAATGATCGTTGCTCCACACTATATCGGTCTTTCTGTAAATGGAAATACTGATGAAGATAGACTAAAGACTGGATACTATCTTGAAAAGATAAATACAGAACTTATAAGACTAGGTCTATCAACATGCTGGATCACAGTAGATAATGTAGATGATGCAACTTCAAAATCTGTTTTTGGAGAAGAAGGAGCTCACATCTCTTACCTAATCGCATTTGGATATCCAAAAGCTAGAAAACTTTTCGATCCTAAGACTCAAAGCGAAAGAAAACCTGTATCAGAAATAGTTTTCGTAGAAGATTTCAACCATCCTGCAACAGCAGAAGATTTGGAACAATACGGAATTTTAAATATTATGTCTACAATTAGGTATGCGCCTAACTACATGAATTTACAACCATGGAGATTTTTAATAAAAGAATCTGCGATGGAACTTTTCATGGAAGAAAAATACGACAAAACTAAGACACTAGTTGACTGTGGTGTAATAATGTATTACTTCGAAGAGCTTATGAAAGCTATGGGAAGAAAATCTACTTGGAATATAAAATTAGAAGAAGCTGAAGGTATGCTTAAAATAGCTACATTTACTATGTAATTAAAGAGACTTTATGTCTCTTTTTTTGTAATAAAAATTTTAAGAAATTATTTTTTACATCTGGTGAAAAATTCTATTGACATGGTAATTTCTTATTGGTATTATTGCATTAGAAAGTGCTCAAGAAATTTGAGCGAAAGAGTGCCTAGGGATCCGTACTATGTAAAGGACCAAGCGGCACAGTGCTATGCACTACACCGAAGGGACAAAAGCCCAGGAGGATAGGTTTCGCTGACCTATCTTTCTGGGCTCTTTTAATG
>QWCB01004881.1_pt1 | contig 28574 bp, 17 predicted proteins | sample 1972511 | NCBI WGS metagenome assembly QWCB01 (sample SAMN09866719, study PRJNA288562) | Human gut metagenome isolate term5_stool, whole genome shotgun sequencing... | isolation source: gut | host: Homo sapiens | place: USA: California | reverse complement strand
GATGTGGATTGCTCGCCCTTTTGCCTCTTTAGCTCAGTTGGTAGAGCACGTGATTTGTAATCTCGGGGTCGTTGGTTCGAGTCCGACAAGAGGCTCTCTCACAAGGCTAGTCCTAGAGACCATATCTACAGCTGACGAGCAGATTGCTAAGCTTAGCAGTCTGCTCGCTTTGTGTATACAGATCCGCCCTCGCCTAGCGCAAGTCTTAGCATCTAGGCGATGCCTAAAAAAAGTGGCGAGCACCTCACGATCGAGGGACTCGCCACCATTTTCTTTTTCGGAAGAGAGCTCTACTTACTCACACGCTAGAGGAGACCCTCCGTGTGATCTGAGAGCCTCTAGACTCTAGACTTACTGCTTGACCACTAGACGGTCAGCACCGGACACGCGTACCACGTAGGTGCCAGCGGGATAGCTGGCGAGGCTGACCACGGCGCTGCCCGTAGCGTCTGTGCGAGCCGTACCAACGAGCGTACCCGTCAGATCGTAGAGCTGGATGTTGCTATCAGCGCCTGCACCTACCACATGGAGTAGCTCCTGCGTGGGGTTCGGGTAGAGCTGTATAGCGAGCTCCTCGACGGCAGCGACAGCGAGATTGGCCTCCTCAACGATATGGCCAAAGATACTCCAACCCTTAGCCTTGCTGTAAGCCTCCTTAGCGCCTTCCTTAACATAAAGCGTAGCATCCTCGGGGGCGTAAATATCCTTAAAGGTCGCCTCATTGATGACGGGAGGCTCTACACTATACGAGTAGACAGACTTGATAATCTGACAGCCAGTGAAGGTGTTAGCCGCAATCGAGCAACCAGCTGGGATGTGCACCTCCTTGAGTGCAGAAGCTAGTCCGAAGGCTCCCTTGCCAAACGAAGTGCAGCTAGGCATATAAGGCACCATCTCTAGCGAGCGGTCATAGTAAAATGCGGAGTCGCCGACCGAGACAAGCTGAGGTGTGACACCCTCTGCCCATCCGAACGACTTCATAGCCGCATTGTAGGTAAGTGCCATCGCATCGATACGCTCCAGCGATGCTGGGAGTGTCAGCTCCTTGAGCCTTGGATTGTAAGCGAGAGCGAGGCGCGTGATCTCCTTGAGACCATCCGACAGCGTCAGCTTACCCTCCATACCGATCGCTTGATTGCCTGTAGGTAGGTAGAGTAGCTTCGAGCCATCTGCCGTGTAGAGGCCCCCCTTGACACTCTTAAGAGCCGTATTGCCCGAGGCAACCTCGACATCCGTCAAGTGTATAGGAGTTAGGAAGGCTCCTGGATGTATCGAAGTGACCTTAGCCCCTAGCGTGTAGCTGGCAGCCTTGAGACCCGCTGGGTAAGCGATGAGTTGCGTCTGATTCTTGCTGTAGAGGACATCCGCTATCGTTGAGAACGACGCATTGGCCGTAGGCACGACAAACTTCGTAAGAGCTGTGCAGAAGAGGAATGCACGATCACCGATGGCCTTGACCTTATTATTGAGTGTCAGCGAAGTCATCTGGTTGGCTCCCTCGAAGGCTAGCGGAGCAATGTAAGTCACCTCATCAGGTAGGACAGCATCGCCCTCGGGCTTCCACTTGTATAGTACGCCATTGACGATCTCAGGCTTCTTATCCGTACTAGACGCTGGGCTGCAGACCATATTCACCTCGACATCCTCCTTGAGGCTCTCGATCGTGTAGGTCAGCTCACGGTAGTTAGGTAGTGGCTCACGATTGAGCTGCCACTCATCGACGGTGTAGCCCTCAGCAGGGTGTGCCGTAAAGACGAGCTTGCTACCAGCCTTGACCGACTGACCCGTCTTGATCTCGACACCGTCAGCCGTAGCGGTGAGCGTACCGGTCTTCTCATTGAAAGAGGCAAACTTCACTCTAAAGTGACCCTCCAGACGGTCAAAGTCGACCTGTATCTCTCTTGCATCGCGCACTTCGCAGCGATAGGTGGACTTACCATTCTGTCCAACTATCGGCTCAAACTCGCCTCCTATCTCAACCTGCTCGAACCAGTCTCCGATACGGTAGCCCTCCTTAGGCGTAGCGGTAAAGTTGAGCATCGTACCCATAGGCACACGATTGCCAGACTTCACCTCTTTACCATTATCCAGTGCACAGGTTAGTGTACCCATCTGAAGGTCACGACTACGGAAGTAAACGTCAGCACCCTCAGGGCGAGCCTCAAAGGTCACCTCAACGTTTAGGTTACTAGTTAGGTCCTTGACCACATAGATCTGAGGGAACTTCGGATCACCCTCTACGGTCACGACATCTCCATTGACACGCCACTCCTTGATCTGCTGCTCAACCCTAGGGATCGCCTTAAAGCTAACAGGAGAGTGCTCTAGGAGCATGTCACCAGCCTCAACATTCTGAGCTCCAGTCGTCCAAGCCTCCAGCTGACCATCGCCAGTAAAGCTATAATTTACCTTGTAGCGTTGCTGTGTCCCTGCGGGAGCACCGACCTCGATCTGGCACTTCTTCAGCTTCTGCGCTAGCTCCGTCTTGATCGCCTCGCTAGCGACATAGACAGTTGTCGTCTCCTTGTCAGGCCAGAGCGCCTCTAGACCAGATATCGAATTGCTCAAGTGCAGGTCTACGACACGCAGCGAGCCCACTCCATTAAAAGATAGATAGCTGTTCTTGATACGCTCCAAGCGTGGCAGATAAAGCTCGGTGAGCTTAGTGCAATTGACAAAAGCAGCAGTGCCGATCTCCTTAACGTAAGGTAGCTCTAGACGCTCCAAAGCTCCACAGCCAAAGATAGCGTTGTCGCCGATAGCCTTGCACTCCTCGCCAAGGGTCACCTTCTGGACACCTCCCGACAGTACGCGTAGCACGCCATCAGCACGGGAGATGAGCGCACCCTCGGCTGCGAGGTAGTTAGCGCACCCCTCCTTGAGCGTTAGCGAGGTGAGGCTGGTACTGTTTTGGAAGGGGTTGCCTACGATAGACTCGAGCGACTTGCCCAGTGAGAGCGAGGTCAGTGCGTTCGCATTCTCAAAGGCCTTCTCCCCGATCGTCTTGATCATCGGCAGATCGAGTGCCTCCAGAGCCGTACACCCCTCGAAGCTGTGGCTACCCACGCTCTCTAGCTTAGGAGCCTTGATGGTCTTGATACCCGTGCAGCCCCTGAAGGCATTGTCACCGATCTTTGTCACCCCGTTAAGGTCTACGCTGGTGATATTGGTATTGCTGACAGGGTCTGAAGAGCCCCATCCGTTAGGATCATCCTCTCCAGGAGAGTAGAAGCAGTTTGCAGCGATCTCTGTCACCCCGTCAGGGATCCTGATAGCGCCATTGGCATTGTCCCAAGAGAGTAGTACCCCATTCGTCACATCCTGTGCGACGAGAGCCGTCGCCGAGAGGACGAGTAGGAGTAGTAAGTGTGCTATTCGATTCATAAAGTAATCTGTTAGTAAAACATTAAGTACGTGGTGCACTTTCGTGCACAGAGACTCCGCGCGATACGGAGCTGCCTGGTCTAAGTACTCTGGGTAGCATCTAAGCCCAAACTTAGCAGACAATTGGGGGGGGGGGGGGCAAAGGTACAGAAAAATAATTACAGACCAGCGGCAAATAAGGAGCAATGCCTCACTATTAGAGGACGTTAACTTACACTTTCGCATCTTTATATTCAGACTTCCTTCGTATAAGTGCGCAGACAATTCGGATCGCCACGTGGATAATTCGGATTCTCCACCGAGGAAGCTAAAATTCTCCACCAAGGTACGAAACATTTCCTCCGAAGTTTCGTTTCATTCCTCCGAAGTTTCGTTTCATTCCTCCGAAGTTTCGTTTCATTCCTCCGAAGTTTTATTGCTCGCCTCCATGGGGAAAAAAAATTAGCCACGTGGCGACTTTTGACTTTTCACGTGACTATCACACAAGATCCATTTGACACACAACGACTTAGTCGCAAATCTCCTCCAGCATGCTCAAAAAAAATTTACAGAAGTCGCTTCGATTGATCGAAGATGTCAAACGATTGATCGAATTTGACAAACAAGGACCGAAACTTTTCCTCTACCTTTGCGCTAGAAACCCTGGAGAAGTCCATTTTCAATGAAAATCTAGTGAACCTAGCTTTTGGCATATCATATCTTCAGGAGCAACAGGCGAATGTTTCGCTGAAACCTTCCTCCCCACAGCTCCCCTTATCTAGTTGGCTCCTCGCCTTGACACGCTCTTTGTTTCTTCAAGAGCGTGAGGGCGAGCAGACTGCGTGGAGAACGGATATGCACGGAAAATCCGCAATGCTAGAGAGAGAGAGAGAGAGAGTAACTCGTACCGCTCTGTCTCGTCACCTGCCGCTCTCACTACACATCGCCCTCAGACAACCCAAGGGCTTATCCATCTTGTGAGTCTCCTGATCGGTAAAGCGACACAGTCGCTCTACCCCATTTGTCGTGTCTTAATCTCTTACCACTTGTTAAGCTACCCCCCTCGTTTAGTCAAGACGACCTCTTGCTTACACACTCTATCCGATACACACCCATACGCTTTATCAATCTTATGATGCATCACTACCGTAACACACCGAGGGTACTCTTAGCCCTCTGCACTGCTTGCCTACTGCTCCTACTGCCTACGCAGGGAGAGGCGCAGAAGGTCGCTGGCAAGATTAACCTCCTCTATGGAGCCACCACAGCACCAAACGCTGCAGCCGAGTTTAGACTAGGCAAGCAGCTCACGCTAGAGATAGGTGGTGGTGGGAGCCTATGGGCCTTTGACGAGGACACCCGATACAAGCATTGGCTATTCCAGCCTGAGCTGCGCTGGTGGGCTTGTGAGGTCTTCAATGGACACTTCCTAGGACTACACCTTCACACGGGACAATATAATATAGGAGGTATCAATATCCCCGTCGGGAGACTCAAGGCGTTCAACAATCATCGCTTCCAGGGCTACTTCTACGGTGCTGGCCTATCCTATGGTTATCAGTGGATACTCAGCAAGCATTGGAACGTAGAGACCTCCATAGGTGGTGGCTACGCACGCATACATTACGAGAAGTTTCCCTGCGCTACTTGTGGTACCAAGGAGGATGAGGGAGCATACAACTATTGGGGCGTGACTCGCGCCACGATGTCGCTCATATATCTCTTTTAACCTAGACGAACAGCTTGACTATGAACAAGATTAAATACGCCCTAGTGGCCATATCACTACTACTGACGCTCCCAGCTGCTCTCTCAGCTCAGAGACCTTATATCCATCAGATCTCAGTGGATCATCTAGAGGTGAGCAAAGCGACAGATATCGTGACCGTACAGATGGATATCGTCCTCGACGGGCTCAACCTTCGATCCAACGACCTGCTGCGTCTCTCACCCGCCCTACGTATGAAGGATAGTGGCAAGGTGGTCGAGCTACTCCCCCCAGTACAGATCGAGGGGCGTAAGCGTAGCATCATACAGGAGCGCAAAGCCTCTACCGGGATCCGCGATGAGTGGGACACAGAGGCACTACAGTCACTACGCCGTAAGAATGGCACCGCACAGCGAGTCACCTATAGCTACACCATCCCCCGCAAGGAGTGGATGAGTCAGGCCGATCTACTCCTCGTGGAGCGTGTCTATGGTTGCTCCGATTGCTTCAAGCTCGAGGAGACACAGGTGCTCCGTACCCCCTTCCTCACAGATCCCTACCAGCCGAGCTATCAGCTCTCTTATATCGTTCCTGAGGTAGAGCCCATCAAGGCGCGTGCCGACAAGCATATAGCAGTGCTCAACTTCCGCTCTGCCAAGCACGATCTAGACCCCAACTACAAGAGCAATGGACAGGTCCTAGCTGAGGTACGTAAAGTGATGGATGAGATCACGGGAGACAAGAATATCAAGGTGACACAGCTCTCTGTCGTAGGATACGCTTCTCCGGAGGGTACCTTCAGCTACAACAAGGCACTCGCAGAGCGTCGCTCGAACTCCTTCGCACAGTACCTAGCGCAGCGCTATAGCCTGCCCACCAAGCAGCTCCAGGTATCAGGCTATGGCGAGGACTGGGTCAAGACCCGTGAGGTCATTGCGGCTTCCTCCATACAGGACAAGGACGAGATACTCCGCATCATCGACGAGGTCGACAATCCTGATGCTCGTGATGCGCATCTCAAGCGTCTCTCCCGTGGCGAGACCTATCAGATCATGCTGCGCGACTACTACCCGCAGATACGTCGTACGGAGTACACGGTCGCTTACGAGGTCAAGGCGTTTGACGTAGCCGAGGCGCGTGAAGTCATCAAGGTCAATCCACGCCTGCTCAGCCTCAACGAGATGTATCTCGTCGCCAAAACCTATCCAGCAGACTCGCCTGAGTTCAAGCAGGTCTTTGACATAGCCACACGCATGTTCCCCGATGAGCCTGTAGCGATTATCAACGCTAGTGCCTCTGACATCGAGGCGGGCAGCTATCAAGTCGCCATAGATCGTCTGAGCAAACTACAGCACGACCCCAGCGCACTCAATAATATAGGCGTCGCCTATAGTAAGCTGGGCAACTACGAGCAGGCCAAGAGTTACCTCGAGCAGGCCAAGACTCAGGGTAGCCAAGAGGCTGCAGCCAATCTAGTCGAACTAGAGAAGCTACTCCAAAGCTTGTAACCCGCCCTATGAAATAGGATACAACCTCCAAACTTCAATACAAAGAACTAGAACAGTACTTCATAATAACAATTTAATCAACTAACAATGATGAAACTAAGAATGAGAACAGCTCTTCTGGCCGCAGCAGCACTCCTGCTCGGGCTAGCAAGCTGCAAGAGTGACAGACAAGATGCTGCACTCCAAAACGGTCAGTGCGACACCTACGTAGGTGTATCAGTCCGCTTCCCAGCACCTGAGACTCGTGATCTCCCTGGAGACTACAACGAAAAAGGAGAGTGGCAGGGTCGCGACAAGATCGAGAAGATCAAGGTCTATGTAGCCACCACTTCTAATGGTGCTACCACGATCAGCTCAAATCAATTCACGGAGGCTAACTTCGGTGGTATCAACAATGGTATCCTCGCTCCTAACCTCGCCGTAGAGGCTAAGTCTGGTGACCAGGTAAAGGTCTATGTCGTCATCAATGATGTCAACAGCAAGGTCACGAGCATCCTCGATCAGAAGGCCGCTAATGGAGCGACATTTGACGATGAGTTCAAGAAGGCTGTCGCTGTCGCAGCTGCTATCAACGATGTAGCTAAGTACGACACTGATAAGGACATCGTCCTGATGACCAACGAGACCGCTCCTGTGGATGTAACGATCAAACCAAACATCAGCAAGGAAGACGCTATCGGTGGTAAGGCTAACCGTGTCGAGGTACGCGTATCACGTGTCGCATCTCGTGCTATCGTCACTGTAGACGATGAGGTCAAGAAGACGATCGAAATCAAGCGTTCCTTCACAGATGCTCAGGGAGCCACAACAGAGTCAACGACCGCAACGGTTACTGTCAAGGATATCGCTTATCAGGTCACTGGTAGCGCCCTACAGTTCAACGTCCTAGAGGACCGCACTGACTGGAAGGTCGCAGCTCCTGTCTACGACTTCGTACCTACATCTAGTACTTGGGCTGACCTAGTTACAGCGGGTGCAACCAAGATGCTCTACTCTGACGCTGAGGGTTACAAGGCTGCTATCGTCAAGGCTGACAATGAGCTAGCTAATGTCAAGGCTGCTCTAGGTGAAGAGAAGTTTAGCAAGTTCGTCCTCCCTGTCACACACGCTGATGGCAAGTACATGAAGGGCAACACGACCATGTTTGAGATCAAGGCTACCTTCACCGTAGACAAGATCGATGGCGCTGCTCCTGCTGGCGCCGATGCTCAGACTGTTTACCTAGGTCTATCTAATGGTAAGTTCTACTCAACCAAGGAGAAGGCTGAGGCTATGGATGTCACCGTAACTGGCACCGACTACCAGAAGAAGCAGAGCGCTAAGGAGTACAAGAATGGTGAGATGTACTACTACATCTGGCTGAACCCAGACGTTCCTTATGAAGATCTAACCAAGACAATCAGCAAGTCTCCTACGGTACGCAACCAGGTCTACCATGCACACATCACTGGCTTCGGCGAGATGGGTGTAGCAGACAAGGACGAGATCAAGCCTGATGATCCTCTAGAGACGAAGAAGACTCACCTCTCTGTACAGCTACGCGTACTCCCCTGGACGATCCACAGCTATACGGTAAATCTTATCAACCGTTACTAATCATCGACCCAGCTTCTAGCCTAATATAGAGGCTGAGTAGATCACACAACAGACGACTACAGGGGGCGTTGGTCCCCCAGCTTACTGAGGCGTCGAGCCCCCTGTAGTCTTTTCTTATTACTTCTATCAAACATCAGAGCTATGAATAGGGTTCACCATATTATACTTCCCTTACTGACTCTCCTAGCACTCACCGCCTCTTGTAGCAAGATCATCTATGAGGATCTCGAGGAGTGCCCTCAGGGAGTGTACATCAGTTTTTACAATCAGACCCCCTGTATGAAGGCTCCAGAGACAGTGGGTGAGGTAAATGGGCTGTATGTCTTCGCCTTTGACCTAAACGATGTGCTAGTCACAGTCAAGAAGGTCACAGGATGGGTGGATCTGACAGAGGCTTACAAGGTCGAGCTACCTCCTGTCGAGAAGGGACAGTACTCCTTCATCGCATGGGGTGGGACGGCGGACCAATACTTCACTTTGGGGAATTTCGTAGAGGGCACGACAACCAAAAAAGATGTCATGCTACGACTACGTGCCGAGAATGATAAAGCCATCAGTCTCGGAGAGCATAAAGTGTGGCAAGGTGAGAGCCGCGTCATCTCTCTACCTGACCGCAAGGAGTACGGTACGGTATTTGGCGAGGTCGCTATCAATATGCTTGAGGTGACCAACCGCATCAACATCACCCTACGACTTCACGAGAGCGTGCAAGATCGCTACAACATTGACGACTTTGACATATTGGCCTACTCGGCCGACGGCACCTACCTCATCAATAGGCGGATGCCTCTAGACAATCCGACCCTCACCTATCCAGGCGTAGAACTATACAAAGACAAGGTCGCTAGGACCCTCTTCTTCACACTCATGGAGCTCAAGAGCGGCTACCACAACCTCCTACGTCTCCACAATAAGAAAGAAAAGAAGGACTTCCTCGAGCAGGACCTCCTAGGTAAGGTCTTACTAGAGAACCCCAACGTAAACCTAGAGTGTACCCACGACTTCGACATCGTCCTAGAGCTCGAAGATAAGTGTAAGGATTGTCCAGACAATAACTTGGTGATCAACATCTTCATCAACAACTATCAGATTCACTCCTTCCCAGTCAATCTGATTAATAGATACTAAGGGACTCCCACTTTCCTCGCACTATCCACACTCCCCTTCCTAACACACATACAGCTCTCAGCTTATTATGTCTCGCAATACATTATACATCACACTCCTAGCTCTCCTCTGCAGCACGCTACTATCCGTATCGTGTCAGCGGATGAACGGAGGAGCCGTGCCTGACGATGACCCTAATCGGACCACCTGTCTGCGCTTTTCGATGGCTGGGATAGAACTTCCCAATCTACGTGAGCAGGGCAACTATCCCTCTATACAGTCTGACCCCAAGGACTACGAAGACTATGTAGGCGAGCTAGCAGTCTTGATCTATAAGGTGGGAGCTTCGGATGCTCAGAGTAAGCTCGTCAAGAGCCACTTCACGACAGAGCAATCCTTCCTTATGGAGCTACAGCCCGAGGAGGGGGCACGGTACCACTTTTGCTTTGTGGCAAACTACCCTGAGAGCTGGAAGAATACGCTGGAGGGGCTAAAGAACTATGCCGACTTGAAGACGACGCTACAGCATCTCGAGAGCTTCAAGAGTCGTGACACAGGCACACCTCTCTACAATGGTGCCGTCATGAACGGCACAGAGAAGAGTCTCTTCCCGATGGCGCGTATCTATGAGAACCAAACCATTCCCATGGGCGGGAGCGTCACCGTACCCAAGCCCTTTACTCCGACGACAAATAGCTCGAAGCCTCTTGAGCCTGTCAGCAATTGGTCTGAAAGTCCTGAGACTGGCACGAAGCAACAGACCATCAATCTAGTTCGCTCCTCTGCCAAAATCAGCATCAACCTCACGGGTGATGGAGTCAGCAAGATCAAGGGTATCAAGATTTGCAATGTAGCTAAGCAGCACTCCTTTATGGAGAATAGCAAATCTACCTCTGTAGCTTTAGCCGAAAAGCCTTTTAATGGTAGTGGCTCCATCACGGGCAATAGCTTCCAAGCCAAGATGTACATCCCAGAGCGACTCCTCGGTAAGAGTTCCGCCACATTAGGGTGGAATTCGAGCAGTGATACCCCCATTGGCACTCCTTGCTACATACAAATAGAGATGGTGAGTGGGGTCGTGCACAAGATTCCCATCATCACCAACCAAAACACCCAAAACATAACCCCAGGATCGGAATACACCTATCTAGATGTAGCCTATGGCAACGTACCTAGCAACCAAGCCAACTACAGCATCGTACGTAACCACCACTATCAGTACGATCTCAACGTACCGGCCGATGGTAAGTATCTAATCATAAACTTTAAGGTGATGCCGTGGCGACTGGTTGAGTCTGAGATGCAGTTCACACAACCAGAGTATACCTGTTCACTCGAGGTCATTGATGCAACAACCAATGCTACCAAACGAACCTTAGACGACATCTCTCAGGAGATACTCCTCTCACACAACGAGATTGTCAAGGTGACCTTTAAGATTACCAAGCCCGTAGGTGCTATCTGGTCAGCCTCCATCACGAACGGACTGAACTACCTCTTTACGGGCGAGACCTACGATCAGGTAGAGCCTGAAATCATCGGAGGTGTTCCTCCCAAGACCTATACATTCCAGATCAAGCCCGATGGCGGAGGCTCTCAGCGGTGGCGTATCAAACAAGTAATGTACTAAGACTCGCAATGACAAAGCTTCGATATAATATCCAGACCAGCGCACGCATAGCCCTCTGCACCGTGCTCACCTTCGTGAGCGTCTGTGTGGCATTCACCAGTTGCGTTAGTGAGCGAACAGAAGATGCTCTGCACATCTCCGAGGAAGATGGCAAGCTGCTCGAGCTCACGCTCATACCGCATACCGAGCAAACGACCACCGGCTCGCTCCGTAGCCACGTCGGCGAGGAGGAGGGTGACACGGAGAACGGGCTCCACGGCATCAGCATACTGAATGAAAACAAGATCGAGAGCATAGAGCTCTTTGTCTTTGATCCAGCGACAGGCCAGCTCGTCGGGCGTTACACTCCGCTCAAGCAGGAGGCGCTCACGGGTAGCGAGATCGGAAGTCGTGCCACCTTTATTGTCCCGAAGGATGATCTTCCTAAGCTCGAGGGTACACCACTAGACTATATCTCTGTGGTCAATGCCAGCAAGCCTATAGCCACGAGCGTCACAACGAAGACAGCTCTCTATGAACTGATACAAGACGATCAGAGCAAGCTCAACCCAGCTCCCGAAAGTGGGCGGATAGCTCCACAGGATAAGTTTCTTATGGATGGAGCACTCCAAACGACCGTCACTTGGGGCTATCAAAACCCAAGAGCAGAGCTAGGGACGATCGAACTCTATCGTGCGGCTGCCAAGATTCGACTGAGGATCGACCATATTGATGTCAAGAACTATCAGAATGGCACTGAGACACCCTACGTGGTCAAGCCAGGCAGCGTACCTGAAGTCTGTCTCGTACGCTATCCAGAGAAGACGAAGATCGTACGGAGTGACGCTCCCTACCAGCCCAATGGTAGCGACTGGCACAACTCCGCCTATCGTTCCATGGCCGAGACCGACTTCTCTGCTCTAGGGTATAAGAATAGCAAGGGAGACGGCATGTTTTATGGTACAGTGCCTTTTTACGCTTACGAGCATGACTGGCGTAGCTCCTCGACAAATGAGACTTTCCTACGTCTCAAGCTAACCATGCGTCCCGCAACGGCAAAAGATTCAGACCCTTGGGTTAATTACTACTACCGCATACCAGTAAACTACCGCAAAGCTCTCGGGGAGGTCACAGAGGATATGCTCCACAAGCTCGAGCGCAACCACCTCTATGATGTCCTCACCTCCGTAGAGGTCCTAGGTAGTCTCAACGAAGACACCCCCGTAGACATCACCTCCACTATAGCCATCACTCCTTGGAACCTGGTTGAAGCCGTCGACGGCGAACTCCTCAAGGCGCAGTACCTCGAGGTGTATGACAAGTACCCCATCATGGCAGATGTCAATGAGGTCTCCATCCCCTATGCCTCCAGTCTCCCCGTAGAGATACAGATAAATAGTGCTTGGTACGAATATTATGACAAGCGTGGCGTACACTATCGTCGTGAGTTTAGTGAGACAGAGTCCAAACTTTACAAGATCAACGGCTCTAAAACATTGGTCAAAAGTGAACCCAATACGTCCGACTGGGACGGCATCGTGATTACCCCCTCAGAGAATTATCTCTCCAATGGTGTCATCACAATCCAGCACCCAGTGCCAGTCAACTATATCCCGTATCACATTGAGTTCACCGTAAAGCAAAAGGGAGGACTCTTGAAGCAAGTAGTACATGCCTTGCAGTACCCCAATAGGTATGTCACGGGCGAACGCTCTCAGCGCTTCCACAATGGCACGGAGCAAGAAGTAGACGAGAATGGTAATATGAAACCCGTCTACGCTGACTTTAGATATCACTCCACAATTGGCATCTTTGGCGAGTATCAAAATGAAACAACCCTCTCTCCTCAGATCAACGAGGTGAACTTTAAGATCACAACTGTGGTTCCTAGAGCAGGTGAGCGCATCGGCTCTCCAGTGGATCCTGAGACAGGTCTGACAAAGACTGATCACATATCCAACCAGCTCATCTCTCCACAGTTCATCATCGCTAGCCAGCATGGTATGACATTCTACTCATTCCAAATGCCGGGGGATGTGCCCAATGGCATGAGTCGTGAGAATAGGTTCTTTTGGCAGACATTTTCAGCTGAAGCTCCTTTCTATGGGCCATTGTCTACAGCCTTTTGGGGTGATGAAACACCTTATCTCAAAGCGAACTATAACGAAGGCACCTTTGACAATCCGTCTGCCGATAATCGGCGTGCTAAAAACCAATACATCGTAGCGTACTATTTGGATGCCCAGACGCGATGCTTCGAGTACTTCGAGGGTGAGTTTGGTACTAATGGCAACTATAGAGAGTACTATAACATTACTTCTAGTAATAGCTGGTGGTGGCGTACCATTTACAAAGACTTCAAGTATCAAGGTCGGTGGCGTATCCCTACCTCTGCCGAGATGAAACTTATTGACGAGATGCAGATAGATAAGAAAACAGAGATTGAGGGCTTGCTCTTTGGCTCCTACTACTGGGTCGCAGAGAAAGGACAGGTGTATGACTTCCTACAACATAAGGTCATCACATTTCAGGAAATGGTCAATAAACGAGGGAGCAACTCGTACTATAATGGTTTCCCCACAGTCTACGTCCGTCCCATCTTTGACACATATATGTATGACGAGCAGTAATCTAATCCTTATGAAGCGAAGAGTATATCTTTATTGTATAGCCCTGCCACTGCTCCTGTTACTCGCAGGGTGTGCCCGGGAGCCTATGGGTGGCATGCTCATACCTGAGGGTAAGGAGGGAGATTCGATCACGCTGACCCTAGGGCTACACGCTGACGACTTGAGCGACCTAACACTCAGGAGTGAAGCAATCAACGATGACGAGGTCGAGAAGATTACATCGCTACGCGTCTTAGTCTTCGACGAGCATCAGCAGTTTCTCTACTCGACAGACGCTGTACTAGGAGATCCCGCCTCGGCTGACGCTTTCGATGATGAGGCGTTCCTGCCTGATGGTAAGAAGGGCTCTATCACGATGATCAAGAGCTTCAAGGCAACCTTCATACAGAGTGACAAGCCTCGATACTTACACTTTGTGGCTAATTACGACTGGACTGGACAGACGCAGGATTACTACCTCGTTGGCAACTCGGCAGGAGCTATCATACCGAATCTGATCACTAAGATCGAGACGGCCAATGGTAATAATGACAAGACCAAAGCCTTTGACCCGATGTGGGCACAGGTTAAGCTAAATAAGCTAGATGGACAGTCGCTACAAGGCAAGGTCGTCAAGCTCCTACGCTGTCACGCCAAGGTCACAGTAACTGTAGCTCCTGAGGTAAATGGATTCGAGCTGACTGGCTTTGCAGCTTGCAATGTGCATAAGAGTGGCACGGTAGCTCCATTTGTAATGGACAACTACGCCTTTTCCTTTCCCTATGCACCGACCAAGGCGACGATACCTCCCGATGTGGAGACTATCCTCAACAACGACCCAACGCATATCGTCCCTGCAAATACGGAGTTCAAGATTTTCGAGCATCAAAATGATGGTAATAAGAAAGTCTTCCTGATTATCCGTGGTAATAAGAAGCTCTTAAACGGGGACACACAGGAACGATACTACAAGGTGGACTTCGTTGCCAAGCGAAATAGGGAGAACATCGTCAACGACCGCGTCCTCCCAATCATCCGCAACAATCACTATAAGGTGACTATCACGGCGGTCAATTCGGACGGCTATGCTACGATGGCTGAGGCGATAGCAGCTCCTGCGCACAACAATATATTCTCCTCTATCGAGCTACAGGAGTTCACGCAGGTATCTGGCGAGATGTTTACGCTCAAGACAGACCCCGTCCAGATTCTCATCGTGCGTCCTGGCACGTATGACTTCAACACCGAGTTTGCCATCACCGATAGCAACTATCGCTTTAAGCCCTATGGGGGTGCTACGGGAGCAGGCTTTGGAGCGCAGTATATTAGGTATTACAAGCGGTGGAGTGACAATGACTTCTATATGGGCGCTTTGACACAGACAGAGGTAAGCACTCGTAGTGGCAATGAAGACCGCTTTAGTGTCGAGGTCAAAAACATCCCTTCCGATGCTGTCGAGCGATACAGCATTGAGGTGGCCGGACTACGTTCTTACGCTCCTGACGACACGCCTCCAGCTAATCCTAAGGATCTATACACCTATGTGCATGCAGATGGCAAGCCTGTCACTACTGGTGCTACCAATCCCCTGATACGTAATGTGGAGATTACCATACGCAAGCCTCTACTCTTTAAGGCCAAGCTGGTCGATGGTGCGCAGGGGCAAGCAGGAGATAAGTTCCTCGAGTTTGATATATACAAGAATCTGCCCAAGGGTATTTTCCCCTTTGAGGTTCTCATCGAGGCCCCAGACCTCTCCCCAAGGAATACAAAAGGGAATACGGAGAACCTAACCATCGTCAAGCGTGGTGGCAAGATTTACTACCGCTATCTCGTCAAGACAGACTCCTACGATCGCCACAATGGACGCGTACGCATCCCTGTGCTAGTCAATGATGGGACAACCTCTCCTAAGCACGATATCGTCCTCTCCTCCCCTTACTACGAGACGGAGACGATCTATCCTAGTGCCTCGACCTACAAGTCCAAGCCTATACGCCTTTACTTCAAGGAGCCTGGCACAGTGAGGAGAGATAGCTCCTATATTAACTCCCGAAGGCTGATGCCCAGCACCAGTCGTTTTACGCAGCTAGGGAATGCCATCCCTCAAGGTACGTATTACATCCAGTCGACCAACACCGATGGACTGTTTTATTTGACCTATGATACGAAGAAGGCTCCTGCGAATCTGGATCAACAGGTTACGATAAAGAGTACCTATCAGGTTCAATCCGTGTACGGCTACATCTCCTTTACCGTAAGTGCCACCAAGACTTTGCAAGAGTGGGTGGCAAGAGAAGAGCATGAATTCACAGCTACTAGCGTGGAGGTCAAGGGACGACTTCTACACCACTTTAATGGGGAGTATTACAAACGTCCCAATGCTCAGCCATACTGGTATATCAACGATGATCAAGCGGGAGAATATATCGCTATCCCCCAATGTGTCGAGGTCAGTGACACGCCCATCAGTCAGAACAATCTCTCTTATGAGTTTTATCTAAAGATTCCAGAGGACGTGTTCAAGCCCTATATGTCTCTTATTGTAGTTGACTATAAGGACGCTAATAGCTTCTCTTACTACTATTGGGAAGATCTTATGAATACGACCCGACTCGTTTGGACTTTCCCGCACTAGTCTTAAGCAGTCGAGCACTATCAGTCGGTCGGTACGTAGCAATGTGTACCGACCGACTTCGTTTTTAGAGAGGGGGCACTAGGGGTGCTAGTGCTACTAGAAACTAACATCTAGCCTCTGACCTCTAACCAGGGCTGACGCATTATACAAATGAACTAGTCTCTACGGAGGAAATCGTGAATTCCTCCGTGGAAATCTTTTATTTTCCAGTGAGAGACGGAAAAACTCTTCGAACTTATGATCTCATTCTTCCGAAGTTTCATCTCATTCTTCCGAAGTTTTGTTTCTTGCCTCGGTGAAGGATTCCTGTTTTCCACGGAGCTATTTGGAATTTCCTCGGTTATCGTCCTAGGCAACTCCTAGCAGAGTGTCTATAATGCGTCAGCCCTGGATCTAATCTCTAGCATCTAATCTCTTTTTCGTACCTTTGGCACGTTAATGAGCCTTTTACTAGATATGCATACGCTTCATAGCTCTTCACTTAGATGGTTGATAATCTTGATGATACTCGTTCCTAGCTACGTGGCGGGGTCTGATGTCGCCCTGTGGGATATTCCCCCTACGGGACGCCGTGTGACGGTCGTACCCTCCTCGGCTGAGCGACAGAAGATCAATCAGCTCTACCAGCAGATGGGACTGGAGGGAAGGCTTTCGTTTGAGGCCTTCAGCCTAGGTGTGCGGGGGTACAATCAGATCCCAAACAAGCATCGCTCACGGCTCACCATTGTGGACTTCTCCAAGCCCTCGACTCAGGAGCGTATGTTTGTCATTGATATGGAGCAGGGCAAGCTCCTCTACGCTACGCTCTGTGCACATGGACGTGGTAGCGGAGAGAACTACGCCACCTCTTTTTCCAATCAACCTAACTCACATCAGAGTTCTCTGGGCTTCTACCTAACCAATGAGACTTACAGCGGGAATAACGGCTACTCGCTACGTCTCGATGGCCTGGAGCGTGGGTACAACGATCAGGCGCGGGCTCGTGCCATCGTCGTGCACGGTGCTGCCTATGTGAATGATCAGATCATCCGACAGGGACGTCTCGGACGTAGCTACGGTTGCCCCGCAGTGCCTCGTGCGCTGGCGCGTCCTATCATCGATGCAATCAAGGGGGGTAGCGTCCTATACATCTACGCCAATCGTCCTGACTACCTTGCCCAGAGCTTAGTGTCTCGCTCCCAGATGGATCCTGCCATCACCAATCAGGATAGTCGCACGCAGCTGATCAACTAGCTCAGCGTCATCATCTGACGATAAGCCTCTATATAATAGTCGTAATAGTGTGTCCAGAGCGCTTGGGAGGCTGTCTTCCGAGCTTGCTTGTAGCACGCCTTCGGGAGTCCTGCGGTAGCTTGCTCTAGGATTGTCGCCAGAGCTTGTGTCACGACTGCGTCGTCATGATCACGACGCGGGATGACCTGCACACCGTGCTGCAGGCCGTCTGTAGCAGGCTCGCCATAAAGCTCTAGGATCGCTTGGCCAAAACCAGACAAGTCGGTCGTCACCGTCGGCACGCCATAGGCGATGCTCTCCAGTGGCGTGTAGCCCCACGGCTCATAGTACGAGGGGAAGAGCGTCAGATCGAGGGCGCTCAGCAGATCATAATAAGGAAGGCCTAGGATGCCGTCGTGAACATCGAGATAGGTGGGCACGAAGATCGGATAGATGTGCTGCGCTGTCGCTCCTCTCTCGAGGAGTGCGCCGAGTCGTCCTGCGAGGGTATCCTCCCGCAGGTTGTGTAGCCAATGCGTTAAGTAAGGGTACTCTAGCGGGGTCGTGCTACTCTCTGGGTTGGAATCGTTTAGTAGGTAAGCAAGGTCAGCTCTTGGCTCGGCAACCCAAGCGGGAATGAAGAAGTAAAGGATGAGATCTGACGAAAGCTTCGCTTGCTGCTGGAGCAGGCTCTCGAGGGAGACGACGATGAGGTCGATTCCTTTGTTGCGATACTCGTAGCGTCCCGAGGTAGCGACGAGTGTCGTGTCCTTAGGGTCAAATGTTTTGCCATAGAGCTGGCTGGCCGCGTCTATTAGTCGCTGGCGCGCTTTCGTCTTAAAGCGACTTGTGGCCAATGCGTGGAAGCCATTCGGCAAGACCACCGGCGTGCGCTCCAAGAGCTGTGTACACTCCAGAGCGGTCACCTCGCTGACCGTCGCAAAGATGGTGGCGGTATGGGCGGCCGCCTTCTCTAGCGCATGCTTCGCCTCGACATGCAGTTCGCTCGCCATCTGGTCGCCGTGATATCCAGCAAAGTAACGATAGAGATCCTTGCCATTGCTACAGATAGAGCGCCCGACGGTCGTAGCGTGGGTGATGAAGAGCGAGCGCAGATTGGGCTGTTGCAGACGATGATAGAGCAAGCCCATGCCGGTGATCCACTCATTATAAATAGCTATCGGTTGACTACCAGGCGACGCGAGCTGTGGGGTCACAGCAAGCAGTGTCGCTGCCGCAGCAACGGCAAAGAGACAGGAGTCGTCGTAGTCGCCATAGCCGAGGTCGGACTGGATGCCGTAGTGCTGCCACATGAGGTAGTAGAGCTGGTCACGGACTGTGGCGAGCGGTTTGTAGTCCACGAGGATCGTTTGCGCTTCGCCCCCAGGCGTGAGCCAGTAGCCCTGCGTGATCGGAAGCTCCACGCCCAGTAGCGAGATATGACTGGGCAGAGTGATGCAAAAGGTCTCCGCGCGAAAGTCTACCATCTCCTCCACTGGTCGAAGGCGGGGACCGACGAAAAGAACTTGCTCCGCCCCGTGGCGAAGCATCATTTCTCCCGCTCGTGACGAGAGGACGGTGTAGATACCGCCCACCTTGTTGGCGACCTCCCACGACACCTCCGAGATAAAGTATCGATCACTCATGGCTTGCTGTGCGCTCTTCTAATGTAACCTGCAGATCGTACGCCACACGGCGACAATGCATCGGTAGTTCTTCGGCAGAGACATAAGACTCCAGCGCCTCCGTCAGTTTCTCAGGCAAAGACTTCTCAGGCTGTCGCTTCGTATAGTTTGCGATGGTCAGGAGCGCCACGTAGAGCCTCGCCTCATCTGTGGTGTTGCTTAAGACAAACTCCTCCGCCCAGCGAATGGCTAGTGGCACGTATGATAGGAGGTTAAAGGCAAGCTGCTCTTGTAGCTCCACATTGGTCGCCTTCTTGAGGAAAGCCTCCACGTCTTGCTCCGTGAGCTCCTCACGGGGGAAGAGCATCCCGACTCCCGCATCGACTGCGCCACAGAGCCGTCCATACGTGTGCGGAGCGCAGCACGTATGGCGGCAAGCTGTGTGGCGATCGTCTCTTCGTCTATCGGGGAGTTAGGCACGGGCTATGAGCTCTGCGATGAGGGCACCCATACGCTTGGAGGCGGCATTGGCGGCAGCGACCACCTCGTCGCCATCGTTCGTGTAGTCTCCCTCGAAGTGCCACCCCTCGTTGGTGATGACCGACATGCCGAAGACACGGATACCTGCATGGCGAGCCACAATCACCTCAGGCGTCGTACTCATGCCGACCGCGTCAGCGCCGACAGTCTGCCAATACTTATACTCTGCAGGCGTCTCGTAGGAAGGACCCGTGAGGCTTACGTAGACACCCTTTTGGAGCGCCAGCTTTTGCTCCTGGGCAATGGTCTCAGCGAGCGCAATCAGCTCTCGATCGTAAGCTCTCGTCATATCGGGGAAGCGGACACCAAAGTTCTCATCATTAGGACCAATGAGCGGATTGGGCAACATATTGATATGATCTCTGATGATCATCAGGTCACCCACGTGGAAGTTCGAGTTAATCCCGCCCGCAGCGTTGGAGACAATCAGGATCTCGATGCCGAGGAGCTTCATCACCCGCACTGGCAGCGTGACCACCTCCATCGGGTAGCCCTCGTAGTAGTGAAAGCGTCCCTGCATCGCCACCACGGGGACACCGCCCAGCGTGCCAGAGATGAAGTTGCCCTTGTGACCGATAGCAGTCGAGTGTGCGAAGTTAGGGATTTCGCTGTATGGGATAACCGTTGGGTTAGCGATTTCGTCGGCTAGATTGCCCAGACCGCTACCTAGTATGATGCCCACGCGGGGCTGTGCCGCTATCTTGCTCTTGATATAGTCGGCTGCTTGCTGATATTTTTGAAAGTCCATAGTCTATGTTCGTTTGATAGTGAAAAGGTCTTTACCCCTTACGGTGAAGTAAGTCGTGAGCCGTGCGACGAGCCATCTCGACGATGCGCTCCATGCCGACGATCTTACGGTCACGCATGAGGATCGCTCCGTCCACGATGGTCGTCGAGACGATCGTCGAGGAGCCTGCGTAAACTAGATTCGAAGTCAGATTGTGACAAGGCACCATGCTCGGTGCCTTAAGGTCTATGAGACAAAGGTCGGCTAGATAGCCCTCCTCGATGCGTCCGCCCTTGAGTCCCAGCATAGCGTAGCCCACCTCCGTTGCCGAGCGGTAGATGTCGGGAGCGCAGACCGCTGTCGGGTCGTAGCGCCACACCTTGCCCAGGAGCGAAGCCATACGCATGGCGATGTACATGTCCAGGTCGTTGCTCGAGGAGCAACCGTCCGTACCAATAGCCACAGGGATGCCCCGCTCCTTCATCTCTTCATAGCGAAAGCGCCCACCACTGGCCAGCTTCATATTGCTCGCCGGGTTGTGCACTAGTGTACATCCGTGACGTGCTAGGATATCCAGCTCCTCATCGTCCAGCCATAAGCTGTGCGCCATGATGCAGCGAGGCGAGAGCGCATCGATCTGCTCTAGATAGCGGACAGGAGTCGTGCCATGCTCGGCAATACAGTCCTTCACCTCACGCTCTGTCTCGGAGAGGTGCAGATGAATGGGGATCTCATGCTCCTCGGCAAACTCCTTCGCAAAGTGCAATTGATTGCCCGAAACGGTGTAGATAGCGTGTGGTCCCACACTCCAGCCGATCCGCTCGGGGAGCTCTGCAAAGAGCTTTTCATAGCGGTAGCAATTGTCCCGATCCAGCTGTGCCCGCTCGGCATCGCCACGGTCGAAGAGCGTATAGCTCAGATTAGCCCTTATGCCCGTCTCTAGCACCGCACGAGCGGTCGCCTCAGGCGCCGTGTACATGTCGAGGAAGCAGGTCGTCCCGCTCTGGATCATCTCCACACAGCCGAGCAAAGCGCCGACATAGATATCCTCCTCCGTCATATGCGCCTCCACGGGCCAAATGTAATCCTCCAGCCAAGTCTGCAACGGCAGGTCATCGCCATACCCTCTGAAGAGCGTCATGGCACAGTGTGTGTGACCGTTGCAGAGTCCTGGCACGACAGCCTTGTCACGGCCGTCGAGGATGATCGTCTCTTCATCGATCGGGAGCAGATCCGTACCGATCTTGTCGATACGGTTGTCCACGATCAGAAGGTCTTGCGTCGCCCCCCCGATGAGCGACTCCTTGATTAGTATGCTACTCATGCCCGTTTAGTTAAATAGTCGGTAAAACTCAGCTACCGCCTCAACACCCTTGCGAAAGACGCCTACCGAAAAGCTTTCATTGGGCGAGTGAATCGCGTCCTCCTCTAGACCAAAGCCCATCAGCACCGTCTTAAGTCCGAGGATCTCCTCAAAAGCGGCAATAATCGGAATGCTACCGCCACTGCGTATCGCTAGCGGAGCCACCCCGTAAGCCTTCTCGACCGCCTGAGCAGCAGCCTGGTAAGCGGGGAGGTCTAGTGGACAGTAGTAGCCCGCGCCACCGTGCATCGGCGTCACCTCCACATGGACAGACTTAGGCGCGATCTGCTCGATATACTCCTTCATCAGGCGGGAGATCTCCTCATGATCTTGATTAGCCACCAGACGGCAAGAGAGCTTAGCGTAAGCCTTCGAGGGGAGCACCGTCTTGGCGCCTTCGCCCTGATAACCACCCCAGATACCGCACACGTCAAAGGAAGGACGGCAACTATTGCGCTCCAGCGTGATGTAGCCCTCCTCGCCTTGCGTCTCACGAATGTCTAGCGCACGGCAGTAAGCCTCCTCGGAGAAAGGCGCCTTGCGGATCATCGCACGTTCCTCGTCGGAGAGCGGTAGTACCTTGTCGTAGAAGCCTGGTACCGTGATACGTCCCTTGTCGTCTACGATCTGAGCAATGATCTTGCACAGCTCATTGATCGGGTTAGCGACAGCACCGCCGAAGTGCCCCGAGTGCAGATCCCTATTGGGACCCGTCACCTCCACCTGCCAGTAGGCGAGACCACGCAGACCAGCCGTAATGCTCGGCGTCTCCTCGCTCAGCATCGTCGTGTCAGAGACAAGGATCACGTCTGCTGCCAACAGATCCTTGTGCTCACGGCAGAAAGGCGACAAACTCGCTGAGCCAATCTCCTCCTCGCCCTCGAAGATAAACTTCACATTAACCCCGACCAAGCCCAGTGCCTTAGCGGTTTCGAAGCCTTTGAGCTGGATCATAATCTGCCCCTTGTCGTCATTAGCGCCACGAGCGTAGATGCGTCCATCGCGTATCTCAGGCTCGAAGGGCTGGCTCTCCCACAGCTCCAGAGGCTCCACGGGCATCACGTCATAGTGACCGTAGACGAGGATCGTCTTCGTCGCCCCAGGCTGCTTGTAGTGTCCGAAGACGATGGGGTTACCCTCCGAAGGCATCACCTCCGCCTCCTGCACGCCTAGTGAGAGCAGGTGGTCACGCAGATACTCGGCAGCACGCTGCATATCAGCCTTGTGCTCGCTCTGTGCGCTGATCGATGGGATACGCACGAGACCGTACAGGTCCTCGTGAAAGCGGTCCTCATGCTCCGCTATATACTCTTTGATCTTTGCCATAGTAACGTTTTCTTGTTTTTCGATTGCTCCGTAAAGATACAAAAAGCTCACGAGGAATTCCCCAATAGCTCGCTGAGAAACGTCTATTTCTTCGGAAGAATGAAATGAAACTTCGGAAGAATGAGATCAAAGTTCCGAAGAGTTTTCCCGTTCCTCCCTAGGGAAACGGATTTTCCTAGGGAGGAAAATCTATTTTCATACGGGAGAAAATCCATTTTCATGCCTATGAAAATCCTCGCGGTACTGAAGCGCATAAACACGAAGATGCGCCAAAGCACCAGCGGCTCTGACGCATCCTCTCCAATCACATACTAAATGTAGCTTACGCTCCACTTAATGGGTCACGCTCCTGCACGGGCGTGATGGGCTCGGGCGCTACGTGGGTGTCTACAGACCAAAGGTACGCAGCGATGAGCTCGCTGTTGTTGTACGCCTGAGCATTCATCTCTCGGATACGCTCTAGGAGTGCGTCACCCTTGGCGGTGTCTGCCTCCTGTACCAGTAGGCAAGCGTTGAAGCCTGGCCAAACGGCGGTGTCCTTGTGCGGGATGTCGAAGTTGCTCTCGGCGAGCGCCTTCGGGATGACCTGGTAGACGCTTATCTCCAGCTCCCGCAGGAGCAACTCCATCTGCTCCAGCATACTGACATTGCAAGTGATATATACGAATCTCATACTACTTCTTCTTAATCTGTTTCCTCAATCTAGATATTCTACGCTCCTTATTGAGCTTGCGCTGGTGTACAGCAGCATAGGCTGTCGGCACCAAGATGAGCGTCACGAGCATCGAGATCAGGAGACCGCCGATGATGGTGATACCGAGAGGTGCGTAGAGTTCCTTGCCCATACCTCTACTGAGTGCCATGGGTAGCATACCGAGTATGGTAGTCATAGAGGTCATCAAGACGGGGCGCAAGCGTGAGCGTCCAGACTCCATCACCGCATCTCGTATCGTATAGCCACGACGCACGAGCATGTTGCTGTAGTCCACGAGGACGATACCATTGTTCACCACGATACCGACTAGCATGATGAGACCAATGAAGGTGACGACACTGAGCGTGGTACCGGTAATGAGGAAGGCTAAGATAACTCCTACGAGGGTGAAGGGTATCGCAAAGAGGATGATAAAGGGATCCAGTAGTGACTCAAACTGAGCAGCCATCACCATAAAGACTAGGAGCAGTCCGATGACGAAGATGACCGTAAGTGAGGAGAAGGTATCACCCTGATCCTCCACCTGACCACCTAGCGAGACGGTCACACCTTGTGGCGTATCGAGGTCGGCGATGATCTGCTCCGCCTTCTTAGCGCCATCCCCGAGCGAGATACCGTTGAGGTTGGTTGTAACCTTGACATAGCGCTGCTGGGTGAGTCGCTCGATCTGCACGGGCCCCTCCTTCTCCTGAATATCAGCGACCGCAATGAGCGGGATCTGCTGTCCCAGGAGGTTGGTCACCTGCATCTCGCGCAGCTTGCTGATCGAGTTACGATATTCTGGTGCATACTGTATGCGTATATCGTAGTCGGTACCGTCCTCAGTATAGGAGCCAGCCTTAGCTCCATAGAGATTCTCGCGTACCTGTATGCCGATGATACCAGGATTGAGAGCCATCTGGGAGGCTTTGTCCTTGTCCACGAGGATGTGCACCTCACGATTGCCCGCTGAGACTAGAGCTTCGACATTGGTAAACTCAGGGCACTCCTTCGCTTTGCGCTCTATTTCAAAGGCAACCTGATTCATCTGGTCGATGTCTTTGCCATAGACGACAAACTCTATCGGCGCTCTATTGCCGGTCAGAGCGGTCGCCATAGCACTACCACCAGAGACGGTCACCTTCTCAATCTCAGGGATTGCCTCAATCAGCGGACGTATATCGTCTGCGATCTGCTGACTGCTACGCTTACGCTCATCGACAGGCTTGAGGTGACAGAAGATGGTACCGATGTTCTTACCCTCCTTAAAGCCGACGGCTGTCAGGACGCCATCATCGGTCTGTCCCGTAATGCTGGCGATACCACCATCGGCAACCTCTGGCACATGGTCCTGCAGGAGCTGGACGATCTGATTACCGACCTGCTCCGTGATCGTGTGTGAGGTACCCTGCTCCGTCTCAAACTGGATGGAGACAGAGCCCGCATCGATGTCGGGGATATAGTCCGTTCCGACCGCCTTGCCTAAGAGCAGTACTACGACAAAGATGGCAAGAGCTGAGACGAGGGTGATGCCTTTGTGAAAGACTGCCCACCCAAGGAAGTCATGGTAGACGCGCTCGATCCTTTGGAACATACGCTCGCTCCAGTTGTAGAGCTTGCCGTGCTTCTTGCCTTCGCCTCCACGAGGGGCGGGCTTGAGCAAGACACTCGAGAGCATCGGGGTCAGTGCCAGCGCGGTAAAGAGGGAGGTGATCATACAGGTCACCGTCAGGACGGCTAGCTGCTTGAACATCACACCGACGATACCTCCCATGAAGACCAGTGGAAGAAACACAACGATCGTGGTCAGCGTAGAAGCGGCAATAGCTAGTCCCATCTCCGAGGCTCCGAACATGGCAGCTTGCTTCGGCATGGCGCCTCGCTCGATGTGCTGGGTGATGTTTTCAAGCACCACGATGGCGTTGTCCACCACCATACCGATAGCTATCACAAGAGCTACGAGTGAGAATATATTGATTGTGTAGCCGAGCAGATTCATGACGATGAAGGCCGAGATGAGCGACACGGGCATCGTCAGGAAGACGATAAGACTAGACTTCCACTCTCGTAAGAAGAGCAAGACGACTAGGGTAACGAAGATTAGAGCGTACCAGATCGACGAACTCAGGTTGTTGATCGAAGAAGTAACCAGCTCATCCGATCCTATCACCTCAAAGATCTGTACATCTGAGGGTAGATCCTTCTGTATGTCGGCTATCTCTGCACGCACCGCATTGACTACATCTACCGTATTCGCTCCTGACTGCTTCTGTACGAGCAGGGCGATGCCTTTGCCCACATGATTGAAGGCTGAGGCATCGGTCTCCTTAAAGGTGTCTCGGACGGTAGCGACATCTTTGATGCGCACTACCTTACCGTTGAACGCTTTGATGACCGTATTCTCCAGCTCCTCGACGCTCTCATACTTGCCAGGCATACGCACGGAGAAGTCGTAGGCACTCTCCGTGACGAAGCCCGAGGGTACGTTGATATTGTTTGCCTTGAGCATCATCGATAGCTGAGCCACTGACATACCATAGGCCTGCATTCTCGTGGGATCTATCTCGACTCGTATCTCACGCTGAGGCTGTCCTAGATAGATGACCGTACCGACGCCATCGACCTTACGCAGAGCTGAGGCAATCTGATCCTCGACGATCTCCTCCAGTCCGTTGTAGTTCTCGTCCGCATTGACTGCGTAACCGAGGATAGGCATCATGGAGGCGTTAATCTTATAGATAATCGGCGTGTAGGCCTGCGACGGCATACGGGACTTGACCAGCTCGAGCAGGTCTCGGGCATTATTTGCCGCAGCCGTGATATCCTCCTCCCACTCGTAGCGGAGCTGTATGAAGGAGACGTTCTCTTTAGAGATAGACTTGATCTCGACGAGGTTCTCTGCCGAGGAGAGCACCGCCTCCAGCGGCTTGGAGACCTGCTCCTCGACCTCTATCGCCGAGGCGCCCGGGTAGACAGTGATGACCGTCAGGGAGGGGAACTCCATGTTTGGCATCAGGTCTAGCGGTAGCTTCGTCAGCGAGAAGACACCGATCACCAGTATGGCGACGAAGATCATCGCCGCTGCAATGGGTCGTTTTACACCAAATTCGGGAAGTTTCATAGGCTTACTTCTTCACCACGTTTACCTTAGAGCCGTCGCTGAGCTTGTTCTTGCCATCTATGATGATGGTGTCGCCACTCTTGAGCTCATTACTCTCTACGTAGACCCAGCCATCGTTGATCTCGCCACGCTTTACGGCGATGCGGCTCACGGTCGCTCCATCTTCGTTGAGCTTGAAGACAAACTCCTCAGCCGTACCCGCTAGGCGATAGATAGCATTGAGGGGGACAAACAGCCCCTCCCGCTCGGGCAGGGCAATAGATACGTTGCAGTACATACCAGGCTTGAGTCGGTTGTTGCTGTTCGGTATATTGACCTCCACAGATGCGGTACGCGTCGTCGGCGATAGGACAGCCGAGATGTAAGAGATCTTACCCGTAGCGGGCTCATCGGGATAAGCGTCGAAGGTAATCGTAGCTTGTTGCCCTTTCGCTATATAACTTAGGTCCTTCTCGTTGACCTCGATGGTAGCCTTGAGCGGATTGATCTGGCGTAGCTCGATGATTCCACTCTCTAGCTTGAGATCACTGCTGAGACTGGGGGTGAAAGCGTAGGTCTCGCCCTCATTGATCAGGATCTCGGTGATGACTCCGCTAAAGGGAGCCGTGATGGAAGTGTTTTTCTTGAGCATAGCGACCTTAGCGACAGAGGCATCGTACTTAGCCTTGACATGGTCGTAGTCCATCTGGCTGATGCTCTCCTTCTCTCTCAGACGTGTGACACGATCAAAGTCGCGCTTGATCGCTTCGTTCTCAACCCGTGCCTGCAGGAGCATCTCGTCAGACATCTCTACGATGACTGCCCCCTTGGGGACAAAGCTCCCCTTGCTGTAGCGTATGCGCTCTACCTTGCCAGGCAGTGCGGTGCCTAGATTGGCACTCTTGGAGGCTTCGGCTGTACCTGAGAAGCGAATGCTCGGCATAAAGGTCATCTCCTTAGCCTGTACGATGGTTACGGGGATCACTTTGTCCGCTTCGGACTCCTGATCCTGATCTCCTTGCTTGTTGCAGGCAGTTGTGGTGCCTAAGGTTAGCAGGAGTAATATTGTTTGGAGCAAGTAGCTCTTAAGTTCTTTAGTATGCATGTTGTGTTCTGATCTTCTATCTAGTTCTACTCTTCTGCCTGTGTATGCTCGGTCGCATACTGATAGAGAGCACCAGTGGTCTTCTCCAGCTGGGAGAGCGTCACGGCAGCCTCTACACGTGCGTCGATATCTTCGGAGGCGGCTTTCTCCCACATAGTCTGCGCCTCGAGGATGTCACGGACGCTGTTCATCCCCTCCAGGAGGTTGTTTTTGGTAATGCGGAGATTCTCCTCAGCCTGCTCCTTCGAGAGCTTCGTCAGCTCCATCTTCTTAAGCGCCTCGGCATGCTTAAATCTGTTTTGCTGTACCTGCAGGGTGATCATCTCCTGAGCGTCTTGCAGCTCCAGCTCCGCCTTGGCTACCTCTTGGTCGGCTATATGTACCTGGTGTATCCGATCTCCCCACGTGAGGATGGGCACCTGTACACCGATGCCTACCATCCAGTCTCCTCCGAGATTGTTCTGGCTACCCTTGTAGATGTTGGGCTCGACCCAGTTGTACCCAGCGGTAAGAAAGACGTTGGGGAGGAACTGCGACTTGACCATCTTTCTTGCCGACTCCGTGAGGGCGAGCTTGCTGCGCAGCATGACGATCTCAGCCCGCTCAGCATTACTGCTCTCGAGAGCCAAGAGACGACTGCTCAGCTGCTCCTCGCTAATGATCTCACTATCTAGCTCGATCTGCTCAGCCTCTAGGCCAATGATCTGACCCAGTAGCATCTTGGAGAGCTGGAGGCCGTTTTGC
>QWCB01001026.1_pt1 | contig 28613 bp, 27 predicted proteins | sample 1972511 | NCBI WGS metagenome assembly QWCB01 (sample SAMN09866719, study PRJNA288562) | Human gut metagenome isolate term5_stool, whole genome shotgun sequencing... | isolation source: gut | host: Homo sapiens | place: USA: California | reverse complement strand
TACCCAAAACGCCCATGGAAAACGCCCCGCCACCGCAACTGCCTCTACCGCAGGCGGTTGCGGTGGCGGGCATAATGCCCAATAGTGACCCGGCTGGGGTTCGAACCCAGGACCCCATCCTTAAAAGGGATGTGCTCTACCTGCTGAGCTACCGGATCTTCTTCCCCTCCACTCTTCGCCTTACGAGGCGCAAAGGTACAACTTTCCTAGCGAATTGCAATGCGCCGAAAAGTTTGAGATGATAGATAGGCCGACCCCAAAGTCCCTTCTTCGCCCACCGCGAGCTGCTATGCTATCCCCTTTTCCCAAACAGAACTCTAACCGGCCGACTGACGATAGGGGTACATCATCAAGGGTCTACCCGAGAGACTCCTACAGAAAAATACTCGAGCAACTACCCCAATTAAACCAAACGGAAAGAACTTGGTGATTGAGGTAGGGAACGCGCTGCTGATACGCCAGTGCACCGTGGTATCAACCATCATCGGTATACTAAAGCGCATATGCCCAATTGGGTACGCACGGCATAGAAACGTCCCCAACTTCGTGACCAACCTGCGCCGCACCCTAATCGCCTACTGCCTTTTCCCCGACAGGCTCCGAACACACCTAGAGAAGTGAAAATAAATTTAATTTCACTTTAATCCGATTTCGCCCCACTTTAGGTCAAATCGGTGTTAAATCGCACCCGCCTGCCATTCCCCTACCATCCCATTCGGTTCAAATTCGCATCAAATTCGGATTTCTCCGGAGAAATCCGAATTTGATGCGAAGGGGGTGCGAATTTGGTGGCTAGTGAACGCCAAGCGGAGCGCAGCGGGAAGCGTGGCATGGTGCGCCATCACCCCACCCTACACGCCGCAAGGCGCAATAACGGATTTTGCGTACCTTTGCGGCAAAGGTGGAGACTACCCATGAATAATATTCGTAATTTCTGCATCATCGCGCACATTGACCACGGCAAAAGCACGCTGGCCGACCGTATGCTTGACCTTACGGGCGCGGTTGACGAACGGAAGGCGCAAGCGCAAATCCTTGACAGCATGGACCTCGAGCGTGAGAAGGGCATCACGATTAAGAGCCACGCGGTACGGATGGACTACGAGCTGCACGGAACAACGTACGCGCTGAACCTAATCGACACGCCTGGGCACGTGGACTTTAGCTACGAGGTGAGCCGTGCGATTGCATCGTGCGAAGGGGCATTGCTGGTGGTGGACGCCACGCAGGGGGTGCAGGCGCAGACGATTTCAAACCTCTACCTCGCGCTGGAACACGACCTCACGATCATTCCGGTGCTGAACAAAATCGACATGGAGGCGGCGAAAGTTGACGAGGTGGCCGACGAGGTGGTGGAGCTACTCGGGTGCAGCCGCGACGAGATTCTGGCTGTGAGCGCCCGCACGGGCCAGGGGGTGGACAAAGTGATGGAGGCCATCGTGGAGCGAATCCCCGCGCCAAAGGGCGACCCTGACGCTCCGCTACAGGCTCTCATATTCGATTCAAAGTTCAATTCGTTCCGCGGTATTATAGCCTACTTCAGGGTATTCAATGGCACAATCCACACCGGCGAGCGGGTAAAGTTCTTCAACTCCGGCAAGGAGTACGACGCGGATGAAATCGGATTTCTACGTCTTGACTTTGACCCCGAGCAGACGATTTCAGCGGGGAACGTGGGGTACATTGTATCGGGTATCAAGGACTCGGCAGAGGTTCGGGTAGGTGATACCATTACAAGCGCCGAATCCCCATGCGAAACGGCGGTAGAAGGCTTTGAAGACGTAAAGCCTATGGTGTTTGCAGGTGTTTACCCCGTAGATAGCGATGAGTACGAAAATCTACGGCAATCGCTCGACAAGCTACGCCTCAACGATGCGTCGCTCACCTACGAACCCGAAAGTTCCTTGGCACTCGGATTCGGCTTCCGCTGCGGCTTCCTAGGTCTCCTACACATGGAGATAGTGCAAGAGCGGCTCTACCGAGAATTTGACATGGATGTGATTACCACCGTACCCAACGTGAGCTATCGGGTCTACACCACACACAAGGAGCTGATAGAGGTTCACAACCCTAGCGGGCTACCTGAACCAACGCTCATAGAGCGCATTGAGGAACCCACCATCTCGGCGCAAATCATCACCAACACGGAGTCGCTGGGCGTAGTGGTGAAGCTCTGCATCGACAAGCGCGGCACGCTGCGCAACCAGGTGTTCCTCACGGCCAACCGCGTGGAGCTAAGCTTTGACATGCCTCTGAGCGAAATTGTGTTCGACTTCTACGACCGTCTAAAGTCCATCTCGCGGGGGTACGCCTCGCTAGACTACCACCTTTCGGGCTACATGCCCGCATCTCTGGTCAAGCTCGACATCCTGCTCAACGGCGAGAAGGTGGATGCGCTCTCCTCGCTCATCCACAAGGACTACTCCTACGACTTCGGGCGGCGCATGTGCGAAAAGCTCAAGGAACTCATTCCCCGCCAGCAGTTTGACATTGCGATCCAGGCGGCCATCGGCGCAAAGATTATCGCCCGCGAGACGGTGAAGGCGGTGCGCAAGGACGTTACCGCAAAATGCTACGGCGGCGACATCTCTCGGAAGCGCAAGCTGCTAGAGAAGCAGAAGAAGGGGAAGAAGCGAATGCGCCAGGTGGGCAACGTAGAGATACCGCAGGAGGCGTTCCTCGCAGTGCTTAAAATGTAATCATTGTCGTGCGCCATACCCACTCCCGCATAGTAGCAACGATTGCGCTACTCCTGCTCGCCATTAGCACCGTGGGGCAAAAGCTAGAGTACGATGTGGATTTCGTGTCATATTTTGACAACCGGGAGTACGAGGAGCAGCATCAGCTCTCGCAAACGCTCTACGGATTCCGGCTCTCGCCCGCGGTAGGCGTATCGTTCCGTGACAGCCTTACGGGAGACTATCAGCTCATGGGAGGCGTGCATTACCGCCAACCCATGGGCGCCGGCTGGCGCAGGGCGCGGTTCATCCCCACGGCCTACCTCTCCATGCATAGGCGGGGCTTCTCGGTTATGCTGGGAGCCATCCCGTACGCCATGCGGCGCCATGCCCTTCCACACTACCTCCGCTACGATTCGCTCATCTACGCCCGCCCGAACGTAGAAGGGGCATACATGCGCTACGAGTCGGCACATGGTTACGGGGAATTCATGTGCGACTGGCGCGGGATGCCCACATGGGAGCGGCGGGAGATGTTCCTACTGCTGCTCAATGGGGAGTATCAATGGCGGTGGCTACTGCTAGGCGGCTACGCGCAGCTAAACCACAAGGCGAGCTACGGCGAGGGGCGACGGGAGGGGGTGTGCGACGATGCCTACCTCCACGCCTACCTCGGCCTAGACCTTGGAGCCGTTACAGGCCTGGATAGCCTCACGCTACGCTGCGGCTACATCCAGGGATTTCAACGCGAACGGGAAAGCGGCACCGTCTACAAGCCGGGCGGAGCAATGGTGGAGCTGACAGCGCAATGGCGATGGCTAGGCATCTCCTCTTCCTTCTACTACGGCACGCCGCTCATGCCGCTCTACGCCAAGTACGGCAGCGACCTCAACCAGGGAGACCCCTTCTACCAGTCGTCCTGGTACAGCCGTACGGCGGTGTACGCCTACCTCTTTAGCAATGCGTTCGTCAACTGCTACTTCTCATGGAATTTCCATGTTGATGACACAAAAAGGGTATCGCACCAGCAACAGCTAGTAGGCAGCTTTTGCCTCAACAGGCTGATGACAAAGAGCAACGGCAAGCTGGGTAGGCGGTTGGCGCAGTAGCTACGAATTAAAATAAAATCCGTACATTTGCACCGCTAGTAGCGTTTGACACATCGTTTTGCCGCTACTGGTTGCGTTCTACAGAGTATAGGGACTTGGATATTACGCGCTGGAGAGAACACAAAGAAAAAGCCAGCGAAGAGAACGGATAAGGGGACTTTAACCGCGCAGAGCGGTGATTACTAGATGATTATTTAATGGGGGAGATAGAGTATAATACGCAGCGGAAGCCGCTCGTGCTGCCCGCCTACGGACGTTACGTGCAGCAGATGGTGGATTACCTGCTCACGATAGAGAACAGGGAGGAACGCACGCAGCAGGCGAAACTGGTGCTAAAGGTGATGGCCTCCATCACATCGCACATGCGCAACGTGAAGGACTACGAACAGAAGCTGTGGAACCATCTCCACATCATGGCAGACTACAAGCTTGATGTGGACAGCGGCTACCCGAAACCCCGGCGCGAAGAGGTGGAGGCAAAACCCATGCGGCTCTCCTACCCCACACGAACGAAGAACCTCGACTTTTATGGGGCATTCGTACCCCAAATGATTACCACGCTCATGGAGCATTGCCCCGCCGACCAGCTTGAGGCACGCAGCCTCGCATTAGCGCGGCAGATGAAGCGCATCCACATGGAGTGGCGCAAGGAGAATGTTACCGACGAGGAGATCCTGCAGGACCTGACCCGCATGTCGAAGGGTAGAATTAAGGTTGAGCTTCCGGAGGGCGAAACCCTTTTCGATGCGCAGGAGCTGACCGCGCAGGGCAAGACGGGCAAGGCCAACAACCGTAAGCGCACTGCCGCATCGGGGACGGGGCAACGCAGCAAGCGCAAACGCAATAAACGAAGGAGGTAAAGCACGGTGACAAAGCTACGCGTAGAGGGCGGACATCCACTGGCCGGCACCATCGAACCGCAGGGAGCAAAGAACGAGGCGCTGCAGGTGATTGCCGCCACGCTCCTCACGGAAGAGCCCGTGACGCTGCGCAAAGTGCCTCGCATTGCCGATGTGGAGCAGTTGCTGCTCATGCTTGAACAGCTGGGGGCAGCAATCGATTGGCTCGATGCCAACACCTGCCGCATTTGCACCGCAGGGGTAACCCCTGCAAGCCTGCACGGAGAGGAATACCGGCACAGCGCCGCGCGGCTACGCGGGTCAGTGCTGCTCGTGGGGCCCCTGCTAGCTCGTTTCGGCGAAGCGTTTGTGGCGCGCCCCGGCGGTGACAAGATTGGCCGGCGTAGGCTCGATACGCACCTGCAAGGGTTTGTAAATTTAGGTGCCGCTTTGGAAAGTGACACCTGCGGCGCGGGGCATTGGGTGCGAGGAACGCACTTGAAGGGCCGCTACATGCTGCTCGATGAGGCCTCCGTCACCGGCACGGCCAACATCATCATGGCCGCCACAGCGGCGGAAGGGGCCACCACGATATTCAACGCCGCATGCGAGCCCTACGTGCAGCAGCTGTGCCGTATGCTCCTCGCCATGGGTGCCGAAATACGCGGCGTGGGCTCTAACCTCCTCACCATTCAGGGCGGCAAGAAGCTACGTGGCTGCACCCACACGCTCCTGCCGGACATGATAGAGGTGGGTTCTTTTATTGGGCTCGCGGCCCTCACGGGGGGGGAGATTACCATAAAGAACACGGGGTACGACATGCTGGGCCCTATCCCTATGCAGTTCCAACGGTTGGGCATTGAGATGGAGCTACGCAACGGCGATGATATATACCTGCCCCCGAATCAGCAATACGAGGTGGAGACCTTTATTGATGGATCGATTATGACCATCGCCGATGCGCCGTGGCCGGGGCTTACGCCCGACCTTCTGAGCGTGATGCTCGTGGTGGCCACGCAGGCGCGGGGCACCGTGCTAATCCACCAAAAGATGTTTGAAAGCCGTCTGTTCTTCGTGGATAGGCTCATTGAGATGGGTGCGCAAATCATTCTATGCGACCCGCACCGCGCGACGGTGATAGGCCTCGGGAAAAAGACCCATCTCCGCGGCAGCCGCATGGTATCGCCCGACATTCGGGCTGGGGTTGCCCTGCTCATCGCGGCGCTAGCGGCCGAGGGCACGAGCATCATCGACAATGCGGAGCAAATTGACCGGGGATACGAAAACGTTGAGGCGCGTCTACAAGCGCTCGGCGCAAAAATCGCACGGGAGGAGTAGCGAACGGCGAAACTATACCACGTGAAACCGTAGAAATCATTACCTTTGCGGCGATTACTGATGGGAAAGATGGAACTACAGGGACGAAAGTTGCTCACGCTGAGCGTAGTGGTGCTGGGTGCATTGCTCCTGATGGGGTGCAACAATTACAATAAGATCCTGAAGGGCACCGATGCCGAGCTACAGTATAAGACTGCGTTGGCGTACTACGGCAAAAAGAAGTACAGCAAGGCGCAAAGTCTCTTTGAACGCTGCGTGCCGGTGTTCCGGGTAACCCAACGTGCCGATAGCCTTGGATACTACCTCTCCGATTGCTACTTCCACACCTCTAGCTACGTGCTAGCGGGCTATTCATTTGACCAAATAGTGCAGAACTACCCTCGCAGCGTCTTCGCAGAGGAGTCGATGTACATGAGTGCCTTCTGCCTATACAGAGCCTCTCCCCGCCCCTCTTTGGACCAAGAATACACCATGAAAGCGATTGCGGGCTTTGAGCAGTTCGTAGAGATGTACCCCACCTCAAAGCGCACTGCGGATGCCAATATGTACCTCAAGGAGCTATACCATAAGCTGCTCACCAAGAGCTACAAAGCTGCATGGCAATACTATTGGCAGCGAAACTACCGCGCCGCGGTGGCTGCGCTACAGCATAGCCTCATGGAGTACCCCACCACCCCCTACCGCGAGGAGGAGATGTACCTACTCACCAAGAGTGCCTACCTGCTGGCGGTGAACAGCGTCGAGTCGAAGCAGCGGACCCGTTTTCAAAATACCGTGGATAATTACCTCTCGTTCATCAGCGAGTTCCCCAGCTCCAAGCATGCTAGCGAGGTATCACAGTACTACGTCAACTCCATGAAGGCGTTGGGGTTAGAGCCCAATGCTGACTTGGTACGATAAATTGAGGAAAGGATTAAACAGGCATCATGGAAAAGATTGCGGAATACAAGAAGCTCAACGCTCCAACAGAAATCAAAACGCTCAACACGGCCGACATGGCCAAAGAGACGGGCAATCTATACGAGACGGTCGTAGTGATAGCCAAGCGCTCCAACCAGATTTCGCAGGAGCTAAAGCAAGAGCTCTCCGAGAAGCTATCGGCTTACACCTGCTCGCAGGATAACCTTGAGGAGGTGTTCCAGGATGAGGAGCAAATCAACCTATCACGCCGGTACGAAGAGCTGCCAAAGCCCACGATGCTGGCGGTGAAGGAGTACTTGGATGGGCGAATCGTAATAGAAGAGCCATCGGCTTCCCAGCAAAGCGATACGCCCAGCGAAGGGGCCGAGTAGTTACCGCTTTTTGCTCCCAAGGGGAGAGCTTTTCAAAATAGTAGGGTAGTCGCAATGGGCGTGCTACAGGGACGGAGAATACTCGTCGGCGTTACGGGCGGCATTGCCGCCTATAAGGCGGCTGCACTTGTGCGCCTCCTGAAGAAGGAGGGTGCGGAGGTTCGGGTTGTGATGACCGAAATGGCTAAACAGTTCATCACCCCGCTCACGCTCGCCACGCTTAGTGAAAACCCCATCGCGGTAGATTTCTTTGACCCTAGCAACGGCGCATGGCACAGCCACGTGTCGCTTGGTATGTGGGCAGATGCGTTTGTCATTGCGCCTGCCACAGCCAATACGTTGGCAAAAATGGTCCATGGCATTGCGGACAACCTACTCTGCACCACCTACCTCTCGGCACGGTGCAAGGTGATAGTGGCCCCCGCGATGGACGTAGACATGTACTTACACCCAAGCACCCAGGCGAATCTTGAAGCGCTGCGGGCTAGAGGGGTTGAAATCGTAGATGCCGGCGAGGGATTCCTAGCTAGCGGGCTGGAAGGAAAGGGTCGCATGGCAGAGCCGGAAGCCATCGTTGATAGGATACGAACCCTGCTACCGGTAAACGGTGCGCTGCATGGAAAAAAGATACTCGTGACGCTTGGGCCTACCGTAGAGGCGATTGACCCCGTGCGCTACATAAGCAACCACTCTTCGGGCCGCATGGGGAGCGCCATAGTAGAGGCCTTGCTAGCCAGAGGGGCGAATGTTATCTGCGTGGCTGGCCCCGCCAAGGTCTTACCCAAACCAGCTGCGCAGCTGCAACTACGCCATGTGACCAGCGCAGCCGAAATGTACGCAGCATGCGTAGAGACGTGGGGTACATGCGATGCAGGGGTGATGGTGGCGGCAGTAAGCGACTACAGGGTTGCGCATACAGCCGAAAGGAAAATCCATAGGTCGGGGCACGCCCCGCTCTCGGTAGAGTTAGTGCCGAACGAGGATATTGCGGCCTCGCTGGGACGAAAAAAGCGTAGCAATCAACGCCTCGTGGGCTTCGCTCTAGAAACGGACGATGCAGTGGCCCACGCCACACGGAAGATGGAGGAGAAGAATCTAGACCTCTGCGTGCTGAACAGCCTGGAGGATAAGGGCGCAGGATTTGGAACAACAACCAACGTGGCAACTTTGGTCGCTCGCGGTGACAAACAAATCACGAAACGAAGCCTCGAGAGCAAGGAATCGTTGGCAGATGCCATAGCGAACTGGTTGACTAAAGAGATTTTACTATAGTCCCTTTACGCCTCTTCCCTTTCAAAACGAATGCACTCCACGAGCTGTAGCCGAGTCCCGTGCGACTCCTGCGGTAATTCAGCGTCGTTAAGCACCTCAATAAGTTTATCGCCCGCCCCGCTACGCGCCAGCCACTGGGAGAGGAAGAGCAAGGGCTGGAACAGCACACCGGTAGCCGAGAGCAACGCAATACGCCAGTAAAGCTGATCCAACGTATAGGGACTAGGAGGATTCGCCCGATTGGGATCCTTGCGGTAGAGGTTGGCCAGGAGGGTTATGCCGGCCCTCTGCATCTTTAGCTCGTCCATGAAAAGCCATTCGTAGGCCAGCGGGCAGGCGCTGTCCAACTTCCAAAAGTAGTCGGCGCACGCCACCTCGCTACACTCCCCGTATTTGAACGTGTCAACCCACAGCTGGGTATCGCTATCGTTGTGCTGTGAAGGATCACCAATGATGGACGCTAAGAGCATACTCTCGCGCATAGCGCGTGACAAGAGGAGCCTCGCCAAGGGCTGATTGGGCGCATAGCGCCTACCTATCTCCCGCAATGTGGGCAGCGGCACACCGAGGCAAAACGGGTAGCCTGCGCCCTCATTCCGTATAGCCGCCGCCACAACTCCGTTCAAATGCCTGCGCACCTCGGCCATAAGCTCCGCCGCAAGCACATCCACCTTTACCTCAACCATCAGAACAAAAGGGGGGTGATGGGTTTAAATTTCAACGTCTAGAGCGGGCGAATGCCTATCGCCTCCTTGACCAAGCGTAGCGTTTCTTTCGCCCTACGCCTCGCTTTATCAGCCCCCTGCGCTGCAATCTGCGACAACCTCTCGGGATGCGCCAAGTTCTCTGCGATACGCTCGCGTATAGGCGCGGTAAGCGCAATGATGTCTTCCGCTAGCTGCTTCTTCATGTCACCGTAACGGATGGAGCATTTATTGTACTCCTCCTCAAAGAACGCCACGGTCTCATCGGTAGAAACGGCACGCATCAGCGTAAAGAGATTCTCAATAGGCTCGCTCTTTGGCTGATTGGGCGTTGTGGGGCCATTGTCTGACACCGCACGCATCACCTTTTTACGGATCTCCTCAGGCGAGTCGATTAAATAGATGGCATTGCCGTCACTCTTGCCCATTTTGCCCGTTCCGTTAAGGCTTGGAATCTTAATCATCGGCGCATCATCGGCATAGGCCTTTGGTTCCGGGAAAAGGTCAATGCCATACATGCGGTTGAAACGCTGCGCAAAGGTGCGAGTCATTTCGAGGTGCTGCTCCTGGTCCTTCCCCACGGGCACATAGTTGGCACGGTGGATTAAGATGTCCGCCGCCATTAACGTAGGGTAGGTTAAAAGCCCCGCATTGACATTATTTGGGTTCTTTCTCACCTTTTCTTTGAAGGAGGTGCAACGCTGCAACTCGCCTAGGTAGGCGTTCATGTTGAGGAAAAGGTAAAGCTCCACGGTCTCCGGCAGGTCGCTCTGCACGTATATGGTACTCTGCTCCGGGTTAACCCCGCATGCGAGGTACTCCGCCATGATTTGGCTCACGGCCTTCTGTAGCCCATGCGGCGTGGGATGCGTAGTGAGCGAGTGCAAATCGGCAATGAAAAATGTGCAATCATACTTCGACTGCATCGCCGCAAAGTTTCGCACCGCTCCGAAATAATTTCCAAGGTGCAAGTTCCCTGTTGGCCTCACCCCGCTAACTACAATGTTACCATTCTCGTTTGACATAATTACCTTCCCCTATTACTCTCTAATCGCTATTCCCTTTGACAAAATCCGCCACTCAGCTACAGCTGCACCACAAAACAGCCAGGGAATCGTTTCCCCAGCTTCTCCTTCTCCCGATCGGCCTGCGCTCTGGTGCTAAACGGTCCCGCCATTAATTTGTAGGTCACATTGGGCTCTGCCCCCACAACGTAAACCAACGGATTTGACACCTCCGCACTCCCCATGCGCCGAAGTAGATTGGAAAGCCCTTGGTAGCTCGCGAGCTGCACTGCGTAGCCCTTAGCGGAAACCGAGGCGACTTGCACCCTATAGATTTCCCCCGCCACGTTAGTGGGATCGCTAGCCTGAGAAGGAGCCGAAACCGCAGGAGTCGCTTGGGATGAGGCTGTTTTATCTGGTAGAACAGCCGGTTCTGCCGGTTGCGAAACGGCTACCGGTTGCTTCGGCACGGGCGTAGATACTGCTTCGGGAGTTGTAACCGGCGTTTCAACAAGCTCATCGCTCTTCACCACCTCAATACGTACTTTCCCAGTACCCGCAGAAACGATACCCAACGCCTCTGCCGCCCTCATACTCAAATCAATGATACGATCGGGCGAAAATGGACCTCTATCGTTCACCCGAACCACGGTTGTCCGGTTATTGTCAAGGCACGTCACCCGCAGCACCGTCCCGAATGGGAGAGAGAGGTGGGCGCAAGTCAATTTATTCTTATCGTACCGCTCCCCAGAAGCCGTGGTACGTCCCTGAAATTTATCTGCGTAGAAAGACGCCATGCCGGTCTGCGTAAAAGAGCTCTGTGCCTGCACAGACACCGCCACCAATGAGACCAGCACTATAAAAAACATTTTTCTCATTACTCGTTCCTTTCCTTTTTACGTACTGTGAATGTGTAGTAGTACGACAAGCCGAATGATTGCGAGGAGAGCCTTTGTCGGAGAATATTGATCCCGCTCTCAAGCGTTCGCTTGTACAAATTAACTAACCGAACAGCGGCTCGGTATTCAAAGATAAGCGCGCCGTACCGTGTTTCAATGCCCACTCCCGCACCGCCAACCAAACCACCCCCAAAGCGGTAGTGGGTAGAAAAGAGTACCTGCTGCCTTTGCAACGCTCCCTTAGCCCCGAACTTTTCCCCCAGCAAAAAGTCAGCGTATCCGCCACCCAAGGCGTAAACTCGCCACATTGGGAATCGGTAGCCGATCTCCGCGATAATGGGAAGCTCAAGCCACCGCTGCTGGCACTCCTGCTCCCCGGGAGTAAAGGTCTGCTCGTTAAACGGCCTAGGTACCTCTTCCACAACTTGATAGCTTGAGGCTGCGTAGTTAAGCTCAATGTTGGCTCCGAAAATCTTCGAATTGTCTAAGCGCACCGAGACACCGCCTCCAAAGCGTTTTCCTCCATGGGTTGCTGCATAGGGACGCACGCTAAGACTAGTAAATCCATATTCCCCATGCAGCCCAATAGAGACATTCAACGCAGTGTCGGGCTGCGCTAAGGTTTCGTTCACCCCCACAGCCACGCAGCAGCACACCGCGACAATAGCACACCTCCAGCGCAATCTCACCTACTTTAGCCCTTCTATTTTACGCTCCACCGACTCTATTTTGGTTTTCATGCGGTTGGTCTTACCCCTACGCTCATCGATTGTGGCACTGATGTACATTCGGTTGCAATCGTCTGCGATGGCATCGTGCGCCGCCTGAATAACCGAAAGGGCCTCAGCGAGCGTTTCTGTCTCCACAATGGTACTCATCGGGGTGAGCTGGCTGGGAAACCCGCAGTCACGGATAGCCTTTTCAATTCTCGCCACGTAGGGCGACACGCTATCCCCTTTATCCGTTGGAAACATTGCGAAATTCACTAGTACAGACATAGCTATTCCTCTAAAATACTATAATCAACATCGATATCGTACTCCCAATTGGCGCGAACCTTTATCTCTTTCTCCCCTTTCTTGGTTACAAAGTAGCGCACTAGCTCCGGCTGCCGCTGGCTCTCATAATCCCCTGTGGTCCACCTGCCATCGCCGTTCCGATCGTCAACAATGCGCAGAAGATAGGTTCCCGGATTTAGGTAACGAATGGACACCCGCCCGTCCTCTTCCCGTGCAAAGACCTCGCGCACAGTCTTTTTCTCCTTCTCTTCTGTATACAGTTGAAGGATACAGGGTTTCGGCACCCTGATTAAATTGAAATGCAGCGTTGAGTAATCCGAAGGGCGATACGTACGCCAGCTGAAAGCGGTTGAATCGTTGCACGCCCCGAAATGGTCGAAGATGGCCCCGCTATCAATCACCATCGTAAAAGCACTATCAATTGGCCACTGCGCCGTGATGCCGACATCCCGCGGTCGATTCTCAAAACGCACCAGGGAATAGGGATACTCAGTGGTGTCAGCATTTGAAATCAAGCGTAACTTTGAAGAGTCTAGGGTTGCGAATGGCTGCTGGGAACGAATGATCAACGTATCGTCAGGCTTAATGGCTGAAGCGATGGCCGCATTAAGCACCTGAAGCACCAACGATTCCCGAACCGCAACGGTATCGCTGTTTTGCGTTCCTTTACTTCCTTTCTGGGCATTATCCTTCTTTTTCTGCTTGAACCCCAAGCGGACAGTATCTATCCACGGTTTCAACGCATTGAGCGAATCGCTCTTCAACGAATGCACATGGAGAAAAAGGGTATCGGCATCCCGGGTCAGCTCATTCTGAGCCCATAGAATAATCGTATCGCCTCGCTTAGACCTTTCCTCCACAAAGCTGATCCCCTCTGGGGCTACCGGCTCCATTCGCACTTCGCCCTCCGGCGGACAAGCGAAGATGAAACGCAGCATCCCCGCTTCGGGGCGTTCCCGCTTCACCAGCATCTGCTTGGGGCGCACGTAGGAAAATATATTGAGCAGCACACGCGCAGCGTTTTCTCTCTCCTTCTGCCCGGCTAGAACGCTATCAAGCCCAGCTCTTTTTGCGGCAGCTGTGCTATCAATCGCAGGCGAAACGTTTCTATCGTTCTTTGCAACTTGAATTGTGTCCGCCGAACCCAGCGTATCAACATACCGCGGCATTCGTATTGGCCAAACAGTACTATCCAAAAAAGCTATCTTTTCGGTTGGTAGATCGTACTTTCTATTTGCATTTATGTCAACCAACGCAACCGCTTGAAACGCCCTTTTTGGCAGGTTCTCCACCCTAAAAGTACCATCCTCTCGGGCTCGTGCAACGCCATCAGGGAAGCTATCAACGGCCACATGCAACGCATCAGTAGCATACAACTGTACCTCCACATTCTCAACTGGATTATGGGTAAAAGCGTCTCGCGCAACGCCCACTACGAGGCCGCTATCTATCCTTGATCCAGTCGAAAAAACGTATACGCAGCTTAAAGTCTTATTCCCTTCGGTCAAATCAACGATAACATCCGAGAGGTCAATACGATAGGTAGAATTCTCCCGCAGCGTGTCTTTAATTTTTAGCGACACTGACTTCCCTTTATCCGTGGAGGTAAGAGGAAACTTCAAAGGCGGGGAGACCTGCACTTTTTTTTGAAAGTCCTTGGAGACCACCATTTCATCAAAGTAGATCCTCACCTCAGTCCCCGTAAAGTTTGCAGTAAAATTCTCCGGCTTAGCGCGCAGCATACGCGGCGGGTTCACATCCTTCGGGCCACCCTCTGGCGCCAAAACCCTAGCACACCGCACCCCCAACGCCATGCATAGCGCAAGGAACACGATTGCGAGCCAAATCCGTTTCACTCCAAATTTCATTTCGGCAAAGGTAAGGATTGCTTTTCACTTTTATTCCTCCCCCGCCCAAGTGAGAACAAAATAAGTTTTTTTGATAGTGAGTGTAATACTCTTTTATACAATGCTTTGCGCATTAAATTGACATCATCCTTCATCTGTAACGCGATACGAAAATTGCCTTATCTTTCATTTATTCCTACCTTCGCACGGTAATTCTATTGCGCTACGATGGGATGTTATCACCCATCAACGATTATTGTTCTATTATAAAATGCCGTATCGCCGTCTTCCGAATACAGACTCAGCTCGCCTCCGTGCACTTAAAGTGGCCTACAAAATGGGGTTTGGTACACACCCAAACGACTTGGCTTTTTCCCAAAAGACGTACACGAAATTGGGGCTATTCATAAACACTTTTGAGCAAGCCTGCCTAGAGTACCAACAGGCTTACCAGCAACAGTCTGAAAACAGCGAAGAGTATAAACTCCTTTCCCGAAAAGCCAGGCTGTACGTCTCCCACTTTCTCCAAGTCTTCAACATGGCCATTCTACGCGGCGAGTTACAACCCTCCATGCGCACCTACTTTGACATCGACGTAAACTCCTCAAAACTCCCATCACTTTCGTCAGACCAGGATCTCATCGAGTGGGGCAAACGCACCATTGAGGGAGAAAACAGACGGAAAAACGATGCGCACACCCCCATCATGAACCCCACCATCGCTCTAGTACAGGTGCATTACGATAAATTCGTTGAGGCATACAACCGGCAACGCGTATTTCAAAAGAATAGCGAGCGTGCACTGAAAAATCTCAACGAGCTACGGGATACAGCCGATGAGATCATACGTGACGTGTGGAACGAAGTGGAGGCTACGTACGCATCGCTCCCTGATAGAGAGCGGCGCTTGAAGGCGCAAAAGTACGGCGTGCAGTACGTCTACCGCAAAAACGAAACAAAGGATAGCATCTTTGAAGAACGCCTCCTCGACAGCGGGACCTCGGCGCAACTGGAGAAGTTCGCCTCCCTACTCGCCAATCCGAACAACGAATCTGGCAACAGATCTGAAACGAACGAATAGCTACAGCTTACGCGGCGCAAAGGGATCCGGCTGGGTGAAATCGGGATTGTAGGTTAGCGCACTGACAAGTTCCTGCGTCCATCCATTGGTAAATCCGAGCTCATCAAGGAGGGTCAGCACCTCATCGTACTCCTCTTTTGTAATTCGCCTATCAAGCGGAGGGCGGTGGAGGCAACGGTGCGCAGGGTTGTACTGCGCCATCAAGGAGAGCGTAATATCGCTCCCAAACTCTACAGAGAGGTTAATCAACGCCGCCCTGCTATTCTCCACGAAACCGGGCAACACCATGTGGCGTACTATCACCCCTTTCCGGGCGATACCGTCTGCATCGTAGGTAAGGGTTTTGCCCTTCTGTTCCATCATTTCCCCAATTGACTCTAACGCCACGTCAGGGTAGTCGGGAGCGGCAGAGAGACGGCGTGCCAAGTCGTACGAACCGTACTTGTAGTCGGGTAGGTATATGTCAACGTAGGGCGACAGGCAACGTATGGTCTCCGCCGTGTCGTATCCATTCGTATTATACACCACCGTGGGACGATACCCATCGGCATGTAGGGCCTCTACTAAGCGAACCACGTAGTGAATGTACGGGGTCGGCGAAACGAGCCCCAAGGTGTCGCAGCCTTCGTCAAGTATGGTTTCCACCTTCTCCACAAGCGCTTCAAGGGTTGAGACCCACGGAGATAGCGGGGTGGTATTGTCGCTTATCTGATGATTCTGGCAGTAAACGCACTGCATGTTGCAATGCGCAAAAAACACGTTGCATACAGCATTGCCCCGCCCGAGCACTGGCTCCTCTCCACGATGTTTATAAACGCTCGCCACGTATAGCCCCTCATCGATGCGGCAAACGCCTAACCTCTCACTACGCACCACCCCACACCGGTGGTAGCAATAGCGACATTCTCCTGTTGACATCACCTATTAATCGTTTACCTCCAGTCTGATGGGACAACGCTCGCTTCTACAGCACTCTCTATACTATCCGCGAGCAGGGGGAAGAAGTCTATATCAGTTAGCATCTCAAGGCTATCGATTGAAACTGAAAACTCCCACGGTTTCGCCTTACGATTGAGGTTGTGCGGCACAACGAAGCCCACGGCGCTCCAACGATTGCCATGACGCTTCAGAAGGGCTTTGTAAAAGTGGGTAGCTACTGGCACCCTTGTTCCCCCCATATAGTTCAACGGGGCATCCAAAAAGCAAGGTCCTGTAACGATGTACATAATGTCAGATCGTTCAGCCTGACGGCGCACCCACATTTCCAAAGAGTTCCAAATCCCGCTGTTAAATCGGGGTAGCTGCGGTGCTACATTGGTAAAGTAAAAACTCTCCCGCATGGCAACCATGCTACTCTTGGAGTCCGCGGCGGGTTTAAGGTGTCCGCGCGAATAGCCAGTCCCTTTAAAACTCTGATTATCTAATGTGAAGTCCTTCAATATAGGGTCGGCACAGAAGCCCACCCCTTTCCGATTCACTACATCTGCCAACCGAGTCGCATCTAGTCGGTAGGCTACCCACTGCGGCTGCCGCCATCCACAATGGTAAGCCACGCTGTAACTCCCATAACGGGCGATTTTCGTCTGCTGTCGCTCTAGGGCTAACGGCTCTTCAAGAAGCCTTGGAGTATAGTCTGTAGTTGCTTGGTCTACCTTACGCCGTGCGCCACAAAATCCACACGACACCAACAGCATCAGCAAACCCGCCGCGATGCACTGCAACGTACGCCTGCGCCAGATTAACACCGCCATCCTACCCCCTTATTCTAATCTCCAATGGTCAAAAACGCTAAACTAAGCGTAGTTTCACTAGCGTCGACTTCCACCACCCGAACGCTTCTGCTGCTCCAGCTTGCGCTGCTGCTCCCGTTGCAACTTCTCCAAGCGCTCCATGAATCCGCCTTTCTTTACCTTCTTGCCGCTGTTAGCCTCCAGGCGCTTAAGAACCTTTTGCCCATCAACCGTCTTTCTGATAATCACCGTTTGGGCTATCGTGATGACGTTCGTCAAGAAATAGTAGTAGCTGAGCCCCGATGAGTAGTTGTTAAACCACATCACCATCATCAGCGGCATCATATACACCGTCATGAACTTCATCCCCGGCATCCGCTGGTTACTGTTTGCTGATTGGGCAAAGCTTATCATGCCAGAAATCAGCATGGAAGCCCCCATGAGGAGCGTAAACAGACTCACATGTGACCCGTAAAACGGTATTGAAAACGGCAAATCCAGTATTGAATCAAAGCTAGAAAGATCATCCGCCCACAGGAAACTCTTCTGTCGCAGCTGTATAGATGCAGGGAAGAAGCGGAACATCGCAATGAGAATAGGCATTTGTATAAGTAGGGGCAAGCATCCTCCCATGGGGTTTATGCCAGCCTTCTTATACAACGCCATCGTCGCTTGCTGCTTCTTCATAGCATCCTCTTTTTTAGGATACTTAGCGTTTATCTCGTCAATCTTCGGTTTTAAAACCCGCATGTAGGCCTGATTGCGATAGGTCTTAAATGTGAGCGGGAAAACAATAATCTTGATAATCAGCGTCAGCAAAAGGATTATGACCCCATAGTTGGTTATAAACGAGTTTAACCAGTCAAATAGGTTAATAATCACGTACTTATTAACCCAACTCACGAGCCACCCTCCCAAGGGAACCACCTTCTCAAACCCCTTATCGTAGGCCTTAAGCGTTTTGTAGTGCGTCGGGGAGAAGTAGAAAGCCATATCCATCCGATGGTCGTTAACCCCACTCAATGGGAACATCAGACGCGTTTCAAAGTTTCTCACGTACCCCGAATCGCTGTTACTATTCATTCGCAACAACGCCTCCTCAAAACCTTTGTCGCACACCAAAAAGCCCGCAAAGAACTGCTGTTTGAACGCTATCCAGCCTACCGACGTTTTTACATGCTCTTCCTGCGCCTCTTTTTTTCGAGCGCTCAACTCCTCAAAATCATCGTTGCTCAGCGCATAGGAAATTGTGGTGTATTCCCTCTCCTTCTCTACGTTTCGTTCCTGCTGCCGAGAGTGCATAGCCCACGACATATCGATGTAGCCACGCTGCGGCTGTATATAGTTGTCTACATTGTGGAAAACCGTTGTAAACTGCACTCTATGCGTATTGTACCCCAAAGCGTACCGATACTCTATCCACGCATCCTCACCAGTCTTATAACGATAAGTAACGACCCCCTCTTGCCCCTCCGACAACGCCGGCGCAGGGTCAGCCCCCTCCACCCTCGTAAAATGTAAATCCGCGGTGTGAACGTCCTGCTGCCCAGTGTTAAACTCATACCCAAGTTTACTGTCCCCCGAACCCACAAAGAAGAGGGAGTCTCCGCTGTACGTCTTGTACCCCTTAATCTGAACTGAGGCAATCTGCCCTCCCAACGAGGAGAGCTCGAGGCGAATTAAATTGTTTTCCAACACTGTTGTCTTCGTCTCCTGCTGCTGCCCCCATACAGAATCGCGCATAACCGCCTCATCAGCACTCCTCGCGCTATCCTGCTCCGCTGCGTAGCGACGTTGATGCTCCGCAAGCGCACTATCTCGCCTCGCCTCGGCACGCGCTACCGAATCCTGCTTTGCCCGCATCGCAGCCAGCTCCTCTTTGCTAGGCCGCATCAAGTAAGAGAACCCAATAACTATCAAAAAAATCAGAACAAGCCCTACTATTGACCGCTTATCCATTGCTCTATTTATCTCTTCTATGATTTACCCTCTCGCACACCCCTTGCGAGCACCGATACACTAGCGCAAAATGCCACGCTATTTCTCTTCGCTTCGCCCATGCTGGGCCAGCGCCGCCCCAACAAACGCAACGAACAGCGGATGCGGCTCCACAACGCTACTCTTATACTCGGGATGGAACTGAACACCCACGAACCACGGATGCGATGGTATCTCCACCACCTCCGCTAGCTCCGTTTCGGGATTACGCCCCGTGACGACCATCCCCGCCTTCGCGAAACGTGCCTGGTAGGAATCATTAAACTCGTAACGATGGCGATGCCGCTCGCTTATTTGACGCTTTCCATATGCTTCAAACGCTTTCGATCCCTCAGATAGTACGCATGGGTATGCACCCAAACGCATCGTTCCTCCCTTGTCCGTTATCCCCTTCTGCGACTCCATCAAATCTATCACCGGCTCGCTTGTAGCACTATCCCACTCCCGCGATGTGGCCTTTGCTATCCCCAGCACATCCTGCGCAAACTCCACCACCGCGCACTGCATGCCTAGACATATTCCCAAGAAAGGAATTTTTGACTCCCTCGCATAGCGCACCGCCGCAATCTTCCCTGCAATCCCCCGCAGCCCAAACCCAGGCGCCACAAGGATTCCATCCGCACCCTGTAAGTGCTCCGCCACATTCTCGTTATTCAGCTCCTCCGACGAAACCGACGTCACATGCACACGGCACTCATGGGCCGCCCCTGCATGTATAAACGCCTCCCGTATCGACTTGTAGGCATCCGTCAGCTCTACGTATTTCCCCACGAGCATTATCGAGATATCATGCTTGGGGCAATGAAACTTTTCCAAGAACGTACGCCACGCCTTCAGCTCTGGCGTTTTGCCTATCGGAAGACGCAACTCACGCAGCACCGCCGTATCAAGCCCCTCGTTGAGCATGCGTATGGGTACCTCGTATATTGTCGGCACATCTATTGACTCTATCACCGACTCCACCTGCACGTTGCAGAACTTTGCAACCTTGGCACGCAGCTCTTGGGGAAGCTCATACTCCGAGCGTAGCACCAATATGTCCGGCTGTATCCCATTCTGCAACAGCTCCTTCACCGAGTGCTGCGTAGGTTTTGTTTTCAACTCCCCTGATGCCGCAAGGTAGGGTACCAACGTGAGGTGTATAAATACCGTATTCCCCTCTCCCAGATCCCAGCGCAGCTGACGAACCGTCTCTATGTACGGCAACGACTCTATATCCCCCACCGTGCCGCCTATCTCGGTGATTACCACATCGTACTGCCCCCTTGTACCCAGGAGTAGAATGCGACGCCGAATCTCGTCAGTTACGTGCGGAATTACCTGCACCGTTTTTCCCAAATACTCCCCACGGCGTTCCTTATGGATGACCGTCTCGTAGATTTGACCCGTCGTCACGCTATTCGCCTGCGACGTACTCTGGTTGAGGAAACGTTCGTAATGACCCAAGTCCAAATCGGTCTCGGCCCCATCCTCCGTTACGTAGCACTCGCCATGCTCATACGGATTGAGTGTACCCGGATCAACGTTTATATACGGGTCAAGCTTCTGTATGGTTACCTTATACCCCCTGCTCTGCAGCAGCTTACCGAGCGATGCCGATATAATTCCCTTACCCAACGACGAGGCCACTCCGCCCGCCACAAATACGTACTTCGTGCTGTGCGTCTCCTGTCCCCTCAACATCCCCACCTCCTCTGCGCTGTTATTCTTACTCATCTGCTACTTCGCTACCTCTCTTACACTTAGGCTACTTGCCCTCTTCTTTAGACTTTCCTTCCTTACCCGCACGAATCCGCTTGTTTATCTCTTTCACCTGGCTTTTTACCGACTCTATCTCACGCTCCAAACGCTCCACATCCTGCCGAGTCTTCTGAAGCAACGGATTACTCTGGTCTCCCTTTCCAAAGAAACTCATATTCGTTTCCAGCTGATTCTTTTCGGCCTCCAACTGTTCTAGCCTACGGCTAATCTTATTGCGCTCCGCAGCCAGCTGTTGCCCTCCATTCTCTCCACCTGCCATTGAATCCAGCTTCGCTTCGTACGCCTGCGCATACACCTCCTTACGCTCCTGCCTCAGATGGTCATAATGCTTATCTAGAGCCGTCCTAAAGCGGTTATACAGCCCCTCCTTACTCCGCATTGGCACATGTCCAATCTCTCCCCACCGCGACTGGAATGCCTTCAACTGCTCCACCATCTCCTTGCCATCCTCGCTCGGCTGGTAGGCCTCCACCTCTGCGATCAACGCCTCTCGCAGCTTCAAGTTCGCCTGCTCCTCCTCCCGCTGCGCCGCAAAGGCATTATTCCGTCGCTCAAAGAAATAATCCTGCGCCGCTTTGAAACGCTCCCACAGCTGCTGATCCACTTTGCGCGGCGTATAGCCCACCTTCTTCCACTGCTGCTGCAACGCTATCAGCTCCTCCTTCGTGTCGTTCCACTTTTCGCTCTCCTTTAGCGCTTCGGCCTGCACGCACAGCTCCTGCTTCTTTTCAATATTCTCCTTCCCAATCGCATCCTGCTCCTTCTCGTACGCCCTACGGCTTGTGAAGAACTCGCTGCACATGCTGAAAAAGATGTCGCCAACATTCGACTGGCTTCGCGCCACAGGAAATGCCTCTTTGAACGCCTTTTGCAGCGCCATCACCTTGGCCGTCGTCGCCACCCAATCCGATTGCTTCTCCCGCTTCTCCCCCATCAGCGACTCCATCTGCGACACTATCTCCTTACGTACAGCCAAATTCTTCGCGTAGAGTGCCTTTCGTTCCTGCATCAACTCCCTATGCGCCTGATTTATCCTGGCGCTCGCCGCCGAGAAACGTTCCCATATCTCATCGCTCTTCTCTCGCGGCACTGGCCCTAGCTCCTTCCATCGCGTATGGAGGGTTTGAAGCTCCAAGAAAGCCTTATGCACATCGGTCTCCGCTATCAACTCCTCTGCCCGCTCGCATAGCTCCGTCTTCGCCTCTAGGTTCTTCTTATAGTCAAGGTCACGTAGCTCCCGGTTCAAATCTACGTAGTCGTAGAACTGCTGCACCTGGTGGGAGTACGACTGGTACAAATCCTCTGCCTCCGCGCGCGGCACCATCCCTATCTCTCGCCACTCCTTGCGCAGCTCATTGAACCGATTGAAGGTCTCCCCCTTCACCTCCTCTTCCTGCGTCAACGCCTCTATCTTACCTATAATCTCCCGCTTCTTACGCAAATTATCCTGACGCTGCGCATCTTCTTTCTCCATAAACTCGCGGCGACGAGCCTGAAAATCATCGTAGATGTCCTTTAGCTCCTTCTCAATGGGGCGTTCCGCCGGTACAAACTCATTGAGCACGCCTCCCTCAGCCAACCAACGCTTGCGCTCATCGTCACGCTGCAGCTTGAGTTGTCGAAATAGAGCTTCATATATCTGCTGCACCTCTCGCCGAACATCCCCAACGGGATCCTGCTTCGCCTTTTCCTTGAAAAGGCCACAAAGCGTATCAAACCCCATCGTCGTGATGCTTTCCTTATCCTCCGTGGGCTCCTCCTCGTCCTCCTGCGCCTCTTCCTCTTCACGCTCGGTAATCCCAGCTTCCGATGAAACCGCTACGTCCTGTCTCTCCTTCGGCTCAAGGGTCTCTTCCACAGGCTGCTCTGCCGCATCTCGCTGCACAGCATTGTCCCCATTTACAACCATCTCGGCTGCATCTCCTCCGCACGGCGACACCGCCTCCTCTGGCATCTGCTCCGATGACGACATCATATCTCGCTGCTCTTCCATAGCTCGCTTTGCCTTAATAGGGGGCTTCTCCCCCTCTCTCTTTCTTTATTCTATCTCTTTTCTTACTCGCAACGCAACGTGCTACCCTGCGCGTTCCCCTCAGGCACTACTCGGCCTACTCTTCCCCCTTCCCTTGCCACAGCACCGCGCCGCACGATGTGCAACGCCACGCCGGCTGTCCCGCTCCGCCCATCCGCTCTTGCTCACTCTGCAACGCAACCTTCTCCTCTCCCGACAGCTCCACCACCGTACGCTTCCCGCACATCGGGCAATTCTCCGGCTGACTCTCGTAGTACATCTTTAGTGATTTTGCTCGTGACATTTCATCTTCCTTTTTTAACCACGCACTCCGCCCTTCTTCCTATAATCTAAAACTTCAACTTTGTAGGATCTGCATCTATCGTTGCCCGAACCTTGGACTCTATTTCCCCCAGCAGCTCTGGGTTGTCTACCAGCATCTTTCGCGTATTCTCCTTCCCCTGCCCAAGCTTCGTATCCCCATACGAGAACCACGCCCCACTCTTATCTATCACATTCAACGCCACCGCCAAATCCAACACCTCGGCACTCTTGGAGATACCCTCCCCAAAAATCATATCCGCCTCCACCTTCCGGAACGGTGCTGCCAACTTATTTTTAACCACCCTGATACGCACCCTATTGCCGTAGTGAGAATCCCCCGAATCTTTCAACGCCCCTATACGGCGTATGTCCAAACGCACGGAGGAGTAGAACTTTAGGGCATTTCCCCCCGTGGTGGTCTCCGTCGGTCCCATAAACGCCATCCCCCCTATCTTATCGCGTAGCTGATTGATGAATATACACACCGTCGACGTTTTGCTTATTGTACCCGTCAGTTTTCGCAACGCTTGCGACATCAACCGCGCCTGTAGCCCCACCTTCGCATCGCCCATCTCCCCCTCTATCTCCGCCTTAGGGGTCAGGGCTGCCACCGAGTCCACTACCACCAAATCTACCGCCCCCGACCTTATCAGCCGCTCCGCGATCTCCAACGCCTCCTCACCATTGTCGGGCTGCGACACCAGCAACTGGTCTACATTCACCCCAAGCTGCTCGGCGTACGTTGCATCGAACGCATGCTCGGCATCAATAATGGCCGCGATGCCGTTCAGCTTCTGCGTCTGCGCCATGGCGTGTATCGCCAGCGTTGTTTTACCGGACGATTCCGGACCATATATCTCAATTACTCTTCCCCTCGGATACCCTCCAGTGCCCAGGGCGTAATCCAGCTGCAACACCCCGGTAGAAATGCTCGGAACATCGCTTACCTGCCTATCCCCGAGCGCCATCACGCTCCCCTTGCCAAAATCCTTCTCGATTTTCTCAAGGGCAAGCTCCAACGCCTTCCGCTTATTGGGGTCTATCTCTTCAAAACGATCCGCTGTGCTCTTCGCCTTATCCTTCTCTGCCATACTCGCTCCGCTCCTCTCTTCCTGTAATTACGCCTACTCTTCACACGTAGCACTTCCCTACTCTGCCACAGCTTTCTCCACCGGTTCTGCCTCTTTCCCCACGACTTTCAACTCCTTATGTTGATCCATAAACGCCAGCAGCTTCGCCTTGCTATAGCCTTCACCCTCCTCCAGCTCGCCCGTGTTCTGCCTATGCAGCACCTCTCCGTTCGGGGAAAGAACCACGAGTACAGGGTAACCATACCCTTTCAAATCGCCCAACCTCGATATGGCCGACGCATTCGCATTATCCTTGCCGTAATACACCTGCACCCACACATAATCGTTTTCCATCCGTCCACGCAGCTCCGCATCGCTCGTGAGTAGCTTATGTAGCCGCACGCACCATGGACACCAACTGCCTCCCACCTGCACCACTACATTTTTTCCTCTCTGCTGCGCCGTCGCAAGGGCCTCATCAAGTTGCGCATTCGCATCCGCATTCGGGTCGTAACCCTCATTTCCATCGCTCCCGCACCCCATCGCAAACACTGCCGACAGTGCCAATAGTAGAAATATAATCCGTCTTTTCATTGCCTTATCAACACAAAAAACACCTTCACTCATTGCTGCAAAGGTAACCATTTATTTTGACCCCGCCGCGGCGAACCATGCCTTACTCTTTATACGTTGCACTGTTTTCAACTATTCTGATACTCACAACGACACCAACCTTGCAATTTATTCCATTCCCACACTGAAAGTACGATGCCTCTACATCCATCACATCAAACTTCCACTCTCTTCGCGTCAAATTCGGATGGCTATTGAATGCTCCTCAATAACCGCAGCGATGGCTAACCACCCTGCCCTCACCAACACTCACGGAAACCGCATGCATTCTCGCCGCCAATGCAGTCCCATCCGCAGGACGGTCTCTCAATAGCCGGGTGTATTGAGACTCCCAGTCATTCAAATACCCGCGGTAGTATCCCCAAAAGTGTGTAAGGCAGAACGTCTCTTTGGACTTCAATTGTACCTATTTTTTCGCTTTGCTTCCCGTAAACAACAAAAACAAACCTAAAAAGAATTAAGGCAAGGCTGTCGGAGCGAAGCGGAGACATCGCCTTGCCTTATTCTTTTGGGTTGATATCTTTGTGTCGGGAAGTGAAGCGCATCGTGCTGTTTACCATTCATCTATTTTCGTCAGCCCAGCAGAGAGGTCCCCTATCCCTTTCCTCAGGTAGGTGGCGTTCGTTGCTATGCTACCGATGAGATGGAGAGCCGATTCTACGCTCAGGAGGGTACATTTGTACCGTGCCCCTTTCTTTATTTCACGATTGAAGCACTCCTGCCAGTTGGTGCTATGGATATTCCTCTGGGCTCTCACATCGTACGTGAGGTGGGTGAAGTAGTACTCGATCCGCGCCCCATGCGCGACTTTAGAGAGGAAGGGGTAATGGTCCCCCAGCGACCGGCAAAGGCCCTGAAGCTCCTCAACCCCTTCAGGGGAGAACGCCCTGCGCCTCCTCAGCCAAAAACCTCATTTAGTTCCCCCATGAAGGCAGACCTGTCTCTCGGCCGAACCTTTCGTGTCAGCTCCCTCTGGAGATGCACGGTGCAGAGCTGAACCTCTGCTCCTAGGAAGTGCTGCCTTGCGACCTCCTCTATGCTATTGAACCCATCAGAAATGATCAAGCCACTTCCTCTAGCCCCCTGCGCTTTAAGTCCACGAAGAACTCCCCCAAAAATACCGCTCCCCTCCGTGGAGTTATTATACACCCCAACAATATCTCTTCGCCCCTCCCGGTCAAGGTTCATCACCACAAAGAAGGCCTCCTTGCTGATGCTCCCCCCCTCTTTGTACAGCTCTCGCTCCCCTTCCATGATGATCTCAACCATTAGAGCTAATAGCCGGGAAACGCCATTCGCCTCGGTCATCTTGTCTGAGAGAATTTTCTTAAACTACGCCTATGTAAGTCTCATAATGTTCGTCTTTTATTTCTAATACTTTCAAAAGATAACATTCGTGGGGCTAACACACTTTTTTAGGACAGTATCTCCTCTTCAAACAAAAAAGGCTAAGCCCTGTCTTCAACAAAACAAAATCTCTTTTGGTTAAGCCGGTTGACGTATAGAGCTGTGAACCAGCAAACCATTCGGTATAATCCTTTTGAGGATGCCAAATATGAGCGAGTCGAGCGAAAATTCGCTGTTTGAGTAAGACGGATATAGACCATCTGTTGGCTATGCCCTTGCAAAATGCACAGGCGGAATTTATTCGGAGGATATTCCTTTTCTCTGCATTCACAGGCTTGGCTTTTGCTGATGTGAGCAAGTTACGGTATTGCGATATTGAAAAGAACTATGCTGGGATACGCTATATCCGTCAGCACAGAAAGAAGACATGTGTAGAGAGCATTACGCCCCTGCACCCGATAGCCGAGCAGATACTCTCGCTTTCACCCACCGAAAGACAAGAAAGGGGATAGCCCTATCTTTGCAACCCCGATGCGTAGAATACAGATAGGTATGGCCTGGCTTGCTCCATTCAACAGTCCCTTTCCTTTCATGTAGCCCGCCATTCTTTCGGTGCGTTGACATCGGAGTCAGACATACCGATTGAGAGTATTGCCAAGATGATGGGACATGCCTCTATTGCAAGTGCACAGATTTATGCTCAAACCACTAATAGTAAAATTTCAAGGGATATGGACAGGCTGATGGAGAAGATGTGAGATAAAAACGAGCGAAGGAAATGCAGTATAGACATTTCTTTTACTCAGACATTCATTCGCTATTCTGTTTTAATGTTGTGCATGCCCGATTTTACCTATATATGTAATTCCAAAAGCGGATAAAACGAATACGATATGAATACTAATTTGCATAACTGTGTGTTGTGTATCAATATTCTCAGCTACAAACGTTTCCAATAAATGAACGGCAGAAATACTGATTAGAGAAATCATCAATTTGTGCTTTAATGTATTTGGACTTATCTTTCCAAGATAACCGAACTGACTCGCATCCTTATCCTTCTCAACAATCTCTAGTTTGCTGACATACGCCCAGTACCCCCCAATTAGGCATACACCGATTAAATTCAAAACCATCGATACATCCACAATACCTATAGCCAGCATAAGCATGGTATCTTCTGTAAAAGTCTCTATATTTATCAAACTATGTACGACTTCTTTACAAAAAACGTAAGAATACATTCCCATCACTACGCACATAGCAAGATACACAGGAACTTGAAGCCATCGGCTTTGAAAGACACACCATTCAATAGCCTCTTCTAATTTATTCTGCATAAATCTATATTTAAAACGTTTGCATTAAGTAATCAGCTATCTTCGTGTGACGCTGGCGAATTTTTTCCTTGTCCCAAAGTTGGTCTTGTCGTGTCTCATAGTTACCTTGCTTTTATGGTTCGGCTGCATTTCACTCTAATCCAACGCAAAGGTAGACGTATGTCGTGAAAAAAAAACAAATGTGTAGTCATTTTACTTTCCATGCGCTATTGGACTGGCTTTTAGCATGTAACGTTAGGAAAATATTTTTAACGTCTTGATTCAAGGTAGAAGGTTCGTTAACCTCACTCTCTATCTTCTTCCTGCTCCTTGTCTTAAGGGCTGACACCGGAAGACCTCCCGTCATTAACCAAACATCGTACCTACAACTACCGCCTATAGGCTACGTTTATGATACCCGCTAATAACATTATCCGCCTCTTCACAGTTAGCCGACACGCAGACAAGAAAAAAGAGGGCGGCCCTTACGGTCCGCCCTCTCCTATTCTGCAACAATCACATCACCTAGCCACCACGAAACGCAGCACCCGTGCGCCGTCTGCCGCCTCCACACGCAGCAGGTACACGCCGTCAGCAAGCAAAGTCACGTCTATCGCTACCACCGACTCTCCCGCCAGCACCCCTCGCATCACCTCAGCACCGCGTAGCGTATACACCGCGTAGCTCTTTGCTGCCTCGGCGTTTGACAGCCTAACAACCACACTCGCCGGGTTGGGGGTCAACGTTGCTGCGCTCAGCAGCACCGACTCCACAGCCGTCTCCTTCGCCGTGTAGCTAACTTTCACGTTCACATCATCAGCCACCGTGATCGGGCCCGTCGGGCTGACCTCCACGTTGTACCCCGCCACCGCAACGGGTTCTACCGTTAGCTCATCGCCGTACTTCACCGTGGCAGTGCCCTTCGCCCCCTCGGAGAGCGTCAGCGCTGCACCGCCCACAGTCACCGTCGCGCCGCCATTATTCGGATTGCCCTCAACTGTCACCGTCAGCGTGTACTCCTTCGGTGTGTAGCTAACTTCCACGGTCACATCATCAGCCACCGTGATCGGGCTCGCCGGGCTAACCACCGCGTTGTACCCCGCCACCGCAACGGGCTCTACCGTTAGCTCATCGCCGTACTTCACCGTGGCAGTGCCTTTCGCACCCTCGGAGAGCGTCAGCGCCGCGCCGCCCACCGTCACCGTCGCGCCGCCATCATTCAGATTGCCCTCAACTGCTACCGTCAGCGTGTACTCCTTCGCCGTGTAGCTAACTTTCACGTTCACATCACCAGCCACCGTGATCGGGCCCGCCGGGCTGACCTCCACGTTGTACCCC
>QWCB01001104.1_pt1 | contig 28680 bp, 27 predicted proteins | sample 1972511 | NCBI WGS metagenome assembly QWCB01 (sample SAMN09866719, study PRJNA288562) | Human gut metagenome isolate term5_stool, whole genome shotgun sequencing... | isolation source: gut | host: Homo sapiens | place: USA: California | reverse complement strand
TCAGAATTTGGTTTTATAACTGTATCAGCTGTGACTATAAAGTGAGAATTTCCAGAGAGTTTAAATTTATTATAAACTATAAAAGCAACTAAAATTAAAGTTATAATTATCAATGAATTTAAAAATTTATTTTTCAAATTTAACCTTTAAATGTAATGAATAAATTATATAACTTTGTTTCTTAAATTTGAATGGTATTTATCATTAACTTGCCTGAATTCAAACACATTATCAGGATATAACTTATTATTTCCATCATCTATACTTGAACCACTAGTATCTATATCTAATTCTATATACTCCATAGTATTGCTATATGTGTTAAAAATGTATAAAGTTGGTCCGACAAAAAGTATAACGCTTTTTCCAACTAGTTTTAAATCTGCACTATTTTTAGAATCCAAATCTGGTGAAGAATTTAACACATCATCTAGCAAATTTGCATATGTATCTTCTAGCTTTTTAGCTAAATAGCCATCTTCTTTTAAAAAAGGTATCTTTTTTATCAACTCTTTAAAGCCATCTATTTTTGATTGTCTCCAATCGCCTCTATGAAATTCTTCACTCATTGTTTATCCTTTTTTAGTTTTCTTTAAATTTTAGAATTTTATATCTGTTTGGTAACTACTTAGCCACAACTAATTAGTTTTTAAATAGTAAGTTTTTATGAAGTTTCTCTCGTTTTCATCTTCACTATTTTTATACTCATATTCTCTTAGTTTGTCTAGTGTCATATTTTTATCCTTTATAAATACTTTTTCTGGATTTTTATTTTTAAACGATGAAATTGCATATTCTTTCTTATCTTCATTTTTAAAAGCAATAAATTCTTTTGTATTTTTAAAAGTTCCGTTTTTATCAGGACAATAGTTTTTAAATAGTTTATACATTACATTTAAGGCTCTTATTTCATCGTATATTTCAAATACTGGTCTGCAACTATTATCTTTGTTAAAACACTCTTTATAGTTTTCTTTATAACATCTATCATACTCTTTTTTAAGTAGTTCTTCTGATGGTTGTCCTGATACATTGTGTTCTAGTAGTAAATTTAGCATAGGTTCGTGGTTGGGGATGTTATCTAACACCTTATATAAAGAGTATTGATATGAAAACTCATCCATAAAAAGTTTTAGATTAAAATCATCAGGATTATTATTTTTAGTGTATTTTATCTCTTTATCTATAGTTTCTTGTGATATAAAGTCATTAATTGAATTGCCATAAAACATACTATCTCCCCCAGTAAAAAAATAAGGATATGGTTTATAACCACTATCTAGCATAAACTTTCCTAGTTCTAACCAGTTTTTATAAACAACATCTTCAAACATATATCCACCACCTTTTGGTGTATCATAATCTTTTTGAATATAGTTGTATTTATAGATGATTTCTATATTATCACCATCTATTATTAATTTTTCAATGTTTGAGTAGCTTGGCGCTAAAATATATCCTTGAGTTATTGGGGCTTCTTCAAATTTAACTCCATTATTATAAAGTAGTTTTACTACTTCAAGACTATTCATAGAAATAGCATAAGCTAAAGCATTTAAACCATACTTTCAGAATTTGGTTTTATAACTGTATCAGCTGTGACTATAAAGTGAGAATTTCCAGAGAGTTTAAATTTATTATAAACTATAAAAGCAACTAAAATTAAAACTATTATGATAAATGGATTTAGGAATTTGGTTTTCAAAATTTAGCCTTTTAATAAATAATTCAAAAATTATACATCTTTGGATATTAAATAAAAATGATATTTCAATTATAAATCATAAAAAAAATATATAAAAAATTTAAATTATAAAATCAATATTAAAACGTCTATCGAAAATTAAAATTTAGAGCGTATCCACGCTCTAAAACTATTTCTTTAAACTTAAAAGAATTCTTTCAGTAGCTTTTGCGATTGAATACTCTTCGTCAGTCGGTATGACAAGAGTTTTTATCGTTGCATTTTGCGAGCTTATATCAGTCGGCTTTTTTATACAATCAACGTTTACAGTTTCATCAACTCCGACTCCAAGATGAGCAAGTCGTTTACTGACGGCTTCTCGTAATTCAGCTGAGTTTTCACCTATTCCGGCTGTCCAAATAATAGCATCGACACGCGGCAAAATAGCATAATATGAGCCGATTATTTTTACGATTTGATAAGTCAACATATCAAATGCAAGTTTAGCGCGCTCATCCCCTTTATGCATCCTTTCAAGCACTTTTCTAAAATCGCTCGTGCCGGTAATTCCTAACAGTCCGCTTTTTTTATTCATTATCGTATCTATATCTTCAGACAAATATCCGGCAACACGTTTCATATACGGAATAATAGCAGGATCTACCGAACCGCAGCGCGTGCTCATCATAAGTCCTTCAAGCGGTGTCAAGCCCATCGATGTATCTATACAAATGCCGTCTTTTGTCGCTGAAATACTTGAACCGCTACCGATATGTAAAGAAATAACACAAAAATTTTTATAATCGATTCCTAAAAAATCGGCGCCTTTTTTTGTTACAAATTCATGAGATATACCATGCGCTCCGAATTTTCTAACGCGGTATTTTTCATAAAATTTGTAGGGCAAAGCATACATATAGGCGTAATCCGGAATATTATGATAAAACGTATTATCAAAAACTACGACATTCGGAAGACAAGGCGCGTGTCTTAAAGATGAGCGGATGCCACTAAGATGAGCGGGATTGTGAAGCGGAGCGAGAGGAATTAATTCTTCTATTTTAGTGATTACATCATCATCTACAAGAGCCGGTCCTTCAAAATAATCGGCACCTTGAACGATTCTATGCCCTACGCCGTCAATCTCTTTTAAATCCGTTAAAACGCCGGTTTCTTTTAAATAGCGATTTAAAATTACAATTCCCTCATCGTGAGTTCTTATTTCCATATTTTCTTCAATCTTTTTGCCGTCGCAGGTTTCGATTTTAGAATGTGAAACCTCATCGCCGATTTGCTCTATCATACCGCTTGCAAGACATTTTTGAATTTTAAGATCATAAAATTTAAACTTAATTGAGCTGCTGCCCGAGTTTATTACCAAAATTTTCATTAGTTATCTCCTGCCTGAATTGCGCTTATTAAAATCGTATTTATGACATCTTTCACTAAACAGCCTCTGCTTAAATCATTTACAGGTTTTTTCAAACCTTGCAAAATAGGTCCTATCGCCAATGCGCCAGATGTCCTTTGCACGGCTTTATAACAAATATTTCCACAGTTTAAATTTGGAAAAATAAATACATTTGCTTTTCCTGCGACTTTTGAGTCCGGCATTTTCTTTTTAGCGACCGTTTTATCGATTGCAGCATCGAATTGAAGTGGACCTTCCACATTTAAATTTGGAGCAAGTTCTCGCACTTTTGCAGTCGCATTTACTACAAAATCAACATCTTCGCCGCTTCCGCTTGCGCCTGTTGAATAACTGAGCATAGCAACTTTCGGATCAATTCCAAAAGCTTTTGCAGTATTTGCACTTGAAATCGTAATTGCCGCAAGTTGATCTACAGTAGGATTTGGAGTAATCGCGCAATCTGCAAAAAGTAAAACATTTGTATCCAAACAGATTAAAAAAGCGCCGCTTACGGTAGAAACGCCCGATTTCATTTTTATTGTTTGAAGTGCCGGACGAATCGTTTCTGCTGTTGTAGTGCTGGCCCCACTTACCATAGCGTCGCATTTTCCGCAATAAACAAGCATTGTTCCAAAGTAAGTTCTATCGCGCACCAACTTTTGAGCTTTTTTTAAATCCATTCCTTTGGCTTTTCTAAGCTCATAAAGCGTATTTGCGAATTCATTTAAAAATTCATTATTTTCAGGGTCAATTATTTGAGCATTTGAAATATTTAAATCGAGTTCTTTCGCTCTTTTTGAAATTTCGTCTTTTTTACCAAGAAGCGTGATTTCTACGGCATTTGATTTAAGTACGATATCGGCAGCTTTTAAAATTCTATCGTCATCGCTTTCAGGTAAAACTACGCGCTTTACATTTTTTGCCGCCATTTCATAAAGCTTTGTTTCAAATTTTAGTGGTGTTACGATATTTACACTGTTTGAATTCAGTTCATTTATAAAAATTTCAGGATTTTGCTCAATTTGTGTAATTTTAAATTTAAAATTACCGAAATCGCAAATTTCATTATAAACCTTGGCAAAATCGTTTGATTTGTTTTCTTTTAAAATTTCACCTACTATTTTTGCTGAATTTTCACTATCACAAACGGAAATAATCGGTAAATTAAGGACATTTGCTATTTTTGCGTTAAAACCTATTTTATCAATAAAATCAGCGCCGATTACAACGACAAAATCGTTTTTGGCGGATAATTCGTTAAAATCTTTTATATATTTTTTCAAAACAGCACTGTTTTGCTCGCCCTCTTTTATTTGCAATTTTGCAATTTTGGCGAAATTTGAAGTTAAAACTTTAGGTAGAAACGCCAAATTTTTCGCAACTTCATTTTGTGCTAAAACGAAAATTCCGTTCATATTCTGCTCCTTTTATTAATAAAAATTGAAACGTTATTCTAACAAAATTTATTTTAATTTTTAAGACTGAAATTTTAGTTAATTATAAATTTTAAATTTAATTTTATAATCACTTAAAAATTAAATTTAAGGAAAATTCCGGTGAGAAAAATTTTAATTTTAACGCTCATTTGTACGACGCTTTTTGGAAAAATAAATATCAACGACGCTTCTCGTTACGAACTTATGACGCTAGGCAAGATAAGCGCAGGACAAGCCGATATGCTTATAAACTTTAGAAAAAATCGCGAAATCACTGACGTTACGGATTTACGCGTGATAACAGGATTTGAAAAATACGACACTGAAATTTTAGAGAAAAATTTTGATTTTTCACCAAAAGCCGTTCAGGAAATACCAAAAAAAACACAAACAAAAGTAATAACAAAAACCAGGTATATAAATCAATATCCTACTTACGAAAAAATTGAAAATTACGGCGACATACAAATTATAGAGCGCGGAAGCTCGTCTTATCATCACAAAAAAAATCCAAATTTTAATGAATCAAGCGACAGCGCAAATCGCCCGATAAATCAGCCGCTTTATAAAAGCCAAATAGAAAAAACGCGACAAAATCAAAATTTCAATAAAGAAACTAAAGAATTTAATTATCATAAAAATGGCGGTGAAATAAATAAAGATTTTTACAAAGATGGCGTTCACCGCCGCAAAAACACAAATTTTGACACTCAAACCTTGCCGTCAAACAAAAAAATTGAAGCCGGCGGTTACATTAAAATGGAAATAAGAAAATGAAATTATTATGTCACTATTATGATACTTTAATATAATTAAGGGTAAAATTATAAAATTTTTGAAAAGGAGATCTAAATGAGCAGATTAAATGGTTCACAAATGATCATGGAAGCCTTGAAAAACGAAGGGGTTGAAATCGTTTTCGGTTATCCTGGCGGAGCGGCACTTAATATATATGATGAAATTTACAAACAAAAATATTTCAGGCATATTCTGGTTCGCCACGAACAAGCCGCAGTTCATGCAGCCGACGGATATGCAAGAGCAAGCGGAAAAGTAGGAGTTGCTTTTGTAACAAGCGGTCCGGGATTTACAAATGCGGTAACCGGTTTAGCAACAGCTTATGCGGATTCTATTCCTGTTATATTAATTTCAGCGCAAGTTTCAAATTCACTAATCGGTTCGGACGCTTTTCAAGAAATTGACGCTGTCGGAATTTCAAGACCTTGCGTAAAACACAACTACTTGGTAAAATCAATTGATGAACTTCCAAGAATTTTAAAAGAGGCGTTTTATATAGCAAAAACAGGAAGACCGGGACCGGTTCATATAGATATACCAAAAGATGTAAGCTCTGCAATAGGCGAGTTCGAATATCCCGATGAAATAAAAATGCAAACCTACAAACCAAATTATAAAGGCAATTCAAAACAGATAAAAAAAGCGATCGAGTTGATAGAAGCTTCAAAAAAACCGTTATTTTATCTTGGAGGCGGCGTAATAAGCTCAAACGCAAGCGAAGCCGTAAGAAAACTTATAGAAATCACGCAAATTCCTGCAGTTGAAACCTTAATGGCGCTTGGTGCGCTTGACAGTAATGATCCGAATTGTCTGAATATGGTCGGAATGCATGGAAGTTATGCCGCAAATATGGCAATGAGCGAAGCTGATCTTATTATAGCACTTGGCGCAAGATTTGATGATAGAGTTACAGGAAAGGTAAGCGAGTTTGCAAAAAATGCAAAAATAATTCATGTTGATATAGATCCAAGTTCAATTTCAAAAATCATAAACGCCGATTTTCCTATCGTCGGCGATGTAAAATCAGTCGTAGAAGATATGATAGAGCGTGCAAAAGATGAAATCAATCCTAAAAATTTCAACACTTGGCACGAAATAATCGCAAATTATTCAAGAATTCATCCTCTTACATATAAAGACAGTGATGAAGTTTTAAAACCTCAATGGATAATAGAAGAAACAGCAAGAAACTTGCCAAATGACGCCATCGTTACAACAGATGTCGGACAACATCAAATGTGGGTAGCTCAATATTTTCCGTTTAAATACCCTCGCACGTTTTTAACAAGCGGCGGTTTAGGCACAATGGGATACTCTTTACCTGCTTCAATGGGAGCGAAGCTTGCTCATCCTGCAAAAGAAGTAGTAAATTTCGTTGGCGACGGATCTGTGCTGATGAATATACAAGAACTTATGACGATGATTCAAAGTAATATAAAAGTCATTCATATCATTCTAAATAACGGCTTTTTGGGAATGGTTCGTCAATGGCAATCACTATTTTACGGAGAAAGGTTTTCATCTACGAATATAGAGCTTCAACCTGATTTTGTAAAACTTATAGAAAGTTTCGGTGGTTTGGGTTTTCGTGCTACAAATAAGGAAGAATTTTCATCTGCACTTAAAACAGCACTTTCAAGTGATAAAGTAAGCTTCATAGACGCTCATATAGACAGATTTGAAAATGTTATGCCTATGGTTCCGGCAGGCGGCGTTTTATATAATATGATTTTGGAATAAGGAGAAAAAATGCAAAATATAAGAAGAACAATTTCCGTTATCGTAGTCAATGAGCACGGCGTTCTATCCAGAATTTCAGGTCTTTTTGCAGGCAGAGGATATAATATCGACAGTCTTACAGTGGCTCCTATCCCGAATACAAACCTTTCACGTTTTACGATCGTTACAAAGGGCGATGCCGCTATAATAGAACAGATTACAAAACAACTTCACAAACTTATCCCAATCTATAAAGTTATAGAAGACGCAAATTTTGTGGAAAAAGAACTTGTTTTAGTTAAAATTCCTTTTGCAGACAATTTATCTGGTTTAAATGTGATTTTAAGCTCATATAACGGCAAAATCATAAATAGCAATGAAGAAAATATCGTAGTTGTCGCTTGCGACGATATCACTAAAATAGATAATTTTCTAAAAACAATCAAAAAATTTAATCCGATCGATATAGTTCGAGGTGGAAGCGTAGCATTGGATGTATAATGAAATTAAATGAAATTTGTAAAATTTTAGGTATAAATTTTAACGGTGCCGATATTGAAATTTCGGCTTTAAACTCGCTTACTAATGCAAAACCTAGTGAACTTAGTTATTGTGACAGCGATAAAAATGCAAAATTTATAAATGAAAGTAAAGCGAGTGCTATTTTGGTAAAAAATGCCGATATGGTGCAAAATGGCGCAACAGCGCTTGTTTGCGAAAATCCGCATTTGGCTTTTGCGATTTTAAGCGGATATTACAAAAAACCGCTGATTAGAGAAAAAAAACCGTCTCAAATAGCGCAAAGTGCGACAATAATGCCAAATGTTTATATAGGAAGCAATGTAAAAATAGGTGAAGATACAATTATAATGGCAGGAGCATTTATAGGCGACGATGTGCAAATCGGCGAAAAATGTATCATTCATCCGAATGTTGTAATCTATAATGACACAAAAATAGGAAATCGCTGTCATTTGCTTGCAAATTGCGTTATAGGAAGTGACGGCTTCGGATATGCTCACACAAAAGACGGCAGACACATAAAAATTTACCATAACGGAAATGTCGTTCTTGAAGATGACGTGGAAATAGGAGCCTGCACAACAATAGATCGGGCTGTATTTGAAACCACAACTATCAAAAAATGTACAAAAATAGATAATCTGGTGCAAATCGGACATAACTGTATTTTGGGAGAAAACTGCTTAATCGTATCTCAAACTGGACTTGCCGGATCGACTACTCTTGGACGAAATGTCGTAATGGGTGGACAAAGCGGAAGCGGCGGACATGTAAGCGTTGGAGATTTTGCACAAATCGCGGCAAGAGGCGGAGTAAGCAAAAATTTACCGGGCGGTAAAACATATAGCGGTCATCCTATTTTAGAGTTGAAAGATTGGCTAAAACTAAATGCTAAAATTCAAAAATTTTTCAAAGACAGGTAAAAAAATTAATATTATAAAATTTTATAAATGTCAGCCTTTTGATTTATAAAATTAAAAGGCTGCGTTAAATTTCAAAAATTCAAATTTACATTATAAATAAATTTCGCCAAAATATAGCCGAATTTTTTCTTTTATAAATTTGCTGTTTTAAATTAAATATAAAACCATTTGTTTATTGATATTTACAAACTAATTTTAAAAAATCATTTTTTCAATATTAAATTTTATTAACAGCTCTTTGTTATAAAAATTTTCCAAAATTTATCATTATTAAAATTCCAATTTGTTTTGATATCTTTTAAATATTGAAATTTTAAAATCTCTTTTAAATTTAAACCGCTAAATTTCTAAAATTTATAAAATCTAATTTTAAATGCTTATTAAAATTTCAATAAAATGTTTTTACTTTGCCATAAATTAGCAAATTTTTGATACAATATCTCAAGATCTAAGGTTTAGATAACAAATTTAAAGGTTTTTTATGAAAAATTTTTATGAAAAAGCGCGTGAATTTGCGCTAGCAAATATCGCGCCTTATGCAAAACAAATAGACGAAAAGGCGGAATTTCCAAGTAAATCTTTTGAAAAAATGCACGAAACGGGATATCTGAAACTTCTAATCCCAAAAGAATTAGGCGGTCTTGGTGGCGACATAGCAGATCATGCTGACGCAGTCAGAGCTTTTGCAAGCGCAAGTGCAACAGCAGGACTTTGCTATATGATGCACAATGTCGCTTTGATGTGCGTTTTAAACTACGGCTCGAACGAACTTAAAAAAGAAATTACAAAAAGCGTAATCAAAGGCAAATTTTTAGCTTTAGCATATAGTGAATTCGGATCAGGCACACACTTTTATATGCCGGAGCTAAAAGTAAAATTTGACGGTAAAAATGTTACGTTTAACGGCACGAAGAGCATGGTAACTTCAGCAGGACACGCAAGTTTTTATGCTGTTTTGACTCCAAGCAGTGATGAAGGAATCGATAACTGGATTTTTCCTCTTGAAAGCGGCATACAATTTGAAAAAAATTTATGGAATGGACTTGGAATGCGCGGCAATGTATCGTGTCCTATGAAAATCGAAAATGTTACGCTTGATGAAAAATACAGAATCGGCGAAGCAGGAAGCGGTGCAAAACAGGTTTTTGAAACAGTGGCGCCATATTTTGTATTAGGACTTGCCTGTGTATATACCGGACTTTGCCAAAATGTTCTTGAAAACTCAACGAACTGGGCAACCGCAAGAAAATATCCAAACGGCTCGAACTTAGCAAATATAGAAACAGTACAAATTCATCTATCCGATATTTGCACCAAAACGGCAGCTTGTGCCGCTCTTAGCAAAGACGCTGCAAATGCCGCTAAAAACGGCGAAAGCAATGCACTTGCCAAAATTTTGGCAGCACGCATAAATGCAAGTGAAAATGCAATTGAAACCTCAAGAATTGCGATGAGAATCGGTGGCGGAAAAGCTTACAATAAAAACGGAATTTTAGAGCAGCTTTTAAGAGACAGTTTTGCAGGTCAAATTATGGCGCCAAGCGTCGATGTGCTTAAAATTTGGCTTGGAAAATCAATCAGCGGTCAACAAATTCCGTAAAAAGGAGAAAAAATGAAATTAGCAGCTGTAATTTACGATCCCAAAGTGACAATTATTTGGGGAATTATTTCCGATTTTTTTAAACAAAACGATTTTGAGTTAAAACCCGTTTTTTTTAAAGATTATAAAATGCAAGTGGATGCTTTGATGGCAGGCGAAGTTGATGTGGCGTGGAATTCGCCGCTTGCGTGGCTGGACACATTTTTAAGAAGCAACGGAAAAAGCTTAAACGGCTCAATGAGAGATACAGATATAAACAGAAGCACTTATCTTATAGTAAAAGATGAAAAATTTAAAACAATAAATGATTTAAAAGGTGAAAAAATCGGCTTCGGCGCAATCGACTCACCGCAAGCAAGACTTATCCCGATTTACAATCTGCACCAAAACGGACTTGAATACGGCACTCACTACAAAGAAGTAAGATTCGACGTCGGTGTAGGTTTAAACGGAGATCATATAGGCGGCGAATTTGAGAGCGCAAAAGCTTTGTTAAAAGACGAAGTTTCGGCTTCATGGATGCTCGATATGAATTATGAGCGCTATACAAACGACGGAACGCTTGAAAATGTGCGCGTAATCTACAAAACACCGCATTTTGATCACTGTATTTTCAGCTCTCGCATAGGACTTGATGAAAAAGAATTTGCAAAATTTAATGAAATTTTATGCAAAATGGATTATGAAAATCCGAAACACAAAGAAATGATGGATATGGAAGGTCTTAAAAAATGGGTCAATGCCAGAACAAGCGGATTTTTACAAATCACAAAAGCAAACGAATATCTTAAATTTTTAGGTTAAAAAGTGTTTAAAAACTTTACTACGTCGCTCATAGGTTCAATGCCACGAAGCAAAAAGCTTATGAGCGCAAAAAGAGCTCTTTGGCGTGGCGAAATTTCAAAAGGCATATTTGATGAAATTTTGCATGCCGATACGCTTAAAATCATTGAACTTCAAGAAAAATACGAAATAGAAATTATAACAAGCGGCGAATTGCAAAGAGATAATTATGTAAGCTTTGTAGCCGATAAACTAAATGGCGTAAAGCAGATGAATATGGCCGATCTCATCGAATATATGCCAAATCATCAGGCATTTGAGAAAATTTTACAAATCCTTGACGTGCCATCTCTTAGCATAAAAAATGCGATTTGTGTTGATAAAATTTCCAAAAAAAGCTCGCTCGTAGCAGAAGAGATGAAATTTTTACAAAATCACACAAAATATCCGCTAAAAGCTACTTTGCCAGGTGCTTATTTATTAACGCGCTCAATGTGGCTTGGCGCTTTAAGCACAAAATTTTATAAAGATAAAACAGAACTTGGTGAAGATGTAATTGAAATTTTAAAAGACGAAGTGAAACTTTTAGCAAAAATGGGCATTAGCGTTGTGCAATTCGATGAGCCGGTGCTAAGCGAAGTAGTTTTCAGTAAGGGAAAAACGCGCTCTTTTATGTGCGCCGCACTTAGTGAAAAAAATGACGTCGCACCAGAACTCGCATTTGCAGCGCATCTTATAAAAAGCATCAGCGACTTTGCAAAAAGTTGCGGGATAAAAGTCGGGCTTCATGTATGCAGAGGAAATTGGAGCAAAGATGAAAAAATTTTGTTAAGCGGCTCTTATTCGCCTTTAATTCCGCTTTTTGAAGAAGTTTTACCTGATATTTTATTTTTGGAATTTTCAACACCGAGAGCAGGCGAAATTCAAACTTTGCTGAAAAATAAAAAAATATCGCAGGATTGCATTCTTGGGCTTGGCGTCATAAATCCAAGAAGCGATATTATAGAAAGTAAGGATTTTATAAAAAGCGCCGCCAAAAAAGCGATGAAATTTTTGAGCAAAGAGCAAATTTGGCTAAATCCTGACTGCGGTTTTGCGACATTTGCAAATCGACCTGTAAATGACTTTAAAATAATTTCGCAAAAACTTGCCGCGCTGAATGAAGCTAAAAATGAGTTAAGAAATGAGTGAAATTTTAAATTTTCGTGCAATTTACAAAGATGAAAAAGTAAAATTTTTCAGCAAAAACAGCTCATTTATTTTATGTGACGAAGTAAGTTTTGACAGCGATTTTAAAGAAAATACTTCAATTGAACTTTTTGTAGGCGGAATAGTCAGCGCCGTAATTTTTACGTTAAAAAAAGGCTTAACGAATTTAGGTATAAAATTTGATGATTTGGAATGTGCAAGTTCTGTGATTTTAGAAAATTCATTGTCATTTTTGGGCGTAATAGGATACAATGAAAAACCGGAAATTTCTAAAATAAATCTCAAAATTTACATTTATACAGAGCTTGAATTTAATGAGCTTTCGCGCATTTGCAATGAAATTTTACAAAAATCTTTTATATTGAATACGCTAAAAAATATTATAAAATTTAAAATTTCGCAAATAGCGTAAAATTTGATTTTTAAAAATAAATTTTCAATTATTTTTATATAAATTTTTCGTAAAATTTTTTGCCGAAACTAAAAAAATTTAATCTATTTAAAAACAGATTATACAAAATTTTTAATTTTAACTCCTTTTAGAATAAAAATCTTTTTTAAATTCTAAAAATTTTCCTTCCAAAATCGCAGTTCTTATATCCGAAACCAAATGCAAATAATAGTGAAGATTGTGAAGACTTGCAAGTCTGTAAAAAGTTATTTCACGCGCTCTATAAAGATGATTTAAATATCCACGACTGTAATTTTTACAAGTATAGCAATCGCAACACGGATCAATCGGCGTATCGTCATGAATAAAACGTGCTGATTTTATATTTATCTTTCCAAAACTTGTAAATAGCGTACCGTTTCTTGCATTTCTTGTAGGCATTACACAATCAAACATATCAACGCCTCTCTCGACATTTTCCACTATATCTTCAGGTGTCCCGACGCCCATTAAATAACGCGGGCGCGCACTATCGATATATGGCATCACAGCTTCTACCGTATCATACATCTCCTGGTTTGTTTCCCCTACACTAAGTCCGCCGATCGCAAGTCCGTCAAACGGCAATTCACAAAGACTTTGCGCACAAAATTTTCTGGCATTTTCATCGGTGCCGCCTTGAATAATTCCAAAAATATTTTGATTTAGCCCTACGCCGCTTTCTCGTTTTTGTAAATGATAATTTATGGCTTTTTTTGCCCATTTTATAGTGCGCTCTATACTTAATTTTACACGTTTAGGATCGGCAGGCAAAGCCACCAAATCATCCAAAATCATCATAATATCGCTTCCAAAATCATACTGCGTATCCAAAACCGAAGTTGGAGTGAAATAGTGTAAAGAACCGTCTATATGGCTTTTGAAATGAATTCCGTCATCATCGTTTTTTGTATTTGTTCGAAGTGAAAAAGCTTGAAAACCGCCGCTGTCTGTCAAAAACGAACGATCAAATTTCGTAAATCCGTGAAGTCCGCCAAATTCTTTTACTATCTTTGAACCTGGGCGCAAAAACATATGATAAGTATTTGCCAAAATTATCTTTGCATCCAAAATTTCTTTTAAATCAAGCGCGTCTAAGCTTTTCACGGCGCCAACCGTGCCAACCGGCATAAAAATCGGCGTTTTTATAACGCTGTGAGCCGTCGTAATCGTGCAGGCTCTTGCGTTGCCGTCAGTTTTATCTATTTGAAATTTCATATTTATCCTTCAAAAAACAGTTATTTTAGCAAAAAATGAAAATTTTATCCATTTTAAAAAGAGTTAAAATTTTAAGCCGTAAAATTCAAAAATAAAAAATTAACATATAAATTTTTATCACTATATTAAACAGAATTTTAAATTAAATTAAATAAAATGCAAAATCAAATTTTATGAAGGAGAATTCATGGAATTCTTAATGAATTTAAGCGAAGGAACGCAGTTTGCAATAGAACTTGTTATCGTTCTCATATGTCTGTTTTACGGCGCGAAAAAGGGTGGTATCGCTCTTGGTATGCTTGGAGGTATCGGACTTTTGGTTATGGTTTTCGGTTTTGGTATAAAGCCCGGAAAACCGGCAATTGACGTTATGCTTACAATTTTAGCCGTAGTTGTAGCAAGTGCTACACTCCAAACAAGCGGCGGACTTGATTGTATGCTTCAGGTAGCCGAAAAAATCTTACGTAAAAATCCGAAATACGTAAGTATTTTAGCACCTTTTGTAACTTGCACTTTGACTATTTTATGCGGAACCGGACACGTTGTTTATACTGTTTTGCCGATTGTTTACGATATCGCAATAAAAAACGGAATTCGCCCTGAACGCCCAATGGCTGCTTCTTCAGTATCGGCTCAAATGGGAATTATAGCAAGTCCGGTATCTGTAGCTGTAGTAACTTTGACTGCATTTTTGCTAAACGCAAATTCGCATTTAGCGAATTTTGACGGATATTTAGATCTGCTTAAAATCACTATCCCATCGACATTTTGTGGAGTTTTGGCGATAGGAATTTTTAGCTGGTTTCGCGGTAAAGATCTGGATAAAGACAAAGAATTTCAAGAAAAAATAAAAAATCCTGAGTTTAAAGAGTATGTTTATGGCGGAGATGAAAATGCTTCGCTTTTAGGTGTAAAACTTGATGGTAAAAAATGGCTCTCAATGTGGATTTTCATTGGAATTATCGGCATTGTGGCAATTCTTGGATATTGTAACAATCTTCGTCCAAGTTTCGAAGAAAAAATCGACGCAAAAATCGTGCAAATCGTAAAAAATGATGAAATTTTAGCTAAATTTGACGCTAAAAACAGCACTCTTGAAGCTAAAATAGCAAGTTACAAAGAAAATATAAACGCCAAATCAAAATCAAAAATAAGCGCTGTTTATGATGAAATAAAAATAACAAATAAAGAAAACGGTGCGGAAAAAACCGTTGTCATCACTCAAAATGGCGATAATGTCGTAGTTGACGATAAAATTTATGAAAGTGCAAAAATCAAAGTAATAAATCAAACTACAAAATCAAAAGCGTTAAGCATGACAAATGTAATACAACTTTTCATGCTTTTAGCCGGCGCGCTTATCATAATTTTTACACATACAAAAGCTGAAAATATCGGTAAAACCGAGATTTTCCGTTCAGGAATGATCGCGCTTGTGGCCGTTTTTGGAATAAGCTGGATGGCTGAAACCATGTTCGGCGTGCATACTCCGATGTTAAAAGAAGCTCTTGGAAGCGTAGTAAATGACTATCCTTGGACTTATGCTATTATGCTATTGCTGATTTCAAAATTTGTAAATTCTCAAGCTGCAGCATTGACGGCTTTTGTACCTCTTGCTCTTGCCATAGGCGTTCATCCGGGCGTCATCGTGGCGTTTGCACCTGCTTGCTACGGATATTATATATTACCGACTTATCCAAGCGATTTGGCGGCAATTCAATTTGATAGAAGCGGCACAACTCATATAGGAAAATATGTAATAAATCATAGCTTTATAATTCCCGGACTTATCGGCGTTTTCACTTCATGCGTGATAGGATACATTTTAGCCGGAGTTTTTGGATACTTAGCATAAATTTTAAAAAGTGTTTAAACTTGCAATTTTGCATTTTTAAACACTTTAATTTAAATATTTTTAAGAGTAAAATTTTAACCGCAAATTTCAAAATTTTATGAAATGTTTTTTATTTTTTTCAGTATCTGAAATTTAAAATAGCCCATTCTTTTAAAAGCCCGCTTAAAATAAAAAGTTTGAAAAATTTTAATAATACGGCTACAAAAACCGCTAAATTTTAACAAAGCGAAATTTAAAATGTTTATAAGACTGCGACAAAATCCAAAAATTTAATTTATAAAATTTTATCACGTGCAAAATATAAAATTTAAAAATTAATTTATGTCTGTAAAAACTGCGTATTTTTTAAATAAAAACTTTAATTTTATAATCTTATTCAAATATTAAGTGTAAAATATTTTCATTCAAAATGCCTAAAGCTTAGGAAAAATATTTAAATTTCGCTTTTTATAATCAATGAAAATTTATTGAATTTCCATAAAAACAAATTTAAGCAAATAGTTGTAAAAACCACTTTAAAAACTAAAATTTTAAGATAAGACACTTTATTTGTATTTTTTAAAAAGTAAAAATTTCAATTTGTGAGATTAAAATAAACGTATATTTTCAATGTAATTTAAAATAATTTTAAATCTTATCTGTAAGTGATATTTAGCGTTTTAAAATACAATGCTATATTTTTTTTGCAAATAAAATTTCAAATTTTAAAGAAAAATTAAACAAATTTTTAAATTTTAAATTTTTTAAAATTTATTTAATAATTCCTTTTCGTTTTGAATTTGCATAAGCGAGCTCATTAAACAAAGATTATTTGTGCCGGCAAGTAAAATTTCATTGAAATTATTCGGTGAAATTCCGCCAAGTGCATAAATTTCGCCATCAAAAAATTCACGCACATTTTTTATCAGATTTACTCCTTTCGGAGCGAGCTCAGCTTTACATGAAGTTTTAAATATATGACTCAAACAAAGCGCCGTAGCTCCAAATCCAAGTGCCTCTTTTGCTTCATAGACGTTATGAGCTGAAGCCACAATCTCTTTAAAATTTTTTGCACCGCACATTTTTAAAGTCGGTAAAGGAAGCCAAATATAAGGATAATTTAATTTTAAAGCAACTTCATAAAAATTATGTAAAAAAAGTTTTACGCCGAAATTTTTGCAAATTTTTAAAATTTCAATGAAATTTTTTTCATAATTCGCGCTATTTAAAGCTTTGTCTCTATAAATTATTCCTGAAATTTCAGCTTCACAAAGACGTAAAACTTTGATTTTCAAATTTTCGAAACCGCCGCAAATTTCACTATTTGTAACGGCAAAAATTTTACACATAAATATATTCGCTCATTAAAGGCGAAAGTCCATCATTTCTAATTGCTTCACAAACTTCGGATACAGAACGGTTGTCGCTGATTTCAAACTGTTCATCACCTTTTTTGTGCGTATGACCGCCGATTCCGACACTTACGCCTGCTGAAATTTTATTTGCACCGATTTTTATTGCGTTATCACGAAATTTCGCCAATTCTCGCGTTGAAATTGTAATATTTGCTGAAGGAATAAATAAACGATAAGCCATAATAACTTGTAAAAGCTCCTTTTCATGGACATCGCGCGGATTTATTCTGGTATTATTTATAATCGGGCGAAGGCGAGGAACGGAAAACGCAACCTCTGCATAAGGATATTTTTGTTGAATTAAATAAGCATGAATACCTGTAGCAAAAGCGTCTTTTCTAAAATCATCAAGCCCTAGAAGCGCAGCAAATCCGACACCTCTCATTCCGCCCATTACAGCTCTTTCCTGTGCATTTAATCTATAAGGAAAAATTCTTTTATGTCCTGCAAGATGAAGTTTTGCGTATTTGTCAGGATTATAAGTTTCTTGAAAAACTATTACGAAATCAACGCCGCAACTATGTAAATAAGCATATTCATCCGCATTTAAAGGATAAATTTCTATACAAACGATTTTAAAATACTCTTTTGCTATTTTACACGCATTGCCGATATATTCAAGACTTGTAGTGCTTTGACTTTCTCCTGTTAAAATTAAAATATCTTCCAAGCCGCTTTTTTTAATCTCTTTCATCTCATTTCTGATTTCTTCTTCGCTAAGTTTAGCTCTTTCGATTTTGTTTTTAACATTAAAACCGCAATATATGCAGTGATTATCACAATAATTTGCAATGTAAAGAGGTGTAAAAAGTGAAATATTATTTCCAAAATGTGCTCTGGTTTCTGCTTGACTTACTCTTGCGATTTCTTCCAAAAAATTACCTGCTGCAGGGCTTAAAAGCGCGCCGAAATCTTCAATCGTGCGAATTTTTTTATTTAGAGCGTTAAAAACATCAGTTTTCGTATAACTGTTTTCATCGTAATTTTCGCGTAAATTAAGCACCTTAGACATTATATCATCGCCTATATCTTGCATTCCTGGTAAATATTTCATATGATCGGTCATTTTTTAATCCCTTAAAAAACCTGTTAAAGGCGAACTTGCATTTGCAACTTTGCTGATGCCGCCAAATCCAGCTAAATAAGCATTTCTACCGGCTTTTACGGCTTCCGAAAAAGAGCTGGCCATAAGAGATAAATTTTTTGATGTAGCAATCGCCGTATTTATCATAACTCCGGCGCACCCGATTTCCATAGCTTCGCAAGCTTGAGAAGGTCTACCGATTCCTGCATCTACGATTATCGGTAAATCAATTTCAGAAACTAAAATTTCTATCATACCTTTCATTAAAAGCCCCTGATTTGAACCTATCGGTGAGCCAAGCGGCATAATGGCAGCCGCTCCGGCATTTTTTAAATCGCGCGCGAAATTTAAATCCGCGTGCATATAAGGAAGCACTACAAAATCTTCTTTTGCAAGCATTTCAGTGGCTTTTAGCGTTTCCGTATTATCCGGCAATAAATATTTGCTGTCTCTTATAACCTCAACTTTTACAAAATTTCCACACCCTAACTCTCTTCCAAGACGTGCTATTCTCAAGGCTTCATCAGCATTTCTGGCGCCGCTTGTATTCGGTAAAAGCGTAACATTTTGCGGAATAAAATCAAGTATATTGCGTTCTTTGCTTTCATTTACTCTGCGAAGTGCCAAAGTTACAATCTCACAACCTGCCGTATTTACGCAAGCTTTTATCATTTCCAAATCAAATTTTCCGCTTCCCATTATTAAACGATTATTAAATTTCTTACCACCAAGTTCCAAAAAATCCTGCATTTTATACTCCAAATTCATTCAAAATTATACGTAAAACCATATTTACCTGATGTCCTGCACAAATCATAACTCTTGGACTCATCAGCCCCATGCCTTTTGCAGCCGCGCTTTTTAGATCACCGCAAATATAAACGCGTGATCCGAATTTCATAGTTTTAATTTCATTTGAACTGCCAAAACCTGCCATTCCGGAAGCGCAAACAAGAAATTTATCACTGAAATTTTCAGCTACAGCGTTGATTAACATAGCCTTAGCTACGGCATTATCAAAACATTCGCAGATTATACTCTCATTTTTTAAAATTTCAACTATATTTTCGCTGGTAATTTTTTCGTTTAAGATTCGAACTTTCGCAAACGGATTTATCTCGTGTATCTGATCTTTCAAAGCCTGAGTTTTTGGCATATATAGATGTTTGATACTATAATTTTGACGGTTTAAGTTACTTGGTTCCACAATATCAAAATCAATCAAAAAAAGTTCTCCGATTCCAAGACGAGCCAAAGCAATAGCTACATTTGAGCCAAGTCCACCAAGTCCGCAAATTGCAACTTTTGCATTTTGAAGTCGTTCATTTATGAAAGGCGAATTACGCGATTTTCTGAGATTTTCAAGTGTTTCTTCAGTTAATTTTTTTCCTTTTTTTATCAGAAAAATTTCATCATTTTCTTCAAATCGCTCATCATCACTGCAAGCAAAACCGTTTAAAATAACAATTTCAGAATCATCTTTCAATTCGGCTTTAAGGGCTTTTAAAGTATGCGAATCAGTCTCATAAATTTTAGAATTTAAAAAAATTTTCATCCGCCCCCTACCAGTTCTACGATTTCATAAATTTGTCCGTTTGCAATTTTTGTGCTATTCCAGAATGATTTTTTTAAAATTTTGCCGTCAAGTTCAACAGCTACGCGTTCAGTTTTAAAATTTTTAAACTCCAAAAGCTCCGAAACACTTAAAGAACTGTTAAAATGTAAAATTTCACCGTTTACTTTTATTTCAACCATCAACGATAACCTTAAATTTAAACGATTTTTCTTTTTTAAGCTCAATGATTTTATTGTCTCTTAAAAATTGCATAAATTTTGAAAGTTTATTAAAACCATGAGATTTTACAGAAAATTCAGGAAATTCCTTAATAAGATTTTGTCCGAAAGGTCCAATATCGCTAAATCCGTTTTCATCACATTTATCGGCATTTGTAAGCTTTAAAATTTCGATAATTTTTAAAATTTCATTGTTATCGAAATTCGGTAAAATTTTTATTTCTTCTATATTTTTTGACCTGTTTTTTTCTTTTGTTTTAAAGATATTTTTGAATAATTTACCAAAAAATTTCTCTTTTTTTTCAGGTTCAGGTTCGTTTAAATACAAAAATTCATCACACGCTCTTATAAAATTAATCTGAGTTTTATTTTCTCCAATTCCAATCACAAAACCGCCTTTTTCGCGTATTTTGATAGCCAGACTTGCAAAATCGCCGTCGCTTGAAACAATGATAAAATTTTTAATGTCAGTGTTGTTTAAAATTTCCATTATATCAATTACCAACGCGATATCAGCGGCATTTTTGCCATTTGGAGAGTGAAATTGCTGCACCGGTTTTAAGGCATGAAATAAAATTTCATCTTTATAACCTAAAAGATTTTGACTTGAAAAATCACCGTATATTCGCCTTATAATAGGTTCAGGATAAACATTTATAAGTTCAAAAACTTTATTTATATATTTGTAAGAGACATTTTCGGCGTCTATAAAAATAGCATATTTTTCGTTCATCAGTGTAAATCTTTATTCAATTTTATAGCTCTTTTGCTTAGACTGACCGTCATTTGCCCATTTTGGCTGTTTTGGCGGAAATGAAGTCCGTTTAAATTAGCCAGTTCTAAACCTTTATAAATTTCTTTTGAAAAATCAAAATTCGGATTTAATTCGGCAAGTTCAGCGCGATTTTTTTCATCTATTAAAATTTTTGTGCCTTCTAATACAGCAATTCCGGCATCCACGATACAATCATCCCCAAGAGGAATTCCTGTAACTGAATTAGCTCCTAAAAGACAATGTTTACCGATGCTGATAGGATTTCCGTTTGTGCCGCTCAAAACGCCCAAAATACTTGCTCCACCGCCTATATCACTTCCTTCTCCTACGATTACGGAACTTGAAATTCTGCCCTCGACCATTGCACTTCCTAAAGTTCCTGCGTTAAAATTTACATAAGCTGCTCCAGGCATTATTGTAGTCCCTGGAGCAATAGCTGCTCCAAGTCTGACCTTGCTGTCATCTAAGATTCTAATATTATTTTCAGGAATTATATGAGCCAAAAAGCGCGGAAATTTATCGACATATGCGATTTTAACGCAATTTTTAGAACAACCGAATTTATTTGAAATTTCATCTTTTCTAAGCATTTCAAGTTCAACAGGTTCGCCGTAAATATCCCATGCCAAATTAGGAAGCACACCAAAAGCGCCGTTTAAGTTTAAACTTCGCGGTGCGGTTAAATTTTTTGAAAGCGCATAAAGCTTTAAATAAACGCTTTCTACGCTTTTCGGTGCAACATCATCAAAAATAAAAACAACACAAAATTTATGCGAAATATATTTTGTAAATTTTTCATTTTCTTTTAATGTTTTATCTATTTGCATTAAAATTTGCAAATTTTTATGTTTTTCGCCATTTGCTTCGCCGATTAAAAAATTCATTTTTTTTAACGCATATCCGATAATATCTTTATTTAGCGGAACAATCAATTCGCTATCGCTAAAATCTATTTTTGTTCCATTTTTAATTGCGGCATTTATTAAAATAGCGGCACTTGCATAATTTGATTTTAAATTTATTTCGGCATAATCCATTTTAATAGTTTTTTTACCGAATGAACCGACACTTTGTCTGCCGATTGCCCAAATAAAAGGATCTTTATATCCATTTTTTGAACGAATTTCGTCTGTAAAATTTTTTAGTTCGTCTAAATTTTGTATTTTCATAAATTTACCTTTTTTCATTTTTTAGGTGAGTATATCTTAAAATTTTGAAATTTTAACTAAATTTTATATAAAAATTGTTAAAATTCAAAATAATAATTTTTTAAAGGAAAATTTATGCAAAAACATATCAGCAAAATGCAATTTTTTGCCGTTTCACTTATGCTTTTTTCTATGTTTTTTGGTGCAGGAAACTTTATATTCCCGCCAATGCTCGGAAAAGAAGCAGGAACCAATGTATATGAAGCGACAATGTTTTTTTGTCTTACAGGCGTGATTTTACCGATTTTAGGAATAGCTGCTATTTCTTTAAGTAAATCTATGGATGAGCTCGTAAATAGAGCAGGCGTTGTTTTCGGAATGACTTTTACAATTCTTATTTACATCACAATCGGCCCTGCTTTTGCGATTCCACGTGCTGCAAATATGCCTTTTGAAGTTAGCCTGGCTCCATTCATTGATCCGAACAATAAATTTTTGTGGTTATGCTTTTACTCTTTTATCTATTTTGGGATAAATTACATAATTTGTGTAAATAAAAGCACTATGATAGATACTCTTGGCAAATATTTAACACCTATTATGCTTATTTTGTTGGTACTTTTATTTTTAGCCGGCGTAATAAATCCGATCGGTGATTTCAACGCTCCAACCGGTGAATACGCAACACACCCTGTTTCAAAAGGCTTTTTGGAAGGTTATCAAACAATGGATGCGCTTGCTTCATTAATTTTTGCAACGGTTATAATAAATTCTATGCGAAGTTTAGGTGTAAAAAATGAAAAAGCCATTTTTTCTTTGACAATAAAAAGCGGAATTTTAGCCGGAGCTATTTTAGCTTGCGTTTATATGATGCTCGGATTTCTTGGAGCAAGCAGCTCTACTAAATTTATGGAAGCTACGAATGGCGCCGCTTTGCTTTCAAATATCACTGATTATCTTTTCGGCAATTTTGGAAGAATTGTTTTAGGAGCGATATTTTTACTTGCTTGTCTTACTACAACCGTAGGTTTGATTAGCTCGGCAAGTGATTTTTTCTCAAAATTTACACCGAAAATAAAATACAGTGCCTGGTGCATAATCTGGTCGTTTTTAAGCTTTTGTGTAGCTACAATCGGACTTGATTCCATCATCAAATACAGTATTCCTGTGCTTTATATAATTTATCCTATAACAATTATGTATATAATTTTGTCGCTTATAAACGGAATTATTCAATCATCGTCATTAATATATAGAAGCTGCATTTATTTGGCTGCATTTTTAGGAATTATTAATTCTTTAGATACTACATGCGATATTCAAATTAAATACATTACCTATATAATCTCAAGATTGCCGTTTTATGAACAAAATTTAGGCTGGATAGTTCCTGAAGCGGTATGTTTTATAATAACTTATGCTATCTTCCTGATACGCAAGAAAAATATTGAAGTTTAAAAATTTTAAATATTTTTAATACTCAAAATTTAAATCCGTTTTCCGTAAAAAACAGCTGAAATTTTACGGAAAACCGTCTTTACAATTTAAAATTCAGTAAAATTTATTTCACAAAACAAAACTTACGCACTTTTATCAATTTTATTAATTGAGACAATAAACAATATATTTCGCTTTTTAAGTTTTTAATTAAAATTTGAATATAATCACACAAAAGTAAGAAATAAAAAGGTAAAAAATGCCAAAAACAAAACCTGTGATTTACGAATGTGAATTTTGTGGAAATCAACAAAGCAGATGGCTTGGAAAATGTCCTGAGTGTGGGGCTTTCAACAGTTTTAAAGAGTTAAAAGCCGAACAAATAAAAGTTTTAAACGAAATAGCCGAAATTTCACATGCCGGCGTAGAAGCGAAGTCAATTAATGACGTACAAATAGAAAAAATTTCACGTATCGATACAAAAGATAGTGAACTTAATTTAGTTCTTGGAGGCGGACTTGTGGAAGGCTCTTTAGTGCTAATCGGCGGAAGTCCCGGAATCGGAAAATCTACGCTTTTATTGAAAACGGCTGCAAATTTAGCCTCTCAAAATTATAAAGTTCTTTATGTAAGCGGTGAGGAAAGTGCAAGTCAGATCAAAATGAGAGCCGAACGCTTGAACGCCGTTCAGAAAGAGTTATTTTTATTAACTGAAATCAACGTTGAAATGATTTTAAACGAAGTTGCAGCAAAAGATTATAAAATTTTGATAATTGACAGCATTCAAACGCTTTTCAGCGAAAAAGCGGGTTCTGCTCCAGGATCAATCTCGCAAGTAAGAGAGATAACATTTGAACTTATGAGACTTGCAAAAGAAAAAAATATATCAATTTTCATAATCGGGCACATCACAAAAGAAGGCGCGATTGCAGGACCTAGAGTACTTGAACATATGGTTGATGTAGTGCTATATTTTGAAGGAGATGGCAGTAAAGAGCTGAGAATTTTAAGAGGTTTTAAAAATCGCTTCGGATCAACCAGTGAAGTAGGAATTTTTGAAATGACAAATGCAGGACTAATCAGTGCGAAAAATGTCGCAAATAAATTTTTCACGCGAGGTGCGGCGGCGGCAGGTTCGGCAATAACCATTACAATGGAAGGATCGCGTGCATTGGTCGTTGAAATTCAGGCTCTTGTCAGCGAAAGCGCATATCCGAAGCGTTCATGCACCGGATATGACAGAAACCGCCTCGATATGCTTTTAGCGCTTTTAAACCGTAAACTTGAAATCGGCTTAAACGGATATGATGTATTTGTAAATGTCATTGGCGGCGTGAAAATAACGGAAACTGCGTGCGATTTGGCGGTTGTAGCGGCGATTGTAAGCAGTTTCAAAAATCGTCCGATAAGTAAAGAAAGTGTTTTTATAGGAGAAGTCAGCTTAAACGGCGAAATACGCGATATTTTCAATCTTGATTTACGCCTTAAAGAAGCAGCTATGCAAAAATTTAAAACGGCGATTGTGCCAAGTAAGCCGAAAGATTCAATGGGCTTGAAAATTTTCCACGCAACAAGTATGAGTGAAATCTTGGAATGGATGTAAAAATTTTTAAGTTAAAATATGTTTTTTAAAAATAAAAAAGCAAATTTTAAAATTCTAAAAATTTTAAGTTCGCTTTTATAATCTTGCTTTGGTATGAAAAATATATACAAAAGCTGCAATTTAGCGTGATTTTAGATAAAAAGCGGATTTACAAAATGAATTCAAACTTACATAAAATTTAAATTTTTAAAAATTCTTTTTTTGGATATCCAAAAAAAATACTTTGGTTTATGAAATTTTATCCGTCTGCGACTTTTTAAATTTTAAAAATATTTTTTATTTTTGCTGTTTTGTTGATAACGCTTTTTATTTCGTCCTTTAAAAATAAGTTTGATATATTCGTATTTTACATATCCGTAATTCTCATAAAAATTTCATATTTTCACACTTTTTACTACAACCCGAAAAATTGAACCTTAAAAATAAAATCTTTCATTTCATCGGCTGTTTTTACAAAATTATTAAATATTTTATCGCTCAAATCGCCAAATAATTACAAACACATTTTAGCCATTTTTTAAAATTTTGAAATTCCATTTGAAATAACAATTTCTTAAAATGTAATTAATTTTCTAGTTTTATCAATATCCATATTTAAATTTTGTAAAAAATAATTCCTTACTTCGCAGTAAATTTGTTCATTATAAAAATATATAAAATAATATTTTTGTTTAGAACCCCACATGCCACTTCCCAATTTTGGGTCTATGATAGGTTCGGCTATAATTAAAATAGGAAAAATTCTAAATCCACTTAAAGTTTTATTTAACCATAAATATAAGGATGCTTTAAATATTATATTTGCAAACATTCGAAATGCAAAAAATAAGGCAATGATATAATAAAATTTACTTGGTATGGGTTTATTTAATTTAATTAGCAAGCAAACAACTATAAAAACAATAATTGTTAAAAAAAATATAATGGCTCTAATGTCAAGTTTATCTTTCCAAAAAGGCTTTAATAAGAAATTTGGTATTTCTTTTATATCAATTTTGCGTTCTAGATCATCATTTAGCATATAATCAATAGAACTATTTTTAAAATAGACCTTATAATCATGCTTTATAACATAAACATAATAATTATAAAAAACAAATATTATAGGCACTATCGCTGGACCAATCAATAACCAAATTTCTATTTTTTCTTTCGTTAAATTCATTGTTATATTTATTATTATATAGAGGTAAAACATAATGGTTGAACCAATTATTACTGAAAAATACTCCAATGAAACACCAAAAAAGAAACCAAAATCTTTTATGATTAATGGCTCTTTATCATAATCTCTTTTATTAAAATTTGTTTTCTTATTTGAAATTTGAGAATTATTTAAATTTGAATTATCCAAATTTAAATCATTTTCTAAATTTTTATTAGAATTTTCTTTATTATTAGAGCTATTGCCTAAATTCACTCTATTTTTAGGTTTATTATTTCTTAAATACTCTCTAAGTTTTTCTCTTTTATCATCACTCAAATTTTAGCCTTTTATTGTTTTTATAATTAAATTTCAAGCTGTTTTTTATAATGCTTTCTCTATTTATAATTTATCCATTAAAATGTAATTAATTTTCTAGTTTTATCAATATCAACGCCTAAATTTTGCAAAAAATACTCTCTAACTTCATCATAAATTTGTTCATTATAAAAATATATAAAATAATATTTTTGCTTATTAGAAAACTCACTAGGAGTTCCTAGTTTAGGATTTATGGGTTCAGCTATAATTAAAGTAGGAAAAACTCTAAATCCATATAAAGTTTTATTTATCCATAAATATAAAAGTACTTTAAATATTATATTTCCAAACAATTGAGATATAAAAAACAAGGCAGTAAAATAATAAATTTCATTTGGTATAGGCTTACTTAAACTAATAAGCAAATAAGCAAATATAGAAATCACAATTATTAAAACAATTATAACAGCTTGGATATCAAGCTTGTTTTTCCAAAAAGGTTTTAATAAGTAATTTGGTATTTCATTTATATTAATTTTGCGTTTTAATTTACTATCCAGCATATAATTAATAGAGTTATTGGCAAAATAAAGTGTATAACTATCCCTTGCAACATGAGCGTAATAATCAAAACAAACAAATACAAAAGGCACTATCAAAGGAGCAAATAAAAACCAAATTTCTATTTTTTCTTTTATTGAATTCATTGTCATACACATAACGTTAACTACAATTGTTATGCCTATAAAAAATGAAATAAATCTTAACGAAACACCAAAAAAGTAACTATAATCTTTAATAACTATCGGCTCTTTATCATAATCTCTTTGATTTGAATTTTCATTGCTTGAAATTTGAGAATTGTCTGAATTTAAATTTTCATCTGAATTTAAGCCATCTAATTCATTATTTGAATTTTCATAAAGGTTATTACCTAAATTTACACTATTTTTAGGTCTATTGTTTCTTAAATACTCTCTAAGTTTTTCTCTTTTTTCATCACTCAAATTTTAGCCTTTTTGTTTTTATAAAAACTATTTTATTTTAATATTTTAAATCTTAAATACTATTCAAATTTTATCTTAGCTTAAATGTTTTTAAGAAATTTGTTATTTTTATAATTAAATTTCAAGCTGTTTTTTATAATGTTTTCTCTATTTATAATTTACTCCTTAAATTATCGAAATTGTCTTTTTTATTTTATATATATCTATATTTAAATTTTGCAAAAAATATTCTCTTATTTCTTTATATACTAATTCATTATAAAAATAAATGTAATAACATTTAAAATCGGCTTCGTATCTATATGTCGGTATTATTTCTTTTTCTACTGTTTTTTCAATCATGGGTTTTTCTATTATTAAAATGGGAAAAATTCTAAAACCGCTTAAAGTTTTGTTTATGCAAAAATAAATAAGCATTTTATGTAAAATATTTCCAAAATCTACCGATATAAACAAACATACAGCCCCACATACAAGTAAAATTAAAATATTAAACTCAATATAGTTATAAAATATGCAAAATATTCCTAAAATAAATATAAAAAAATAAATATTTACAGATTTTTCATTTATTTTCCAAAAAGGCATATAAATATATTTTGAAATTTCGTTTGTATCGATAATCCTTTCAATATTGTTATCAATAAGAAAAAGAATTTTATTGTTTTTTAAACAAATTGTATAATTAGATTTTTTAATACTAAAATAATACTCCAATACTATGCTAGGAAAAACAATAATAGGAAAAATGATTATTGCTTCAGGAAACCCAATAAATGTAGAACAAAAAGCAATACCGAACATAAGAGCAAAAAGCCTTTGTGTTCCTGTAAAAAAATTACTGTAATCATTAATAATAATCGGATTTTTATCATAATCGCGTTTGTTTGTGAATTTTGATGAATTACTGTTTTTATTAGAATTTGAATTTTTGTCTGAATTATTGGAATTTTGGTTTATGTTGTTTTGTGAATTTGATTGATTATTTAAGTTATTTTTTGAATTTGATAAGTTGATATTTTTTAAATTTAAGTTTTGATTATTTACAGTTTTATTATTGTCTAAAGTTTGAGAATTTGAATTCTCTTTGGAATTTTGCTTTTGTTTGTGAAGTCTATCCAGCGCTTTTTTTATTTTTTTATACTTTTCATCATCCTGCATTTATTGCCTTTAAAATTTCGGCTTTTTACTCTTTTATCAAAAATAAACTTTAAAATTATAATTAGTTTGTCTTAAATCATAATAATCAAATTTGCTAATTTTTATGACATTATTGTTTTCATAATTATTTGTGTTTTTATAGTTTAGATCAATACTTACTATACCACTATCTTTTAGTTTTATAAGTTCACCTTTATCAGTTATAGCGTTTTGATTAGAATCTT
>QWCB01001037.1_pt1 | contig 28828 bp, 26 predicted proteins | sample 1972511 | NCBI WGS metagenome assembly QWCB01 (sample SAMN09866719, study PRJNA288562) | Human gut metagenome isolate term5_stool, whole genome shotgun sequencing... | isolation source: gut | host: Homo sapiens | place: USA: California | reverse complement strand
AGGCTTAAAAAGCCCTCCGAGGTGAGAGAGACTCTTTTGAAAAGGGTCTCTTTTTTTTGTCTGCTGCAATCTGCTAAGCTCGGCGCATTATCTTCGCACAACTGTCTATCCTTCTTGGCACACGCCTGAAGGCAAGTGCCGTTCTTATAAGCCCGGCACCCACGTCTGCGACGAGGATGCCTCTCACGACCTGTCACCTTGCGGTCACAGTCCGTGAGTCAAGGGAGAGCGGAGGGGCAAAGACCAAAGGTCATTGCCCAGACAGTCTGTATGTAGGATTATCGACAGGCTGTCTATAACAGCGCACCGCACTTCGTACGCCAATACATATAGCCATATATATGTATATACGGCTATATGTCTATATGGCAATACGGGCATGCGTATATACATTGCCCCTTTGGTGCTTAAACCATACTTAACCAATAACTATACTTCCATTTCCGTTTCTGCCTTCGACCTCACTTTCCGTCACCTTTGTAGTCATCATCAAAGGTTCGAGATGACGGTTACACCGGAATAATAAAAAAAAGTTCGGGTCGAAGAAACGAAAAATCCTTAAAGGTTGAGAATCGGGATGCCCAGAATAATAATAAACTTCAAAATACAAGATTATGTCAAACAACGAAATGATTTTAACTGCATTAGGTTTTTCTAATTGGGACAAGCAATTGGACGAGTTCAAAAACAATTTTGGTTTCGACTGGACAAATGAAGATTTAGATGAAGCAATTGAGGTCGCTGGCTGTAATACCTCTAATGTGAGAAATTGTCTCATGGAGATACTTTGGCTTAAGGTAGTCTATTACTTTGTTGATACAATGGAATGTTGTCGAGAGTTGTTTGATAGTTACATCAATGGGTCGCTTGATACTCATTTTTATTACAACGGGACAGAGGTTAAGTCTGAAGAAGAACTGTTGAAACTCGTCAACGAAGTATAAAGCTACCCACAAATCAATAACCATGTAAATAAGAAATAAAATGAAAACAAAGACAAACAGGTATTTTTTCAGAAAAGCAGGAAAAGGCTGGACTATAATGAAGCGTAGAATGGACAATTATATCATTGTCATACGTTGGGTGTCAAGCTGGCAAGAGGCACGGCAGCAAGTCTATAAGCTCAATGGATGGAACTGAACACCTTATACTAAATATAACGAACTCAATTTATAAACACTTTTATACAGAAGAAATGAAAACATTATCAATCCAAAAAAATAAGACGGTATCGGTATTTGAAGGTGCCAATAAATGGTGGAACACAAAAAACGCATTCTTCTCAATGCTTACAGGAGAAAAGTTTTCCAACAGAGAAGTAGTACTCACACATTTAATTCTTATGGCGTTTTGTGCTGGAATAGCATGTGCAGAGACACTCCCCTCCGTATCTATCCTTGCCATTGCTATAAGTGCAGTTTGTGTAAGATTTCTAAACCAAAAAGAAAATAATGCTAATATTACTGATTAGTTTCATTTTTTTATATCCTAAAATATTAACATTTGAGCAAAACGAGTCAGAGAATATTCATTGTTATTATAAGTTCCAAATATGTATTATTTGGAACTTATATATTGTTTCATTCTTTATTGAGCAATGAAAATTTCTACCCTGAAGATTTTGAAAACGTTAATATAAGACTTTTATTTTTTTTATCCATCATTTTTACGGCAAGGTTTGTATCTTCGCCATCGTTAAATAAATATTTTTATGAAAATAAATCACCTATCACCAATGCTTGCATTGACAGTGTTTGTCTCCTTTTCATGTACGAGACATCCGTCATTCAAAACTTCTACCGAAGCGATAGAGGCTTGCAAAGAAAAATTGTCGGAAGTGAGATCCTGCAAGGATGCCGACATCGAGAAAGTAACAAAGTTTACGGCACAGTGGCAAGAACTACGGGACTCGTCGTACAGTGTCTTTTCAAAAGACTCTACCGTTAATTTGAAAAGTCCGATAGCTCTTGCATATTTTGTTATTTCCGATTCGATGAGAACGGAACTAACACGATTAGCATTCTCAAGACAACGTTCGCTTCAGGATGTAATGTACCTCAAACTCAATACGGCAGGGGAACGGGCAAAGATCGAAAGCTCCGATACCTATAAAAATGCTTCCGAATTTTATGCCAGCCTTGATAAAGTGCAAACTATTAACAGGTTACCACAAATATTGATTAGCTATAATAAACTACTGAACAGTACCCATGACTTTAAGCAGGAATCCCAGTTGCTTGCTTTTATCAGAGAGGAAGACAGGTGCTTTCGATCGCTTATGGAACATCTTAGTAATGTTCCCACGAATGAGATGCAGCAATTGACTCAAAAAACAACAAGACTCTTTGACCGCCTTTATTCTTCAGTTGGTCAAAAAGAAGATGAAGTGAATGACAGGACGATGCTGTATCTTACAATGCGCTTTAACAGGCGTATCATGCAAAATGCCATTGCATGCAGGGAAGATATATTAAACAATAAAAAACTCGACCAAGAGCAACGGATAAGCTACCGATGGATGCTCATTCAGCCCTATGTGTCGTTGGATAGTTATTCAACTGCAACTTTGACAAAAAAACAAAGGAAAGAACTAATGGAACTTTCCAAAGAACTCCCTGTGCTTTTAAACCGTCTGGATGAAAAAAGAAAAACAAAGGAAGAAGAGAACAAACTAATAACTACCTTGGCCGATTATTTCCTTAAATCCTATATTTCTGCAACTTTATAAATAAAAATCGTATGGAAAAAGCATTAGACTACAACAAACTTGAAGACGGAACTTACAAGCGTTCCATCCTCCTGCTTTATCAAAAGTTGATAAAGTTGCTCCCTCACTATTTTACGGAACAACAGATAGGCATTATCAAACACACTTATTTTACAGAGGTTGTTTTCAACATGGATGAACATAACATGTTAGAAAATGCAGTATCAGAATTGGTAGAGAAATTGCATATACACGTTCTTTATGCCTCGAGGGAAGAAAGCGGAAAGATATATAAGGTGGTAGCATACTCGACTCCTGTTGAAGATGAAATGTTTGTAATCTACCTTTCTTCGACCAACTATGGAATCATAGACTCAATGACAGTCTTCTTTTTTGATAGTTTGGAAACAATGTACTATCAGCTACTTTCTGAAAGAAAGCGGAAACCAAGGCTTCAAAAGGACATTCTGGAGCAAGAATCATACGCAGAAACATTGTCGAACTTTAATTGAAAGAAATATGGTGATGTTAATATTAAAATTGATACTTTTCGTTGTGTTGACGACCATTCCTTTCCTGTACCATTTTCTAATTAAGCCAAGAAGGGAAAGCGTGAAAAATTATAGGAATGTTTTTGCTGCAGCACAACCCCATATGTCGAAGATAAAGAAGTTGGCTTGGAGACTGGGTACCTATATTATCAACTTTTATGATAAGATGAAACATAGGGAAAAGCCAAGAAAATTCTTTACATTATTGATCTTATTATTTCTTCTCGGCATTCAAGGTGTGGACAATTTTGCATCTGGAGAAGTGGCTGCCACATATAAAACAATGGCAAAGGAAAAAAGACTGGAACAGCTTAGTATCAGCGGAAAGAAAACGGCAGCTCCTTTCATGCAACGAAAGATGAATAATTACCTATATCCTTTCCTCACACGTCCTGTTATTTATCTCCTGACTTTTGGAATAACATTGCTATTCTTCTCTTATAAATTAGCGAACAGAATATTCACGGAAATACATAACAGTAAAAAAATCCTGATAGCCATATCCTGCATAATAATATTGTTTTCTTTCTTCGATGAAGGAAGATATATATTGCTTTCAGAGGTGCTTTACGTCATCACAATGGCGGCATTATTTTATCCTAATTTCCAAGACTTCGAAGCCCCCAAAGGAAGAAAAACAATACCACAAAAATACATGGAAGAAAGAAAGGCAGCATGACCTTTATTTAATCATGATTTTTATCTAAAAAAGTTAATGGGAAAAAGCCTGATTTTTACATCTAATATTTACAATAAAAAACGATAATGGTTAATGAAAAAATGATAGATAGAAAAACAGTTCAAACTGACAACAAAGAATATGATGTAAGGATGCCTTCCGCTTTGTTAGAATTTCTCTGTGGCGACTACACTTACAAGAACACAAGGCGTTTTTCTCGCCTACAAGCCTTTCGTGATCTCGTGGTGCGTCATTGTATATCCGAGAGAAAACAAGAGGATATGGCCGCAAACATAGAGTGCTTGTCAAAGTCTTGGGGATGGAGTCGTCCTTCTGTCATGAAGTTCATCCAAAATTTGGAAGCAATGGAGATTTTGGAAGTCTTCAATGTTGTCACGAGCAAAATGGTTAGACTTCAAAAAGACGTTGTTATTTTTGTACCCAAAAAAGAGACGAAGAAATGATGGTGAGAATCTTAATTCATTCGGAGAAATCTAAATTGACATTTCATTTTTAATGTTTACAGATGGAAAAGACAAAGTCTTTGTACATGCGCTTGCGCATGAGGAATCGTTTTGCAAACGAAATAAATTATTTTATATTGGGAGGTAGCCTAATACCCCCCAAATTGAAATTTGGAGGAATTGACACCCCAAAAGAGAGGGACTTCGTGCGGCAAGCCGTGTCAATATTAGGCTCTCCGAGGGTTTAAGCTACAACAAAATGTGAGGTGTAAATGTGCTTTCAATCACTCAAAAGTATTAAAGAGAGGAAACCCCTTACACAAGCAGGACACACCCCCAAGACACATCCCCAGGACACACCCCAACAAGAAGTTTTCAACATTCTGATAAACAAAAAGTTACATACATCAGGACACACCCCACAAAAAAGGTAGGACACACCCCCAAGACACACCCCCAGGACACACCCCTGAAAAAATGCGATTCAAACTTTAGAAAAGTTCACATTCAGGACACACCCCTAAGACACACCCTACAAATAAGACAAAAAAACACTAAAATGGCAAAACAAGTAATGGATCTCATGCCCACAAAGGGCATTACAGTTGCTCAAAGTAATGAGCATCTGCGAAACTTCTCTGCGGAAGCCTACAAGAGAAAACTATCATATGCTTTTGATCCAACCCGTGAACATCTTAACTTTGAGGTTCGCAAGGGTGGAGTGATAACTCCTGTCAACAAAAAACTCTCAATCACACAAAGAATCAAAGATAATTTGAAGGCAAGGAATATAATAGATCCTAACATCGGACTTCCGGAACCAAAGTATCGAACTGTCGCAAATTTCATCTTGGGCGGTTCGAGGGATCAGATGCACCGTTTGGCATTCGGCGATCAACAAGTAAACTTGGACAAAGAAGCTGACAATTCCAAAATTACTCGTAGTTCAGAAATAGAAAAATGGGCTGTTGATATGTACAAGTTTATGAGTAAAAAATATGGTGAAAAAAATATCGCAGCTTTTATAGTACATCTTGATGAAACAAATCCTCACATTCACTGTACAATTTTACCAATAACAGAGCGGAATAAATTCTCTTGGAAAATGGTCATGGCTGGACAGAATAAATTTGAATACAGTCAACGAATGACAGCCCTTCATAATGAGCTTTCGGAAGTCAACAAAAAGTATTCTCTTGATCGAGGTGATAGCATTGCAGAAACAGGACGCAAACATAGGTCGATGAAAGAATACTATGCACAAAAAAGAGAAGATCTAAAGAACGAAGTTGACAATTTGAAAGAGAATGTTGCTCATCAAAAACTACAAATTTCAAGGAATAAGGTTACACTGTCAGAACAAGAAAAAGCGATTAAGCATGGAGAAGCAAGATTGAAAGGTTTGAGTACTATGATAGCTAATCTTGAAAGTCATAAGAACGATTTATTAAAAGAAATTGAAAGATTAGAAAACGATGTCAAGGCTGGAAAAATTACCAAGGAACAGGCAGATACTGAACGTGCGAGAATTATCGCTGATATTGAAAAAACAAAAGGAAAAATTATTGACAAACAAGAAAAACTTGCAGAAGCAGAAAGAAAACTTAAATTGGTGAAGGGACTGACCGAGTCCACCGAAGAACGATATAAGGAAATAAGGAGTGACATACACTCTATTGCACCGAACTTGAACACACAAGCCTTACATGAAATGCAAGCTGTTGGCTGGAATATGGCCTCGATAGAAGCACAAAAGTCTTATAGTAAATTTAATGCTTATCGTGAGTCTCTTACGCAGGAACAGAGAGCTGCATTCGATAAAGCTACAGAAAACCTTTCAGAAGGGTCTGTCTTCGAACAGATGGCAGAAAATTCAAGCCAAGTGACGTTGGTTGCAACAGCCCTTTTTCTTGGATATCTCGATAAGGCAACGGCCATTTCGGAGAGTGCTGGAGGTGGGGCTGCCCCAAAAGGAGGCTGGGGAAAGAAACCCGACGAGGATGATATGGCTTTCCGGCAACGCTGCTTCCTTATGGGGATGCACATGTTGAAATCGGGTAAAAAACGAAATGTCAAGCGGTAACGCCACTACTTCCAAATCCGAAAACTTAGCAACAGGACCACAGCGTAGAATGTTACCATTTTCATTGACGAGATTTTCAGAGAATTGCTTGCATATCTCAAGTATTTTGACGAATTTTGTATAAAGGTTGTACATACGATGGTTTGAACTTAACGTTTTGAACACTAATAAGTTACTAAAAATCAACAATATGTGGAACTTTTTATTCATGTTTATCAACTTAAATTAATTCCGCCAACGGGTTTATAATGTGAAGTAATATGGATAATAAGAATTTTACAAATCAACAGCACAAACATGCGCAATCCAAACAGGATTCTCAATGGTCTCAAGGACAAGGTTTTGTGGATGGTTATACACAAGCAGTCTTGGACTTCAAAGCTATTCTCCAAGAGCAAGAAGGAAAAGGTTACAAAACTCTTAAAGACCATCTGTGGAATAAGGTTAACGAAGACTTTGTGACTATCGAGACTGTTAAGAACTATGAGAATAGTCAACGGGTACCCGATAATAAAACTCAAATGTATCATGTTAGGTTTGTATATGATCCAACGGGAACTCATCAACTTTACTTTGATAAGGATATGCCTTTTATTCCTGTGGTGGGGCAAAAGTTCTATTGGAAAGATTGGAACGACTTAGATTCCGCCTTTATCATAGAAGAAGTGCATTTGGCTTTTAAGGATGACGGATTGCACAATTTTGATGGAATTTGGTGCTGGTGTGATTAGGCAACAGTTAAATATATGCAGTTAAAATGAACAAGCAGGATATTTTAGATACACTGGAAGAATATAAGCGTTTGGGCTTCCAAGAACAGATAGACTATGAAAAATTCTATCTCTATTCTATCATAACGCATTCAACGGCTATCGAGGGATCTACGATGACCGAGATAGAGAACCAACTGCTTTTTGATGAAGGTCTTTCTGCCAAAGGTAAAAGCATTGAAGAGCAAAACATGAACCTTGACCTAAAGGCTGCCTACGAAAGAAGCATGGACATGGCAAGGAAACATACGCCTTTCTCCATTGACATGCTAAAAGAGCTATCATCAATAGTCATGAGAAGAACTGGGACAGCATACAGTACGCTTGGAGGAACATTTGACTCCTCAAAAGGAGATTTGCGATTGGTAAACGTAACAGCTGGGGCAGGTGGAAAATCATATATGAACCACCTGAAAGTACCACAGAGACTAAAAGATTTCTGTGAGGAAATGAACGAAAGACGGGAACAATTATTAAAAAATCCAGATATATACGAGCAATACCAGTTGAGCTTTGACGCACATCTGAAGCTCGTGACGATTCATCCATGGGTAGACGGTAATGGCAGGATGTCGAGGTTGATAATGAATCATATTCAGAATGAGTTTGGGCTGGTTCCCAGTAAGGTTTTGAAAGAGGACAAAGCCGAATACATCGAAGCGTTGGTTGAATCAAGAGAAAAAGATTCATGTTTGCCGTTCCAAGATTTTATGTTCAAAGAACATACCAAGAATCTTCAACAGGAAATCAATAATTACAAGTTATCTATGGAAGAGGAGGAAGAGGAAGAAGAACAGAAACCCCGTCGCCATTTCAGAAGATAAAATTAATTAAGGGTCATTTAGGACTTTATCATCCAAGTGACCCTTAATCATTCTGTTGAAATAGAAAGAAAACCATCATTGTTTGGGAGGCGTTCTGTTACTCTTTTTATGTGTCGCTTGAGAGCCTCCCTCCTTTTTGAACTCCGTCTGGATATTCTTTATCATCTTTTTTACTTCTGCCTTAATCTGCTCAAAGTTGGCATATAAGATGCGTTCCTTTGAGTCTTCAGAATCGAAGTGATAGAACTTCGGAATAGGATAATTTACATAATCTTTTTCTTCTGCCTTAATCTGCTCCATGTCAAAAGAGGTCTTGCAAAAGAACTTGGTTGTCTTGAATTCTTCGGCAGTTTGAATATCCATAGAGTCCCGCCTACCAGTTTTTGTGACGACAAAATCACGAGCGGTCTGGCCACACAGCCATCCTGATGCCATGTCACTGATTTTAGAGGCGGGAACAAGGCTGTCCATGTTCTCATTGAGATTGATGGATGTTCTGTCCCTGTCAATGGTAATGCCCTTTTTGAGCTGTACTACCTTGCCGAAAATATCGCCAGACAGCCAGTCGAGCGTCTCTTTTGCTCGAGCAGAACCGGAAACAACATTACCAACGGTGGTTATAATCTTATCCTTTCCCACCTTGCCATAATCTGCCTCGAGCTGTGGAAGTTCCTGAAAGCCTAACGTGACGGCGACCTTGTTGCTTCTGGCTGTTCCTATCAGACGGTCTATCTTATGGAAATATAGAGTCGGCAGCTCATCAACGATGATGCTTACCGGGACATTCTTTCCCATACCGCTGTTGACACGGGTAACAAGACGGTTCAGAATCAAGGCGTTCAATGCACCGATAATGCTTTCCATTTCAGGATCGTTGGCAATGAGCAGATAACTCGGGTGCCGTGGATCAGATACCTTCAGGTCGAAGTCATCCCCACTGAACACCCAGTATGACTCTTTGGTAGCCAAACGAGAAGTTTGTACACGTAGCGTTCCTATCATACCTTCGAGCTGTTCCATGGCTCCATTTTCAAAGGCTGTCATGAAAGGACCCAGTAGAGGATAAACTTCAGGGTCGGTTGTCAACACTTCAAAGATCTCATCATAGGAGTGGTTTAGAAATGAGAGAACGTGTGGCATGTCAGAATACTGCCCCTTCCAATAGGATGGCTGCACTTGGTATTCCTTGTTGCCTATATGTTCTTTGTCACGGAAGACTCTACCTGTCAAACGCTTATGAGGATTTTCCTTATCCTTAACATACTCTGGGAAAAGTTCATTTCCATTCTCATCGAAAGGCTTTTTATTGTAGTTTACAAAAAAGAAAATACAGGCTGCAAGAAAGTTGGTTGCGGAGGTCTGAAAGAATTGGTCGGAACCACCTCCAGATCCTTTCTGTCCTTTTTGAAGTGACTCTATCAGTGTCTCCGCTGTTTCTTGTGCAGCTGCCAAATTTGTTATGTATTTCTGCTGAATAGGATTGACACGTGCGCTATATTCTATATTGACAAAGTTGATGATGTTGAAGTTGCAATCCTTGGGTAGGTTTCCTTGTATTTGGTTCTTTCTATAATGGTAATAGAGTTTTGTTGCAAGCGTCGGGAACTTATAGTCGTAGACCACCATCGCAAAGCCTTTTTCCGAATGTTGACGGATGTACGGTTCGATGACAGAGAATGTTTTACCAGAACCGGGAGTGCCGACAACCCATGTACCACGGAATGGATTGACAATGTTTATCCATCCTTTCCTGAACTTTCCCTTATAATAGTAACGCATGGGAATGTTGACGGAATACTTGTTTTCTACAAGGTTCGTTGTTTGTTCAAAACTTTCGTTCTCAAAATTGAACCGATCCTTGAGCATACCGTCCCTGAAATACTTCGACACGTTGTCAAGAGCAACATGGACGAGTACCGTTCCTACGACAGACAGAACGATATAGATCCACATGTTGGATTTCAAAATCCATAACCTGACGTGCCAGTCGAAGTTATAGACAAATACCGATGCCGCTACAAGGACAAGCCCGAAGGCAAGGGGGTAGAATACCATTTTTCGAGCATCGAACTCTATTTGCTTCTTGTTCTTGGTACCTATGCAAGTGATGATTACCAACATGAGCGTAACCATCTTCGAATATGGCAGGAACTGATACATGGATAATACACCAAGTCGGTGATGGAAAGTGTTGACGATTCCACCTAATCCATGTAGGGCGATAGGATCCATGGCATACATGAAGAACTCTAAAAGGAGCGATACGTATATGGCTGTCCTGAAAATACTATATGTGCCTTGTATTTCTTTGCTTTCTTCCATTGTTTTTAATATTTTACGCTTTGTGCATGTTTCTTCCAAGTCTGTAGGCAGTCCTTTGTTACAGCTGCCATTTTACGTGGTTGGTATTCCTTTCCTGTACCTTTTAGGTCGTACCATGAGTCCATTATTGTAGTGTAATGAACCAAACGGCTTAATATTCGGAGCTTCCGGTTGAGTGTCCGCAAATTAACACGTATTTTATCCATCACTTTGAGCCGTTCGTATTGTGTCATCTTTGCATTTTTGTCCTTGTTCTTCTTCAGTGGAAGAACCTGCTTGACATCGGCTGCGAGTTTCAATCCTTCTTCAATAAGATCGGTGTAAATTTTATTCTTTGACCTTGATAGGGCAACTGCCAAAACGTTAGCAGGCTGTCGCACAACTATCCCTTGGACAACCTTCAGATTCTTCCGTGCTTCATCGACCTCCATGTAAATACCATAGATGTTGGCAGCCACAGTCAGGATGTCATCAAACTGGTTCAAATAATTATTGAACTGTCGTTGGAAGTTCGTTGTAGCAGCCACTTCTTCGCTCAGATATTTATGCCCCGTGAGGTTCGCACACAACAAGGCATCCTGTGCCATTAAAGCCTTTTTCGCTTGTTTGGCATAATCATAAAACATTGTCGCCCTGACAGGATCAGGGCCACTCTGCGCAAATAGGCTTGGTGTAAAAAGAATAGCTACAACGATGCCTATGAACTTGAAATAAACGCTCTTTATTGTCCCCATGGCTTATGTGTTTGTCTGTATTTATAGAATTTAGCAACATTACTGATGGCTCTGCGCATTCGCTTGGATGAATCTTCGGCCAACATTTTATTGCTCTTGTTGATTTTTCCGCTAATTGCTCTGTTCCACACGTCATCAAAAGAATGCACGGTTATACTCACCGACAGTCTTCGGAGCTTTCTGTTTAACCGCTCTAAATTATCATTCAAGTTCCACACGAGCTGTGTCCTTTCTGCTCCGTTGAGCATGTTGCCTTCTCCTCCCTTGGCAAGTATGTTTTTCAAAATCCTGTATGTTCGGATAAACTCCGTTGCCGTTTCCATATAGAGATTATTCATCGATACAGAAGCAGCTATACCTTGCGGATTGATTCTGCAAGCTGTGTGGACTTCCCATAGTGCGGTAAGCGTCTGTAATCCATCCGCATAGAGCGTAGTGGCGGCTTTTATGGCTGAAGCATAACCTGACACAGTCTTCAAATAAGAATTGTATTTACTTTCCCATTCTTTCATCTTAGTATTGGCACGTGTCATGGCTCCCTGCTCTATGGCAATGGCTGCCATAGCTCTTGATTGTTTCTTTATCTGACTGGCAAGACGTTCCTCGCCTCCAGCAATAGCTGCGTATTCAAGCGGATTGGATTGCGTTAATCCCTGTCCTGATGCTGTTATAGCTCCTAAAAGAAGAAACATAAAAATTGATATGCGCTTAAAGCCTATTTGTAATTTCATAAATACCCTTTCTTTTCTTATTAAATTCGACTCGTTGACGTATCTCATCGACAATATTCATCCTTGCCTTAATACCTATCATATCCAGCTGTGGATTGTTTCTGTCTCCAGAATAGATGGTGATGGTCTTCAGTCCAAACAGTTGCTGGGGCAACGACTGATGCTGCCGATAGTCGACAACACGATAAAGCTCGATATAGTCCGTTGAGTGCGAAAACAGACCATGAAGCGTGATTAACTGTTCTCCTGTCAGGACATATTCGATCCTTGCCATATAAACCACTTGGAAAAACAGATAGAAAACAAGAAACAATGCTGGCCATATGAAAAACTCATGGAAACGAAACTCCATAAATTTGCTTATCCAAAAACTTGCCAGGCACAGCAATATCCCCGGCAGCTCATTGATACAGAACTGCCCCCAGTGGGGACGAATTGTTACCGTTTGGAAAGGCATAAATTCATGATTGAGCATATAACGAACGTTGTTAGTGGTTAAATACCCATACCTCTGCCTTCAGATGGCCCTCTTCTAAGCTGCTCATTCTCTGACTCGTAAAGAGCCGCAGAAACCGCCTCGGGAGAGACAACACCGGGCTTGGAAAATACGTTTCGGCTCGTATAAATTTCAGGGCGGAAACGTGGCTCTGTCATAACAGAACCAACAACATCCATTCCCACGGAGACGGCAGCAAGGATAGCAGCTCCCAAGTTAAAGCCGTGTCCCGCTTTTGTCTTCATCTCCACTTCTGGGAAAATTTTATCGAAGAGCTTCATTCGCTGGGTGTCATTGATGGCACGGAACTTATCAAAATCTTTTTGAGTAATCTCGTGGGAAAAGACATTGCCGTCTATGACGGCGGTCATCTTGTACTTCCCCTCTATTACCTTTCCTTCTGCATCACGCAGACGCTCTACGGCTATATCTCCGACTTCGGTTGCCCTTCCATGTCCACCGCTCCTGACCCATTCCTTGTTTGGTTTCAGATTCTCCAAGGACTCACCGTTTACGTTAGCCTCTCCGTTAAGGGCAATCCTTACGCTTTGACGCAACTCAGTCAATGTGGGTTGGTTCTTGCCTTCGGCTACCAAAATTCTTTCGTTCTTGGAAACGATTTTTTCATCCGACTCTGATAGGGCTGTGGCTTTGATATGTTCCGTATCTTTGAAAATCGTTCTGTTCAGGGCATCTGCCATACGTTCGTTGTACTTCTTTTCTACCTCGGTGTCCAGCGAATCTTTTATATCAACATTCTCGAAATAGGAAGATGTGCGTTTCTCTGTAGTAGAAAGAGGCAGTTGAACCTCCTTGACAACTGACAGGGGGTGTTTTTTCTCATCAGTTATAGGAATGATGGTGGAAAGTAGTTTCGCCTTTCCCGCATCATCCGCATTCTTGAAAGCAAGATACTGCTCTTCGGTGATTTTGTATGACCACATGCCAATATCTTTACTCTCACGCATATTCAGCATATACTCGCCGGAAATTTTATCCTTGTAAGCCATTGCCCCCATAATGGCGGCAGTGATGTTGTCATTAACAAGGTTGTAACGACCGCCCAATACGGCAACACCGTCGGCTTCTTCAATCCTTCCAGAACGCACAGGGTCCTCCAAAGTACCATTGGAAGAACTCTTTATCTTTACTTCATCAAATACTTTGTCGAACAGCTTCAGACGGTACTCGTCATTATAGTTGATGAACTTAATGTAGTCCTCTTTGGATATGTCATGTGCCATGACTTGATTGTTGATTACGGCGGTCATACGAAACGTGGTTGCTCCCTTGCCATCATTGACAGGTGACACTTGAATCTCACCGACAGAAACAGCACGTCCGTCCTTTACTGGAAGATAAAAACCTTCATTTGGATTAAGGGCACGCCCATCAACGACACCGATAGAGTTCCAGCTGTCTATAAAGCCGCTTCGGTAGTCCTCACGCATGTCTTTCATATCTATGATATCAAGTTTGGATGCCATATATTGATTGGCTACCTCCTGATGAACCCCTAATTCTTTCTCCACTTCGGGCTTCAGTTTGATGTCTACATAATCCTTGCTGTTCAGCATCTCTATGGTTATCCTGTCGGCAAAGTCTTTCCCTATGACGGCATTTAATATGGCGAGTCGTTCATTCACGGACACACCGTCCTTGTTGTGTACGCCCTTCTTATCGCTGTACTTAAATTTCTCATTCATAAGTTTCTTAGTCTCATCGAGATTTAACTTATATTCGAGATTGGTAGGAACGGAGGCTGACTTGATGGTCAGCAAGTTATTTTTTTCGTCTATGACAACTCCGTGTGAAGACAATACTTGTTGGAATTTCTGGGCTGACATATAAACTGGCGAACTGATGGAGTCAAGGGGTACAGCCTGTCCTTTCGGTCTTTCAACCTTGGGCTTCTGCTGTTCACTGATACTCATGGACTGAAGAACGTCCTGTTTCTGCTTCGCACCTTTGTCATAGAAACCATAGGCACCAGTTTTCATCTCTCCGGGACGTAAACGTCCGTCAGGACGGTCTATAACAACAGGTGCGCTGCTGGCATAGAAGGGTCTGTCATCTATACGCCTGATACGTCCACCGTGGACAAGTCCTATCAAACCATCTATGATATTGTCAAACCGCCCGTATCTCGGTCCTTCAAAGGGGAAGAAGAAATGTGGTTCTCTGTAACCATATTCTCCATGAGCAAGACGGTGTCCGTCAAGTCCCATGTTGATAGGGCTGTTGGCATTGCGAGCAGCGACAAACGATCCAGGAATGTAATAATCCTCCTTAACGATGTCAACAAAAGTATTGTAGGCTTTCTTATCCCAGGCATTTGTCCCACTATTCATCAGGTTCTCAACCTGCTGCTGGTTGAGAGGATAGCGTCTTGGTTCTGATGAATTATGCGACAAAGTGACAAGCTCATAGTCACCTGTCTGTGTCATGGCGATGTGCGCTTGCATACCGTTGGCGTTGAGAGTGTCTTGAAGACGCTGTGATATATCTGTAACGCCATAGTTGATGTTTTTTCTTAAAATAGCCATATTCTTTTGTTTTAGTTCTTCTTATTTTTGTCTATAAAGGATAACACAGGTGTGACGGTTGGCAGTATAAGGCTTGTAAAGATTGATACCACCTCTGCTTGCTCCCGTCATTCTCGACTTAGGCACTCCAGCGTTTAGTAACAGTTTGGCAATATAACGGCAGCGTTTGATGGCCAATCTTCTGTTATGCCTTGGTGAACCAGTCTTGCTGTCCGCAGCACCGACAATACGTACGTCCAAGTTATACTCCTTAACGGCAGCGGCAATCTCTGGAATATTGACTAACTGTTGCCTGTCGACAAGTTGCGTGGTATTGCGTTTGAAGAAAAACAAAATAGGAGCATCAAACATGGCAATGTTCTCATCAACAGTTTCTTTTGTACTATCTGTATTGCCTGCGGCAATTCTTTCCTGAAGGGATTTAAGACCGCTGTAATTGTTGCGTGGATAGGTTAACGGAAACCGTGACGATTCATCATTTACAGCAATCAATCTTTTATTCTTAGCTTTCCAGCCCAAATGACCAATGCCTATGGTAAGCCCGATACTCCCTGAAAGAAGGTTGTCACCAAAACGCCCCTTCTCGCCATATCCATCAAAATTCTGGCTGGCTGTTATTCCGTCAAAGGAAGCGGACAAACTGATACGTTCAGTTAAATTGTAACTTCCCAAAATACCGTATGAAAAAGCAAAGGAGTTTTCCTTCAGGTTATTGTGCCTTATAAGTCCCGCACCTATATAAGGACTTATATTCCATTTTGCAGGTTTCTCGAAGGAGGGTCGGAAGAATGAGGATATATTCAGAAGGAGATCGGCATGATAGCTGCTAAAAGGCTGGGATGTTCGTTGGCTATCAACGAACCTAATACCTTGATAAGCGATTCTCGTGCCGAAGTATGGCGAGTGCCATTTACCTATAGCAAAATGCAAACCGAACTTGGTTCTGCCGTAAAAATCCGTGTGTGAGACAGGATTACCCAAAAATGATATAAAACCACCATGAGCGGAGACAAACCAATTGTCTCCTAATCCTGACAGCTCATATTTCACATGGCTGTCTATCGGATTGGGTAGGGTTGCGGAAGAACTCACATAGTTTGCAGAAACTTCGTACTGGGATTTTACATAGATTTGTTCATTATTACCGTACACTACTTGTGCATGGGTGTCGTGACCTACAAGTGTAAGGACTGACAACAAAATGAGATACTTGTTCATCATATATTTTATTCTTTGCTTATATTTATATTCTATTACAGTCTCTCGGCCGCTGCATCATAGAGATAGAGCTTATGTTTCATGATAATGCGCTCGCATCTTTGTACATAATCTCTTGCCGTGGCATACCCAGCGGCTTTAATGGAAACAAGCCAGTTATGAAAATCTTTAGAGCTATATTTTCTGCACCGCTTGTAACGTTCGCTTAACAATAGTCTTGAATGATATTCCATGCTGGCTTCTGGAGAAGCGAAATTGCAAAACTTTTCGTTGGGACAATCATCATCATGGAGGCTATATGGCAGTCCACTTTCCAGCCAATCTTTATTGGCTTTGATACCGAAGTAGTTGAATCCTGCTTGGGCAAGACTGCTTTTCCCCCAACGGCTTTCAAGTGCCATCTGGGCGAGGATGACAGAAGAGGGGATGCCGTATTTCTGCTGCTGTCTCATGGCGGCATGCGCATACTTCTTGAAAAAATCATCAGGAGTGAGAATGTCTTTTTCATTGACGTGAAGTGCTGTGATACATTGCAACTTTACATCCCGGATATAGGTCAGGAGGTTGTAGGGGTCTTCTAAATTTCCTCTTAACCTGCTGGTGATATGGAGGTGTGCGCCTGTCGATCGACCAGAAGAACCGCTGACACCAACAGGGTCACCTGCATAGATTCGTTCTCCTTTCTTCACCCAAATTTGAGATAAGTGACAGTAGCTCACGGCGTAGTCACCGTGCTTCATGATAATGTAATTGCCGCTACCAGAATCATAGCCAGTGTTCATGACATAACCATCAAACATGGCAAGTACATTTTCATAGCGTGCCTTTAAGTCCAAACCGCAATGTTCCTTTGTCTTACCAGTAAACGGATCTTTGCGTATGCCGAAAGCAGAATTTACCTCGATACTTTGCAAAGGAAAACTTACACTGAAGTATTTGTCTATCCAATAGTCTTGAAGGCTGTTATCTACAGTCTGCTTTTGTGCAAGGACAAAGAGACAAGATGCGCTCAAAACTGCAAGGAAAATATGTCTAAGAAATATAACCATCGTCTCCTTTTTTATGCTTACAAAAGTAAAATAAACCAGTTTAATAGCTGGCTCAAAAAAAAAGGAAGTCTTATATTAACATTTCAAAAACTGAAAACCCCACAAATCAGCCTAAAATCGTTTTGAAAATGTTAATATAAAAGGTTTATTATTTTGGAAGGCAGACTTTTCAAGTAACAAACTATCTTTGCAAAAACAAAAATCAATGAATTTATGAAAACAACTTTTGACGAGAATGAGATTCCGTACGAGAAATTTGCAAGTCTCGGATTGACTCAAGAAATGGTGGATGACCTTCCTGAAATAGTGATGAAAAAGATGCTTGGAGGTCAATGGACTCCTATCTTACCTATCAGCGTAGACTTGGGTGATGGTGTACGAAGATCAATTCAAGCCCGCATAAAACTTGAAAAAAGAAATGATGCCGTAGATATAATGATCGCTCCAAGAAGCGAAATGGCAGACTTGGAGGACTTTACGCCCGAGGAACAGAATACGCTCCGAAGTGGTAAAGTTATCATAACTAAAATGCCAGGAAAGGAGCAATGTTTCGTACAACTTGACGATAAGACGAACAGGGTCTTCTATATCCCAGTTTCCTTGATGGAGGATAATTTGGCATCACTGCAAAATGAGCTGGAACTCACCAATGAACAGGTGGCGCAGATGTGTACTGGGAATATTATATCGGTAGACAAGCAGGAAGGAAAATTCACCTTCGGACTTGATTTCCTTGCTGACGGATGTATCAAAGTCGTCAGTGGTGATAGGGAAGAATACGACAGTGTTGTTTCTCGTGAGATGCCTACATATAATTTCGGTATATACGGATGTTGGGTAAAAGAGTCTGACAACTCCTTCAAAAATTATGTTCCCGAAGAGGAATATACGGAAGAAATGCAAAGAGAATTCTATCATTTAGGAGATGAAAACTCACAGAAAGCGGAACAGAAGAACAGAGGCATGCACAGATAATCTTATAAATTTACAATATGGCAAAAATAATAAATGAGTTAATTGATAAACTCGACCGTGAGGAAATAACAAACCTGCAGTGTATCACAATGCACGGTCAGGAAATGGTGAATACCTATAAAGAATGGTGCCAAGTATTGGGCTTTCAAGAAGGTGATGAAGACGGAGCTGAACAATTTGTCAACGAATTGCGATACGGTGATGAACCTGATGATGGAGATTTGCCCGAAGAAGTGTGGGGAGAATTTAAGGATATTTTCAATAAGGAGCCAGTTCATGCCTATAAAAACAAGAATGGTAATGAAAATCCAGAAGATCAATTATCACCAATGGAGTTGTTTGAGAAATGGAAAAAAGATAAAGGAAGACTTGATTCTTTGAAGAATTCTATAAATGCAGTAAAAATAACACTCTGGAGATATCAGAATCCTCTTGCTACTAAACGTTCATGCTCGAAAGCTCTTGATATTACAAGAAAGAACGTTATCAAATGGTGGAATATCCGTTACTTTATTGATGCTGCCCTTGCCGACGGTGGTCACGTTCACCCAATAAGATTGGATTATGACACCATAAAAAAAACTATCATCCAAGCTGTTGATAAGGCGGAACAAGGATAACAACAAATTGTATCATAAGCTGTATTGGAAGGCGGTTTGCAGGGATTGCAAACCGTCTTTGTTATATCGGCTTTTTTGTGGGACTGACGTTTGACTTTTTTTATGCTAAGGCTGATTCGAGGACTTGGCTTGAAGCTGCGTCTGCCTGTTCCATGATATTCTTTGTGTATTCGGGGTTGTTTTCCAACCGTTCTCTCCATATTTGAGAGTATTCTGGATTGGTCGCATCGAAACGGCAACTCTGGCTGATAATACCACTACCCAAATGGGAAACTAAATTCTCAAAGAGGAAACTATCAAGGCGGAGTGTATCAAAATCGACATCACGGGTGCTTTCTATCATTGCAACGGTCAAATCACGATAATAGTCATCCTCAATTTCAAAACTGTCTTTCGGAGCTATATGTATGACTTTTTCGATATTGTCATAAAGGGATAGGCCAGGAGTGCCGTCAAACTTCAATGCGATTTTATAGAAATTGCTGGAATCAAGAAACTGATACCCAGAGGTTTTCCTTCGCTCTGCCGCTATCATGTTCAATTTAAGAGATTCATAAGAACGCTTTTGGATAATGGGAAAGGTGGTTTGGGCTATATTGTACACTCTTGACACTTCTGTCTTTGTAAGTATGAAAAGGCTCTCTGCGTCTTGTAAAATTCCGAGACCTTTTGTCCTTAGTTCGTCTTCTGTAATAAAGAAGGGAAGCTCAAATCCCTGTTCTTCCATCCATAGCGCAAGCATAATAGCATTCGAGCCTGTAAAAAAGGTGCCATTAGCATCTCTGGGAATCATCATTTGCTTTGACACCCAAGGATTGTCGTCATTTTCAAGCTGCTTTTTGAGCTTGGTGCTTAATAACTTCCCATAAGCTCGATAGGCTTCCCGTCGCAACATTTCTGGTGTATGCCATCTGCCTTTTGAAGAAGGTCCTAACCGTATATAGCCTTCTGGTATGGACTTTACAGCTTGATCGACGGGTTGTTCTTCCGCTGACTGATTAGGCATATCTGTTTCATAAACACTCTCATTGACAGGCTCTGGAATGGTTTGCGACTCTTTTTGAATTTGCCCCGAATGCTCTCCAGTTCCATCTGGCACAGGCTGTGAGGGCGCATCCTTTTTGGAAGATGTTGATGTGGGTTCAACGTTTGTGGTCTTCCGACTCACACCGTACATAGAGGTGATATGCTCCCACAGCTCATCCAAGGTCTGATAATTGTCATCGATATTGTATACTGACAATTCTCGGTAGATTTGTTCAATATTATCCTGTAATGTTTTTTTTACGGTTTCGTCCTGTGTTCTCTGAATATCGGACATTAACTTCACAAATAGCATATCCGAATGAACAATAACTGCTTTCAGCAAGATCGCTCTGTCTTCAGAAGAGAGTGTCACGGTTTTCAACGTGGCATTGTTGAAGGCGACTATCGTATCTGAAGCCTTTGCCACAACACGGTCTATTCTTATACCTTTTATTTCGCAAAAAGGATGCTTCATAGATGATAATACTTTGTCTCCGCAAAATTCTTTACCGAATGCCCTGACAAAGGTCAGCAATTCCCGACCGCCATCTTGCTCACTTATGGCTTCTTTGATGTAGGTCAGTATATTTATAAATTGGTAAGATTTACTGGGCGTAATCAAACGGGAACTTCTGTCTACGAAAACATTAGGATCAAAGTCTAATACGATCGTTTCACCTGAAAGCGACCATGCTATTGGATAATAATTCTTCCCATCGATAGAGCTGACACCAATAGAATCGTTGGCAGGGAACATGCCTTGGCAAATATTATTTTTTTTCATTAGGGAAACTGATTCTGCAAACATTTCCTCCGCCATATCCCTCACCTTGGCTTCTTCGTTCCATTGATGTTGCTCGTCTTTATCGAGAGCGATTATTTTCTTATTTTCAATCAGTGATTTGAACTTTTTGTATGGGACGGTTTCTTCAGAATCATGGTAATGGCTGATTTTGCTATAATGATATAGAGATAAAGCTAAATCCATACCGGGTTTGTCGACAATGGATTTTACCCAAATAAACTGTTTGCTGTCGTCACGCCCCGTTTCCTTTGTAAAAAGGTTGTTCAGAAGACTTCTGCAAGCTCTTGCGTCTATCATCCTTACAAAGTCGGATTCTAATTCATAACCTTCAAGCTGCAATCGGCATAGACGATCGGCTTGTTGATCTATGCTGTCTGGAGTTGCCCTTGAATCTATCCATGTACTCATCAACCCATCCTGCCATTGAACTGGTGGGAAAAACTGCGGGTCGTTTATATCTTGTCCTTTGGACTGCGATTTTGCCCAAAGGCTTTTCTCCACTGCCCAACTTTGAAGAAGGGTGCATTGCGCACGATTCTTCGACAAAAAAATAAGTTCTTCTTTGGAGAAAAAATGATTGGGCGGAAAAGGCTTTAAGTTGCCATGTTTTTGTCCTTTTCCACTGTCTGTTTTGCTTTTGTTATCTTGTTTGTTGCTAAATATCCTGCTCCACCCACTTAACAAACGCTTGTTGAAGATTCCTGATGGGTTATCGCTTTCAATCATATACTTGTCAGAGTTTAATATGGAATAAACACACTGGCTTATAAAGAATTGATTGTGTCAACGCTCTATAATGCCAGTGCTTATGTAAAATATAAAATTATGGCGGCTATTCTGTATGTGTGGAAGTTAACTCCCAAGGCTCAACACTGCTTGTACGGCATTCTATGTTAACATTGCCTTGATATATATGGAATAACAACTCTCCCTTGACTTCCACATAGGCATCGGGCTTGAAAAAATCCTGCTGTATTGGTTTCGGTACAAGGAAACGAACCCAAAGCCAGCCACGTTTTTCTCCATCTTTGTCCTGCGACACCCCAGAAAAAGTTTGAAACTTGTTTCCGTGCTTGTTGGTTCGTTCTGTTATCTCGCCTTTTATCTTGCCTTTGAAATCAATAGAACCCTTGAGTGAGTCTTCATCAGTAGACTTTACAATTTCTATTTCATCATCAGTACGGAGATTGTAATAGGTTCGGTCATCTATACGCCTGATATAAAGCGTACCGCTAATTCTTACTCTACGACCAGTGGAATACTGCTCAACATTGTCTTTATTGCCAGGAGCGGAAACGAAAACTTGAAGCTCGGCTCCGCTTCCATCGCTGCCGGCAATAGGGATGGTGATAGTGAAGGAAATAAAGGAATGACCTTCCTTGTTTTGCTTTTCAACTGCAGAATTACTTATGATTCCACAGGCTGTAACATTGCATTTAATCATATCGATAATTATTATAATAAGATAGTTAAGCTCTTTTGATGTTGTTTGCTTGTTGCTCTTCTGGCAGGTCGCTGTCGAAATTCAAAGAGGCTGTCTGCGCAAGTTGCTTGACATCGACACTTTCTCTGTCCCTTCTAATAGAAGCGGCTTCTTTGGTCTCCTTGTTTTCATTTGCCTCTTTGGACGCTTGCAGATCTTTCATATTATCATCTCCCTGCAAGTCTTGGGCAAGTGTTAGGATGCCCATGAAAAGAGATGAGATAAGATTGGAGATGGGATTGCCACCGCCAGAAAGCCCTGCACTGTCACCATTTTTATTCATCAAGTATTCCAACCATCGGTCAGGATCGTCGGAATTTGTGATGTGAGCAAGCAACATCTGCATCTGGGAATTATCCATTGGGGATTCCCGTATTTCTGAAGGCGCATTGGTATACCCCATTTGAGAGGAATAGCGTGTCATCAAGTCTTGACCGCCTTTATTCAATGTGCCGGGGAGGTTCCCACGGAATGAGAGTTCGGCAAGATATTCTACAGGATCATAGCTTTGAAGTGTACCCTGTGCATTATAGAACTTGGTCTCAAAATGAAGATGTGGCCCCGTGGAGCGTCCAGTATTTCCTGAATATCCCAACTGTGTTCCCGCATTCACCGCATCACCGACTTTTACTCCGATCTCGCTAAGGTGCATATAAGTGCATTGAAGGCGAGTACCGTCCGTTCGATGATATTCTACCGTAATCATATTGCCAGCTGCACCGTTGTTGGGTTTAACGGCAATGACTGTACCATTGTCTTCAGTACCGTAAATGGGAAGATACCTACCGTTGGTGCCAAGATCGATGCCTCCATGATGGTGACCTGTGCGTTTCTCTCCATATTCTCCCGTTACTTTCAAACCTTCTAAGTTAATGGGCATGCACCAATGTCCTTGTAAGGGTGTGAGTGAAATGCCCGAGGGGGCAACCTTCGTTTGATCAGGTTGCTGACCTCGCATATATCCCACCTGCAATCCATGCTGTTGCGCCTGTTGAACGGCAATACGATCAAATCTGTCCAAACCATATCCGCTGATAATGCTTTCTATTTGAGATACGTAGTTCTTTGCAGTGGCATAACCACCAGCTTTGATACCTTTTGCCCAGCCTAAATGATCCGTACTGTCATTGATCGGGCAATTTCTCAGATAGCGTTGCTGAAGCAATATGGCGGAATGGTCACTAAGGCTTTGAGATACGTTATCGTATGACCGAAATGCTTCATGGGGACGGTCATCATCATAATAACTTACTCTACCTGTCCAAGACGAGCCTTTCTTGATTCCGAAGAAATTGTTGTCGTGAAGAGCGAGAGCCGAGGTTCCCCAAGAACTCTCAATGGCCATTTGAGCAAGAATGACAGAGGAGGGGATGCCATACTTGACCTGTTGCTCCATAGCATAGGGTGCGTATCTGGCAATGAATTCTGAAGTTGATATGGCCATGTTTTTAATAATGTGTCATGTCGAATGGTTACTGAATTTGTTAATTGAGATGAAGGGAACGTACTTTCTGTTTGAGATTGGACTGATTCTCTTCTTCCTTTTCGGAAGATGATTGTGAAGTTCCTTCAACTTTATTTTCTTTCATATCGGATTCCTGTTGGCCATTCTCAACAGACTGCTTTCCATTCTCTGCAGTTTTTTCGGTCTGCACATTTTCTTTCAGAAAAGGGGCGAAAGCAACTGCTGCAATAGCTTTCTTGTAGGCGGACATATCATCCGCCAGCCACATCCTGTCCCATCGCTGTTTAGAAATTTCCTTTTTCATGAATTTTCCGTCTACAGTGGCCATAACATATTTTTTGTCGGGATTTTCCCTGTCTTTAGTGATGGTAGGACGCTCTATTTTGCTGATGTCTACATTGGGAACTTTCGGCATGATAAGATCTACCTTAATTTCTGGATGTGCCTTGGCAACAGCGTAGTATTTCTGTGCAAGGGCTTGATGAATTTCCTGCTGCCTATCCGTTCCTCTGACATCGAAGTATAACTTCTTATGAGAGTCATTGGGATAAATGGCGAACGAGGGTTCTTTCTCTGCCTTGAAGAAAAATGCCCATTGTCCTTTTTCATCACGCATTGGCGTAAATATTTCAATCTTTGGTAAGGCTGCTGCTGCAATCTGCGGTTTTACATCAATATCTCTATGCTGACTGAACTCATATTGTTTCAACCGATCTACGGAGACGGTCTTATCCTTATAGTAGTCGTCAGGCTCTTTGAGTCCTAAAGCACCACCGGCATTATAGAACTTGACATCGGTGATGCCCTCGTGTCCTAATGCTATTTTGATACGATCTTTGCGAATGCCCGAGATCTCTACGTTGTCTTCAAGAGAAGCTCCTTCAGGAAGAATGACATCAGCTGAACCTTTTGCTGTATCTCTGACAATGACGATTTCTTTTGAATCTATATCTGGGAGCTTAGACAAGTCGGTGGAAATCTGATATTGCCTCTCACTGACGGCCAGGTCTTTCAGGGGCAAATCCTTACGAATTTCTTCGTACTTGACAAGCTGCTTCTGCATGTGCTTATCGATGGACTCAACGGCATTGTTGACATCTTTCTCCAGCAGTCCCAGCAGTTTGGGATTTTCCTTGATCTCTCGTTTCCAATAGTCAATATGTTGCATACTTTCTTTTGAAAGGCCTGCAGGAAGTCCCTGACGTGCCATCAGAATTCCAGCAGAGAGGTCTTGAACAAATCTCTCGTATTTCGCATCATCGTTGGGGAGGAGATTATTGCGTCCCATGCGGTCTAAACGTTGCTCGCTGCCTGTGGCTGCTACAATGGCTCGGTAAATATCATTGGCCTTCGCAATGGCAGCCTGTCGGCTATTACCGCTATTCTTATCCATCATACCGCTGACAATAATCTTGTCAGCTTGCTTGTCATATTCTGCATCTTGCAACACCATGACACGCTCATAGCCGATACCTGCGGATTTGGCTACTTTTTGGGCGGTTGAATATGCCTTGTTCAACACATCCTTTTCATTGGCTACTCTTTTTATGAGTTCTGAACTGTCAAGGTTGTCGGCAACAACAACCCACTGCTTGGCTTGAACGAGCTTTGGCAGATAGTCGTCGATTCTGTCAAGTGGAAAACCTGTGGACTTGATTTTTTGACCATTGACCTCTGTTTGACCTACTGGTAAACCTAATATTTTACCTGCTCTGGTGGCATCATTGCCGTAAATATGATACTGGTTATCGTTACGCGCAACGACAATGGCTGTTGGATGGTTGGATTTAAGTTTTTCGGAATAATTTATCATATTTGTCACGCCACGTTCGGAGAGTTCCTCATATTTGGCACCAGTCTCTTTCAGTAAATCACTGTACATTTCTTTTCCTGTCAGGGATGTTTGGTCGATATTGAAAATCTGCTGGGTCTGACGGGTATGGTGTTTGACATAAAGAGACTTCTCATCCTCGGGAAGTCCCTGATATTCACCCTTGGTGATAACATCTTTAGTAGCAATATTCTGGTAATCCCAACGAGTCCAATTGAAAGGAAGTGCTTTCTCATTAGTTTTGACAGAATCGCCTACATTCTTCAGTTCATCAAAATAGGCATAAACATTGGAGCGGTAACCCTTCTGATCGGACTGAAGGTTCATCATCAGATTGTTATACGGAGTAATTGGTGTCTTTGCCCAAAGAAACTCTGCGTTGCTCTTACCAGCCTTGTTCATCCAAATTCCTTTATTGCCTTTAGCAAGCTCTAACGCACCAAGCAGTAAGGCGGCATGTAAGAAGATCTTTGAAGTATAACCGCTGTCTTTTTCCTCTCTTCTATTCTCTTCTTCTCTACGTTTCTGTTCTTCAACTTCACGTCGACGCTCATCTTCTCGAGCTTTGGCAGCAGTTTGCTTGGCTTGTTCAGTCTTCTGCTTCTTTTCTTCTACGGCAGATTGCTGGGCTTCGGCAATGACAGCAGCTTTCTTTTCGGCTACTTCTTTAGAAACGTGACCTCCTTCCATAATTTTCTCTGCAATACCTGCTACATTCGTTGCAGGGTTACTGTCTTCTGAAAGAGAAACGTTCTCCTGAACTTCCTCGGGCTGTGAAGTTTCAGGCCACCATTTTGCAGACAAATTATTATATTTTACATAATCTAAAAAGGCAACGGCACTTTCTTCTTTTTGACTGTCAATTTTATGCTGATTGCAATAACTGTTATACCTCTCTTTTATCCCTTCAAGAGGAATCATTTGTATATACTCTAATTTGCTTATTGTACCATAAGCCACCGCATTTTCTATTTCAAAAACAGAATATGGTTCTTCTTGTGGAGATTTATCAAGTTCTTCTGGTTTAGACAAAGATACAGTTTTGGATTCCTCGTTTTTATCCGTGACAGTGTAGGCTGCCGTAATCTTGCCTGATTCCAAAATGTCTATAGCTTCTTTTACTCCCTCTTTAAGATCGTAGCCAAAGTATTCTGAATTTCGTACTCTATTTTTTAAAGTGGATATAGCATTTGGTATGATGCCTTCTTCAGGTATTCCTTTGGAAGACTCCAAAGCTGAAAGGGCTTCAAACTCTCCAACTGAGAGAAGTCCTTCCTGCTTGGCCTTGTTAACTTCATCTATGGTTTTCCAGCTTTGCTTGTCATCGGAGAAGGATAAGGTAATTTGCTGACCTTCCTTTTGTGATAAAACTGCAGAAAATATATAGGCTGCTGCAATATCAACGCTTTTACTTGTGTAGGAGCTTTGCATATTGACATGTGTTTCTTCTTTTGGCATTGCATCAACCCATGCAGAGAGTGTATCGGGAATATATCTTGATACAAGGACTTCTACGAGACCGTCAATTTTAGCTGTTAGGCTTTTCTCACCCCATTGATCCATATAGATAGTGCCTTTTACACGTGGAAGAATGTCTTCAACACCATTCAATAGTGTTTTGCCATATTCTTCTGCAGTTTCCTGATAGGTAAAATCTCCATCTTTACCTTTTTCTTTTTCGTAAGTCTCCCACGTTGGAATCTCACGAGTAAATGGGGCGGTAGATACCTGAGCTTTCATATCTTCATTTTTTTGAGGTTTTTCTTCGGAGGAAACATTTTCTTTCGTTTGGGCAAGCTCTCCATCAATTCCTTCCAAATTGCCAGCTTTCAGAGGCTTTTGATTCAATGCTATACGCTGTTCGTCAATCTTGTCAATAATCATATCAGAAGCCTTGCCTACGTCTGTCATAATGGTAGAAATGGTTTCAGGTTTGCCCTTTAGCCTATTTAACCACCCACTTAGATAGTTGGCGTTGTTCTCCAGAATCTTTCTATCAAAGCCCATCGTACTGCCAACAAGGGCAGAGGTCATTTCTGCGATCAATTCCTCATGAGCGTAATTGTCCGTGCCATGCTGACCGAAACTTCTGTCAAGACGATCCTCGTGTCCCGTTGAATGAGCCATTTCGTGCAGGGCGGTGGAATAATATTCCATGCCGTCACGATAGACTTCCTCGGGTGTCTGCCCAAGTTTGAACTGTGATTTCATCGGAAGAACGATGGTGTCCGTTGACGGGCGATAAAAGGCTTGCTCGGAGGGTTTGTCATATTGTATTTTAGCATACCACGCCTTCGTCTCAAACATACGGTCAAGAGCTTCGTTTACATACATTCCATCTGTGTCCTTCACTTCTTGTTCGGGAACTTTGAAGCGTGCCACAATGGCATCGTACTTTTTCTTGTTGACTTCTTCAAGGTTGGTCTGGTCAATATTGAAAACGCTGAAAACTCTTGGAAAAGGACGCACGATCAGCTTGGAACGTTCTTCCTTTGACATCGTATTATAGACTTCTTCAGAGATTTTATTTCCATCCTCGTCTTTGATGGATAGTCCCCACTTGAAGACCGGAACGGACTTTTCACCAGGTTTGACTTGGAGATTCTGATCCTTGGCTTGAAGGAATGTCATATAGACAGGTGTCTTGTACCCTTGCTCTGCCGTGTTGAACATGAGAAAGAATGAATTTCCACCAGAATACGTCCGTCCGCTGATGTTTTGCGGCAAACCTTGCACAGAACCATTGACACCCATCCAGCCTTTCTTCCAATTGTTGGCTTTGGCTGTCTCGATAATTTTAACCATCATGTCCGCAAATTTCTTCAGAATTTCATCGGATTTATTTTTTCTCTTTCCAGAATAATTGGGTTTTTTGAAATCTCTTTCAGTCATTTTCGTAAATTTTGATAGTTACAAAATAAATGACTTAACAGCAAATAAGCATCCTCAAAAAAATAAAAGTCTTATATTAACGTTTTCAGAACCTTTTTTCTGACTTGGAGAGTTTTTTTTGTTAAAAAACAACCTCCATTTTTTTGATAATCCAATAAATTCATGATAATGACCGCATCCTGCATTTTACTTCCCTTTTATTATCTCATATATATGGCAAACGTCTATATACCATAACTTGTTAATACGAATAGAAAGCTAATGCATATATACATATATACGTATAAACGGCTATAAAACTATACGACTATATATTGATGAAGGCAAATTCATTGAATGATCTGACTTCACTTTTTTACTTGAACATTTATCTAATTTTTATTTCCGTTTCTGCCTTCGACCTCACTTTCCATCACCTTTGTAGTCATCATCGACTTTTATAGTGCAAAGGTATCATCGGCAGGGAACACGGCAAGTACCAGCTGAAAGCCTATTGGCGGAAAACTTTTCATGACCCTCCGAAATCAAAGATTGCGGTTTCCTGAAAACTTTGCCAC
>QWCB01002646.1_pt1 | contig 28879 bp, 14 predicted proteins | sample 1972511 | NCBI WGS metagenome assembly QWCB01 (sample SAMN09866719, study PRJNA288562) | Human gut metagenome isolate term5_stool, whole genome shotgun sequencing... | isolation source: gut | host: Homo sapiens | place: USA: California | reverse complement strand
CTATTGGATTTACGGTCACAGTCACCGCAATATCAACAGGCTTATTGGCAATACGCAGTGTGTGTGCAACCAACTCGGCTACGTTTCCCATAACGAACACCTTGACTTCAAAGATGATGCGGTGATAGAGCTATAATTCTTTCCACTGTGCAACCCATTTCTCTTGTTTTGACCCACTTTTTGTGTTAAAATCAGTAATGTCAAATAAAATTCCGTAAAGATGGGTCCATTCTGAAAAACTATGGAATTTTCGAACCTCCCAATTTTGACCCAACGGTTGACCCACAAAAAATGATGGCAGATACGAACTTTCGTTATCAATTGATAAATATATTTTCAAATCATGTCACCAAAAGGTTGTGTTTCAGCAACTTTTGATATGTATTGAAATGATGTTAAATGATATTGTATAAATGTCTTTATCCCTCTCTCTCCGCAAACAAGGGTGTAAATCAGCAAATTATGCGATTTACACCCTTTATTATATCCACAAAAAAGTACGATAGAGTGTTTTCTATTTGACTAGTCACAAGTATAGCTTAAATTGTAAAAAAGAGTGGTGGACCATATTCTTTCTTTGAGCAAGTCTCACTCATCACAGCCTTTTCCTATCCAACATCTCCAAATTCTCAAAAACTTCATCAAACCAACGTATCTTTTTCAACTCATCCCCAACCTTTCTCGCTTCTTGAAATATGTATTTATTGAAAGGCAACACTTGATTTAATTCAAACTCTTCCTTATACTCAATATAGCTATTTGTTAGATAAGCCAAATCCAACTTCTCGGCAGCAAAGAACGATGAAACTGGAAGCGTATACCATTGACAACCAGTCTTAAGTTTATAAAGAATGCATGGAATTACCTCTGACAGTCTACTTTGGCAAATATATCCACGTTTTGCAACTGATAAATGAGGTAGAATTTCATTTTTATTGTATCTTTGTCTAGTACTTTGTACATGAGAGGAATTTGAGGCTTGGTTTGCTAATACAAAGATAAGAAACCCTCTCGATTTTAACAAAATAAAAAAGTCAAGACAACTTCAATATAAAAAAGTAATGGGAATCGTTATAGGGCTTGCCATCGGCTTCTTCCTGTGTATCGACGATCTGATAACCCGTCTTTCCAGGACCTTCGATAAGACAAGGTAGCAGCTTTACGATGGAAGCGGCAACGTGATGCGCAGGGTGGAGAGCTTGAAGGGACTCGGCATAACGCCGAAGAAGCAAACCAAGGGACTGGAAGAAATTAATGCATTGGACCGATAAATGAAAAATAAGGGCTTATCATATTTCCTAAGATTACAGGTTGATTTCCTGTGGCTCTTGTGCATGGTGCTGTGTTCGCAGCTCCATGCTCAGGAACCTTTGACCCGCAATATGCTGATGTTGTCGAATCTCAATACGGACAATGGGCTCTCCAGTGCCCGTGTGTATTCGATAGTTGAGGCTGAGGATGCTGCTATGTGGATCAGTACCAAGCGAGGCGTTGACAGGTACAATGGTCAACAGGTACGGAACTATACCTTGGCTACGGATATGCAGTTTAGTGATGCCAGTGGTAGAAACATCAAGTTGACTAAGGATAGCCAACAGCACATCTATGCCTATGATAATAAAGGAAAGATCTATATATATGATAAGGTGAAAGACACATTCCAACTCCAGGTCAATCTGATGAATGTACTTGGAGGAAGTGTGGTGCTCAATGACTTGTTGGTTGATGACAAGGGATGCTTTTGGATGGCGTTAGATAGGGGCGTGTATATGATGGCTCCTCTATCTATTGCTGGTAGTAAAGACAAAACAGCGTATAGTTCGCCTAACAAAGGAAAATACATTCTGAAAAACACATATGTCAATCATATCCAATTTTTCGGCAAACATTTATTGATAGGTTCTCCTTCGGGACTCTTCGTCTATTCACAAAATGCAGCCCAGCCTCGATTGCTCTTGCGAGGGTATTCCGTGCTTTCGTCTTATCACGACGTGAAGGCTCATCAGATATGGTTGGGAACTTTCCATCGTGGCATTCTCTTGCTCGATGACAGAACATGGAAGCCATTGTCTTCTCTCACGCAATTCTCATCCTTATCAGATATTCCGCTCATCCCTGTTCGTTCCATTATCCCCTACGATGCAGCCACCATCTTGATGGCGGTGGATGGAGCAGGTGTCTATGCCTACGACAAGAAGACTTGTAAGGCGAATCTACTTTTGAATACGGATGGCAGACCGGAGAATGCATTGCATGGCAATGGCGTCTATGCCCTTTGCAAGGATCATCTTGGCGACCTTTGGATTGGCTCCTATTCGGGAGGTGTGGATATGGCTATTCCGATGGAGCATACCTTGGAGTTTGTGCGCCATGAGTATCTCAACAGCCAGTCGCTTATCAATAATGGTGTGAACGACATCATGCAGAGCGTGGATACACAGGGGCGCAATAGCAAGATATGGTATGCTACCGACAAGGGGGTGAGCATCTATGACGAGCAAACCCAACAGTGGCATCATGCCCTATATAATAAGGTGGTGCTTACCCTTTGTCAGACTGCCGACGGCAAGGTCTTGGCGGGAACCTATGGTGATGGCATCTTTCAGGTTCATGCCGATGGAAGCAGTAGTCGGGCTTACTCTGTGTCGAATGGCAAGTTAAAGACCGACTATGTGTATAGCATTTTCAAGGATAGCGAAGGAGGCTTGTGGATAGGTTGTTTGGATGGAGACTTGGTACATATCCCATCATCATTAGAAAAGAATGGAAATGTGGCTAACTCTGTTAACTACTTACCAATCAATGAGGTTCAGAGTATTGTGGAGTCACCAGACAAGAAGAGTATTGCGGTGGGAACGACCCATGGATGTTATCGTATCGACAAGCGAAGCCTTCGTGTCAGTCGATTCTTCTATCCATCGGAATTTCCTACTTTCGATTATAATTTCTTTGTCAATGCGATGGTTTTTCAGGATGCACGGCATATTTGGATAGCCACCGATGGAGGAGGCTTGTACCTCTACGATAGGCATAAGCATCAGCTCAAGAACTATACTATCTCGGAGTCTTTGCCTTCCAACACCGTCTATGCCTTGGTCAAGACTCCAAAAGGCAAGGTGTGGATGAGTACCGACAAGGGACTGGCTTTCATCGATCATGGAAAGGTGACCAATCTCAACTTCTTCAAGGGATTGGAGCGGGAGTACAGGCGTATGGCTGTGGTCCGAATCCAAGACGGGCGAATGATTTTCGGAAGCAATGATGGTGCTGTGGTCTTGGCATCCAAGTTTGCCAGGGGATTTAACTACAAGGCTCCTCTTCATATCACGGGTGTTGAGGTGGAAGGAAAGACTTTCGATGAGGCTGACCAACTGGAAGATTGGCATGCAGAACTCTTCGAGATGTTGCAAGAAGGAAAGATGAGTTTCTCTCATGATGAGAAAACGCTCATCGTGCATTTCGAGAGCATCAACTATCCGTATCAGCATGACATCCAGTATCAGTATTATCTGGAGGGGTACGACCATCAGTGGAGTGTGCCTTCTGCCTACCAGCAGGCTCGTTTTGCCAACTTGCCTCCTGGCAGTTACATCCTGCATGTCAAGGCAATGGGTAGGAGTAACGGACGCATATTGGGAGAATCCACCTTGCGCATTCATATCGCCCAACCATGGTGGAACTCTTGGTGGGCGTGGATTCTCTATCTCTGCATCTTAGGTGCTGTAGTCTATTTCGGCTGGGATTACTACAGGGAACGTTTGCATCGCAAGTACTACGATGAAAAGATCAACTTCTTTGTGAATGCCGCCCATAATATCCGTACCCCTTTGAGTCTTGTGCTGGCTCCTCTTGCCGACTTGGCGAAGGATGCTACACTAGGCGATAAGAGCCGAAAGTTCTTGGAGATGGCACGGCGTAATGGTGATAAGCTTCTGAAGATGGTGACCGAGTTGCTTGATTTCCAGAAAATTGCCGTAGCGAAGACACAAGTTCGCTTGCAGAATGTGGAACTGTCTGTTCTCTTGCGTCAGCAGGTGGATAAGTTCCAGATGTCAGCCCAGGAGAAACATCTCAGTCTTCGGTTGGAAACCTGTGGACAGCATACCTTCTCTACCGATCTTTCTATGATGGATCTGATATTCGAGAATCTGCTCTCCAATGAGCTTGTGCAGAAACTGGGAGGAAAGTTAACATTCGAGAGCGAGGAAGGCAAGGGAACTGCTTTCTTGGTTGTATTGCCTGATAACGGAAATGTTGATGTTTCCGTTTCTTCCAAGCCATCAAGTCTGCCGGAAACTTCAGATACCTCTGTGTCTGCCGATGATAAAATAAAATCAGAAGAATCACTTAAGGACACGCTCCTTTTTGTCGATGATAACGAAGACCTCCGTCAATACATCCGTATGGCTTTCGCCGACCAATACCATGTGGTGGATGTGGAGAGTGGTGAGGCTGCCTTGAAGTATCTGTCAGAGAATGGTGAGTGTGACATCGTGGTATCGGATGTGATGATGCCGGGTATGCAGGGCGACGAACTCTGCCGTCGCATCAAGGAAAACAAGGAGACCAGTTGGCTGCCTGTCATCCTCCTAACAGCGAAGGCAGGGCGCGACTTCATGATAGAAGGTCTAGACCTTGGAGCAGACGATTACATTGCGAAGCCATTCGACTCTGCCATTCTTGCCAGCAAGATAGCGAGCATGTTGAAGAACCGTTGTCGTCTGAGTCAATACTATATGGAGCGAAGTCTCGCCATCGTCAGAGGAGAGGACTCTGGGCAATCGTCTCAAAAGAGCCTGTTGCCAAGCGAACCTTCCATGCCATCCGTTTCCGACGAAAAGAATAAATCTTCTGATGAAAAAGAACCGGATTTGGATCCGATGGACCAGGCTTTTGTTGAGAAAGCAACCCGTCTCGTCCTCGATAACCTGAGCGACACCGACTTCACCATCGACCGCCTTTGCCGGGAGATGGCGATGAGCCGCACCCTCTTCTATGGCAAGTTGAAGACTCTGACGGGGCAAGGACCGCAAGACTTCATGCGACTCATCCGTTTGGAGCAGGCTGCCCAGTATCTGAAGCAAGGCGATAGCGTCTTGGATGTTTCTGTGAAGACAGGATTTGTAAACGTAAAGTACTTCAGTACAGTCTTCAAGAAGCATTTCGGGGTGTCACCGAGTAAGTATGAATAAAATGAGTCATGTAAATTGTTGGTAAAGAAAGTAAAGTTACTACTATCTGATATTCTGTTAGTTATATACAAATGTAATGTAAGGTTTCAAACCTGGCGATAAGTTAGATTTGAAACCTTTTTTGTTTGCTTTCTAACCTAGCTTTTTCCTCTTTTCTATATTTTTGTAGCCAGGTTCAAACAATCACTCGCAATAAATAACCAATTAAGCATAAACAACAATAAACCTAATAATGAAAAGGAACCTTTTGAAAATCTGCTTGCTATTTGTAAGTACGTTTACTGTATTTTCTTGCAGTGCTAGTCCTTCGGTGGTGGATACGCCTGATACAAGCGAATCGATTCCTACCGCCAAGCAATGGAACAAGGATGTAGTAGGTTGGAATCTCGGCAATGAATTCGAGTGCTCAGCTCCTGGACAGGATAGCGAGTCGATGCAGATTGGCAACCCTGACGGTTCCATCCATGCAGAGACAGCTTGGGGCAATCCCGTTGTCACCAAAAAGATGATACAAGCCGTGAAGAAGGCAGGTTTCAATGCCATCCGGATTCCAATCCGTTGGCAGTGCCACATTACCAATGCTCAGGCGATGAGCATCGACAAGGCTTGGATTGCTCGTATCAAGGAGGTAGTGGGTTGGTGTCTGGATAATGACCTCAAGGTTATCATCAATGCGCATCATGAAAAATGGCTAGAAGGTCGTCCTACCTATCAATATAAGGATGAAAACTGCCAGAAGCTTGCGCTCCTCTGGATGAATATCGCCTCTGAGTTTGCCAATTATGACAGCCGCTTGGCTTTCGCCGGTACCAATGAGGTTCACGTCAGGGGCAATTGGAGCAAGCCTACTGCCGAGAACCTCGAAGTGCAGAATGCTTACAATCAGACATTCGTGGATGTGGTTCGTGCCACAGGCGGCAACAATGCCAAGCGCCACCTCATCTTACAGACTTACGTTTGTAACCCTTGGTTTGGCATCGAGAATGGAGATTTCATCATTCCGAAGGATGCCGAAGGCAATGGCAACAACTATATGAGTGTGGAATTTCACTACTATCAGCCATGGAGCTACGCCGGCGATTGCACCTACGATTACTGGGGTGATGTCTACAAGGATGCTGGCAAGATACCTGCAGAAAACGAGAAGACGATGACGGATTTCTTCGACAAGGTGGTGAATACCTGGAGCAACAAAGGACTGGGTATCGTTATAGGAGAATGGGGAGTAACCAATCACTATAAGTCAAACTCAGAGAAAGTGCATGAAAACATGACCTACTACTGTAAGTTCTTGACTACGGAGGCTCGCAAACGAGGCTTCTCTACTTTCGTTTGGGACAACAACCACTTCGGCAACGGTTCTGAGAAGTATGGCATCTTCGACCGTTTCAAGAGTATGAAGGTGAATGCTCCTTGGATTCTCGAAGGAATCTTTGGGAAAGAATAATGTTAAACTAAAAACAAAATATCTATTATGAGAAAGAAAACCATGTTACTCGGCCTGCTCGGTGCAGGTTTGATGTGGATGCCTGCTTCTGCCACTCTCGCAGCCCAGATGAACAATGCTGCGATGAGCGTTCAGCAGAACCAAGGCATCAAGGGTACAGTGGTGGATGCCACTGGCGAAACCTTGATTGGCGCTAGCGTGAAGGTGGTCGGTACAACCAACGGTGCCGTTACCGATCTGGATGGTAACTTTACGTTGAACTGCAAGCCTGGAGTAACGCTCGAAGTGAGCTACATCGGTTACAAGACGATGACCGTGAAAGCTGCTAATGGCATGAAAATACAGATGCAAGAGGATGGTAAGGCCTTGGATGAGGTAGTTGTCACCGCCCTCGGTATCAAGCGAGACCGCAAGGCCCTGGGCTATGGCTTGGAGGAAGTGAAGGGTGAGGAACTCACCAAGGCGAAGGAAACCAACGTCATCAACTCTCTTTCTGGTAAGGTGGCTGGTCTCGTTGTGCAGAACACCGCTGGCGGTGCTTCTGGTTCTACCCGCGTGCTCCTTCGTGGTAATACAGAAATGGCAGGCAATAACCAACCTCTTTACGTGGTGGATGGTGTGCCTTTGGATAATACAAACTTTGGCAGTGCCGGCGAAAGTGGAGGTTATGACCTCGGTGATGGCATCTCTGCCATCAACCCTGATGATATCGAAACGATGACCGTATTGAAAGGTCCTGCAGCCTCAGCCCTCTATGGTAGCCGTGCTTCCCATGGTGTTATCTTGATTACGACCAAGAAGGCGGAGAAGGATAGGATTTCCGTGGAGTACAATGGCTCTTATACTGTCGATACCCAGTTGGCTAAATGGGACGACATCCAGGAGATATATGGCGCTGGCTACAATGGCGAGCTTCCTGCATCCAGCACCTCTGGTACCAATGCCAGTTGGGGACCTAAGGCCGATGACTTCATGTTCAAGTATTTCGATGGCGAGAAACGTCCATTCCTGATGCATCCTAACAACGCCTCCGATTTCTTCCGCACGGGTTTCACCACCCAGAACTCTGCCATCCTCTCAGTTAATTCTGGTAAGACGGGTATGCGTTTCTCTTTTACCGATATGCGCAACAAGGATATCTTGCCAAATACCAATATGAGTCGTGACAACTTCAACCTCCGTGTGAATACCTCTGCAGGTCCTGTTGACTTCGACTTCACCGCCAACTATACTCGTGAGAAGGTAAAGAACCGTCCTGCCCTTGGTGACTCCCAGAGCAACGTGGGTAAGAACCTCATGACTCTGGCGGGTACCTACGACCAGACTTGGTTGAAGCGCTATGAGGATGCCGACGGCAACTATTCCAACTGGAATGGTAACGACCAGTATAACAAGAACCCATACTGGGATCTCTATAAGAACAGCAATACATCCGACAAGGACGTATTCCGTTTTACGGGTAAGGCCATTTGGAACATTGACAAGCACCTCAAGTTGCAGGGTACCATCGGTACCGACATCAACAGCATGAACTTCGAGGACTTCATCGCCAAGACAACTCCAGGTACTCCTGCCGGAAAGCTTACCGACCAAATCTTCAACAACCGCACACTCAACGCCGAGATACTCGCCCTCTACAACAACTCATGGGGCGACTTCGATGTCAACGCTACCGCTGGTGGTAATATCTTCAAGGTGAACAATAAGACCACCACCAACATCGGTCTCAACCAGCAGATGAATGGCATCCAGAACATCATGAACTATCAGGAGCAGAATACTCGTGAGAGCATGTACAAGAAACAGATCAGCTCTCTCTATGCCAGCGCGAGCCTCGGCTACAAGCATACTTACTATTTGGAGGGAACCCTCCGTGGCGATAAGTCGTCTACGCTCCCTACAACTAACAATACATACGTATATCCATCTGTATCGGGTAGTTTGGTTTTCTCCGAGTTTATCAAGAACAAGAAGTTCATCAATTACGGTAAGATTCGCGCATCTTGGGCAAAGGTAGGTAGCGATACCGATCCATACTTGTTGGCACTCAACTATACCACGGGCAAGTACAGCTACTCGGGTTATACCATCGGTATGATAGCCAACTCAACACAGCCAAACAAGGATTTGAAGCCTACAATGACAGGTTCTTACGAGGTAGGTTTGGAGATGAAGTTCCTCAATGGGCGCTTGGGCTTGGATGCCACCTATTACAACCAGAACTCCAAGAACCAGATTTTGAGCTTGGCTTCAACCACCACCTCTGGCTATGCTTACCGCCTCATCAATGCCGGTGAGATTCAGAACCAGGGTATCGAGATTGCCCTCAATGCCCGTGCCTTGCAGATCAAGGACTTCGCTTGGGACTTGGGTGTCAACTTCTCGAAGAATACCAACAAGGTGAAGTCGCTCACCGATGGCATGGACTACTTCGAGTTGGCGAAGGCATACTGGTGCGGTGTTTCTGTAGGTGCCAAGGTAGGTGAGAACTATGGAGCTATCCGTGGACACGACTTCCTCTACAACGACAAGGGTCAGGTGGTTGTCGATGCAGCTACTGGTCTTCCAAAAATTGACCAAAAAATCAAGACCATCGGCAACTCTACTTGGGACTGGACAGGTGGTTTCTATTCAACCTTCAGCTACAAGAATTTCCGCCTCTCTGCTGCATTCGATGTTAAGGTAGGTGCCGACATCTACTCTATGTCCATGCGTTCCGCATACCAGACAGGTAAGGCAAAGGGAACATTGGCAGGCCGTGAGGAGTGGTACACTTCCGAGGAGGCTCGCAAGGCTTCGGGTATGGATCTTGCCGCATGGCGTGAAACAGGTAACTGCAAGGGATTTGTCGTAGGGGGTGTCATCGACAATGGCGACGGTACTTATCGCAAGAACGACATCGCCGTAAACCCTGAAGATTACTGGAAGCATGTGGCAAATGGCGTGCAGAGTGCCTTCGTTTACGACAACTCTTACGTGAAGTGTCGTGAGATTACTTTCGGCTATACCTTCCCAGAGAGCATCCTGGGCAAGTATGCCAAGGGCTTGACCGTATCCTTCGTGGCTCGTAACCCATTCATTGTTTGGAAGAACATTCCTAACATCGACCCAGACTCCAGCTACAACACCTCAGGTCTCGGTCTGGAATATGGTTCCCTGCCATCTCGCAAGAGTTATGGTTTGAACGTGAACGTGAAGTTCTAATCTCGAAAAAATGAATCAATTTCTTTAGAAAAGTTCTAATATATAAAAGGTAAGAAAATGAACAATATAATCAAGAAATATATAGGTAAGAGCAGCCTGATGATGGCTTTCGCCCTGATGGCAACCGGCACTGCGATGACTTCTTGCTCTGATGATACCTTGAGCAACATCAATACCGACAAGACCAAGGTGAGCGAGCTCGACCCTAATGCACAGTTGACAACAGCTTTGTTGCAGACTTACGGTGACTTCAGTCTGATGGATACCTACCGTAACTACATATCTGGTTTCCCACAGTATTTCGCTGGTGGTTGGAATGTAACCAATTACGCTGGTTCTAATTTCAGAGAAGATGATATTACCCGTCGTATTTGGGATCGCTATTATGAAATCGGTATCAAGAACCTTGTGGATGCCATCCACAATTCTGCTGACAAGGCAAACTTGAATGCGGCACTTCGTATCCATCGTGTCTATCTCACGGCAGTTTTGGCAGATACCTACGGTGACGTGCCTTGTTCGGAGGCTGGTCTGGGTTATATCTCAGGTATCTCCACCCCTAAGTATGATACCGTAGAGGAACTCTACAGCTGGTTCTTTGAGGAGCTTGACGCTTGCGAGAAGCAGCTTGGCACAGGTACCGACCGCATTTCTGGTGATGTCACCAGCATGGGTGGTGATGTAGCTCAGTGGAAGAAGTACGCCAATGCACTCCGTATGCGCTATGCCATGCGCATTTCCGATGTTAATCCACAGAAGGCAAAGGAGGAGTTTGAGAAGGCTGTAGCTGCCGGTGCTATCGCCAGTGCAGCAGATGATGCTTATATCAAGTATACTGATTCTCCATTTACCTATTATGATGGAGCCAACGACTACGATTTCCGTGCCAATGCATTGAGCGAGAGTCTCTATGGTCAGGATGCCACATCGCCTACCATGGTATGCTCTACCTTGTTCTATCAGTTGCAGAATACCAACGACCCTCGCCTCTATCGCATCTGCCGTCACTACTACAATATCAAGCGTAGTCAGGTGAAGCCAGATAAGGAGCAGAACATCGACTTGACCGATGATCTTCTGGCTTACTTCCAGAGCAAGGACCTTGGTGAGGAGCCTTGCAACCCTGGTGCAGCTTGGTACACAGACTGGATGAATCCAGCTACGGTGGATGACCTTCCTACTTTGAAGAAGTATGCAGAGATTGACGAGAACACTTATGCCAACTCTGATTATATAGCCCGAGCTGGTCGTCCTTGCTTGAACATCGACTTCGAGATGCCTTCTTGTCCTGGCGACTTGATGAGCTATGCTGAGGTGGAGTTCCTCAAGGCTGAGGCTGCAACCAAGGGTTGGAATGTAGGTGGTGGTGATGCTGAGAGTCACTACGAGGCTGGTGTTCGTGCCAGCATGGAGTTGCTCAACAACTACTATCTTACATCCAACAAGATTTCTAAGGAAGAGATAGATGCGTTCATTGCCAGCAATCCGTTGGGTGACAATCCTAAGGAGACCATCAACACCCAGGCTTGGATTCTCCACATGATGAACCCTTCTGAGGGTTGGGCTAACATGCGCCGCTCTGACTATCCTGCCATCTTGAATCGTGATCTCTTGACCAAGAATGGTTTCACTTATACGGATTCCGATTGGTCAATGCCTGTCCGCTTGCAGTATCCTGAGTTGGAAGCTCAGTACAACAATGCCAACTACAAGGCTGCCATCGACCGCATGGGTGGTACAGACAACTGGCACAAGCGCCTCTGGTGGGACAAGGCTGATGTAAACCTTCAGCCAGACTTCAATCCTCCATTCGGAAAGGGATATAGCGAGTAGTGTTTAATGTTAAGTGTTAAATGTTAAGTCTTATAGGACAATAGATAGAATAATTAATTATGAATAAGACAATGAAACAATATAAGGGAAAAGTCTTGAAGGCTATGATGATGCTCTTAGCCGTGAGTTTCGCACTGGCTGGTACATCTACCTTGTCTTCTTGCTCTTCTGACGATGAACCATACTTCACTGTCAGCGAAAATGACGATCCACGAATCTTGAACACCGACTTGGCTGATTCCAAGATAGACCGGAAGACTAATTATAAGTTGGAAATCAAGGTAACTCCTGTTCACTACACCACTGTGACATGGTTGCTCGACGACACTCAGATTGCAGAAGGTACTACCATCGACCAAACTTTGCCTATAGGTAATCATGAACTGAAGATTGTGGCAACCACCACCAAGGGCAAGACCACATCCCGTACCTTGAACGTTACCGTGACTCCTGCTGCCGATGATCCAGCCTTGGGTACCAATGCCATCGAGCTTTGGGTAGCTCCGGGAGAAGCTACAACCATCCACAAGTGCAAGAACCTGGGGCTCGTTCAGAAAGTACTCATCGCTGGTAAGGAGGCTGCCTTCGAAGTGCTCGATGAGGGTACGACATTGAAAGTTACTGCTCCTTCCGACCTCGCCAATGGCGATTACGACATTACATTGGTAGATGGCAATGGTGTACAGTTTGCTGGCGGTACCATCAAGGTAACCACCGAGGCTCGCCCATCTATGGAGAACACCATCTGGGAAGGTGAGTTTGCCGTGACATGGGGTACACCATTCGATGCCTTGAAGGATACCTTCCTCTCAAAGGTGAAGGCTGGCACCATCCTCCGTGTCTATGTGGATGGAAATGGTCAGGGTACTGCTGCTACCTCTTGGTGGAACAACATCCTTACTGGTAAGGGCGACCCAGAGCGTGGCGACATCATGGTGAATGGACCTGCTAAATGGGAGTTTGAACTGACCGACCTCTCTATCCAACTCTTGACAGAGCAGAATGGTCTATTCCTCGTGGGTGACGGTTACACCGTAAAGAAAATAACTATTGAATAAAATATTAGAAAGATTTTCGTTTTTATCATAAAACGTCAAACCTTTGAACTTATGAAGAAAATATTATTATCAATTTCAATGTTGGCATTGGCTTATACAGCCAGTGCCAATGTTCCGGTTATCAAGAGCGACCCTAAGATTGAGGCTCAGGTAGAACAAACCCTGAAGAAACTCACCTTGGAGGAAAAGATAGGTCAGATGATGGAATTGGTGACCGACCTCTTTGGTGCCAACGACAAGAACGGTGTGTTCTATATCGACGAGCACAAGACCGATTCTATCCTTTCCCGCTATAAGATTGGCTCTATCCTCAACGCTCCTAACACCTGCGCGCCAACAGCCAAGCAGTGGGAGAAGTACATTGGGCAAATCCAGAAAATCTCGATGCGCTTATGAGACTCGTGCAGTGAGCGTACCTTGGACTTACAGTCCTACCGTTGACCTCGGTCGTGATGCCCGTTGGCCTCGCATCTGGGAGAACTTTGGCGAGGATTGTTACCTCAGTTCAGAGATGGGTAAGGCGATGGTCTATGGTTTCCAGGGCGAGGACCCAAACAACATCGACCAGTATCACATTGCCACTTCAATGAAGCACTTCATGGGCTATGGTGTGCCTTGGACTGGTAAAGACCGTACGCCAGCCTATATCTCTCCTGCCGACTTGCGAGAGAAGCACTTCGCTCCTTTCCTGGCGGGTCTGCAAGCTGGAGCCTTAACCGTGATGGTGAATTCCGCTTCCGTCAACGGTATGCCGATGCATGCCAATAAGGACATCCTGACAGGATGGCTGAAGGAAGAGACAGGGTGGGATGGTGTGCTCATCACCGACTGGGCAGACATCAACAATCTCTATACTCGTGAGATGGTGGCAAAGGACAAGAAGGATGCGCTCCGCATTGCCATCAATGCTGGTATTGATATGATTATGGAACCTTATTCTTGCGATGCTTGTGGCTACCTTGTAGAACTGGTGAAGGAAGGTAAGATTCCGATGAGTCGCATCGACGATGCCTGTCGCCGTGTGCTTCGCATGAAGTACCGTCTCGACCTTTTCAAGAACCCAACCCAGAAACTGAAGAATTATCCTAAGTTTGGTGGCAAGGAGTTTGCCAAGCTCGCCTTGGAGGGAGCTACCGAGAGTATGGTGCTCCTGAAGAACGAGGGTAATATCCTCCCTTTGCAGCATGGCAAGAAGATTCTCCTCACGGGTCCTAATGCCAATCAGATGCGCTGCCTGGACGGTGGATGGAGCTATACCTGGCAGGGTCATCGTGCCGATGAGTTTGCCGGCAAGTACAATACCATCTATGAGGCATTCTGTAATGAGTATGGCAAGGAGAATGTCATCTTGAACCAGGGTGTTACCTATAATGAGAAGGGAAATTACTGGGAGGAGAACGAACCTCAGATTCTGGGGGCAGTGGCTGCAGCGAAGGATGCCGACGTCATCGTGGCTTGCATAGGCGAGAACTCCTATACAGAGACTCCGGGTAACCTGACCGACCTTTGGCTCTCAGAGAACCAGCGCAATCTGGTGAAGGCTTTGGCTCAGACTGGCAAGCCTGTCATCTTGGTGCTGAATGAAGGTCGTCCTCGTCTCATCGCCGACATCGAACCATTGGCACAGGGCATCATCAACATCCTTATCCCTGGCAACATGGGCGGCGATGCCTTGGCAAACTTGGTATCGGGCAAGTCAAACTTCAGTGGCAAGATGCCTTACACCTATCCTAAGGAAATCAATTCGCTCGCTAACTACGACTTCAAGAAGAGTGAGGAGGTGGGTACGATGGAAGGGGCTTACGACTACAATGCGAAGATTACCCAGCAGTGGGCCTTCGGATATGGTTTGAGCTACACCTCTTACAAATATAGCAACCTGAAGGTTTCCAAGTCTGACTTCCGCCACGGCGACATTATCAAGGTGAGCGTGGATGTGAAGAACACGGGCAAGGTGGCAGGCAAGGAGAGTGTCCTCCTGTTCAGCAGCGACCTCGTCGCCAGCATGGTGCCAGATGGTCGTCGTCTCCGTGCCTTCGACAAGGTGGAACTTCAGCCAGGTGAGACCAAGACTGTGACCTTCGAATTAAAGGCAGACGACTTGGCTTTTGTAAGTTGGGATGGCAAATGGAGATTGGAGGAAGGCGACTTCAAGTTGATGATTGCCGACCAAACTGCCTCTGTTCGTTGTACAGATACTTATCTGTGGCAGACAGCCAATAGATAAGCATATATAAAGATTGGGATCCATTCCTGCAAGAATATTCTATGTATTCTTGTTAGGAATGGATTTTTTTATAAAATAGATACTTACTGATTTGCTTCTCACGTTGGCCCTTTGTGCTTTCGTCTTACTTTTCTTTATCTTCTCCGTACATTTTTTTATAGGTTTCGTTATAATGGATGATGGCATCTTGTAGTTCTCTGATTTTTCCCAAGCGTTTCAATACGCGTGTTTGTGTATGGAAAGCAGTTTCGTTTATAGGGTCGATATAGAAGATACATTTTACACAGTGCAAGACTGACTTATAGTCAGATTGCTCTACCGATGCGTTCATCAGTGCAATGAGTGGTTTGAGCAATAACTGTTCCGTGCTCGATTTGAAGGTATCGAGTACAGGTGCATCCATAAACGTGAGAAATTTTCCGCGACACACAATATCGAGAATAGGAATGCGACGCTCATACAGGTTGGCCGTTTCATCGTTTAATAAATTGAGCAGTGAAAAATAATCGCAATGGAAGGTAGCTTGGGTGTCCAACTTAAATTTACCTGATTCGTAGACCAGTGTTATGCCTTCAAACTCTTTTAGAACACGTCGCAGATGGTTGATGGCCACGTTTTTTGAGTTCTTAATTTTTTCAGGTGTTTTGTAGCCCCACATTTCGTAGCCCAACTGTTGAGACGAAATGCCTCCTTCAGCGTTGTGTTGAAGGATGAGGCATAATAACAGACGTAGCTTGTCGGTAAATAGATAACTTATATCTCGTCCGTTGCGTCCGCAAGCTGTAAAGTTACCAAAAAGGTATAGGGTGTTGGGTTGTATACCTTCGGCCTCGGCCTCGGGTTCGCTGTCGTTGTTTACGATAATTCGTCGGCGTTGCGTTCGATGAAATAGCCAAACACCAGTAGCAACAATGGCAGCAAGCAGAGCTATTATGTAGGGTAGCCATGACGAATGTGCTTGGTCGTGTTCATAATTTTCAAATACCGCTTCGGTAATGGCTGGTGCGTTGATGCTGTAGGCACGTAGCGTGTTGTGATGCTCATCTTTATATTCGTGCACGGTAATAATGAAACGATGTAGCAACGAGTCGAAGTAGAGCGATGTTTCAGTTTCGATACGGTCGGGGTGTATTAGTATAGAGTCGCCAAGTTGACAGAAATGTCCGTCGCGTAATGAAAAACGGTATAGGTGAATGTACGAGTTTGACTTAAACTCAGAATAACCAATGGTGTAGAAACTGTCGCGTGTAAGCACCATCGATTTTGAGAACACGATATCGCAGTAGTGTTTCCAGTCAATGTTCCACACTTTTTCTACACGATTTGTACGCGTGTCGTATCGATGAAGATCGTAAAAGAAGCGGCGTCCCACCGTTTGGTCGCCCGACTCGTTTCCCATGCCGCCAAAGATGTAGGCATAGCGTTTGCCATCATAGCCCATCGATAAAAAATAGCGTGGGAAGCGTTCGCCCTGCACCTCGTTTAGCATGTGCCAATGGTGGTCAGAAACATTGTAACTGTAAAAGCGTGAGCTGTATTGCATGTTGGCAAAACCGCCATAAATGATGAATTGCTGCGTGTCGGGGCGATAGAAAGATCCGTGGTGGTGCATCTGCCCCTCGTTTATCTGTACGGTGCTCTCAGCGTTCCACTGGTAGGTGTCGAGGTTGAGGCTGGCCACTGAAGGTTCTGCCTCGGTTTTCTTCTCTCTAAAAGTCTCGTAACTGTATAGCTTGTGGTGAGAGGGATCGATAAAGTTGGTGCCAAGGTACAATTTTACTGGGCAAGGTTGTGCAAACGGTTGTCGCTGCGTAGCACCTGTTACCACATTATAAATATATAAGGAATCGTTGTTATAGTAAAGCAGTTGATGGTTAGGGACAAAAAAGTTATGACCAGCAGGAGTGTCTGACTTCAATGATAATAGTGGCGTCCAGTGGTAATGATCGTTTAAGAGCCAATAGGGCGAGTTGACAAAGCCTACGGTGTGGTGTTGTTCATCAAGCACAGTTGTGCCAGACGTTTGTATTAAAGGAAAGCGCCAGCGACTATCGGCATCACTCACCACTAGGTCGCGCATGGCAAACGAAGGTACATCGATGAGATAATCGCTTCGTCCAAACACAATGCTGGCTAGCATGTTATGGGGTAAGCTGTTCTTGCCCATAGGCAATTTGATGCTCTTTTGTTCACCATCAATGCTCATGCTGATGGTTTGCTGCTTCATGTTGAAGGAAATGTGCACATTAAACCACTGTTTCAGCATGAGTTTCTGTCGGTTAAACCGTATTTTGATGAGGCCTTTATAGCCTTCACGGTTTAGCTCAAAATAGTCGTTTCCGCGACCATCGTAAAACACATTGAAAATCTTATTTTCGGTTTTATCTATTACGCGCACAATATATCCCACTTCTTCGCGATAAGGTAGACGCATATCGAACGAGATGTCGAGGCGTTCAATAAATTGTTCTTCCTTGTCTCCAAACACACTGTATGAGGTGCGCTTTTCTATTGAGTTGGCAGGATTTAGAAAGGCAAGACCGCCCACCTTGGCATGAATAGGTGTTGGTAAAAGTATGAACAAGGTGGCGATGAGTATCAAAAAGCGTGTATAGGCTTGATGGTATAGTATGTGTGCGTAGGATTTTATGTGCATAGGTATGATGTTGTTTTAGTTGTTGCAAAGATATAAAAAATGTTGTATAATGTAAGTATTGGCTCTTTTAATTACAATAATATGATTAAAATTTCCTTTTTATAGGGTTAATTAGGGATAAGAATAGCTTAAATTTACTTTTTATGGGTTATTTTACAGGCAGATTAATGGTTTTTTTCTGAAAATAACCGCTAATTAACCCAGTTATTAATATATGGAAATGTACTTTTGCGTTTGTTATATGTGGAAACGGATCAAACTACTTCGGTTTCTTGCATCCGTAATGATGTATGCTGGTGATAATTTAATGTAATAATAACAAACCTACAAAATATAATAAAACTATGTTGACAAAAAAACTATTTAATCTGCTTACAACTGTTTTCCTTTTGGGTTGTTTAGCATGGATGGCTACGTCATGTAGCGACGATGATGATAAGGGTGGCTTGGGAACAGGCACCGTATCGGGTATTATTACAGACGATTATGATGCCCCACTTGAGGGCGTAGTCGTAAAGATTGAGAGTGGCACTGCCACTGCTACGACCAATGCCAATGGAGAGTTTACATTAAATGAGGTGGCGAAGGACAAAGCCATTCTTACTTTTTCAAAGCAAAACTACCAAACCATCAGTGTTACCATTACTCCGAAAAGTTTTAGCAATGGTGTGGCACTGGTTAACGCATCGATGATTTATGCCGCAGCTAAAATTTATGGTACGGTGCTTGATGGTAAACATGGTAATGCACCATTAGCTGGCGTACAAGTTAGCATTAGCGAAACACAGACGGTAACCACCGGCGCTGATGGCACTTTTACCATTGACAATCTGCCTCTTGATGCTTATACTGTAACCTTTACTTACGATGGTTACGAAACTGTTACTCGTACGTTAGGTATTGATGGCTTTATTGATGGTATTGCAACTGTTGATGTTACGATGGGTGGTCGACAGATATTGCCACACAAAACTCTTGACGATCTATTGAACGCTGACCACTGGTTCTTTAGTGAGTATCGTGGTGGCCGTAATGGGCAGGATTATCCTCACTTTGATTGGTCGACCGACTTTATGGCTACGCTCGATTTCCAGGGCGCTTGGGAAGAACAAAACGAGGGTACTACCTTGCAGATACAAAACAATCCTGGTGACAATCAAGCCCATCCTGCCGATTTGAACAACTTCGACTCGTATGTATATGGCCTCAAACATATTACCGAAGATAATAAAATACTGACTATACAGTGTCGTACACACTCGGCATCAAACGACGACCCTGTTGTTTGGGGCGTGCAAGTGGTAGATATGAGTCAGACATCGCCTTCAGCAGTGAAGTTGGGCGAGAACCGAACTTTAAACAGTGAAGATTATAAGAGTGAGGTGTTCGACTTAAGCGACTATGTAGGTAAAGATGTTATTATTGCCATAGGCATTTACCGCGCTCGTACGGGCGACTACTGGAAACAGTTTGTTCTGCGTCGTTTGGCTTTCAACAAAACAGCCATCGATGAAGGCTTCTGGGGTTGGCTGCCTGGAACAGCTATTAATGACGAACTGTCATCGTGGGGCCTTACACAAGAAATGGTGCGTTCGGCCATGCCACAAACAGTTTATAGCTTCTCGGGTGTATCGCCAATGAATGGCAGCCGCGACGACTATGGCAACGCTTACCACTCATGGCGTGATGTGAACCATATGTTTGCCCTGTGGTCGTTTGTACCTCTGCATAAAGATACTGAGCCGTTTGCTGGCGAAGGCTTTGTTATGAAGACCAATGGCGGTGGCACACCTGTAAGTGATACCGAACCTCAGGCTTATGTATATGCCAAATTCTCGATAGGTGCTGGTCATGACCATTTTTACTTGCGCTGTCGCAACTTTAGTAGTGCTAATCCTACAGTGTTTAAGCTTACAGCCATCACCAATGATATGGCAGTGAAGCATATTCTGCCCACTACCGTATCGGCTAACCAATGGGGCGAGGCCTCTAACGGTTGCGTAGGCTTTGTGCATGAAGATGGTGGTACGGGCAACCCCGAGGCATACGCAACCTTTACCTACGATCTGACCGAATTTGATGGTAAGGACGTAACGCTGTGTCTGGGCGTGTATAAGGGTACTGATAATGGCGATGAAAATAAGTTATGTATCTATAGTGCCAATCTTAACTAATACACGCTAATATGATAATTTCCTTAGTAGAAATTCTTCAACCAATATTTTTTGTCTACTTTTTGAAAAAAAAGACGGATTGTCTATATACTATATAATAAAATATGAAGTCGGCTGGCGGGGCAATCAACCCCAATTACTCCGCACGGCGGCCTCTTGAAACACTAAACAATACAACAAAATGATGCAAAAAACCTTATTACTTATAGGTGCTGCGCTATGCTGCATGGCCACACTCTCGGGCTGTGAGAAAGAAAAGATGAATAGCATGCACTATGACCTTGAGGGTCACCCCTTGCCAACACAGCAAGGGGCCGAACTGGCTACCCTCAACCTCTCGCGCGCCATCACACTGGCCGACTCGGCCTTTGTGCACAACTTTACGGGTAACACAATGAAGCTGTTGCGCTACTATAATCCTATTACCAAAAGTACTGATAACGAGGTGGGCAGCGTGTGGATGTACACCAGCGCCATTGAGGCAGTAAACGGTATACTCGAGTCGTTGAAGGATATGCAGAAGCAAGTGCCCGACTTGTATGCTCAAAACTATGAGCGCTATGTGGGTAGACTGACCAATTTGTACGATGGACTAGAATACTATGCTGGCACCTATACTCTTACCTCATACACACAAACTAAGAAATGGACGGTGTATGGCGTGAACCGTGCCGACGATAAAGGGGGCGCTAACGTTACTGGCGTACTGAACGTATATGACGACCAGCAGTGGATTATCCGTGAGTTGCTGCGTTCGTATAAAATCACTGGCAAAACCGATTATCTGGCCAAAGCAGAATATCTTACCGACTATGTGCTGGATGGATGGGACTGTACCCTGAACGCTAATGGCGAAGAGAATGGAGGCATAACCTGGGGCCCAGGCTATGTGTCGAAACATTCGTGCAGCAATGGCCCTATGGTCAGTCCGTTGGTATGGTTGTATGAGATATATCGTGGCAAGGCCGATGAGATAACCTATCGCAAGGTTGACTTAAACGGACGCCGCTATGAAGTGACAGAAAAAAAGGCCGACTATTATCTCAACTTTGCTAAGAAAGTGTATGCTTGGCAGAAGAAGTATCTTATGAACGCTGATGGTGTTTACTACGACCTTATTGGTGCCGAGGCAGATGCTCCGCAATATGAATGGGTTGATGGAAAACAGTATCGTAAGGGATTGGCATTGACCAATCCCTCGGGCCGAAGCTATAGTTATAACAGTGGCACCATGTTATCAGGCTGTGCCGATCTGTATCGCGTAACGCGTATTGCTCAGTATCTTGACGATGTGAAGGCGCTGTCATTGGCTACTTTCAAAGTGTTTGCTTCGAAAGACCCTGTACGTGAAGGCTATTATGCTTACGCCGTAGATGGTTTTAGCCCTTGGTTCAATGATGTGCTGATGAGCGGCTATGCCGAGGCCTATGGCTATGATGAAATATCGCGCAACAGTCTTAACTATTATCAGGCTAACCTTAATTATGCATGGGCTATGTATATGAAGAACGGTACGCTACCAGTAAATTTATTGGTGGGCTGGAGCCAAACGGCTGTAAACAATAAAGTTGAGGCCATGTTCTCATTTGCCTATGCTTCAGAGTATGCTGTGCTGGCTAACTGCCAACGCAAAATAACCGAATAACGTTTTCAAAGCCAATTTTGTTATGAATATAAAGTCATTATTATTTATATCGGCTCTGGTCATGAACTCGGCAGCAGTACAAGCGCAGGGTATCATGGTAAAGGGCAAGGTCGTTGACCAACACAACGAGCCCGTTATTGGCGCTACCGTAGGCGTAGATAAGGGCAAGGCCAAGACTGTGACCGACATTGACGGCAACTATACCCTTCAGGTGCCCGCCAATGCACAAGTTGTTGTTAACTATATAGGTATGAAGCCTGCCACACAAAACGTGGGTGGCAGACGCGAGCTTAATTTTGTATTGCAAGATGATGTAAACCAGCTACAAGATGTAGTGGTTGTGGGCTATGGTACGCAGAAGCGTGGCTCAATAACAGGATCTGTAGCAGCTGTAAAGGGCGATGAGATGATACGTACCAAGAATGAGAACCCGCAAAATATGCTTACGGGTCGTGTGGCTGGTGTGCGTGTATGGCAAAAGAGTTCTGAACCTGGCTCGTATAACAGCAACTTCGATGTGCGTGGTATGGGAACACCGCTGGTTATTATCGACGGTGTACCTCGTGATATGAGCGACTTTCAGCGCATGAACGCTGATGACATTCAAGATATCTCGGTGCTGAAAGATGCATCGGCATCAATCTACGGTTTGCGATCGGCCAATGGCGTAGTGTTGGTAACCACTAAGAAAGGTCAGGCTGGTCAAACCAAGTTCTCGTATAATGGTTCGTATACTATACAGTCGCCCAAAAGCATGCCAAAACTGCTTGATGCTTATAAAACTATGACGCTGTATAATGAGCGAAACTTGAATAATGTGAATGGTGGTTCGAAAATTTATACCGATGAGATGTTTGACGAGTTTAGAAACGGCACGCGTAGAGAAACCGACTGGAACAACCTTATCTTTGCCAAGACATCGCCACAGACTAATCATAATATTACGGTGTCGGGTGGTAATGATAAAACTCAGTATTTCGTTAGTTTTGGTGCTTTCTATCAAGAGGGCTTTTTCAAATCGGGCGACCTCAACTATCATAAGTATAATATCACCTCAAACCTTACCACTGAGGTGTATCGCGGATTGAAGCTGTCGCTCAATATCAACGCTATGACCGACAAGCAGAACAACCCCTATTGTACATCAACCGACATCATACGCAACTATTGGCGACAGGGTGTGCTCTTTCCTGCCTATGCCGATGAGGCGGGCACCATGCTCAATTATGATGGCCTAGATCTAGAAGAGAACACTGTAGCTAAAATGACGGCCGACATATCGGGCTACCGTCATTATAAACAGAGCCAAGTGCTTACTTCGGGCATTTTTGAGTATGACTTTGGAACGTTGACCAATGTGCTAAAAGGCTTGAAGGCAAAGGTTATGTTTAGCTACGACTATCATTTGAATAACAATACTATTTATCGCAAGCAATATTATCAGTATGCTTTCGATCCGGCCACACAACTTTACAAACAAAAAGTGTATGCCTCAAGTGCGCCCAGCAATCTGCGACGCGAGCATTATGATACACAACAATTTTTGTCGCAATATACTTTAAGTTATAATCGCGACTTTGGCCCACACAGTGTAGCTGCCGTTGTGGGTATGGAAACACAACGTCGCACAGGCGACAACTTCTATGCCATGCGTAATTTGGCTTTCTCATCGCCATATCTCTTTAATGGTGTAGAAGAGGGACAAATTGCAAATAGTGCTACGGGAGGTATCTACTCGACCAACTATAACGCCTTTATCGGACGTTTAAATTATAGCTTTGCTCAACGTTATCTTGTAGAAGGACAGTTTCGTTATGATGGTAGCTCAAAGTTTGCGAAAGGACATCGTTGGGGCTTCTTCCCATCTGTATCATTGGGTTGGGTAGTGTCTGAAGAACCGTGGTTTAAGAAAATTGAATTCTTGAAGGGCATCGACCAGTTGAAGTTGCGTGCAAGCTATGGTGAGATGGGTGACGACTCGGGAGCCAACTACGATTGGGTGGCTGGATACACTTATCCATCGACGAGCGGAAATTCGGAGAAAGGCTATTATAACCAGTATGCTCCAGGCTTCATCTTCGGATCACAGTTTGTGTATGCTGCCACGCCGATGGCTATTCCTAACGAATTGATATCATGGTATAAGGCTAAAACCTTTAACGTTGGTGTTGATTTCGATACCAATAACAAGCTATTCGGCTTCTCGCTCGACTACTTCAGCCGCAAGATGACGGGCCTGTATGAGTATCGCACCTCTGAGTTCCCTACCGTTATTGGTGCAAACCCACCACGCGAAAACGCCAATAGCAGTCGTAATTTTGGTATGGAACTTGAGCTTCGTCATCATAATCGCATTGGTCGCAATTTTGTGTATAACGTGAAAGGTATCGTTACTATCACTCGACAAAAGTATCTTACCGCCATACAAAACGGACCGTATGCTAACGCATACGATCAGTGGCGAAATGATCACCTAAACAATCGTTATCAAGGTGTACAGTTTGGCTATGAGGGTAATGGACGTTACCATAACTGGGACGAGATATGGAACGAAACACTATATCACGAGAAAGACTTGCTGCCTGGCGATTATAAGTATCTCGACTGGAATGGTGATGGCGAGATAAATAGTCAAGATGAGCACCCGTATGCTTTTGATCAAACGCCGTGGATGAACTATTCGCTTAGCATAGACTGTGCTTATAAAGGTTTCGACTTTAGTATGCTGTGGCAAGGTTCGGCTTTGGGATCAATGTCGTATGAAGAGCCGCTCTACTCAATATGGGGACAGAACGGTGGTGGCGCCCTTGAGCAATATTGGGATCGCTGGCACCCAGCCGATGAGAACGCCGATCCCTACGAACCGAACACTAAATGGGTGAAGGGATATTATGCCTATACGGGGCATTATCCTTCGGCCAACTCTACGTTCAACCGTGTTAGCACTGCCTATCTACGCCTAAAACAGATAGAACTGGGCTATACGTTACCAAAGTGGAAAGTGTTTTCCTCGCTCAATTTGCGCGTGTATGCCAATGCTTACAACCTCTTCACCATTACAGGTGTGAAGTTTGTTGACCCTGAGCATCCCAGCGATGACCTCGGACGCCTCTATCCGCTTAACCGCACCTACACCTTTGGTGTGCAGGTGTCGTTCTGAAGCAACACCGTTTAAAGGTATCGTATATAATGTATAACATCATTTATATTAATAAACAAGATATATGAAAAAACTCATTATATTTTTAGCAACAGCATTGCTTGCTACCTCGTGCGTAGATATGGATGTGCCACCGAAGAATGTCGTCACCGCCGATCAATTGTTATCTAACGAATCGGGTATCGACATCTATATGGCGCGTATGTATAGCTATATGCCGTATGAAGATTTTAAATATCAAGGGCAGTGGGGCTTTAACTTCAATGGATGGCTCGTGTCGTTAGGCATTGAAGGCACGGGCGAATGTCTTGATAGAGATGGTATCTGTTCTGCCTTTACGGGCGAGGATACTCCTTATTGGGGTATGGCTTTCTCTGAATTGCGTGATGCTAATTATCTTATCGAGAACCTTCCCAAGTATAAAGACAACTATCCTGAAATAATGTATAACCACTACCTAGGTGAGGCTTATTATGTACGGGCAACCGTGTTCTACACTATGGCAAAGCGTTTTGGTGGTGTGCCATTGGTAACAAAAGTTATTCAATACCCAGCCGATGCTACCGAACTGGAGGTCCCTCGAGCCTCAGAAGAGGAAACTTGGAATCAAGTATTGGCCGACTATGACAAGGCTATTGAATTGTTACAACCCACAAGTCCAAAACAAGGATACTGTAATAAGTATAAAGCGTTGGCATGGAAGTCGGAAGCCATGTTGTATGCGGGCAGTGTGGCCAAATATAACCAAACAGTGGCTGGACATCTCACAGGCTTGGGCAAGAAAACGGGCGTGCGTGTCATGGGCTTTGCCCCTGACCGTTGGGAGACTGCTTCGCATAAGTATTTTACAGAGGCTTACAAATCAGCTAAAGAGGTTATGAATAGTAAACGCTACGCTCTTTATATGAAGAAATGGGCAGATGGCGATGCCGATGCACAATATCAAAACATGGTAGACATGTTCTTCGATGATGATAGCCCTGAGAATATTGACGTGCGCGAATATTCATACCCTACCGCCACACACGCTTATGATGCCTACAACTCGCCATTCGTTTACCACAGCCCGCTATCGTGTGGTATGTGTCCTACCGAAGACTTTTGTGAGTTGTTTGATGGCTTCGACCGTTATCCCAATGGCTCAATTCGTGTTACCGATGGAACGTCGAACACTACGGGCCACTATGTGTTGTATGACCAGCCCATGGATTTCTTCAAAAACGTAGAGCCTCGTCTCAGAGCATGGGTGATATATCCTGGCGACTACTTTAAAGACCGTAACCAGGAGATACGCACTGGCACCTGGGTGGGCGCTGCTCCTATCAGTCCGCTCTTCGACGATTATTCGTATGCCACTTCGCAGAAAACCTATCAGCAGCTTGATGCTTATACCAAGAAGCCTAAGCAGCTGTATCTTAGTTCTAATGCAAACAGTAGCCAAGAACAGGTGCCCCTTGACGATGGCACAACAATGAACGCTTCGGGTGCCAATGGTCCGTTCTATGCTAATGGCGAGTCGTGCTTAACAGGATTGATGATACGTAAATATCTTAACCCCAGTGCTTCGGCCGAGATTGGTGAAGGCAAGTCGGAACAACATTTCTTGCTGATGCGTTATGCCGAGGTGTTGCTGAATATGGCTGAAGCCGCTGTCGAGATGTCAATGGCGGGTGTTTCGGCGCCTGATGGTGCTGACTTGATGCAAGAGGCCACCAATGCGGTGAACGACATTCGACGTCGCGCTGGTGCCAATTTGCTCACCACCACATTGCCTAATACCGACGATGGCCGCGATATAGTGCGCCGTGAGCGTCGTAAGGAGTTGGCTTTCGAGTCGAAAACAAAGTGGGATTTGCGTCGCTGGCGTGTGCAACATTATGAGGGACGCGATGGCTTCTGGGGTGAGAAACGCGATAAAACAACTTATAGTGACGCCAGCCGTTATCGCTTCCGTGGCCTTTATCCTTTCTACTCAACACTGGCCAAGAAATGGTTTTTTGATGTGCATTTCCAGTTTATCAGCCAAAAAACGTTCGATTATTCAGTGCTTGATTATTACTGGAATATTCCTGATGGCGAGGTTACCAAGAGCGCTGTTATCGATCAGCAACCTAACCGTTAAGGTGTGTGCACATACTTTATAAAAATAATCGTAACATTCAGTGATAATGCCGTATGATAATGGCACAAAAGAAAATAACGATATGAAAAAAATAGGAATTATTGCTTTGTTGTTCGCCTCGATGTCTTTGGTCTCATGCGACCTCTTTGAGATGGATAACTACGAATCGCCCTCAGAAACTATTCATGGCGCGGTGGTGGATGCCGAAACTGGCGACTCTATACGCACTGATCAAGGTAGTGAGGGTATACGTGTGCGCTTGACACAGCTCGACTATAGCGAGAACGCCAGCCACAACCCCGACTTTTATTGCATGATGGATGGGTCGTTCCAAAACACAAAGGTGTTTGAGGGCATATACAATGTTCGGGTTGATGGACCTTTCATTCCATTGGTGCGCGAGAGTAAGGATGGGGTGCCTTTGGCTAATGAAACAAAGAATGTGAAAATAAAGGGAAAAACCGAGGTGATATTTAATGTGAAACCCTTCTTACATGTCGAATTTGTGGGGTATCCCACAGTGTCGAACGGACAGATAACGGCCAAGGTAAAGGTTACGCGTGGCATTTCGCGCGACGAGTTTAAATCGTATATTGAGCCAATGGGTGACTATGATGAGAGCTATCCTAACGTTACCGACATTCAGCTCTTTGTGAGCTATTCGTCATCGGTGGGCTATCGCGCGCGTGATGACCGCTGGTCGAATGCTATTGAGTATTCGGGCGATTCCTTTGAGCCGCTGCTCGGTACGCCTGTTACCATTCGCTCTACAAAGGGACAGGTTATTCCTTCGGGCCGACATGTCTTTGTGCGTGCTGCCGCGCGTATTAATTATGACACGCCGATGGGTAGTGGCACTCGACGTTGGAACTATAGCGATCCAATGGAGGTAATGATACCATAATTCCCTTTCCTATATTAATGTAAGATAAGTTATATAACGACGAAGGCGCGCCAATAGCAGTTTGCTGTTGGCGCGCTTTCTTCGTTTTTTATGTTTTATCCCAAATCGGTCCATCGTTATAGCATCTATATACTAACACAATATGCATCTTTCACTCTATTTCAAGACAAAATAAAAGCAAAATTTTCTAATGACCGATTTGGGTTAAACAGACTTCAGTATATTAGCATTGAGAAATAATCCATCAGTAGAAATATCAGACTTTGTGAGTTGTGAGAACACTTCTTTAACCATTTCTGAAATATTGTACAAATCATTGTGAGGACCTGCAATTGGAGAGGAAATGGCGAGTGGTATTCCCTGGCGGTCAGTTACATAAATGGCATTTGTAGTCTTTTGCTTCTTGCGTCCCTGATAGCTTTGACAATCTCCACCACATAATGCTGTAGTATGGTTGCCATCTAAATCTATACTTGACATATCCAAGAAAGATTTATAACGGTTTAGAAGTGTTGTCTACACTGTTTGCCATTCTCCTTTCTTACACCATTTGCGAAAATGTCCGTATACGGTTTTGCAATGAAGAACCTTTGCTGTGAAGAACGATGAAACTGGAAGCATATACCATTGGCAACCAGCCTTAAACTTATAAAGAATTATTGCTGTCCGCTAAACTTCAAATCGGTACTATTCCTCTATCCGCAATGCTCATCAATAGGTGCTACGGACTTCTTTTTCAAAAAGTAAGCCCCCCTATCTCCCTATCATTCATTGGCCACCCCACTAAAAGCGCTTGTGAATAACAGAAGGGCTTACTTTTGGTGATATGAAACTAATCTCCCTTTTATCTGCAACCTAAACACCATGTTCCCAGATTCTAAACTTTTAGCGGACAGCGATAAATTCGTTTATATGTAGTAATTCTATTCAACTTTTTTCTTGGTTTGGCATTTATTTTATGTTGACTCTATGTCATCACCATTAATACTTGAAACAGGCAGTTATACATATATCCTTCTTCAGAGCGTGAATTAGAATGTCTAATTTTGTGGTGTGAATAGAGGCCTTTGACGTATGATTATGAATAAATGAAATAAGACATACATAGAAGCAAACACCTTCTGTAAAGAATGTTAAAAATGAGAATATGACTAAAAGAAGATTATACTGCCCGCTTGTCAATAAATATTGTAAAAATTCTGCAAAGGATGGAGACAATTCGATATGCAGACTTTCAGAGAAACCACTTTCCGAGTG